>Ga0070717_10003629_pt1 | contig 11068 bp, 6 predicted proteins | sample LARL113metaG_FD_71366 | JGI IMG/M metagenome (GOLD analysis project Ga0070717, IMG submission 71366) | Corn, switchgrass and miscanthus rhizosphere microbial communities from Kellogg Biological Station, Michigan, USA - LAR L11-3 metaG | ecosystem: Host-associated > Plants > Roots > Rhizosphere ...
CGAGATGCGTGCGCTACCCAGACGTTCGCGGTCATACCAAATGTGCGCTCCATTCACGCATGTTCGTGACGGGTCTCGAATGCACATCGTGTGGACTACGGCACGATTCGTCGCGTTTGCAGAATCTCTGCAAGAAATGTCAGAAGCCATTGTTTGCAATTGTCGATCTTGCAGCAGCAGGGCGCGCGTTGAACCGTGAAAAATTATCGAGCCGTGAGAAATCTCTATGGCGTTATTGCGAATTGTTGCCGTTGCCCAAGAATGCAGAGGCGATCTCGTTAGGCGAAGGGGGAACGCCGCTGCTGCGCGCAAAGAAATTCGCCGACGGTCTCGACGTTTGGATAAAAGACGAAGCGCAAAATCCGACGCAAAGTTTCAAAGCGCGCGGCATGTCTGTCGCCGTCTCAATGGCGAAACATCTCGGCGCGAAAAAGCTCGCGGTGCCAAGCGCCGGAAACGCCGGCGGCGCGCTGGCAGCTTACGCAGCACGTGCCGGCCTCGAAGCGCACATCCTTATGCCGCGCGACACGCCGCGCGCCAACGTCATCGAGTGCCGCGAGCTCGGCGCACATGTCGATCTTATCGATGGACTCATCACCGATTGCGGTGCGGAGATCGCGCGCCGCAAGGACACTGAAGGCTGGTTCGATATGTCCACGCTCAAAGAACCATATCGCATCGAGGGAAAAAAGACGCTCGGCTACGAATTAGCCGAGCAACTGAATTGGAAATTGCCCGATGTGATTCTTTATCCGACTGGCGGCGGCACCGGTCTCATCGGGATGTGGAAATCATTCGACGAAATGGAAGCGCTCAGTTGGATCGACAAGAAGCGACCGCGGATGTTTTCCGTTCAGGCGAGCGGTTGCGGGCCGATCGTTCGTGCGTTTGAAACGGGAGAAAAATTCGCGACTGAGTTTCCAAATGCGCATACGCGGGCTTCCGGTCTGCGCGTTCCGAAAGCAATCGGCGATTTCCTCATTTTGGAAATTCTCCGCGAATCCAACGGAGGCGCAGTCGCCGTGGGTGACGAAGAGATGATCCATACTACGCGGGAAGTCGGCTCAAAGGAAGGCCTGTTTGTTTCGCCAGAAGGTGCAGCGTGCTTTGCGGCCTTGAAGTCACTCCGTTCGGCGGGCAAGATCGACATCGACGAGCGCATCGTCATTTTCAACACCGGCTCCGGCATCAAATACCTCGACTGCTTCAATGACAGTTAGCGAGTGAGCGATTTAACGATTTTCCTGAGGTTCCTGATTCATCTGCTTTCTGCGAAAATCTGCGAAATCTGTGGATAAGTCTTCTTCAAGTTTCCAAATAACCGACGATATCTCGCGTGCGGAAACGTTGCCGGTAGATGTATATGGCGATCTTGCCTGGTACGAATGCGCCAACTTTATCCCCTACGCAAATTTGCAGCTCGGTGTCGGTAAATCGAAGGACGACTCCTTCGCCGAAATGCACATCGTCCACGCAGCCAGTTCACGATCCCGCGACGACCGGTGAAGTCGCAGACGGCGGTTAGGCTTTCGGCGAACGCTTTCCGCGTAAATGTGCTGGCGCTCACCAAATCTTTAGCTAAAAAAGCCGGACTTCCGCGATGCTCTTTAATTCGCTCACGTTCGTTGTTTTCTTCGTGATCGTAGTCACGACGTATTGGAGCATCCGATCGTGGGAGGCACGTAAAAATTTTCTCGTCGTTGCGAGTTACATTTTCTATGGCGCGTGGAATCCGCCGTTTGCCGCATTGCTTTTTTCCACCACCGCGATGGATTTCTGGCTCGGCAGACAGATCAGCAAAGCGAAAAATCAACAATCACGTCGCGGCTGGCTGGTCGCGAGCGTCTGCATGAATCTGAGCATGCTCGGGTTCTTTAAATACGGAAACTTTCTGCTCCAGAATTTCCAATGGCTGCTCGCGCGCATCGGCATCATCTATCAACCGCCGCACCTCGACATCTTGTTGCCGGTCGGCATTTCGTTTTACACATTTCATTCGCTCTCCTACACACTCGATATTTATCGCGGCGTGCTGCAACCGACGAGATCGCTGCGCGATTTCATCCTAGCAGTTTCGTTTTTCCCGCAGTTGGTCGCGGGCCCGATCGTGCGCGCGGGAGATTTTCTCCCGCAACTGGTCAGGGCGCCGGGTTTGCGCGCGGGGCAGTTTCTTTGGGGACTGGCGCTCATGACGATGGGCCTTTTCGAAAAAATCGTGCTCGCGGACACGATGCTTTCCGGTGCGGCCGATCGCATCTTCAGTTATCGCGGTCCGCTCATCGCGGTCGATTCATGGCTCGGCGTTATCGCATTTGCCGGCCAAATATTTTTCGATTTCGCGGGGTACTCGAGCTGCGCGATCGGCGCGGCGCTGTGTCTCGGTTTTCATCTCAAAGATAATTTTCGTTTTCCCTACGCCGCCATCGGTTTTTCCGATTTCTGGCGGCGCTGGCACATCTCGCTTTCCACGTTTCTGCGCGATTACCTCTACATCCCGCTCGGTGGGAATCAGGTTTCGCCATTGCGCGCGGCCACAAACCTCGTCATTGTCATGTTTCTCGGCGGTCTTTGGCATGGAGCAGCGTGGACCTTCGTTGTCTGGGGATTGCTTCACGGTTCATATCTCGTGATCGAGCGGGTGTGTCGCGTTTTGTTTGAGAACAAAGCGTGGGCGAATACTTTACCCACACGCGTGCTCGCCGGTTTCGCAACTTACGGTGCGGTCTGCATCGCGTGGGTCTTTTTCCGATCGTCGGATTTCACGATCGCCGCGCGCATGCTTAGCGGAATGTTTGGCGGCCATCCGCAGGGCGACGCCATTCTTTCCACCCGCGAAATGCTTCAGGTCACACTCGTTACTGTTGGCATGGTCCTCGCGCATTGGTCGTTGCGTGATAGCAATATTGAAACGGCCGTGACACGTTTGCCGCGCTGGCTGGTAACCTCGGCCTGGGTGTTTATGGCTTGCGCCATCATTCTTACTCAAGGAAGCAGCAATGCCTTCATCTATTTCCAATTTTAAACAGAAACTTCGGCTGCCACGGTTGTTCTTCAGAAAACCGCCAGAAGTCGAGCGCATCCACGGCGGCCCTCCGTTTGAGTTCAAGCGCCCGATCCCGCCACTGCCGTGGCGCGGCATCACGGTTATCGTCGTTCTCGTCGTGATCGCGCTCACGACCGCGTGGGAGTTTTATTGTCGCTCAATCGGCTACCGTCCCACTCTCAACGACAATGAAGATCTCTGGACGCTGCGACGCCGAAAGGTAACCCCGGAATCCATAGTTATTGTCGGCGATTCGCGCGGCTGGTACGATCTCGATCTTGACGAACTGCAAAAAGGTTTAGGCAAACGTCCGGTGCAGCTCGCCATGGGCGGGGCATGCGCTTACCCTGTGCTGGCGGATTTGGCCAAGGATGAAGCCTTCCACGGCACGATTATTTGCAGCGTCGTTCCGCGTTTGTTTTTTGCTCCACCCGGAACACCACCGATGGAACGCGGCGAAAAAGCCGTGCGCCGATTTCACGCCCAAACGCCGGCGCAACGCGCAAGCCAGTACTTGGCCATGCCGTTGGAAGAACGTGTCGCGTTTCTCAAACAGGAAGAGTTAACTCTCGACGACTTTCTGAAACGTTTGCCCATTCCCAATCGTCCAGGGGCGCTCGTGCCGCCGCGTCCTCCGCCCTACTTCGGAACAATCGACCGCGAACGACGCGCCCGCATGATCGAGGAATGCGCGCGGCCCGGGAGCGAACTTGCCAAACGGATCCAACAAATTTGGATTCCGCTTTTCACGCCGCCACCGCCACCCACTTATATTCCAAAAGAACAATTCATGGCGAAGATGATGGAAACGATTGAAGACCGCTTTCGCGACACGATCGCGGCCGTCGAAAAGATCCGCGCGCGCGGCGGTAAAATCGTGTTTGTTCGGCTTCCTCATAGTGGCGGGCTGAAGGCGCTTGAAGACCGCGACAGGCCGCGCGCACAAACGTGGGATCCGTTGCTAAAACGCACCGGCGCGCCGGGCATTTACTACTCGGATTTTCCCGAGCTTGCCGGTTTCAATTGCCCCGAATGGTCGCATCTTTCCGCCGGCAACTCCGTCGAATTCAGCAGGCGTCTAGTCCCTCATCTGCGTGCCGCACTTCAAATGTAGATGCCTGCCGCGCCGTAGCCTCGGCGAAGGCGGGTCGATCTTTCTTCGTCGCGCTGGCGACTAAGTCACTCCGAAATATTCCGTTATGTTGCACGCGCAGGCCTGCAAAAGTTTGGCCCTACTTTTTGGCGGCGCGCTTGCCCAGAAGTTTGGCGATATCAAAGTCCACGAAGTCGGCGTGATGGAAAATAATCGACTCGATCGAGCGCTCCACCTTGTCGCCCTCATGACTATGCGTGGCGATGATGTGCATGACTTCGCCGGGAATGCCGTGCTTGTAGGCTAGCGCGACGCCGGTGAATGGATGCCGCACTTGCTGCCCGAATGTTCCCTGAATCACATTGCCTGATGCGCCTTTATCAAACTCCAGGGGCTTGCCCACATCGGCCAGGAGCGCGCCGGCGAGGAGAATATCTCGCCGAATGGGAATGCCGCAGCGAAACGAACTCTCCAGCACATCCGCGATCGCGATGCATTGCAACGCGCAGGAATTGAGATGCTCGACGAACGTCATATCGATGTCGCCGGCCAGCAGGGTGAACTTGACCGCGCGCAGTTCGTCGAAGGTCCAGCCCTTACCGTCGCAACCGGTGGTGATGGCTTCGTTCCACACTGCCGCCACCTTTTCGCGTAGCGACTCGTCCTTGATCTTCATCAAACTGGGAAAGAGTTCTGCGATTTCGTTGACACCGTACTTTGTGAGCTCAGTTCTCATTGTAGTGACATTCACAATTTAAGTTCCAAATCCCAAGCTCCAATATCCAAAGAAGTTTCAAACTCCAATGTCCAAGACATACGCGTTTCATATTGGAGTTTGGATGATTGGAGTCTCTTTGGAACTTGGAACTTGGCGATTGAAGCTTCATTTGGGAACGCTTCGGGAAGGCGGCCCGTCATAGCCGTGATTGACTGGATCAATTCGACGCATCGGTTTCTCGCGGGTTTGCTCTTCGATGACGTGCGCCACAAGTCCGGGCGTTCGCGCGATCATGAAAATACCGTTGAACGCCGCGGGATTCATTCCTAGATCGGCAAGAATAGCTCCGATGGCGCCGTCCACATTGATGGGTAGCGCTTTCTTGGCAGCGGAGAAGGATTTTTCGACGGCCCGTGCTGCTTTCATGTGCGGTCCGTCCACGCCAGCTTCGCACGCCAGCTGGAACAGCCGCGCCGTACGTGGATCCTTGGTGTGATAGCGATGACCAAATCCCGGCATTCGATCGCCCGCCTCCTTCATGGCCGCGAGCGTGTGCGTGGCGGCTTCATCCATCGAAATTGACTCACTCGTGGCGCGATCGGCGATCTTTTTGAGTTGCCGAGCGCAATCTTCGATGGCGCCGCCGTGGTGACGATTGATCGACATGATGCCGGCAGCGACCGACGCGCTTAGCGACGCGCCGGTAGAGGCGACGGTTCGCGCGGCCAACGCGCTTGGAGGGGTTGCGCCATGATCGATCGACGCCACCAACACCGCGTCCATCAAACGTGCGACGGGCGGCGCTGGCAACTCGCCGGTTAAAATCAAATACACGGCCGCGCCAAAGGAGACGCGCCCCATGAGATCGGCGATTTCGTATCCGCGCACCGCGACTCGGTTAGGTTCGACGCGCGTAACGGCGGTATTCCACACGGCGTTTCTATCGGTTTCGCTCATAAGACTCTGTCCTTTCATTCGCTTTAGAATTTCCACGACCGCACTCGGCAGTTCACCAAAGGCATCCACCACGGTGGCGCCCGCCTCACGCAACGCCTTCACCTTGCCGGCGTGCGTGCCTCGACCACCTTCAATAATCGCTCCCGCGTGACTGAAGCGCGTGCCTTCGCGCGCCGCCTTGCCGCCGATGTATGCGATCACCGGCTTTTTCACTCTTCGATCGTGAATCAGTTGCGCCAATTCCTCTTCTTGTGACGAACCAATTTCACCAAAAATTACGATCGCCTCCGTGAGCGGATCGGCTTCAAACATCAGCGCCGCGTCGGGAATGCGAACTCCCAGAACCGCGTCACCGCCGATGTGCGCGATGGTTGAGATGCGCACCCCCGACTGTCCCAAATAATAGCCCGTGCTCGAAGCCATGCCACCGGAACGACTGATCACTCCGACACCTTTTGGAATCCCGGGCTTGAACCATTGTCTCGCACTTTCCGCGCGACCACCGATCATGCCAACCACTGCCTTGCCCGGACTCAACACTCCAAGTGTGTTTGGTCCGACAAACATCGCGCCATTTGCTTTGGCCGCTGCCGCGATCTGCATCGCGTCCCACACCGGCACGCGATCGGGCACTAACACCGTGAGTTTGATCCCGGCTTCAATCGCAGAAATGGCCGCGTCTTTTACACCGGCCGCCGGCACAAAAAGGACCGAGACGTCGATCTCGCCGAGAGCTTTCACCGCATCCCGCGGCGTGTTGAACACCGGCACGCTAAGTACGCTCTGCCCGCCTTTGCCCGGTGTCACGCCCGCGACAACATTGGTACCGTACTCGCGCATCAAGCGTGTGCGCGCCTGACCTTCGCGCCCAGTGATCCCTTGCACAAGAACGCGCTTTGTCTCGTCAATCAAAATTGCCATCTAGCGCGCGCCTCCAATCAATTCGTCCAAGCTGGGAATATCGAGTTCGAGATAGAAGCCGTCGAGTCCGGCAAGCCGACACTCGACATCGCACGCGAGCAACTCGGAATCTTTGGTGGCGAACTCTTCGCTTGCCAACGAAGCCGCTGGTCCGGCAACTGCCGGACGATCTACAATCAATCCGCCTGAATGCGTTTCGACTGCGCGGCGAATTTGCGGCCATTTTGCGGTGTCAATCCAGACGCGACCATTTTTCACGGGAAGCATGGTGGCCGATGGATCGTTAATGAACTTCGGCACGCGCGGAGCGCGCGGTTTCCATTTTGTTCCGCCCGCATCCGCGACAAGTTTCGCGAATCGCTCGGCGATCATGGTCGGCGCATCGGTCTTGCGATAGACTTCGACTGGCGCGCGCAGCAGCTCGGACATTCGTTGCAAAATGTCTACGGCGCGATCTTCGGTATTGCCACCCAAACGAATCACCGCGGGTATATCCAGATCAAGTTCCCAAAATGCTTTGGCCAGTCCATACGCGGACCAATATTGTTCCTGACTGGCAACGCCGGAGCCGGAACCGAAATATCCTACGAGATCCGGCTGGGCTAATATGATTCGGCTGGCGCGATACACCTTTGACGCAGATGGATTGCCGCTAGTGTCAGTGAAATTGGCGATGGTGAATCCTGCGTTTACGATGGCATCCATCGACATCATGGATCCGCCGCCGCCGGCGCCGTGAAAACCAACCAGACCTTTGGAATCCTTGGCAGCGGCTATGGCCAACTGCGCGAAATAAAATGTGCCGCGATGATCGCTTTGTTCGACAGCGTACGCCACGCGTTCAAGAGCCGTGGGCGGATGATCGAATTCTCTCGCAATTTCAATCCCCAGTTCAGGGTGTCGCGCCACGGCGTAATCATCAATCGTTATGCGGCAATCGGCGGCGACGAACTGGCCGTCTTTGGTCAGTGCGAGTGGATTGACTTCAAGCGACCGGGCTTCGACGCTACGCGCGGCGACAAATAACTTTTGAATCGATTCGGCCAGTTGCGTCGTGTGCGCCGGCGAAAGTCCGCACGAAGCGGTGGCTTCGGCAACGGCCGAAGCCAGGGGGCCGCGATTGACGTCGCAGGCGATACGCCGCGTCGAGGCGGCGCGCTCTTCGATTCCACTGCCGCCGCCGGCGGCGAAAATAATCACCGGAGCGCGGGCGGCGTCATCGATGGCGAATGAAAGAAAAAACTCCCGCTCGATGTCGATCTTCTCCTCAACCAACACAGCTTCGACCGGAAACTGTCCAACTTTCATCGCCAGCATGCGCGCTGCGTGAGTGCGAACATCATCAGAAGAATTGGCGAAGGCCACCCCGCCAATGCCAGCGCGCCCGGTGGTCCACGCTTGAATCTTGATGACCACTTCGCCGCCCGTCTTCCCCGTCAGCTCCTTGGCTGTCGCCACTGCTTCATCAACGGTTGAGGCTGCGCGGCCACGCGGAATCTTGAATCCGTTGGCGGCAAGAATGGCTTTGCCTTGATATTCGTGGAGTCGTGCCATCGTTGGGTGCTATTTCGGATGAAAACGCCCAACGTTCAACGTCGAACCGCCAACCCAGAAGTCTTGAATTAAGCGTTCAGCGTTGGGCGTTGAGCGTTCGACGTTTGGTTTGGTCACCTCTCTCTCAGAAAGAAGCTTATTCGTGTTGCGCGGTGAGCGAACGACGTAGCGCATTCTCCCCTTTGCTCTCGACAGCCAGATTAAGGCACGATTATCAAGTTCGTGTAATCTTATGCCTGACACAATGCCCAGCGAGACTAAGAAAGAGATCCACCTCGAGATCGCCCATGTCTTGTTCATCGACATCGTTGGTTACTCGAAGCTTTCGATTAACGACCAGCACGCGGCGGTCGAGGAACTAAACCAAATTGTTCGCGCGTCCGAGCAATTTCAACGAGCCGAAGCCGCTAGCCGCTTAATTAAAATTCCAACCGGCGACGGCATGGCGCTGGTCTTCTACACCAGTCCGGAAACGCCGGCGCACTGCGCGGTCGAAATCAGTCGCACTCTCAAGGAGCATCCCCGCCTGCAACTTCGGATGGGAATCCACAGCGGTCCGGTGAGCGGCGTGATAGATGTAAATGGTCACGCTAATCTTGCGGGTGCCGGTTTGAACATCGCGCAACGGGTGATGAGTTGTGGCGACGCCGGGCACATTCTCCTTTCCAAGCATGTCGCTGAAGACCTCGAAGAATACGAGCAGTGGCGATCGCTCCTGCACGATCTTGGTTCGTGCGAAGTGAAGCATGGTGTGCGCGTCTCGGTCGTGAACCTTTACGCGGACCAAGTGGGCAATCCGCGACTGCCAAAAAAGTTCCAAGCCCTGAAGAAGCACCGATCGCGAATGCGCTGGGCGGCCACGACGGCAGCCTTGCTCGCGCTGGCGGCAATCGTCGCTGGCGTCGCAATGTTTTCGCGTTATCGCGTGGGATCGACGCTGGCTGCGCCGGAAAAGAGCATAGCTGTCCTGCCGTTTGAAAATCGGAGTGAAGACAAAGCGAACGCTTACTTTGCCGATGGCATCCAGGACGAGATTCTGACGCGGTTATCGAAGATCGCCGACCTGAAGGTCATCTCGCGCACATCGACGCAGCATTACAAAAGCGCGCCGGAAAACCTGCCTGAGATCGGCAAGTTGCTTGGCGTCGCTCACATCCTGGAAGGAAGCGTGCAGAAGAGCGGCGAGGCCGTGCGCGTGAACGTGCAGTTAATCAAAGCGGCCAACGATTTCCACCTTTGGGCCGATACGTTCGATCGCAAACTGACCGACATCTTTTCGGTCGAGAGTGAGGTGGCCAAAGCCATCGCCGACCAGTTGCAAGCTCACATCACCGGTCAGGAAGAGAAAGTCATCGCCGCCAAACCCACAGAGAATCTTGAAGCTTACGATGCCTACCTGCGTGGCCTGGCTTATAATCTGAAAGCGGTAAACACAACCGCCAACTCTCTTGGCGCACAGAAATATCTCAGAGAAGCGGTGCGCTTGGACCCGAAGTTCGCCCTTAGTTGGGCGCTGCTGTCAATCGTCGATGCGCGCGGCTATATCTCATTGAGTCTTCAACCAACGGTCGCCCTGCGTGAAGAGGCGCGGCAGGCAGCCGAAACCGCGCTCACTCTTCAGCCCAATCTGGGCGAGGCCATATTGGCCAAAGGCCAATACCACTACGCCTGTTTAAAGGATTACGACACGGCGGTGCGTTACTTTGAGCAAGCACGTCAGTTCCTGCCTAACAACAGCCAGATTCCTGCGTCACTGGCCTATGTCGCACGCAGGCGAGGCCAGTGGGACCGGAGCGAGTCGTACTTCAACGAAGCCGAGCGGCTCGACCCGCGCAACCTGAGGCTACTGACCCAGCATGCACTTTCCTACAAAATACTCCGTCGTTTCCCCGAAGCGCTGCGAAAGTTTGATCAAGTTTTAAATATCACACCGGACGACCTGGATACCCTTGTGAACAAAGCGAGTATTGCACAAGCCGAGGGCGATCTGCCGCGGGCCTCAGAGCTCCTTGCTCCGCTCCACCCTGCCGACGACGCCCCCGCGTTGGAAACACAAGTTTACCAAGCGATCCTGGAGCGCCGGCCTGCACCAATCATCCCTCGGCTAACGGAAAAATTGGCCAAGCCTGATCCGGCATTGGGTTATTACAATGGCGAACTGCGGTTTTGGCTAGGCTGGGCGCAAGAAGTCGCCGGTGACCATGCTGCCGCCCAGGATAGCTGGCGACAGGCGCGCAGCGAACTGGAACATTTCCTCAAAGAACAGCCGGAAAATGATAGCCTCATGGGAGATCTCGCGCTGACCAATATGGCCCTAGGTGACAAAGCCTCCGCGTTGGCTCTGTCGGAACGGGCCATGGCTGCGGTCCCCATCGAGAAAGACGCGTTGAATGGTCCCGGGTCGATCGAGATCCTCGCCCGGGTAGCGGCGCAGATGGGGGAACCCGACCGCGCCATCGCCACTTTACAAAAACTACTCTCGATACCGTACATTGGCGTGCTGGCTGAAAACGTGCCGCTTACTCCCGCGCTGCTCCGGCTCGATCCTATGTTCGATCCGCTGCGGAACGATCCGCGCTTCCAGAAACTCGCCGCGTCGCCCACGCCCAACAATGCGAGGCAATGATTCCGGGTAGCGCACGCGTCTCGCGTGTTGGCGATTGCGTCCTCGCGATCGCGAACTTTCCTTTTTAGTCCCTATATTCCAGTCGGAAGAAATCCGTCAAAGGATTGTTTCGGCGAGACGCCGAAACCAACACGCGAGACGCGTGCGCTACCCAAA
>Ga0070717_10003630_pt1 | contig 11067 bp, 11 predicted proteins | sample LARL113metaG_FD_71366 | JGI IMG/M metagenome (GOLD analysis project Ga0070717, IMG submission 71366) | Corn, switchgrass and miscanthus rhizosphere microbial communities from Kellogg Biological Station, Michigan, USA - LAR L11-3 metaG | ecosystem: Host-associated > Plants > Roots > Rhizosphere ...
CTGCGCCAGCGCGCGGGCCAGGGCGACGCGCTGCTTCATCCCACCAGACAGCTCGTGTGGCCGGCGGCGCTCAAAACCATGCAGGTGCACGAGCTCGAGCAATTCCTGCGCCTTCTCTTTGCGCTCGGCGCGCGCGACGCCTCGCAGCTCGAGCGCGACTTCGACGTTCCCGGCCGCCGTCAGCCATGGCAGCAGCGCCGCCTCCTGAAACATCAGGGCCACTCGTCCATGCACGTGCGCCGTTCCGGCGGTGGCATGGTCGAGACCCGCGAGCACGCTCAGCAGCGTGCTCTTGCCCGAGCCGCTCGCCCCGACCACACACACGAACTCGCCAGGCTGGACCTCGAGCGTCACGTCCTGGAGGGCCACCAGCTGGCGGTCGCCGTGTGGAAAGACCTTCGTCAGCCTCTCGACGCTTACCGAGTGCTCGTCTGAAAGTCCAACCTCCTTGGTCACGCCGTCTCCTTCTGATGAGCCGGCAGCGGTCGGTTGTCCGGGGTCCAGTGCAGGCCGCACTCCTTGACCTCGTCCGCCTCCCACCACCAGCGCCCGGCGCGCTCGTCCTCGCCCGCCTTCGTCGCGCGCGTGCAGGGCGCGCAGCCGATGGACGTGTAGCCGCTGTCATAAAGCGCGTGATAGGGGACGTCGCGCTCGCGGATGTAGTCCCACACCTGGTCCTTCGACCAGGCGGCCAGGGGCGCGACTTTGGTCAGGCCAGGGTGCTCTGCGTCCGGCGACACGACCTGCGTCTCCGAGCGCGTGGCGGCCTGCTGCCTTCGCAGTCCGGTCACCCACGCGTCACAGCCGCGCAGAGCGCCGGCCAGCGGACGGGACTTGCGCACGTCGCAGCACAGGCGGCGCAGCTCCACCGAGCGATAGAAGGGATTGGTGCCGTGCACCTGGACCAGCTGGTGCACCTCTTGCGCGTCCGGCGCGATCACGTCGACCGCGATCCCGTAGCGATCGCGGATCCGATCGATCATGTCGTGCGTCTCCTGCGGCAGCCGGCCGGTGTCGAGGGTCAGGACGCGGACATCATCCGTGACTCGCGCGGCCATGTCGATCAGCACCGAGGACTCCGCCTGAAAGCTGGCCACGATCACGAGCCGCGGAAAAGCCCCGTACGCCCAGCGCAGCACGGCCTCCGGGTCCCTGCCCGACATGACCTCAGGCGGGACGTTCGGGTCCATAGCCGATCGAGAATACCGGAGAGGCGCGGCCGCGGCTTTATAGGGTTTCCGCGATCCGGACCGCTCCCGCGACCGGTTCTTCGGACAGCAGGTCCCCCTTACCGATGCGTAACAGCACGCGCGCCGACAGTGCGGGGAAATTGAGCAGGAGCCCGCCTGCCATCACGACCGGTTCGGTGATCACAAGCCGGCTCCGCACCTGTTCGACCAGCGCGGCGAGCGCGTCGGCTGCGCGGTCGGCGATCTCGACCGCGGCGCGATCGCGGTTGATCACGTCGAACACGACATGCGCATGAGCCGCCCAGTGCCCGGCCAGGTGGTCGCCCTGCAGCTTGCCCCCGAGCTCGAGCGCGTCCGTCGTGTTCGTCGCGGCGAAGAGGGCGTCGCCGAGCGCGCCCATCGGCTCGCCGGCGTCGCGGCGCCGCATGAGCACGCGCACCGCCTCGCGTACGACCCACGCACCGCCGCCCTCGTCGCCGAGCATCCATCCCCAGCCGCCGGCGCGAGCCTCTTCGCCCTTCGCATCGCGACCGTATGCCACCGAGCCGGTGCCGGCGATCAGGGCAATGCCCGAGCTGGCGCCGGCCGCCGCCAGGATCAGGCGCGTGTCGTGCACGACCAGCACCCTGGTGCCAGGCAGCATGCGGGCCAGCAGGTCCTCGAGGAGCCGCTTGCCCGCGGGAAACTCCGAGCCGGCGGCTCCCGCACAGCACGCGATCGGGTGCGGCCGGCCCACCTGGGCGATGAGCGCAGCGAGCCGCTCTTCGACGAGGGCGGGATCGACCGTCGTGACGTTCGCGCCTTCGCCCACCGCCTCAGCGATCTGGTGGCCGTCCTGGCTCAAGCGCGCGCGGCTGGACGTGCCGCCGATGTCGAGGCCGAGGACGAGACGAGCTACCAGGTTCGGGTGACCTTGCGCAGGGCTCGCGGAGCGTCAGGGTCGACGCCCCGAGCCACCGCCACGTGGTTGGCGAGCAGCTGGCCCAACACCACGAGCGTGAGCGGAGTCAGCTCTTCGGGCAGACCGGAGTCTATCCTCACCGCCACGGAGTCGCCGAGGGGTGCAGACACCGCATCGAACAGGCCGATCACCCGGCAGCTCGACTGGACCAGCCGTTCCGCGATGGCCTCGACATCGATCGCCACCGAGCCGCCGGCCCCGACCAGCAGCACAGGGAAGTCGGGCTCGACCACCGCGATGGGGCCGTGCACGAAGTCGGCGACCGACCACGCGCGCGCCAGCACGTAGCTCGTCTCGGTGAGCTTCAGCGCGACCTCCTCCGCGGTGCAGAGGTTGAACCCGCGGCCGAGCACCACCGCCCGCGGGCCGTTCAGCTCGCCCGCCAGCCGGGCAACTTGCCCCTCTGCACCGAGTGCGCCGCGCAGGGCTTCCGGCACCCGGGCGAGCGCACGTGAGAAGTCTTGATCCGGGTCGATCGCCGACGACATCAACGCCAGGGCCAGCAGGCTCGCCACGTAGGTCTTCGACGCGGGCACGCTCATCTCCGGTCCCGCGAGCAGCGGCAGGACGACCTGCGACGCGCTCGCGAGCGGCGAATCGGCGTCGTTGGTGATCGCCACCGTGATCGCGCCCTGCCGGGCGGCCTCCTCGACGACCGCAATCACGTCCGGCGAGGCGCCCGACTGCGAGATCCCGATCACGCACTGGCCCTCCAGCCCCGGCGGGGAGCCGTACCGCGTGAAAAGCGAGGGAGCCGCAAGCGAAACCAGGGCCCGCTGCCGGCGGCCGAACAGGTAGCGTGCGTAGTCGGCGGCGTGGTCCGAGCTGCCGCGCGCCGCGATCACGAACCCGTGCGGCCGGGATCGGGCGAAGGCGCGTGCGATGGAATCCAGCGCGGGCCGGCTGCGCTCCAGGAGGCGGGTCGCGATGTCGGGCTGCTGGCCTATCTCATCGCGAAACCGGCTCACCGTCTGAACCTCACCCGTCCACCGACCATCGTGAGCCGAACGCGCAGGTCGCGATCGAGAACCACCAGGTCCGCGCAGGCGCCGACTTCGATGCGGCCCAGGCGGCGATCGCCCAGCACCCGGGCGGGCACCGTGGAGGCCATGCTGACCGCCCTGTCGACGGTCATCCCTGGAAGCCTGGCGACCCTGCCGATCAGGTCCTCCATCGTCGACGCGCTGCCGGCGAGCGTGCCGTCCTCCAGCCTCACGACCACACCATCGCTGACGACCCTGCGTCCCGAGAGCTGGAAGTCGCCCGGGGCGGTGCCCGCGGCGGCGGTCTGGTCGGTCGTGAGGGCGATGCGCGATACGCCCTTGACCGTCAGCAGCTGGCGGCACACCGATGGATGGACGTGCATGCCGTCGGCGATCAGGCCCACGGTGACGCGCCTGTCGAGGATCAGCGCAAGCGCGATGCCGGGGCGGCGGTGATGCACGGGTGGCATCGCGTTGTAGATGTGCGTCCCGAAACGGACTCCGGCTTCGATCGCCCGCTGCCCCTGCTCGAAGTCCGCGCCGGTGTGGCCGGCGCTGACGACCACGCCGGATCGGCGCAGGCGCTTGATGGCATCCAACGCCCCGGGCAGCTCCGGGGCCAGCGTCACCAGGCGCGGCTTCGCCCTCGCGATGACCTCGACCTGCTCGGATGTCGGGGTGGCCAGGCAGGCGCGGTCGTGGGCGCCGCGAAACGAGGGATTGATGAACGGTCCTTCGATGTGGGCGCCGAGGACCCGAGCGCCTCTGGCCTCGGCCGCGGCCACCGAGGCGGCGAAGTCCGCTCCCACGCCCACCGGCGCCGAGATGAGGGTCGGCAGGAACCCCGTAACCCCGGTGGCCGGCAGGGCATCGGAGATCGCGTCGATCGAGTTGCGTCCCTCCGCCGCGTCATGGCCGCCGAAACCATTGACCTGGAGGTCGATGAAGCCGGGCGCGAGCAGCTCGCCGGGCTCGAGGACGACCTCCTCGTCGGCGCGCTGCGGCGGTTCGCCCGCGGGGCCGATCCAGGAGATGACCGCACCGTCGACGAGCACACCGCTCGACTCGCCGGCGAACCCGTGCACGCGGCCGCGGATGAAGGTCCTCACAGAACGGTCCTCTCGCCGAGGGCCGCGGCCAGGTCTCCCCGCGCCGCCTCCAGGCGCGCCCGCGCCTCCTCGGCCGTCAAGCCGCCGCGAAGCATCAGGACGGCCACGGCTGCGCTGCCGCCCGAATCGGCCAGCGCGCGCTCCGCGCCGGCTCGATCAGCCCCGGTCAGGTCGGAGACCAGCCCCTGGGCGCGGGCGGCCAGCTTGGTGTTCGCCGGCGCGACTCCGACCATGCGGCCGCGATAGGTGCGGCCGAGGCGGGTGAAGACCCCGGTGCTGATCATGTTCAGGACCACTTTCTGCACCGTTCCCGCCTTGAGGCGGGTCGAGCCGGCGATGACCTCGGGTCCGGTTTCGATCTCGATCGCGACGTCCGACGCCGCGCCGAGCGGCGTGCCCGCGGCGCAGCTGAGCCCGACCACGAGCGCGCCGGCGCGGCGAGCCTCCTCGACCGCGCCGAGCGCGTAGGCCGTCTTGCCGGAGGCGCTGATCGCCACCACCGCGTCGCGCGGCTCGACGTGCGCGCGCGCCTCCTCGCAGCCGCGCCGCCCATCGTCCTCGGCCTCACCGTCGCCGGCGTCGTGAGCCTGGACCACGCTCGCGTCGACACCGAACGTCGGCGGGCACTCCGCGGCGTCGAGCGCGCCGAGACGCCCGCTCGTGCCGGCGCCGAAGTAGTGGAGGCTGCCCCCCGCCCGCAGCCGCGCCGCAATGGCATCGACGGCGGCGGCGATGGCCGCGAGCTGAGCGGAGACGGCCGCCACAGCCGAGCGATCTTCCGCGTGCATCAGCTGGAGCAGCTCGAGCGTGTCGAGGCCGTCGATCTCGTCGGCGCGCGGATGCGTTCCTTCGCTCACGGCCTCATCACCTCCGCGGCCGCCACCGCGCAAACCCTGGCCGCGCCCATCGTGGCGATGTATGCGGAGGCTCCCGCCGGCCGGCACGCGGGCAGCCCCATCTCGACGACGACCGTGTCTGGGCGGCTCGCGATCACCGCCTGGGCGACGGCCGCCTGCCACGGGTGGCGGTGAAGGTCCCTGACCGTCACCACGAGGCTGCGTCCTTCAGCTTCCCTGAGCAAGCCGCCGAGGTTGGCCGGCGGCTCGGCAAATTCGTGGGTGGACACGTTGGCTCCGCGCTCGGTCAGCGGTCGTTCAACTCCCCAGGGCACCGCACCGGCGGCGATCGATCGCCCGGCGAGTAGCTTGATGGCAACCACGGCGGCGCCGACCCGAACGTCTCCCTCGTACCGGATGGCGAGCCGGGCGGCCTCCATTCCCACCTCGCGATCGGCGGCGGCCTGGGGAGCGGGCCGGCTCGCACGCCAGGCCGCGAACGAGGTCACGCGGTCCGCCGCCTGCGCGAGCCGCTCCTCGCTGATGCGGCCAGAGCGAACCGCGCCCGCGATCGCGTCGCTCAGCTGCGCGACGATCTCCTCGCCGACAAGACCACCCCCGATGCACAGCAGATCGCAGCCGGCGGCGAGCGCGCGAACCGCTCCCTCGACGATGCCCACCCCGTCGCTGATCGCACGCATCTCGATGCCGTCGCTCACGGCCAGACCGTCGAATCCCAGCTCGTCCCGCAACAGCGCGGTCATGACCGCGGTGCTGATCGTCGCCGGAACGCGGTCGCCGGCTACGACGATGTGCGCGCTCATGACCGCGCGCGCGCCCGCGGCGATCCCGGCCTGGAAGGGCAGAAGCGCGCCGGTGTGCGGGTCGTCCCCGGCCACCGGCAGGGCCAGGTGGGAATCCACAGAGGTGTCGCCATGACCCGGAAAGTGCTTCAGGCACGCACCCACGCCGGCGTCCTGGAGGCCTTCGACCCACGCCGCGGTCTGACTGGCGACCGCGGCCGGATCCGAGCCGAACGATCGGACACCGATCACAGGGTTGGCCGGGTTGCTGTTCACATCGGCCACCGGCGCGAGATCCAGGTCGACTCCGGCGTGCGCGAGCTCGAGCCCGATCGATCTCGCCACCGACCGCGTGAGCGCGGGATCGCCCACGGCCCCGAGCGCGAGGTTGCCGGGGTACGAGCTGCCGGTGGCGGCCTCGAGGCGGGTGACGTCGCCGCCCTCCTCGTCGACCGCGATCACAAGCCGCGGATTTTCAGCGTGCAGGGCTTCGCACAGACGCGCCAGCTGCCCCGGCGACGTGACGTTTCGGGCGTACAGGCACACCGATCCGAGGCCGTCCGCGACGCGGCGCAGCACCCAGCCGGGCGGCTCGGTGCCGATGAAACCTGGCATCAGGCAGCGCTCGATCATCCCTTCACCGCGCCTGCCGTAAGGCCTCCCGTGACCTGACGCTGCACGAGCAGGAAGAAGACGACGACCGGCAGCGCGGTGAGCGTGGCTCCTGCCATCAGACCTCCCCAGTCGGTCCCGTGCTGAGTCGTGAATGACGCGAGCCAGATGGTCAGCGTCTGCTTCGACGAGCTGCTCAGCAGGACGTAGGCGATGATGTACTCGTTCCAGGCCTGGATGAAGCCGAAGATCGCGGTGGCGACCAGGCCTGGCGCGACGAGCGGGAACACGATGCGCATGAACGCGCCGACGCGGCTGGCGCCGTCCACCATCGCCGCCTCCTCCAGGTCGACCGGGATGTTCTGCACGAACCCGCGCAGCGTCCAGATCATGAAGGGCAGCACCACCGCCATGTAATAGGCGATGACGCCGAGCAGGCTGTCCACCTGTCCGACCGAGTCGAGCAGCAGGTAGATCGGGATCACAAGGGCGTTGAGCGGCACCATCTGGACGGCGATGACCATGACGACGAAGGCCGAGCGGCCGCGAAATCCAAAGCGGGCGACCGCCACCGCCGCCAGGAACGCCAGCACCACCGAGATGACGACGACCGTGAGCACGATGATCAGGCTGTTGACCACGTCGTTCCAGAAGAACGGGACCTGCATGGCGGTCTTGAAGTTGTCGAACGTGATGGGCGCGGGCACCCAGTACGGGGTCAGGCTGAGGATTTCCCGCCCCGGCTTGAGAGCGGTGGTGACCATCCAGTAGATCGGGAACATGATCACCGCCAGCACCAGCAGGCCCACCGCGTCATACGAGGTGCGCACCAGCCGCTTTCTCATCGCCCGAACTCCTCGATCGAGCGCACCGTCTGGCGCACATAGAAGAAGGACGCGATGGCGAGGATCGCGACCATGATCACGGCCGCCGTGGACCCGAGCCCGTACTGGCTGACCCTGAACGACTCCTGGAAGGAGAAGACCGACATCACGAAGTAGTCCTGGCTCGGGCGCTGGTCGAGCATGACCCAGACCTGGTTGAAGACCTGGAAGTCCCATATCGTCGAGAGGCTGAGGAGGATGAGCAGCAGCGGCTTGAGCGTCGGGAACGTGACGTTCTGGAAGACCTGCCAGCCGCGCGCGCCGTCGATCTGGGCCGCCTCGACCAGCTCGCGCGGCACCTGGGTCAGGCCGGCGTGGAGCATGAGCGCCAGGAATGGGATCGCGCCCCAGACGACAACCACCGTGATCACGGTGAAGCCCTGCAGCGGGTTCTCGAACCAGTTGTGGTGGATGTAGTTGCCGGCGCCAATCCGCGTCAGCAGCCAGTTCACCACGCCGAATTCGTAGTCGAACATCCACTGCCAGAGGTCGATCGAAGGAATGACCGGGGTCGCCCACACGAAGACCAGACCCGCGCCGAGCAGCACCCTGACGAAGCTGCTCACACGCTCCATGAGCAGGGCGATGAAGGTGGCGATGATCATCGAGAGCGCGACGTTGACCAGCGTGAAGATCGCGGTCACCTCGAGCGCGTACCTGAACTGAGGGTCGGCGAGGATCGTGGCGTAGTTGGACAGCCCGGCGAACCGCCCCTGATGCTGGAACAGCTCGCGCAGCCCGTAGTGCTGCGTCGACAGCCACACCAGCATCGCGAGTGGGTAGCCGAGCACGCCCAGAATCACCAGCAAGGCGGGTGCGATCAGGGCGTACGGAAGACCCTTACGAACTATTAGCTCACGGAAGGGGGCGGCCTCAATGCGGCGGGGCCGGGTCGCCGTCGCGGCGCTCATCTGTCCGGCCGCTCGCATCGAAGCCAATCCCCCTTATCTCGTTATTGAGTTAGATCCTCTGCGTCAACCGTTGAGTATCTGCGTGATCTTGTCACTCGCCGCCGAGGTCGCGTCGGCGATGGTGGACTTGCCGGTGAAGATGGAGACCAGCATGTTCTGAAGGACGTTGGCCGACTCCACGTTCGCCCAGTTCGGCGAGTTCGGCGTGAAGCGGCTGGTCTTGGCCGCCGCCGCGAAGATCGCGGGCAGGCCGCTGCTGAGGCTGACTAGCGAGGTGGTGTTGGGGATGACGCCGCCCACGGTCACCATCTGGCTCTGGAACTTGGTCCCGCCGAGCAGCTTGACCCATTCCCTGGCGAGGTCCTGGTGCTTGCTGTTGGCGGCGATGCCGAGGTCGGATCCGCCGAGGAACACGGGCGCGGTCTGGCCGGCCACGTGGCTGGGGATCGGGAAGGCGCCGAGCTTGGAGGCGAGCGACGGGTCGCCGCTCTTGGGGTCGGTGATGACGCCGACCTCCCAGCCGTTGGCGATGATCATCGCGATGTGGCCCTGCGCGAACGCCTGGTCCTGCTTGAGCTCGTCGCCGGTCTTGTCGGCGCGGGAGAGCTGGCTCACGATGGTCTTGAGCTCGGTCAGGCCCTGCTGGGACGCCGAGCTGTTGAGGGCGCCTGTCCACTTGCCGCCCGACTGGGTGGCGATGTCGCCGCCGAAATCCCAGACGAAGGGAGCGGCCGCGTACCAGTACTTGCCGGGGAAGTAGAGAGCCGAGAAGTTCGGGTTGGAGCCGTACTTGGACATCAGCTTCTGGCCCGCGGAAAGGAGCTCGTCCATGCTCGTCGGGACGGAGACGCCCGCCGCGTCGAACATGTCCTTGCGGTAGATGATGGCGCGGCTGCCCGCGTAGTACGGGACGCAGTAGAGCTTGCCCTGGTACGTGCAGGAGTCGGTCAGGGACTGCAGCCAGGTGCCGGAGTTCTCGAAGCTTGCTTTCTGGGAGGTGATGTCGTTGAGCGCGCCGGCCGCCGCGTACTTGGCCACCAGCGTGTTGCCGAGCTCCATGACGTCCGGAGGAGTGGTGCCCGCGAACGCGGTGTCGAGCTTGGTCGTCACGTCTGACCACTGCTGGATCTCGACGTTGACCGTGACGTTCGGATACTTGGCCTTGAAGTCGGCGTTGACGCCGTCGACGACGCTCTGAGGTGCGCTCCCGTTCATGAGCCACACCGTCAGCGTCCCGGTCTGATCGGCCGGGTTCGACGCCGTTGAGGTCGAGCCGCAGGCCGCGACCAACAACGCGACCGCCACGCCCATGGCGGTGAACAAGAGCTTCCTCGGATTCATCTGGGTCTATTCCCCCTGTGGTTTCAATGCGGCGCGCCTCTCGCCGTTTCGGTTCTTGAGCCCCGCGGAGGCGCGCGGCCTGCCGTTGCGGCTGCGCTGCGGGGTCAGGTCGGCGACCAGGCGGTACCGGTCGCCGCGGTAGATGGAGCGGACGAACTCGACGATCCGCCCTGACTCGGAGACGGTCGTCCGCTCGAACAGGAAGGCCGGTGTGTGCAGGGGCACGCCCAGCACCTCGGACTCCTCCTCACTGGTGACTGTCGGCTCGATGCTCTGGGTGCCGGAGGCGATGACGATGCCGTACCTCTCTTCCAGTAGCTCGTAGAAGGAGTGGTCCTCGAAGTCGGCCTTCGTGAGTCCGGGCACGAGGGCCTGCGGGATGTGCAGCACCTCCATCGCCATCGGTTCGTCGTCGGCGAGGCGGAGGCGCTTGACCCGGACCAGGGGCGCCTCCGGCGAGACCGCCAGCCGCCGCGCGAGCCGGGCGCCGGTGGAGGTGACGACGAGCTCGAGAGTGCGGCTGCCCGGTGTCATCCCCCTACGTCTCATGTCCTCGCTGAAGGAGGTCAGCGTCAGGGGCTGAGCGATCTTCGGCTCGGTGACGTAAGTGCCGCTGCCGTGGCGCCGGTCCAGGTAGCCGTCGCGGACGAGCTCGTCCAGGGCGGCGCGCACGGTCAGGCGCGAGACGCCGAGCTCCTGGGTGAGCTGCCGCTCGGAGGGGATCGCGGTGCCCACCTCGAGCGCCTCCATCAGATCGAGCACCCGGTCGCGGGTTTCTTCCTGTTTGGTCATAACTGGTATTGCCCTCTCACTCGATGCTCAGCCGGAAGTTAAGCACAGTTCGGGCAAGTGGTCAATACCACTTTATGTAAGTAGGCGGCCCGCGAGGCGCGAGCCGCCTTCGATTCAGCTCACGCCGTGGGCGCGAGGGCTCCGGGCACCGCGCCGGCCGGCTGGGGCCGAGGCAGCGCCATCCCGTCCGGTCCGGCGACCACGTAAGCGACCATGGCCGCGAATCCGACCAGGCCGAAGAACAGACCGAGCACGCCGCCGCCGAGCACGACCGCAAACCAGGTCTTGTCAGGCACCTGGTAGGTGTTGACGAGGGCTCCGATCCAGGCCACGAGCTGGACCAGGCCGCCCGCCGCCGCGAGCACGCCGCCGAGGACGATGAGTCCGGTCATCGACCAGAAGAACCCGTTGAGAGCGGGCACGAAGTCGTACGCCCTTGTCGCGTCGTTGTAGGTAAACGTCCCCGCGTAGGCGAGCATCAGCGCGGTGCTGACCCCCGCCACGACGAGGCCTCCAGCGAACACTACCAATCCTGCGATCCACGTCTTGGTGACGGTGGACTTCTTCATGTGAATCACCTCCACGCCCAGGCTCCCACGTGGGCGGTAGGTTGCCTAGGGCCGGTCGGCTCAGCGCGGCTGGGCC
>Ga0070717_10003631_pt1 | contig 11067 bp, 11 predicted proteins | sample LARL113metaG_FD_71366 | JGI IMG/M metagenome (GOLD analysis project Ga0070717, IMG submission 71366) | Corn, switchgrass and miscanthus rhizosphere microbial communities from Kellogg Biological Station, Michigan, USA - LAR L11-3 metaG | ecosystem: Host-associated > Plants > Roots > Rhizosphere ...
CATTTCGCGAATGATGGTGGCCGTTAGTTTTGCGCCAGTGCAGCCTAATGGATGTCCTAACGCAATCGCGCCGCCGTTAGGATTCACGCGCTTAGGATCGAGCGCCGCTTCCTGAATCACCGCCAAGGATTGCGCAGCGAAGGCTTCGTTTAATTCGATGATATCGATATCTGAGAGCTTGAGGCCGGCCAGCTTAAGAGCCTTCGGGATCGCGAACACCGGCCCCAATCCCATCTCTTCGGGCTTGTATCCGGCCGTGGCAAAAGCTACGAATCGTGCTAGTGGTTTGATTCCCAGCGATCGCGCCCGCTCCGCCGACATGACTACCGCCACCGCGGCTCCGTCTGACATCTGCGATGAATTGCCAGCGGTTACTGTGCCGTTAACGTGAAATGCAGGCTTGAGCGCGCTCAATGCTTCGATGGAAGTATCAGCGCGCGGGCCTTCGTCGACTTTGAATACAATCTCCTGCCGCTTCAGTTTGGACCCATTGGGAGTGGTGAAGCTCACCGGCACGGCAACCGTCTCATCCTCGAACTTTCCCAATTGAATCGCGGCCATCGCTTTCTGATGACTGCGCAATGAAAATTCGTCGGCTGCCTCTCGCGTAATTACAAATCGCTTCGCCAGCCGCTCGGCTGTGAGTCCCATCGAGAGATAGGCATCGGGATAGTTGTCAACCAGCCAGGGGTTCGGCGAAATCTTATTTCCTCCCATCGGAATCATGCTCATGGACTCGGTTCCACCCGCAACCATGACCTCAGCTGCTCCCGCCATGATCCGTTCCGCAGCCATCGCAATCGCCTGCAACCCGGAAGAACAAAAACGATTAATAGTGATCGCAGAAGCTTCGACTGGTAATCCAGCTCGCAGGGAAGCGATGCGCGCCACGTTCATCCCTTGCTCGGCTTCGGGCATGGCGCAACCAAGAATTACGTCTTCAATTTCCTTCGGGTCGAGTTGAGGCACCCGTTGCAGTGCGCTTTTGATTACGAGAGCCGCGAGCTCATCCGGCCGCGTTGCCCGCATTGTTCCCTTAAAAGCTCGGCCGATTGGAGTACGAACCGATGAAACAATTACAGCTTCTCGCATGAATCACCCTCCATTCCCATACGTCGGAATACCTTGTTGCACCATGTAAAGCAATCTTTGCGCGCGCGTACTCCAATCGCCACTTCCAGCTTGGGCGATCGCTTTTTGCGCATCGGCAAGCGCCCGGCCTTTGGCTTCATCGGATTTTTTTGCCTGATCTTCTGTTCTGTAAATCTCAATCAGGGCAGACCAGCGATACGCGGCGTGATAGAGAGCTTCCGCAGCCGCCGGCGACTGAGGATATTGCTTGGCATAGTTCTCATAGATTTCCGCCTCTTTTTGCGGACATTTCGACTGTCCCTGCCAGTCGCCGCACAATTTGTTATCGATCAGCTGATAAGCGGCGAGAAATGCCCACTTCGTATTCGGAAATTTCTTCATCACTTTCTTGAAGTAATCTTCATTCATTCCTTTTCGCAAATAAGCGTCTTGTTCTTTGGCTGACGGCAGTGACATGACGTCAGCTTTTTCAATTTGCCACCGGATATCCGCCGAGCGGTACATAGCCTCAGCTGCAAGCGGCGATTGCGGAAAGATCTCCGCCACCTCACTATAGAGTCTCATCGCATCCTGCGCCGCGTAACGGCGCCCATTGCGCTGGCTGGCCTGGTCTTCTGAATCCACAGCCTCACCAAAAAGAATCTTGTCGCCATCCGGGGTTGTTGACTGTATCAGGCCTTTAGTTTGCATCCAGCCGGTCACGATGCGCTCTTCCGTTAGATTGGCTTCGACCTTAACCCAGTCTCCGCTGGTTTCAAGAAATATCAATTCACGGCCTCGGTCCACGTCAGCCAGCTTTGCCGAAGAGGTGTCCGGTGAGAGATAAATGGGCGCGACTCGAATGGTGGCCGCGCGAATTACGTCGGCTGGTGCCAGCGCAGAACCTACTAACAGCACTGCAAGAATTGGAAAGCCTAGACCGTAAGACCTCGCCATAGAACTATCGTACAAGCAGTAATCACTTCGGCAAAACCAGGAACTTCGACGGCCCGAGACCAGCTGAAGACCGGAGACTCTAAAGCCCGCTCTGTAAGTGGAAGTCGGCCGCCTTAGCTCCCTTAGGGTTTCGCCGATGAGCTGCAACTCGCGTCAGGGACATCGCTGTGAGTTGCTCCTGCATCTTTTACCCCGCAGGTTCTCAGGAGCTCTCTTTATGAAAATCCGCACTGTTTTAATGCTGGTCGTCTTTTGCGAGTTGCTTGTCGCAGGAGTATCGGCCCAAACCTCAACCGCCGTAGTCTATAAATACGCAGCAATAAATTATCCGGGCGCCAATGCTCAAAGCACTATTGCGTACGGCATCAACAACAGCAACATGATCGTCGGCTCGTATTTTACCGATGCATCTAATATGACCCACGGTTTTGAGTACGCGAATGGCAAATACAGCACCATTGATTTCCCAGGCGCGAGCGAAACCGTCGCAACCGGAATCAGCGATACGGGCGACGTAGTCGGCTGGTATCAGCTAGCGGGATCCGATCACGGCTTTCTTCGCCACGCGGGAACCTTCACCACTATCGATTACCCCGCAGCCTCTTCCACCATGCTGGCTGGCATCAATAAAGCCGGAACCATAGTGGGAAACCACGATAGTCTTTACGGCTTTATTTATCAGAACGGAATCTTCACAGACTATAACGCCCCGTCCAGAGCTGGGCTGCCGACCTACTTCACCACGTTGAACGGCATCAACAATCAAGGCGTATTCGTAGGCGCGGCACAGAGTGGAGACTACCTCCAGGGAGTCTGGGTCAACGGGAACGAAACCGACTTTCTCGAGCCGTCTAACTTTTTCAGCAATAACGGGGTGAACGGCATTAACGGACGCTCGGATATCGTAGGCTGCCTGTACAGTGGTGGCTTCCTCGCGTTCGCGGTAGAGTCCTCCGAAGGCGCCGAGAGCACGGAGAAATTTTCCAGCATGCAACTTCTTTCGAATCCTTTCTTGGCGGGTTGGTGTCCGCAGAGCATCAACAACTCTCGAGTCATGGTCGGAGGGAATTATATGGCCGTGCCTGTGTTAACCCTGAACGTGACCAGCCCGAAAGACCAATCCACAGATACCAATCCAGTACACGTCGCCGCGACCGCCTCCGGTGTGAACCCCATTTCGCAAATTCAGGTTTGGGTAAACTACAAAAAGGTTTACTACGTAAGCGGTGGAACTCTAAATGCCTACATTACGCTGCCGGTCGGAACAAACGAGCGGTTTGTGGTGCAGGCAGTGGACTCGAAAGGAGTGACAGCGAAGGTGGTGGACTCGATCACCGTGAACTGAGCTCGGAGTGATCGGATGTCCGCACTTTCTTGAGCAGTTCCGGATCGATGTTGCCTCCGCTGACCACCGCAACGGTGAAATTCGATGTCGGAAGTGAATCGCGGTGGAACAGCCAAGCTGCTGTTGCTACCGCGCCACTCGGTTCAGCGACTGTCTTGGGATTTTCGGCCAGAATTCTAACGGCGTTGAAAATATCTTCTTCACTTACCGTGACCACGTCGTCCACATAGCGGCGAATGTGCTCGAAAGTAATTGTGCCGACATACTGCGAGCGAAGCCCATCGGCACTCGTCGACAGCACCTGCTCCGCCGGAAACTTTACAATTTGCCCTGCGCGGAAGCTCGCTTGCGCATCGGCTGCTAGTTCTGGTTCAACTCCAATTACTTTTGATTCGGGTTTCACCAACTTGATCGCGGTTGAGATCCCACTGATCAGTCCTCCGCCGCCGATCGGCACCAGCACAAGGTCCGCTTCTGGCAGGTCTTCCAAAATTTCCATTCCTGCAGTGCCTTGTCCAGCTATTATTTTCTCGTCGTCATAAGGCGGGATGATGATATAGCTGTGCTCGACCGCAAGTTGCTCGGCTTTGACTTGCCGCTCAACCCCGCTTGGACCAACGAAGACAATCTCCGCCCCTAAAGCAGCGGTTGCGTCCCGCTTGATGGCCGGCGCATTGCCTGGCATGACAATTACAGCTTTGGTTCCCAATGCCCGGGCGGCATATGCTACCCCCTGGGCATGATTGCCGCTTGAGTAGGTGATCACGCCACGAGCGCGCTCTTCGTCAGTGAGAGATGCAATCTTGTTATATGCTCCGCGCAGCTTAAAGGCGCCAATCGGTTGCAGGTTTTCTGGCTTGAGGTAGAGAGTGCGGCCATCATGTTCCAATGGAATTAGGGGAGTGCGGACGGTGATGCCGTCCAGTCGGGAACGCGCTTCGCGGATGTTATCGAGGGAAACGATGTCAGTTGCTCCTCGTAGGATCCCAAATGGCGCCCTCTAAAAGGATGTCTGAATCCATCGTTCGTTTGAGCGACATCAGCCCGCGAGAGTGGCTACTCAGCGCATAAGCCGAAACCGCCGCATCGAATGCGTCCTCGGATTGCTCAGCCTTCAGGCGCCACTCTTTCGGGAGACTTGTGAAGCGCGCCTCTGCCAGAAAGTCCGCACGGTCCCTGGCGTTACGTTTGAACACTCTCTTGGTAAGAACTCGCGGATAGATCTCGATTACGGTGTGTGCGGTAGCATCGTGAAATGGCCAGATTGAGAATCCGGCCTCCAGAAGATCGATTAAGAATGGCATGCCTCGTACTGAGCCGGTTCCGACATGACCCGGTCCCGCAAGCTGAAATACCGATTTCGGCGCAAAGCCAAGGACACGAGCCTGCTCTTCGGTCTTGCGAAACAAAAGGGTCCCGCTGACGGGACGTTTTCTCCCGCATTTTCCCCAAAACGGATGTGGACATAGTCGAAGCCATTCTTCTCCCTGCAATTTGACTAGGGACCAGAAGTCAGTGGCGCTTGCGCATTGCTGCTGCCTCAGAAACCATGCAGGGCAGGAAAACGCAAAATCCAATCCAACAACAAGCGTGGACGAGGTCCGGCGTTTTTTCTTAAGGTATTCAACTACGTCTTGGCGAGTGAGGCCGTTTGTCAAATCTTCAGGGAAGCCGTTCACGAATTCGGCCAGCCAAATGGTTCGTTGTGGATGCTCGATCGCGCCTGACCAATCGACCGCGATAATTCTCTCTTGCACTGCTTGTAGTCTCCGCCACGTTCTTGCTGTGAATTCTTTAGATCTCGAGTATGACCGGCATTATCAACGGCCGCTTCTGCGTCTGCTTCGAAATATAACGCTTTAAGTCGGCGCGGATCTTCTCTTTAATGACACCATAGTCCGCGCGTTCTTCTTGACTCGATTGGCCCAGCGTTTGTACCACAATCTGGCGGACTTCCTCCATGAACCCGTTTTCGCCCGCGGAGAACCCACGCGTCACGATCTCCGGGGAAATTTCAACTTTCCCCGTCAATTTATTAATCGCGATAATCGGCAGCACGAAGCCGTCTTCGCTCAGGTGGCGGCGGTCCTTGATTACCAAATCCTCGACCACGTCCGCGCGCGAACCGGAATCGATGCAAATGCGCCCGACGTTGACCCGGCCCGCTTTGCGCGCGCCCAGCTCGTCAAACTCCAAAACATCTCCGCTCTCAATCAGCATCACGTTGCCGACCGACCCGTGCATCGACGCGGCCAGCTCGGCATGAAGCTTGAGCTGCCGGTATTCGCCGTGTATCGGAATGAAATATTTAGGTTTGACCAGATTTATGATGAGCTTGAGTTCTTCCTGGCTGGCGTGCCCGCTCACGTGAATGGGAGGACTAGAACCGTCTTCATAAATCACGTGCGCTTCGCGGCGGAAGAGATGGTCGATCATGCGATAGATTGCCTTCTCGTTGCCAGGGATGATCCTGGACGAAAGCACAACGGTGTCGCCCTTCTCAATGGTTGCGTGCTTGTGATTATCCACTGCAGCGCGCGACAGCGCAGACATGGGTTCACCCTGCGTCCCGCTGATCAGGACGCAAACTTTCTCGGGCGGAAAGTTTTTTATTTCTCCCGGATGCACCAATAGACCATCCGGAATCTCAATGTATCCAAGGTCCTCCGCAATTTCCGATGAGCTAATCATCGACCTGCCCACGAACGCTATTTTCCGGCCATGTTCCCACGCCAGTTCGATGGCAAGCTTGATGCGATGAATGGAAGATGAGAAGCAAGAGATGAACAGCCGCCGTTCCGCGCGGGCAAACACTTCGTCGAATTTGCGCCGCACAGCGCGCTCGCTGGGTGTGTAACCGCGCCGCTCGACATTGGTTGAATCCTGCAGCAGGGCAAGCACGCCTTCTTTGCCATATTCCGCGAAAGCATGCAGATCGAACAGGCGATTGTCGGTCGGCGTTGGATCGACTTTGAAGTCGCCAGTATGAATCACAACTCCGAGCGGCGTGTGGATCGCCAATGAAACGCAATCTACCAGGCTGTGGGTCACCTGAATGGGATGGATAGTAAACGGTCCAATCTTGAATCGCTCACCCGGACGTATCTCTCTCAAGTCTGCAGTATCGAGCAATCCATGCTCATCCAGCTTGTCTTCCACGTACGCCAGAGTGAACTCGGTCCCCCAGACCGGCACGTTTAGCTCGGCGAGGATCCATGGCAATGCGCCGATGTGATCTTCGTGTCCGTGGGTGAGCACAATCCCACGAAGGCGCTGCCGGTTCTCAAGAAGGTAAGAGATGTCCGGAACAACGATATCCACACCCAGCAGCTCGGCCTCTGGAAACATCAAGCCGGCATCGATGACGATGATGTCGTCACCCCAGCGCAGCGCCATGCAATTCATGCCAAATTCGCCGAGGCCGCCAAGCGGCACTATATGGAGTTTTCCGGAGGGCATTAAAGACTCAATGATCGTAGCATAGCTAAGTGCCTGCCCTGCCTCGCCAAACCTCGCTTCCGGCCGGAAGAATTAAAACAGCACGCGAAGGCCGCGACTCCTATCTAATAGGATGTATGGGTCAACCGTTGAGTCGAACCATGTCTGCTCCTAAAACCTGGCTGCGTGGCCATATCGAGAAATCATTGTCTTCGGCGTTGACGCGTGCATATAAGACCGTCCGCGTCGATCCTGAACGTTTTCTTCTTGAACTCCGCGCCGCACATGGATTGCCGGTCAACAGCTTTCAAGGGATGTACTCGCTCGACATGTCGATTCTCGATGAGACCGCCGGCAAAATCATTCACAGCGGAATGAAAGTTGCTGCCGCAGAAGGTGCAGGCTTCGGAATTGGCGGGCTGATAACTATTGTGCCCGACTTCAGCATTCTGGCGGGCATCACCATGCGAATGATCCAGAAACTCAGCTTGATTTACGGTTATGAATACAACACGGAAGAGGAAATGACGGAGCTCTGGATCGCCGCTGCCAGCGCGGCGGGTGTGGATCTTGGGCGTGACTTGCTGGAGAAAAACCTGGTCAACCGTCTTATACCTGGGATCATTCAGAAAATCGCTGCCAAAGCCAGCGCTGAGTTTGTTGAAAAATGGTCAGGCAGGATGATTCCTGTTGCCAGTTCGCTTATCGGAGCTGTGTTGAATTATTACTTTGTGCGCGGCTGGGGTTCACGGGCACACGCGCATTTCCGGCAGAAGCACATGGAAGCTCGTAAGCGGATGGGTCAGGTTCCGCTGGACGTCGCACGGTCGGGTGTTCTGAAATAGTATTGCCAACCCCGAAAGGCACGCTTCGATTCGCGCAACGTCGTATCTTGTGTTTATCAGCAGTAACGTTCTGTGAAAATCGCAGCCACCATATTGCTGTGCGTTTTGGCAGTTTCCGCCCACGCCCGGGACATTACAGTCGCCGCCGCGGCCGACCTGCGCGCCGTCCTTGATGAAATTTCCGCGCGCTACCGGGCTGAAACATCGGTTCAGATAAAAGTCGTGTACGGCTCCTCAGGCAATCTCTACCAGCAAATTCAAAATGGGGCACCCTTTGATCTCTTTTTCTCCGCGAATTCTGACTATCCGAAGAAACTCGAGACGGCTGGATTAATTGTTCCCCGGAGTTATTACGAATACGCTCGCGGCAGCATCGTTTTGTTTGTTGCCTCCAACTCCGCGTTAAACCTGCGGCAGGGACTGCCGGTGCTGCTTGATGCCTCTATAAAGCGAATCGCGATCGCCGACCCCGCGCACGCGCCGTATGGCCGAGCGGCAATTGCTGTCCTAAAGTCGCAGGGCCTTTACGACAGGGTTTCTGGCAAAATCGTTGTCGGAGAGAACGTTGCGCAGGCTGCCTCCTTTGTTACCTCAGGAGCCGCAGATGTTGGCATCATCGCACGATCATTGGCAATGCTTCCATCAGCTCGCTCACAAAGCCGGTTTGCTGAAATTCCTGCGAATGAATATCCGCCGATCATACAAGCGTGTGTAGCTCTGAAGTCTTCAAAGATACAAACCGCGGCGAACCGGTTTCTCTCTTACGTCCGTGGCCCTGAGGCCTCCAAGATATTGCAACGATATGGGTTCGAAATCCCGGCCACTCAGGCAAAACAGCCCTTACAGTAATTTCCCCGCCGCAGTACCAAAAAGCCCCGAAGAAATTTGTGCTCGGCACTAGCTGTTCTTTTCCAACGGAACACTGCTATGTAGTTCATTCTTCGTTTTGGCACTCCCAATGCATATCAACTCAGCGGCACTGAAAGGAAAAAAACAATGACCAGCAGCACACATGACGAACGCTGGAAGGAGTTGTGCGAAGCCATTGTTGAGGAACCGGATTCGAAGCGATTGCTGGAATTAGTAGAGAAATTGAACCATGTCTTGGATGAGAGGGAAAAAGAATTCAAGGCTCGAACGGCTGGGTCACAAGCAAATCAATGAGGGGGTGATTATAGCCATCCTTTGGTCCGGGCGATTCGTGATGCTTCCACTCGGTTCGCCGCGCCCAGCTTGCTCATTGCTTCGGAAAGATAATTGCGCACCGTGCCTTCGGAGAGATCGAGTTTATCGGCGATATCAATGCTGGCCATTCCGTCGCCTGCCAATCTTAATACCTGGCGCTCGCGGTCGGTCAGGGGATCGGCTTCCACCCACGCTTCTGCCGCGAGTTCGGGATCAATCACTCGAAGGCCGCTTTGCACGCGGCGAACTGCGTCAGCCAATTTGTCCGCAGCCATATCTTTCAAGAGGTAACCAGCAGCGCCGGCTTCGAGCGCCCGCCGCAAATATCCCGCCCGCGCAAACGTAGTAAGAATGATTGTCTTGGTAGGCGAACGTTTGCGTTTAAGTTCCGCCGCAACATCCAATCCACTCATCTCGGGCATTTCAATGTCGGTGAGAAAAATATCCGGCTTGTGAGTAAGCACTGCATTGAGCGCATCGGTGCCGTTGCGTGCACGCGCAACCACGGTGATGTCGCCCTCGATTTCCAGTAGCGTGGCCAGCGCGCCCAGCACCATACCCTGGTCTTCCGCGATGGTCACGCGGATCAGCTTGCGACCGGTTTTTGTTGCATGATTCAACTTTTGGGGTCCGCCAGCGCAGTCAATGGGAATTCAAACTTGAGATTTGTCCCCGAGGAAGTTTGTTGCGTCAGCGTTCCACCGAGAGCCTCAACCCGCTCGCGCATTCCCCGTAGTCCGTTGCCTTCTGTGGTGAATCCGCCGCGGCCATCGTCTTGAATTTCGAGCACACAGTTGCCGTTGTTGCGGGCGAGCCGTAGTGAGCAATGCCGCGCGTGCGCATGCCGCACGACATTGGTCACGGCCTCACGCATGATCAGCGCCGCCACGCTTTCCTGCGCCGGTGTAAGCGGCACTTCAGCTGATTCCGTTTCGACAGCCACTCCCGCACTTTCTAGGGCCGATTGTGCGCGCTGAAATTCCTCGTCGAGCTTGTAGGTACTGTAGCCGCGGAGTGTGTTGCGAATCTCTGCCATGGCTTCTCGGGAGACCCTTTCGATATCGGCAATTTCGTTCCTTGCTTTCTGCGGATCTTTTTCCAGTAGTTTCCCCGCTAGCGTGGATTTCACGGCGATCAGCGTGAGAGTGTGGCCAAGCACGTCGTGCAGATCGCGCGCAATCCTTTCCCGCTCCGCGACCTTTGCGAGATGCTCAATCTCTTCATGAGCCAGCCGCAACTTGTGATCAGCGCGATTACGTACCGCAAACTGCGTATTGGATAAGCCTACGCCGAGAGCCACGACCAGCGATGTGACCGAAAATCCATTCGCGGGATGAAAGATCGCAGCGTGAACCACTACTGCCAATGCCAATACACTTAACACGATCAATGCTGATTTCGCCCGTTCAAAAATCCACGGAATAAACGCAGCTGTAAAAATAATAAAAACTGAAGATCCTGTGTTTACAGTTGCGAACCCGAGGCCCATTGCTGCCATACAAAACAACAGCATGTAAGTGAGCGGAGCCCGTACCCAGAAAATACCGAAATAAAGCGCCAGGAAGACCAGCACCTCAGCATTTGTCAGCATTAGCCATCGCCACGAGGCGTGTTCGACGATTGGCTGGATGTAAAAGAACACCACGAAGATGAGCCACGCGAACGGTGCCCAGCCATGGTCGCGATTTCTAGGAAGAAGTCTCATCGTCTCGGCCTATATTCTACGCTGCCGCCGCGCAGCGGCTATCAAACTCACCACGATGGAAAGAGGAGCGACTACTTCGAGTAAATCAAGCCGTTTGTCCATAATCAGCAACAGCACCGCGGTCAAAACCAGCAAAGATGTTGTCCAATTCGATTTCATAGGTTTCCCTTCAGCCGTTGGCTGTCTGGTCTCGCCGGTATCCGGCCCAGGCGATTCCCAGGCAAATCATTGCGAACCCGCTCAGGGCTTCCCAGTGAGTCTGAGCCGGAGCTCCGTTGTCCGCGCCCACTAGGCGAAGCGCCAATTGCGACAAGTGGTACGACGGCAGAAAAATCGCGATCTTCTGCACGAACCCGGGTAAAAACATGATTGGGATCCAGAGTCCCGAGCAGAATGACATCGGAAGGTAAAACACATTGATGAAGGCCGGTGCGGAAGTCGGTCCCGCGAAATATCCGATCGCCAACCCCATGGCGCAGAAGGGAAGCGATCCGGCTACGAGAGTAAGCAATAGTTTCACC
>Ga0070717_10003639_pt1 | contig 11051 bp, 9 predicted proteins | sample LARL113metaG_FD_71366 | JGI IMG/M metagenome (GOLD analysis project Ga0070717, IMG submission 71366) | Corn, switchgrass and miscanthus rhizosphere microbial communities from Kellogg Biological Station, Michigan, USA - LAR L11-3 metaG | ecosystem: Host-associated > Plants > Roots > Rhizosphere ...
GCGACGATCCCGAGTGGATGTCCGCGGAGCTGGGCCGGGTGGAGCGGATGAGCGAGTTCGAGACTGAGGTTCTCGCCTCAGGCTTCTTTCACGTGCTGGAGGAGATCGTGCCGCCGACCGTCGCGGCAGACTGAGCGCCAGTCGCTGCCGACGTTTGCTTCGCACCGCGACCCGGTTCTGGAGTCCCCGTCGGTTTCCGGCGGTCACCTGATCACCGAGCAGACTGTTCCTGTGGCCACAACGCGAAAGCCAGGCTGTACCGCGGCAGATGAGCCGGTTAGCCCGTTCGCGCCGCGGGCGCCAGCGAGACGGCCGCTCTCTGCCGGGAGCGTCCGCGCGGCCAGCGCTGCACCGGACGACTCCCTCGTCGCCACAGGCGTCCTGTGTCAACCCGTGGTGTGAATGACTGGATGAAGGCCTGTAGTTAGGTGCTGTGCGCTCGGTTCGAGCGCGCCTGGTGCCGGATTGAGATCGGCGGTCATCCGGGCGGTGGCGGCGAGGTCGGTGATGGGACCGGATGGGCTTGGGATGGTGACGGTGATGTGGCGTTGCAGCGAGCGATGCCGGGTTGGGTCATAAGCAGTCCGGGATTGCCAGCACTGCCACACGATGCGACACCAAGCCCGTCCAAAGCGTGCGGATCGCGCGAGGGTGTTCAAGGCCGCGGTCTCGTGCCTGGGCGTAGACAGCTTGCGCCCAGGGATGCCAGTGACGGGTGCCGTCAGCGAGCCGCGAGAACGCGACACGGAGTCGCTTGTCGCACCCCCAGCGGAACTGGGCGGTCTTGCGTTTGCCTGACTCTTTCGCGACCGCTGATTGACCGGCGTCAGCGGCGAGCGCGTCCCGGTTGGGATAGCGAGCGCGGCAGTCACCGATCTCGGCTAGCAGCTCGGCGGCGGGGATGACGCTGTGGGCCTGCTTGAACAGCGAGAGGAAGAGCGGACCGTCGGGATGGGCGCGAACCGCTGTCCTGATGTCGAGCTCCAAACCCTTGACCTGCCCGTTCAAGGTTCGGACCATCGCCACGTAGGTGAGCACGAGCTGGCGGCGAGCAGTGAGCTCAAGCTCCCCGACCCGGCCTTCGGGGGCGCTGCGGAGCTTCGCCAACAAGGCCTCCGGCTTCTGGCGGCCGGAGTAGCGCTCACGCTTGAGAAAGGCCTGCATCCGGACGATCCCGAGCCCACGCGCGTCGACGGGACTTGGGTAGCGTTCCAGGAACGCGAGCAGGATCTCGCTGTCCATGTGACTGAACAACCGCAACGGGCCGGGCCAGCAGCGGTCCAGCTCTGCGCGGAGCTGGTTGACCACTGAGGTGCGGGTGTGGACGAGGTCCTCACGCGCCCGGGTCAGCGCGCGCAGCGCTCTGGTCTGATCCGAGTCTGGTTCCAGAACTCGGAAGCGATGATTGTCAGTCCGGGCGAGCTCGCAGAGCACGAACGCGTCGAAGCGATCGGACTTGCCTCCCGGGACACGGAACCTGTCCCGGGCTGCTTGTTCGGATGCAGCGCCAGCACCTTCAGGCCGGCGTCTAGGAGCCGCTCGACCAACACGCCGTCTGGCCGCTCGATCGCGACCAGGCCAACCTCCATCTTCACCAGCGTCCGGCACAACGCCAACAGCCCGGCCTCGTCGTGTGCAAACGTCGCCGCAACAACTTCTCGCCGGTCTCGTCGGCGACGCGCACGTCGTGCTTCTCAGTCGCCCAGTCAATCCCGGCATACCGACATCCCATCCAGTGCCTCCTCGGGTCGCTCACCTTCACAACGCCCCGACCAGGAGGTACCGTTGCGGATCCTCATAGACAAGGCCCTCAACAAGGGGCTACGTCCTGTTGCCGCTTGCGGCACCTCACCACCGCTGGGACGGGCTGGTCTATGGCAGGCCCTCCGCAAAGGGCAAGGAATCGAGGCCCTCTCCCAGCGGCGGTCGAGGCTCAACCAGGATGTCCTATGAGGCATCGTGAACTCAGCGACGACGGGCCGCGCAAAGCAGTCGTCAGCCTCGCTCCACGAGAGGAGTCCTACGTTCGCTCGCTAGGCGTGGGAATCCTTCGGTGTCTCGGGTCGGCGCGGGCCGACCACCCAGAACGTACTCGCTTTCGGTCAACCATCCGCCTGCGTAAAAGTCGCCGCTCAGGCCGCGGCGGTCGCAGCCGGGACTCGGCCGCCTGTGCCCGTGGCTACCACAGCGTGTACGTCATCGCACGCGTTAACAGACTCGAGGCCCCGCGGATCACCTGCTTCGCCTAGGCGGTGTCCGCTCGCGCTGAGGCGTCGGGGCGCCACTTGCGTGGCGCCCCGACGGTGGAGCAGGAGAGAGTTGCTTCATTCGTCGGCGTGATAGAGGCCGGCGAACTCTTCCTCCATACGCGCACCCTCCTGCACACGTATGGCGGGGAAGTCGATGACAGCTAGCTCCCGAGATCACGACGGGATTAGCCTCAGTGGCGAGCGGACTGCGTTGGGTTCTGCCTAACCATGGCCGCGCTTGGCAGCGGTAGTACCCATCGTCGCTGTAGTAGCCAACTAGCGATCCGATCCCAAAGCGCGTGACGCGTTGCGGCGAAGTTGTGACAAAGCGCCGCGTCCTTGAGCACGACGAGCCCCAGATCGCAGCTATTGGTGTAGAACGCCACTTCGTCCCGCGGGCGCTCACCAAACGCCAGGAACACAGGACAGTTGCAACTATCGCCGACACGGTGGCGAGGGCGGCAGGGGGCTCGACTTGGGTGGTGAATAGTGCTGTGTTGAACGATATTCGGGCATGGGGCCGCCTGATCGTGTGGTCTGGAGCATGGAGAGGCCTGGGACAGACGGTCCCTTAGCCGCCGCTGTCGGCGTGGAATGCGAGCTTGGGGGGCTTCGCTCGGACGCGGCCCAGGTCTCGGCTCCAGAGGAAGCGCATCCGAACGTGGCTGATCAGCCAGCGGCCCTCTTCGCGTCGGTATCTCTCGTAGTACAGAGCTCCCCACCCGAGGGTCGGCTTGTCTGGGCGATCGGTCAGGACCGTGTCCAGGAGATAGAACTGGCCGGTGGCCTCGTCACCGTCGACTTCGATCAGCGGATTGGTAGTTGCGTGAAGCGTCGGGAAATTGTTGTCCGGCGAGGAGATGTTCTCGAGGAAGAGTTCACGGATCTGCTCTCGGCCGACGTGCTCCCCGTAGGGGCCCATGTCGAGCACGGCATCGTCCGTGAAGAGGTCCATCAGCTTTTCGAGCTCCGGCGTGTCGTAGTACCAGGAGTACTTCGCCTTCAGCTGAAAGATCTCGATCCAATCGGCGGTTTGCTGAGTATCCACGTCTGTCTCCGTTCGGGGGTTGGTCGGGCGTGAGTTCACATGCGAGTGGTGCGTCACCCAGGCGGCGCACTGCCGCAGTGGGCCTGGTGGCTCGGCGATACGAGGTGTTGAGGTTGTGGGGCCATAGTTCAGGCGGCCGCGAGTTGCAGACGCGCGATCTGCTCTAGCGTCATCGCTGGGCCCGTTGCTTCGCCGGCGATGCGTCCATCGCGCAGCACGATGATTCGGTCGCAGGTGCCGCACAGCTCGGCATCATCAGATGAGGCGATCACGACTGCCGAGCCGCGATCTGCCACATCTCGGGCCAGGGCATGAATGGTTGCTTTCGCTTGCACGTCTACTCCCTGAGTTGGCTCATCGAGCAGCAGCACTCGCGGGTTACGCCGCAGCCACTTAGCCAGCACGATCTTCTGCTGGTTGCCGCCGGACAGCGTGGCAAAGAGGGCGTCAGGCTTCGGTGGACGCACATCCAGCGTGTTGATCCATTCGCAGACCTCGCTGCGCTCGGTCGATCGCTGCAGGCGGAGGGCTCGGCCCGAAAGGCTCTTGAGGTCGGTCAAGGTGCAGTTCTCACGCACGCTGAGCGTCGTGATTGAACCGTCCGTATGCCGATTCGCGGGCACGAAGCCCATGCCAGCATTCATGGCTGCCTCGACCGAGGCTCCGAGGGGGGCGCCTTCGACGGAGACGCTCCCGCCGCGGGATGCCGCACCGAAGATCAGTGGAAGCGCTTCCTCGCGGCCAGAGCCGGTCAGGCCGGCAATGCCTAGGACCTCACCCCTCCGCGCCACGAGATCCACGTTGTCGACGACGAGTCCGCGGAGGCCACGCACGTCAAGCACGATCCCCGGCTCGCCGGCGTACGGCCGGGCGTGGGACGGTCTCATCGTCTCGCTGCCCGCGATGAGCGTCACGAGACGATTCTCGTCGAGCTGGGAGGTCGGGAACGTCCCCACCCGCCGTCCGTCCCTTAGCACCGTGACGCGGTCGGCGATCGTGAACACCTCGTCCAGGCGGTGAGAGACGTAGATCACACCAAGCCCCTGGCTGCGTACGCGGTCCAACGCCTCGAAGAGGGTGCGGACCTCATGACGCGGAAGCGATGCGGTCGGCTCATCGACGACCAGAATCCGTGCGTCCTCCCAGTGGTCCAGCGCCCGGGCGATCGCGATGCCGGTTCGCTCTGCGGCGGCGAGTTGACTGACGGGCCGACGAACATCGCAGTCGTAGCCCAGCGCGTTCATGCGCTGCTGCGCATCTCGCCGCTCGGCCTTCCAATCGATCCGGCCGGCGAACCGGGTCCTCAAGCCTCGCCCGAGCGCAAGGTTCTCGACCGTGTTGAGCGTCTCGACCAGACCGAGATCCTGGTGCACGAAGCGGAGTCCGGCCGCTCGAGACGCCGCGGTGTCTTGAATCTCGATTCGCCGGCCAGCGAGCTCGATCACGGCCCCAGGATCGGGACGGTGGTAGCCGGCAAGCACCTTGATCAGAGTCGATTTTCCGGATCCGTTCTGACCGACGAGGGCGTGAACCTCGCCGCGATCTAGGTCGAAGTCGATCCGGTCGAGGGCTCTCGTTCCCGGGAACGTCTTCCTGAGGTCACGGATCCTGAGGACAGGACTTTTTGGTGGCTGAACCTGTACTGGGTCGACGTCGCTCATGATGTTTCCTGACCCTTGGGACCGCGGGCTTCACGCAGCTTGCGAACGGCAGGCCGACTGGCTAGTGCCACTGCGACGATCAGCGAGACGCCTTGGAACAGGGGCTGGCTCCAGACCGACGCTGAGCTTGCGGACAGCACCAGCCCCTGGATCCCGAACGCAAGAGCGAAATAGGCAATCAGCGTGCCCCACACATTGGGCCGCTGAGATAGCTGCGAGGCGCCCAAGAATACTGCGGCGATCGCGGGAAAGAGGTACCCCGGTCCAGTGTCTGCGGAGAACAGCCCGGTCTGCATCGAGTAGACGATCCCTGCAAGCCCGGCAACAGCACCAGAGGCGACGAACGCGCTCCAGATCGTGCGCTCGGTCTTCACGCCGGACAGGCGCGCCGCGTCGGGGTTACCCCCCGTGGCAAACAGGTAGCGTCCGATGCGCGTGAACTCGAAGACATACCAGAGCAGGACAGCGATGGCGAGCAGAACCCAGACAACGATCGGTACCTTCAAGAAGTCGCCGTTGCCGATGTTCGACCAGGAGTTTGGGAAGGAGCCGATGAGCTGCTGGTTATTGGAGATCAGTAGCACTACCGCGAGCAGCACCTGGCTCGTCCCAAGGGTGGCAATAAACGAGTTCACTCGCAGACGGACAACAATGAGCCCGTTCATCCAGCCGATGCAGGCACTGGCGCCGACAGCGACTACCGCCCCCAGTCCGGGCGCAAGGCCTGAGTGAATCTGCAGATAAACGGATATGGCGAGCGACAACGACATAACCGCCCCGATCGAGAGGTCGTAGACGCCCGCCGCAAGCGGGATCAGGAACGCCAGAGCTAGCAGGCACGTCACAACACCCTGGCTGAACACCAGTCGAAACGTGGTCGCTGTCAGGAACGTGCTGGGCGTGATGATGGAAAAGAGAATGAGGAAAGCGACCCAGAGGTAGACGGCGCTCACGCGCCTCACACTGAGAGACTTCAGCCAACGTCGCGAATGCGGCGCCTGGTCGAGCGGATGGGCCCTGCTGTGCTCTGACACGGAGCGGGAGGAATCAGCGTCTCGAGCAACGGCCTTCCGCTCCGCTGATGTGAGGGGCGTCGTCTCCCGTGGCTTGATGGGTTTTATCTCCGTTGGATCTTCACTGAGCTGCTGTTGAGTCATTGGTCTGCTCCAAGAGGGTTAGGCGGCAATAGGCCACTGAGGTCACGGTGATTGCCGCGGCGACTTTCGTCGCGTTGGCCGACCGGCCGGCGCGGGGCGCCGGCCGGCTCGACACGGTTGAGGTTCGGCGGGGTTATGCGACGCCCCACAGAGCCTTGAACTTGGCCTGGTAGTCGAGTGGGCCGTCCCATCCTCCGAGCGCGGTGAGCGGGCCGGCCGAGGCGGCGCTGTCGACAACCCAGGTCGGCAGCAGGGCTGCCGCCCGTTCCTGGGTCAGTGTCGCGCCAACCGCCAGCCGCGCGGCCGCATCCATTTGCAGCCATGCTTGGTAGTAGTTCGGCTGGGCCACCCAAGCGGCGATCGACCCGTCCTTCAGGCCAGCGATAACAGCCGGTGCGTTGCCGAGCGCCTGGCCGGTGAGCTTGACCTTGCCAGCCAGTCCCGCCGCCTTCAGCGCCGGCTGGACACCGGTAAGAAGGTCGGCGAAGCTGAAATCGAGATAGTTGACGTCTGGGTGGCTCTGGAGGTAGGCGATGATCGTCGAAGGGGCTTTGCCGGCCCCCAGCTCGCTTACGTTCAACGCGATCTGGTCGACGGAGCACGCCTTCGGGCAGTACTTCGCGACGGTCGTCTTGAGGGCCGCGTACCCGGCATTGAGGATCGGATAGTCAGGAATGTTGACGTAGGCGATGTGCGCCTTGTCGCCTGATTGGTGCAGCATCCACTCCGCGAGCTGCACGCCTTCGTTGCCGAACATCGACGCGTCCCCGAACTGTGTCATCAGGCCGGTGGCTTGATCGGGCGGCGTGATGTCGTCGGCGGAGATCACCGGGATATGTTTCGCGTGCGCCGCGGCGAGTTGCGGCTTGAACAACGCGGTCGGCTCGCCGGTTATAACGATGGCGTTGACGTTGTTACTGACGGCTTCTTGGATTGCGGGAGCCGGCGCCCCCGACTTGTAGGTGTAGACCTTGAGATTCCAGCCGAGAGCCTTGGCCGCCGATTGAAACGCGGGCGTGAAAGTGCTGCAACTCGGTAGCGCGCACTCCGCCCAGGCAACGGTAAGACCCTTCGGCGGTGCCTTCGGCAGCTTCGTCGTCACGCCCAGCTGTGTTGGCGGCGCAGTCGGTGGTGTCGGAGCGCTCGTCACCGCCTGTGCTGGGCTGCCGGGGCTCGCGGCTGGCGTGCCGGAACTTGTGCCGCCGCTCGAGCCGCACGCGGCCAGGAGGGCACTAGCCGCAAGCGCGGCTAGCATGCCCGAACGTGCCATGGATTTCTTCATGGTTGCTTCTCCTCCGTCATTTAGCGTTAGTAGATGAATCGGTGAGCGGTGCGCAAGTCAGCGCGGGACCGTTCAGGTGACCGTCGCGGACTCGCTTTCGTAGTAGCCCGCGATCTGCGGCGGCACGAGCGGCGTGATGACACGTGTTGCGATCCGCCATCCATCCTCGGTCCGAACGTAGTGATCCTCGTTGCGGCCCAAGCACGTGATCCGCGCACCGTTGTTGGCGACGCCGTCCTCAAGTAGATAGTTTGTCCCGTGAGCCGTGTCAGGCCCATCGAACTCGATCACGTGGTTGGCGAACATGTGCATCTGACTCGCCATCGCGTCAGTGTTGTGCTGAAAGAAATCGCGAAGCTCGTTGTGGCCTTCCATGCGACTCAGCCCAAAGGCAGTCGCATCGAACACCGCGTCCGGCAGGAATTCTGAGAGCACGCCGTCGATGTCGAACTTATCTAGTGCGATCCCGTAGCGATGGGTGACCGCCTTGATCTCCTCAAGGTCGGCCAACTGATCGGGGTAGTAGGTCACGGCAAGGGCTCCTTCGTTGGGTCAGGGCGGCGAGGGTTCGGACCGTCGATAGATCGGAGAGCTATTGCCACATGCGCTGGACACGTAGCACGCTCGGCGTCAGCTCACCATCATCTGCCCGCCATCGACGGGGATCGTTTGCCCGGTGATGAAGCGCGCGGAGTCGCTGGCGAGGAAGAGGTTGAGGTTGGCTGCGTCATCGACCGTCCCGAGCTTTCCACCCAGCGGGATGGTGCGTGCCAACGAGTCCTCTACCAGGGCGAGACGGTCCGGCGACATCTCTTGGAACCACTGCTCTGCGAGCGGAGTCAAGACGGCCGGGCACACTGCGTTGACCCGGATCCAGTACTTGCCCCAGTCCTGTGCCACGATTCGCGTCCAGCCCAGGATTGCGGCCTTCGCGGCTCCGTAGGCCGGCATCCCGGGAAAGCCTCGGACTCCCGCGAAGGACGAATAGTTGATGATTGAACCGCCCGTGTCCCGCATCGCGCGGAAGGCGGCCTGGTTGCTGAACGACGTCCCCTTCGTGTGGACGGCGAGCATGAGATCAAGATCGCCCTCGGTGACGTCCTCAGCCGGGACCTGTTGTTCGATGCCGGCGACGTTGGCCAGTACGTCCAACCCACCGAGGCGAGTGATCTCTTCACTGAACACGGTAGTCACTTCGTCGTGTTGGCTGACGTCGCAGTGGCGGTAGGTCACTGGGCCCGGGCCGAGACCAGCCGCCTCAGCGACCACCTCAGCGCCCAGAGCGTCGTTGACGTCAAGGGACACGACCGCGGCACCCTCTCGAGCGAACGCTCGGACAGTGGCCGCTGCGATCCCACTGGCGCCGCCAGTCACGATCGTGCGCTTTCCGGCTAGTTGCATGCGGCGACTCCGTTCACGCTAGGCGGATTTCGCTCGTCGGTACTGCGCGCAGGCGCGGAAGACGGCATTCGAACTCCTCACTTAGGTCGATCTGTGTCCCGGCTGAGCGAAGTGAACTCAGCTCAGGTGAGGAAGGATGCACGCTTTAGGGTCGAACGACTAGAGCGCTGTTAGCGAGCAGGCGATAGCGGGCGGCTATCACCTCTGCGACGGACCGCACGCACCAGGGCGCGGCAGACGCGAGGTCTTGGCTCCTGCCCTCGTGGCCCAGACCCGGGCCTCGCTCGCTGCGGGCTGCGGCAGCCCGTCAGCTAGGCAGCGTTCCGCCCGGGAGCTCGCCGATCCCGGCCGCGACGCCCGCCACCGCGGACTCGACGAAGTCTCGAACCACACCCCGGTGATCGGCTCGTTGACGCGCAACCGCAATCGTGCTCATCGGTCCGTCGCGGAGGGGAACCGTACGGACCAACGTGTTCGGCAGAGCCCTCGTGATCATCGAAACCGTCGCGGCGATCACCCGACCCGTCGCGACGGCGAGCTGGACCTCGGCAACGGTGCGGGCCGGCGGCAGAGAACGATCGACGTGGCTTCCGCCGCGGAGCTCATCAAGGTGCCAGAACCTCAGAAAGTAGCCGGGCGTCACCGCCGGAGTCATCCGAAAAGGCAGGATGTCATCCAGCGTGACCTCATCCTCGTCGGCAAGCTCATGCGTGGCCGCCACCATCACGGCCGTACGATCGAACGCCAACGGCACGACGTCGAGCTCACGGTCAACTAGTGGACCCCGGACAATCGCCACGTCGATTTCGCCGGAGTAGAGAGGCATTGCCTGATCATCCATGCCGATGTCGTGGAGCTCCACCTCCACGTCGGGATGATCCGTCTGGAATTGCTGGAGGATCGGGGCTGTGAGCTCCCCCGCCGCGATGGTTCCGGAAAGCAAGCCGACGCGGAGCCTCGTCGATCGCTGTTCAACCCGACGGCGCATGGCCGCCTGAGCCGTCTCCGCACGGTCGAGGATCTCCCGCGCGTAGGTCACGAATTCCATGCCCGCACTCGTCAGCTCAGTTCCTGCCGGCCCGCGACGCAGCAGTTCGATACCGAGTTCGCCCTCAAGCTGACGCAGAGTTTTGGAGAGCGACGGCTGAGCGAGATACAGGTGCCGAGCTGCCTTCCTGATCCCTCCCTCATCGACAATCGCGACCAGGTATCGCAGCTGCCTAAGCTCCATCTGCTCCTCCTTCTCCACATGCTCCGGCTGACCGGAGCTAACCAGTCCATTATCCCCCATAGAACGGGACTGCAAAACAGCCGTCCAGATCCCGAGGAGCCACGCATTCGTCTGGGAATGCCCCTGTCCTTCGCCTTCGCCTTTGCCTTCGCCACGAGCGATGCAATACGTTGCGCTGTCATCGCACTGCTGGTAGTCATCAGCCTCCAGTCCTCGGAACTTCGCCGGATCCAGTGGTGCTGCTCCCTCAGCTCTTCCTGCCTCCGGTTGGGCCTCCGGCGCTTAGCACCGTCGACCGACGTCCTCGCCGAAGGGCGCAACCACGCGCCCGCCAGAGCTTGCGCCCCGCCCCAACTCGCTGTGCGCCCATCAGCATGCGAGCGTAGGGCTCCCGAATCTGGCGACTGCCGTGCACAGCCCGCTGTCTGTAAGTCTGGTTCCAGCGAAAAGCGGTCGTCGTGCTGGCGCGGGGTCGAGCCATCTGCCGACTCGAAGCGGGACTGTGCCTTATGCATGGTCGCGACAGTCTCGCCCGTTGCATCGCGACCGCTCCCTTGATCGAGTTGGGGAAGCCGAGCCGATGTGGTCGGGCTTATTGTCACTGACCGGCTCGCCAGGTTTGTGCTTTAGACGAGAACGAGGAGCGCGTCGCTCTTCGCAGTGAGAGGATCTCCTCGTGCTATCAGCTAACTCACGTAGCTCGATCCTCTTCAACGAGGTTCTTGACTACGCGGGCCAGGACGAAGACCGCTTCTTCCTCGTGTCGATCCCGGGACGGCCTGCGCCAAACGGCCGACATGCCGCCTTCTATCGGCCGGGCCTCATCGACGAGGACCCGATGACATCTTGCACGGCCCCACCTTGCGCTTGCGAATGATCCTGACGTCCCAGATCGACATCGGGTGGCCGTATTCGCTGACGTCGACTGGCATGATCCGGAACAGGAGGCCGTTCTCGCAGGCTTCCTCCGGCATGAGGTTCGTCACGCTGAACAGTGGGACGAGCTCGGCCAGGACTTCTTT
>Ga0070717_10003640_pt1 | contig 11051 bp, 4 predicted proteins | sample LARL113metaG_FD_71366 | JGI IMG/M metagenome (GOLD analysis project Ga0070717, IMG submission 71366) | Corn, switchgrass and miscanthus rhizosphere microbial communities from Kellogg Biological Station, Michigan, USA - LAR L11-3 metaG | ecosystem: Host-associated > Plants > Roots > Rhizosphere ...
TCCGGACGGGCATAGCGACCGCGCTGGAGCGAACCGACGCGCCCAGGCTGTTCCTCACCGACTCCGACGGCCAGTTTCGCGCGACCCAGCTCCCGTGGTTCGTGTCCGAGGCACTGACAGAGCGGGCCGATGCCGTCATCGGCTTCCGTCCCCGGCGGGCGGACTCGACGCTGCGTAAGGTCAACGCGTGGCTGTGGACCAGGGCATGCCGGCTACTGCTCGGGGTGCGCGCCAAAGATGTGGACTGCGCTTACAAGCTGGTCGACCGGCGGGTGCTTAACGGCGTCGAGCTGACCGGCGACGCGGCGATGATCTCGCCCGAACTGCTGATGAACCTGCGCGCCCGCGGCGCGCGCATCCTGCAACGGCCAGTAGAGCATTTTCCCCGGCAGCATGGGGAGCAGACCGGAGCGAAACTGTCCGTCATCCTCATTTCTCTGGTGGGGCTGCTTGGCCTGTGGCGGCAGCGCATGCGCGGCGCCTGGCCGGGCCGCGCGATCCGTCGGCTGGCGCATCCCCGTGACCCGGTTCTCGCGGCGCTGACGGTCGTGTCCGCGGTCGCGTCGGTCGTCGCCTATCTGTTCTTCGCCGCCCGGCATATGCTGCTCGCTTACCCGGATACGGTCTCTCACCTGCTCATTGCGCGGCGCGTCGTGGGCGGGCCGACCCCTGGCGTGGCGCAGCTCGGCACGGTCTGGCTTCCCCTGCCGCACCTGCTTGCCCTGCCCACAGTATGGATCGACGCGTGGTACTCCTCAGGACTGTCCGGCAGCGTGATCTCGATGGCAGCCTACGTGCTGACCACCCGGTATCTATACCGGACCGGACTCGGGCTCACCGGGACCAAGGTCGCCGGCCTGATCGCCGCGTTGGTCTTCGCCGCTAACCCGAACGTGCTCTACCTGCAGAGCACGCCGACGACCGACGTGCTGCTCCTGGCCTGCGCCATCGCGGCCGTATACCACCTGATGCGCTGGTGCCAGGACGGCGCCTACCAGCAGCTCGCGGCAACAGCCGCGGCAGCGCTGCTCGCGTCCCTTACCGGCTACGAGGGCTGGGCGCTGGACCTGGCGGTGCTACTCGCCATCGCGTACGTCGCCTGGCGGCGGGAACCAGGGATGAGGCCGCGCGACCGGATCCGCAGCGCTGAGGCGCACCTCGTTTTTTACGGCTTGCTCGCGCTGAGCGGGGTGGCGGGCTGGATCGGGTGGAATGCCGCCATCTCCGGCAACCCGCTGTACTTCAAGACCGGCGCGCTAGCCAACCCGTCACCGCTGGTCTCGGGTAACGAGGCGGACGTCGGCCACCTGGGCGCGTCCGTCCTGACCTACCTGCGGGCGATAGCGGACGATGCGGGGTGGATCGCCCTCGCGCTCGCCGCGATAGGGCTCGGCTACTACCTGGCCAAGACGCGGCTGCGCCCGGAGACGGTGGCGCCGCTCACCCTGCTAGTCTTCTTTCCCTTCTACGTGTACTCGCTCTACTCGGGACAGCGGGCGCTGCAGGTTACCCAGATCGGCGCAGGCCTCTACAACGCCCGGTTCGGCGCGGCCATGGTGCTGCCGGTGGCCATCTTCGCCGGATACCTCGCCGTAGCGGTCCAGCGGTACGCCGGCCGTCCTAACCGTGCCAGCCGCGCTGGCACCCTGGGGCGCACCGTCGGCATTGCGGCGCTGTGTTGCGCCGTCGCCGCGTCGGTCGCCACGGTGGCCGCCGGTGGCATCGACACGCTGAAGGAAGCGCAGGCGATCGGGGTCAGCGCCAGCGTCCAGGCCGACGCGAGAGCCGGCGCCTGGCTGCGCAGCCACTACAGCGGCGGCTGGGTCCTCATGGAGTCGGCAGGGAACCAGACGGCGACCTTCGACTCGCACATCCCCGTCGGCCAGATCCTCTACGAGGGCAGCCCTCGGCAGTGGCAGTCCGCCCTGCGCCACCCGGCGTCCCACGGCATGCGCTGGATCTACATGCGGCGCACGCCGGGCTACCCCGACGACGTCTGGCGCTCGCTGCACACGAGCCCGGAGCTCTCCCGCTACGTGCTCGTATACGCCGCTACTGACCAGCTTATCTACCGTGAGAGGTGAAGCACCATGGCGCAGCTCGAGTCGCCTCCGGTTCACACGCGGGCTGACCGGCGAGACACCAGTGGCATCACTCCCCTGCCCGCCGATCTTGATGCCCGGCGGCTGCTGAGCCGGGGACAGGGCGTTTTCCTTGGCGTGCTGATGGTCGCCGTGCTCGCGGTGGCCGTAGCACGGGCGGCCGGTGCGGGCCCGTCTCCGCTGTGGTGGGCAGGGGCCGCGGTGGCGTTCGTCACCGCGATCTACGTTCTGGTGATCGTCTTCAAGCTGCTCCTCGTCTTTCGCGGGGGCCGCGCGCACGTCTTGCGGTTCGACGAGGCGGACTACCGTGGCATACCAGACCATGAGCTGCCGGTGTATACCGTGCTGGTGCCCCTGTACCGGGAGGGGAAGGTACTTGATGGCCTTATCAAGGACCTGGCGGGTCTGGACTACCCGGCGGAGCGGGTGCAAGTCCTGCTGCTGATCGAGGAGGACGACCACCAGACCAGGACCGCCCTCGGCGCAATGGCGCTGGACCCGCAGTTCGAGGTGGTGCTCATCCCGCCCGGACAGCCGCGTACCAAGGCCAAGGCGTGCGACGTGGGCCTGCAACGGGCCCGCGGGGAGCTCTGCGTCGTGTACGGCGCGGCGGACCGGCCTGAGCCGGGCCAGCTTCGCAAGGCGGTCGCGGCCTTCCGGTCGCTGCCACCGTGGGTCGTCTGCGTCCAAGCCGAGCTGCAGTACAAGAACCCGGACAGGAACTTGCTCACCCAGTGCTTCGCCGCCGAGTATGCGGTCAACTTCAGCCTGTTCCTGCGCGGGCTCGACCGGTTCCGGCTCGCGATACCGCTCGGCGGGTCGTCGAGTCACTTCCGCGCCGAAGCACTCAGGCGGCTCGGTGCATGGGACCCGCATAATGTCGCCGAAGGCGCGGATCTCGGCGTGCGGATCGCCCGGCGCGGGTGGAGCGTGCGGATGATGGCCTCGGTGACCGAGGAAGAGCCGGCTAGCAGGCTCGCCAGTTGGCTGCGTCATCGGAGCCGGTGGACCAAGGGCTACTACCAGACCTGGCTGGTACACACACGGTCACCCTACCGCCTCTGGCGCGACCTCGGCCCAGTCCGCTTCATCGGCCTGCAGATGACCCTGGCCCTGTCATCGTTCACAACTCTCGTCAACCCAGTCTTCTGGGCGCTTACCGTGGCCTACCTGGTGAGCGGTCCCGGGCGCGTCCCGCAGGTCTTCCCCTTGCCCGAGCTCTTCGCCGCTGCCGCGGCCATGCTGCTCGGCAACCTGTTGATGGTCTACTCGCTGATGATCGGCTGCATGGAACATGGCCTCTTCCGCGCCGTGCGCACCATGCTGCTGGTGCCCGCATATTGGGCGCTCATGAGCGTGGCCGCCTACAAGGCTCTCTTCCAGCTACTGCACCCGCGCCGTCGCCACTACTGGGAGCCGACCGAACTCAGCCCCGACACCGAGCACGCGCCGCCGCCGAAAGTGGCCTGGTCTCTCGGTAACTAACCCTGATCTCGCCGATCTCGCACCCCAGGAATGCAAACCGTGGAACCAGCGGAAAAACGATCATGACGGCCGTCAGCCAGCCGGGCCCCGTCCCGCCTACCTGGCCAGCCGAGCAGTCACCTGCCATCAGACAGTCGGCCACCACCGCGCGGGCCACCCCGCCGCCCGCCGGCCGGCGCCGGAAAGGGCTTAGCCCCCCAACCACGGTGGTGCTGGCAGCGGCCTGCCTCCTGTCGGTAGCCGCGTACCTCCACTTCTACCCTCACGGGCAGGCAATCGCATACGGGGACGCTAAATCGCACCTGCTCATCGCACGGCGGGTGATTTTCGCGGATACCCCAGGCGCCGGCCAGCTCGGCGGGGTCTGGCTGCCACTGCCGCACATCTTGATGCTGCCGCTCATCTGGAACAACTGGGCGTACTACAGCGGCTTCGCCGGCAGTATCGTCATGATGCTCGCATATGTCGCCTGCACGCTTCTTATATACAAGTTCATCTGGCGCCTTACCCATCGCCATTGGGCCGCCGCCACTGGCACGGCAGTGTTCGCGCTGAACCCGAATATCCTCTACCTGCAGTCAACGCCCATGACTGAGTTGCTGATGTTCGCCACCATGATGGGCGCCGTCTACGGACTGCTTTGCTGGACCCAGACGGATGACAGTGACCGGTTCCACCACCTTTACCTGCTGGGCGCCGGCCTCTCGGCCCTGCTTTGCGCGTTGACCCGCTACGAGGGCTGGACCCTCGCGGTGGCGCTCACCGGGGTTGTCTTGTACTGCTCACTGACACGCCTGCACGTGCTCGCGCGCCTGGTCGTGACCGTCATCGTCACCGGCAGCGTGGTGCTCGCCGGATGGGGGGTCGCCCACTTTGGTTTCAAGCTGGCCCTGGCGGTCATCCCGCTCGCGCTGCTCACCTACATATGGCTGAAGCGGGTCTACGCGCACAACGACTGGGATGCCACCGAGGGCCAGGTCATCACGTTCGGCATCCTCGGAGCAGCTAGCTCCATCGCCTGGATGATTTGGAACTGGGCCATATTTGGCGGGCCGCTGGCATTCCAGAACGGAGCGTACGCGAAGCCGTCGTTGTGGGTCGATTCCGGCGAGAAGGCTGTCCACAACATCGTCATATCGCTCAATACCTATGAAATCGCCACGGTCGACAATCTGACCCCGACCGTAGCACTTCTGGCCGTGATCGGACTCATCCTTTACCTCTGGCGTACCAGGCTATCGGCCGAATCATTGCCAGCCCTTGCGCTCCTCATAATGTTCCCCATGTTCGTGGTCACCCTCTACAAGGGCCAACGTCCGCTCCACGTCTACCAGTACTATTACAACTTCTACAACATTCGTTTCGGGCTGGTGATGCTCCTGCCGGCCTGCATCATGATCGGATTCCTCACGGCAGAAGCTGGCCGAGTTCTCAGTAAGCGGCTGCGCTCCCGTTGGTTGTCTGGAGTACGCACGGCGCCCGCTGTCGCCGCAATCGGTGCTGTCGTCTTTATCGCCGTGACTTCGCTGCAGAGCGGTAATATCGTCACCCTCTCCGAACCGCTGGCGGCTCGCGCGACGCCCACCGCACTGCACGCGGCGGCCGCGACGGACTGGCTCAAGCATCACTACACCGTCGGACTCCTCCTCATGGAGTCATACGGTAATGAAAACATCGCCTTCGGATCGCATGTGCCCATGCAAAACCAGGTCTATGAAGGCAGCTACCGGCTCTGGCAGCCGGCCCTGGCCAACCCAAGCGGCCACGGCATCACGTGGATAGTCATGCGCCGTGAACACGGTGACCCGGACCAGGTCTACAAAGGCCTCTTCGGATCAAGCCTCATAGACGGCTACCGGCTGGTCTGGCAGAACTACGATTACCTCATCTACCGGTCAGAAAATGCGGTCGCACAAATGGCTGCCAAATCGAACCGCTGAAGGTGGAGGCGATGATGCCAAGAAATCCCAGGCACGACCACAGGGCGGCCGAACGCGGCACTGCTGCCACCGTACTTTCGCGTCCCCAGATCGCGCTTCTTGCTGTGCTCATGCTTGGCCTCGGTTTCCAGGCTTACCGGTGGGGCTGGCACGACAGCCTGATCACCATTGTCGCCGCCTGCGAGATATTCTATTTTATTTTCGTGGGCTTCAAGATTGTTCTTGCCGTCGCCTCCTACGTGCCGTCACAGGGGGGTAACGGAAGCCTGCCAAGCGTGCACGACCCTGACCTCCCGACCTTCACGATCCTGCTGCCGAACGTTAAGGAAAAATTCCATGTCTTGCGCGCGCTACTCGAGTCGATAGCCGACCTGGAATATCCTAAAGAAAAGTTGCAGGTGTTGTTGCTTGTCGAGCATTGGGATACCGGCACCCAGCAGATGCTGGGAATGACAGGCGCGGCCGGCGATGACGAAAGGCTGGCCCTGCCTCCATACGCCGAAGTGGTCATTTCAATTCCCGGGGCACCGGGCACGAAGCCAAGCGCCTGCGACTTCGGTCTCTACCACGCACGCGGGACATTCACCCTTATCTTTGACAGTGAGGATAGTCCAGATCCGCGCATGCTGCTCAAGGCAGTGCGGGATTTTCGTGACGCACCGCCTCGGGTGGCCTGCCTGCAAGCACGGCTGCTCTTCTGGAACATTCTAGCCGCACAGCTGAGGTCGCGCCGGGAGTGGCTGGCCGCGATTGTCACCCGGATGTATTTCGTGGAATATGTTGTGCATTTCGAGTTCGTCCTGCGCGGCATGGCAAGGCTCGGCCTTGTGCCGCCGCTCGGCGGTACCTCGAACATATTCGTGACAGATGTTCTGCGTGAGATCGCCATCGGAACCGATGAACTCGTCCAAGGCGGAATACCACTCGAGGTCGCCGAGAAGATGGTAGCGGCATGGGACCCGTGGTGTGTCGCGGAGGACGCCGACATCGCGGGCTGGCTGGCACGGTTCGGCTACCAGGTCGCGATGATCCCTGACTCGTGGACCCTGGAGGAAGCCCCGCGCAGCCTGGTCAAGGCCTCCCGGCAGCGGGCGCGCTGGGGCAAGGGATACGCCCAGGCCGGCGCGGTCCAGTCACGGCATCCCGTCCGCGCCGCCCGGCAGATGGGAATCAAGTCGTTCGTCGCCTACGCCCTCATGACGATCGGCACACCACTGTCGCTCATGCTCAACCCCATCTTCTGGGGACTGACCATCGTCTATGTATTTACGCATTCAGCGTTCATCCATTCCCTCTTCCCGGCCGCCGTCTTCTACCTGGGCGGCATTACTGCGGTCGTCGGCAACTTCATTCTGTTCTACCTGCAGGTGACGGCCTGCCTCAGGGACCGGGAGCCGGGGCTGGTAAAGTACATGCTCGCTCTCGGACCATGGTGGCTGTTCACGAGCTACTCAATGTGGAAAGGCGTCCTCGAGCTGTTCATTCCGAGGCTCAGATTCCACTGGCACGTCACCGAGCACGGCATTGAAGATCCGCATACCGCCCGGGCAGAGATACAGCGGCGGCACCACCTGATGTCTGCCAGGAAACTGGCATCTACCGCGGATGGACAGCCATGAGTCCAGCCAAGCAGCTCAGGATACTTTGCGCGGTACTTCTGGTGGCGCTAGGCATTCTCGGGGTCAACGCCGGGCATGCGCAGGCCCAGACCGTGGACGATTGGACTACGTCCCTGCATGACAACTCGCGGGACGGCGCGAGCGCCGACACCGTCATCTCCGCCACCACGGCCCCCGACCTCACCAAACTCTGGTCCTACGCTACCGGCGGCCCGATCGCTTCGCAGCCGGCGATCGTCGGCGGGATCGCATATGTCGGATCATGGGACGGATACGAGTACGCATTCAACGCCTCCACTGGGGCGCTCATCTGGAAAACCTACCTCGGCATCACAACCGGGAATTCGGACTGCAACCCGCCGACTGCCGGGGTCTCTTCGGCCGCGACCGTACTGAACGGCGTCGTCTACGTTGGCGGCGGGAACTCGTACTGGTATGCGCTCAACGCAAGTACCGGCGCCGTGCTCTGGAACGTTTATACCGGCGACAACAGCGCAAGCAGCGGCCACTACAACTGGTCGAGCCCGCTCATCGCCAACGGATACGCGTACATTGGTGTATCCAGCCTCGGCGACTGTCCTCTGGTGCAAGGGCAGCTGATCCAGGTCAGCCTGTCGACACATGCCGTCGTCAACACGCTCAACCTGGTGCCTAATGGCTCGGCGGGCGGCGGTATCTGGACGTCTCCCGCCTATGATCCGGCCCTGAATGAGATATTCGCGACTACGGGTACCGAAACATCCTCTACCCAAACATATGCGCAGGCCGTGGTCGGGATCGACGCCTCAACGCTAGCCGTCAAGGATTACTATCACCTGCCAGAATCGCAGGCGGTCCCCGACTCAGACTGGACCACCTCGACCGGGCTCTTTACCGGCTCGAACGGGACGCCCATGCTTGAGGCGACCGATAAGAACGGGTACACCTATGCGTTTAACCGGGCAAACCTGGCGGCCGGCCCGGTCTGGCAGCGTCAGATAGCAATTGGAAACGAGTGCGTGGTCTGCGGCTACAGCACCGTGTCAAGCGCCGCGATCGCGAATGGCGTGGTGTACCAGGCTGGCGGTGACACGATCATCAACGGGGTGGGCTACGGCGGGTCCGTGCAGGCGTTTAACGCAACGACGGGTGCGATCCTCTGGCAGCATCCCGAGGCGGGGCCGGTCATCGGGGCTGTCACCGAAATGAACGGAATGGTCATCGCCGGCGCGGGGAGTGGCGTTGAGCTCGTTGACGCGTCGACCGGCCGGCGCTTGTACAGCTATGACACCGGGAGCTTGATCTACGCGGCGCCCGCGGTAGCCAACGGCATCATCATCACCGGCAACACCGCAGGGAAGATCTACGCGTTCGCCCTGCCGTCGCCGCTGCCGTCCCCGCCGCCGCCGGATGCGAACTGCCCGTCCGGCGCGACCTGCCAGGACATCGGGGCGCCGAGCCCGGCGGGCTCGGAGACCGTGTCGAACGGTACCTGGACGGTCTCGACCGGGGGGTCCGGCGTGACCGGGACGACCGATCAGTTCCGGCTCATGAGCAAGCCGTCGGCAGGTGACGTGCAGATCGATGCCCGGGTGACCGCCCTGTCGGGCGGTTCTGGCACCGGCGCCCAGGCCGGCCTCATGCTGAGGCAGAGCAACGATCCTGGCTCCCCCTACTATGCTGTCTTCGCCACGCCGCAGGGGATCAGCGTCCAGTACCGCAAGACATTCGGTGGCAGTACCACCGTCGCGAACTCCGTAAGCCACAGCCAGCCGGTATATCTGCAGATCCAGCGCCGGGGTGATGTCCTGCAAGCTGCGACATCGACCAACGGCAGCAGCTACACCCTGGTGCCGGGCGGCACGGCAACCGTGCTCATGCCCTATACGTCACTCGCCGGCCTGGCCGTCAGCTCAGGACAGGCCGGCGCCGCAGCCACGGCTACGCTCGACAACTTCAGCGTGGGAGGCGTTACCAATACGCCACAGGCCACGCCTCCTGCGTCCGCGTGCCCGTCCGGCTGGAATTGCGCTGACGTCGGAGATCCCCTGGTGGTCGGTAATCAGTCGCTTTCAGGAAGCAGCTGGACGTTTACCGGGGCCGGCAGCGGAATCGGCAACGGAAATATGACAGACCAGTTCCACTATGTGTGGGCTACCGCGGCCGCCGATACCACGATAAGCACTCACATTAATTCGCAAACCAATACCAACGCGGGTGCCACAGCGGGCTTGATGATGAGGGCCGACACCAGTGCCAATGCAGCGTACTTTGGCGTGTTCCTGACTCCGGGTAATGGCATAGAGGTGCTTGAGCGGACCACTACTGGAATCCCGACAGTGATCCTGACGAAAACTAGCGGCGCGGCTCCGGCCTACCTGCAGATAGCGCGCTCGGGCAACACGTTCTCTGCCTACACGTCTGCCGACGGCGCAGACTGGACGCCGGTCATCGGCGGGACGGATACCATCCCGAGCCTGACCGGCACCATCCTGGAGGGGGAGGAGGTAAGTTCGGCGGTGACGACGGCGGCAAGCACCGTGACCGCCGACGCACTGTACGCAACGAACTCAGCCGCCGCTCCGCCGACGACCTGTCCGGCGACCTGGACGTGCGCCGATGTCGGCTCACCCATTCCCGCGGGCTCCAACTACCTGGTCAATGGCGTGTGGTTCATACTGGGCGGCGGATCGGACATCTGGGGCAGTGCGGATGAATTCCATTACACGGCGCAAGCCATGCCGGGCGATGGGACCATCACCGCGCAGATATCCAGCCAGCAGAATACCGATTCCTGGGCCAAGTCGGGAATCATGCTCCGCGCGAGCACAGATCCGGGGGCCCCGTATTACGCGATCTTCGCGACCGGAGGAAACGGGACGGTCATACAATATCGCTCCAGCGCGGGGGGTTCTACATCTCAGCTTACCGGCGTAACCAGTGGCGCGCCGATTTATGTCAAGGTGACGCGTTCTGCCGCTACGTACACCGCGTATACGTCTACGGACGGCACGAACTGGACCGCTTACCCGGGCTCGACGGTCACCATACCTAATCTGAGCGGCAGCATATTCGGCGGCATGGCCGACACGTCGCACAGCCAGTCCGGGACGAGCACGACGGTCTTCAAGAACTTCACGCTGGTGTCCGCTGGTTCGGGCCTGCCGGTGCCCTGGTCGGATTCGGAAGTCGGCAGCCCGGCCCTGGCCGGGTCCGCCTCCTATTCCAACGGCGTCTTCACGGTCAACGGAAGCGGCGGCGACATCTGGGGCAGCACCGATCAGTTCAACTACGTCTCGCAGAGCCTGTCCGGTGACGGCACCATCGTCGCCCGCGTCACCGCTCAGTCCAACACCGACCTGTGGGCCAAGTCCGGCGTCATGATCAAGCAGTCCACTACCAGCGGATCGGCCTACGCGCTCCTCGCCGCTACGCCGGGCAACGGGATCACCTTCCAGTACGGCTACAACTCCAGCGTCAGCGGGGGGAGCTACACCTTCCCCAACGCCTGGCTCAAGCTCACCCGCTCCGGGAACACCATCACCGCCTACTCATCCGCAGACGGCACTACCTGGACCCAGGTCGGCAGGACCACCATGTCGATGACCGATCCGGTGACCATTGGGATATTCGTATGCGCCCACAATGCCGGAGCCGTGAATACATCAACGTTCGACAACGTGAGCATCTCCTCTCCGTAGCTCGATGGCATCTGACCGCCTTTCGTTATCGAAACTAAACTAGATTAAAAGAAACTCTCCCTGATAGCCAGGTACGTCAGCCGCCCACCGGCTGCCGCCAGGGCCCGCGCAGGGACGTCAGCCGATTATCGGCTGCCGCCCGGCCCGCTGCTTGCGTGTGCCTGACCCCGGAACGCTCGAGCCCTGGGCGCCAGAGCCCGAAGCTCCCGGCTCCTCGGCGGCCAC
>Ga0070717_10003643_pt1 | contig 11048 bp, 7 predicted proteins | sample LARL113metaG_FD_71366 | JGI IMG/M metagenome (GOLD analysis project Ga0070717, IMG submission 71366) | Corn, switchgrass and miscanthus rhizosphere microbial communities from Kellogg Biological Station, Michigan, USA - LAR L11-3 metaG | ecosystem: Host-associated > Plants > Roots > Rhizosphere ...
CAGCCCGAACCAACCCGCTCAGATTCGCATGCCTGGAGCGCTCATCCCAATTACGATTTCTTGACTATCGTCGCCGGAATCCGACCGAAGGCGCCCGGATTCTCGAGCGTCAGGATCGAGCCGCATCTCGGCTCCCTGCACCATGTTCTCGCCAGCCTGCCAACTCCATACGGACTGATCGAAGTGAATTACAGTTCAAACGAGACCAAAGTGAACGCGGAGATCATTCTTCCAAACAATGTGAACGGCGAACTGATTTGGAAGGGAAAAATTTTCGACTTGCGTTCTGGTCGGCAGAAGCTACTGTTGCCGTGATGCGGCGGGGACAGGCAGCCCGCTCCCGCAGGTTGAGTACTATCTCCCGAGACAAAAAACAAAACTGGGGCGCCCCACTTCTCGCCATTGTTGCGAGAAGACCGGGGGCCGGCCCAGCCCCCATCTTCACGCGGTAACCGCCGAGTAAGACAACTCCACAAAGCCATTCTTGTAAGCGGCGACACTTCTCAAATTCCACCGCTGTTCAGGAAGTGGACCGAAGAGCCGGAGTCCTTCACCCAACACGATAGGCGCAATCATCAATTTGATTTCGTCCACCAGCCCGAGTTCGAGAAAACGGCTGCACAACATGGCCCCGCCTACCAGCCAGATATTTCGATATCGAGGCGCGAGCTTCACATCAACTAATGTCTTGAGATCGCCGGAATAGAACTGAACGCTCTTCTTGACCGGGGATAATTCTCTGCTGGTGACAACTACGGTTGGAGTGTCGCCGTATGGCCAGCCTAGTTCAAGCGCGTGTTCGTAGGTGCGGGAACCGAGCACATAACAGTCAATGGTTTTGACGAAGGCCGCGGCTTCTTCCGCGGAGATGGAAACGCCAGCTTCGTAAACCTCTCCGGGGCCGTCCAGCCATGAAAGAGTGTTGTCCTTCTTCGCAATGAAACCGTCCAGACTGGAAACCATGTGCAAGGTCACGATTCGTGCTTTGCTATTTGCCTCACTGCCTGACATGCCACCTCTTTGCCTTCGCAGATATCACTGCACAACCCAGCTTCAGACCCGACATCACGGGGTGATTCTCAAATTCGCAAAATGCGCAATTGTGCCGGGACCAACCCACAGCCCGATTGCACCCGCTGCGCGAGGCTGCTTCAAATCGTTTACCACGAGAGTCGGCTGCGGGGAGCCATTCATATATAACTGAGCTTTGTCGCCGGCGACGACAATCTTCGCCTTCGTCCATTCTCCGGGTACGAGGTCAACGTAGGCTTCATACTTGCCCGGACTCTCACTGCGTAGCTTCTGCCACGGGAAACCGGGAATAGAAATGTACTGAGCTGAATGGCTCCTCTGCACCGGATCGGAAGAGCGTCCATTTTTCGGCCGAAGATAAAAGCATTCGAAGCGTGATGCGTCGGCAGCGACGCGGAAGGCGATCCCGACGAACCCACGCAGGTTTGCCGGGGCATCGGGAACGGTGTCGCCGGTAAGATCAACCTCGATCGAGCCGTCGGTGAATGAGGAGCCGCGAATAACTGCGAGCCGTCCTGCATCATCGAGTTCCGGCGCGCCAGCGTCGGTGAGTCGAACTGCGTCCTTCCCTTTGTAACTCACGGGTTCAGCCTTTACATTGCGCAACTCTAGTTGATCTACGCCCAGCTTCGGGACATTCTGGGTCGCTTGCGCGCAAGCCCACCGCCCCGAACCTATAGTCAATGCGAGAAGAACGAGCTGATTCACATATGTCTTTGACATTCATCACTCCTTGCATTCGGTCACGTATTCTACAAGAGCCTCCACGCATCGTAATTTTCGCGCATCGGCGGGAATAGTATCCTGAACTTCAATCATGGACCGAAGAGACTTCTTGTGTTCGATGGCTGCATTACCCGGGCTGCTGAATCTGCACGGCAAAGTCAATGTGCTCGCATCTGCATTGGCGACATCTCGGACAAGCTCCGACGATCTCACTCAATTCGTGAAGATAGCAATCGGGACGGGAGGCCATGGACATACTTATCCCGGAGCGACAGTTCCCTTCGGAATGGTGCAGCTGAGTCCCGATACATATAACAAAGGATGGGATTGGTGTTCCGGCTACCACCACGCCGACGATTCCATCATGGGTTTCAGCCACACTCACCTGAGCGGCACCGGCGTCGGAGACATGCTCGATTTCCTGCTGATGCCCGGCACCGGGCCGGTGAAGGTCATTCCCGGTACGCGCGATAACCCCGAACAAGGCTACCGCTCCCGGTTCCGTCACGACGATGAGATTACAGAACCAGGTTATTACTCAGTCATTTTGCGGGACTATGACATTCGAGCCGAACTTAGCGCCACCGAGCGCGCCGGCATTCACAAATATAGGTTTCCGCATAGCGACGACAGCCACTTCATCCTTGATCTTGTCCATGCATACGGAAATAACCCTGGCACAGTCCGATGGGCGCAATTAGCTGCCAAGGATAACCATACGATTTTGGGCGGACGCAGCACCGCCGGATGGGCAGATGGTCGCCAGATTTACTTCGCCATGATGTTCTCACAATCCTTCAGGGACTTCGAAATCTATTCCGAAGATGCCAGTCTCGGTCCGGCGAAGCGCGAAGCCAAGGGCAATCACCTTAAATGCGTGATGCATTTCCAGACCTCGCCCGGCAACGTAATCTTCGTCAAAACCGGAATCTCCGGCGTGAGTGCCGAAGCCGCCCTCAAGAATTTGGACGCGGAAATCCCTGATTGGGATTTCGAGCGCGTTCGTCGTGTTGCCGCACAGTCGTGGCAGCGCGAGCTTTCTCGAATTCGTGTCGAAACCCCAAATCAAAAACACAAAGAGATCTTCTACACCGCGCTGTATCACCTCATGCTTGCTCCGACTCTCTTTGATGATGCCGATGGCCAGTATCGCGGCATGGATGGCGAGGTTCACCATCTCCCGTCTGGGTTTCATAACTACAGCACATTTTCGCTGTGGGATACGTACCGCGCGGCGCATCCGCTATACACGCTGTTTCAAAGCCACCGGGTTCCTGATTTCGCTAACTGCCTGATCCGGATGGCTAACGAAAGCCCCGATGGTATGCCGGTTTGGCCGCTGCAAGCGAAAGAGACGGGCACCATGACCGGCTACCACTCGGCAGCGGTGATCGCCGAAGCCTGCGTCAAGAAATTTCCTGACCTTGACTTAGCGAAGGTCTACCCGGTGATGAAAAAACGTGCGATGGCGGATGATTACCGCGGCCTCGGTTTCTATCGAAAGCTCGGATACATTCCCGCCGACAAAGAAGAGGAATCCGTCAGCAAGACCATGGAATACGCGTACGACGACTGGGCGGTCGCGCACGTGGCTCAGGCGCTCGGTGCAACAGACGACGCAAAACTCCTGCTCGATCGCTCCAGGAATTATCGCAACTTGTTTGACTCTAAGCTGCGATTCATGCGAGCGCGCCTGGAAACCGGTGATTGGGCGGAGCCGTTTGATCCGAGAGGAATGGGACACTCGAAGCAGTGGCGCGATTACACCGAGTCCAACTCCTGGGAGACAACATTCGCTATTCAGCACGACGTGAAAGGTTATATCGATTTGTTCGGAGGGCGTCAGGCTTTCGTCCAAAGGCTGGATGAATTATTCAACACTAGTTCGGAGCTTCCCCCGGATGCTCCGCCCGATATCGCAGGACTGGTCGGCCAATACGCGCACGGCAATGAGCCTTGCCATCACATCGCATACTTGTATTCGTATGCCGGCGCTCCTTATAAGACCCAAGAGCGAGTGCGATCTCTTCTCGAAACCATGTACAACAATCAGCCGGACGGACTAGCCGGGAACGAAGATTGCGGACAGATGTCCGCCTGGTATGTGATCAGCGCGCTCGGCTTCTATGCGGTTGATCCAGTCAGTGGAAACTATGTCTTTGGCACGCCGTTGTTCGACCGCGCTGTCATCGAAGTAGGAAACGGTAAGAATCTGGTGCTCGAAGCAAAACGTAAATCGCCCGACGACAAATACGTTCAGTCAATTGAATTCAATGGCTTTCCGTACTCAAAGCTGTGGTTCCGCCATGCCGACATCGTGAATGGGGCGGCGATAGTGTTCACGATGGGCAGCCAGCCTGATAAACAGTTTGCCGCAGGAGATGATGCCGCGCCACCGTCGTTGACTGCGAGTTAGCAAGTTCGTGGAAAGCCACGCACAGTTAGTATTTGCCCAGTGGGGCGCACAAATCAGTTCTTCCCAACGTCATAGATTTGGAACTCTCGCACATGCGCCTCGGAAGATGATTCCAGAATATTCAAACGCACGCGCGACGTAGTTACCGGCGAGAAGCTGTCGATTCTCTTGTGCCCGATCGCGCGCCCTTCCGTCAGCACCTTCCAGCCCTTTCCGTCCCAGGCTTCGATCCGGTAATGCTGAATGTGCTGCCCGTCATTCAGCCATTCCATAGTCAAGCAATGATCGAAACTTACCGGCTTCGCAAACGTGACTTCCAGGATTGCGTGATGCGAGCCCGCCGGCGCCGACCAGAACGTGTTGGGATCTCCATCAAATGCCGCATCGGTAGTCGCATTTCGAACGCGATTCGAAATCAGGTTGTCTGAATAACGCTTGTCAACAGCCGCTCCAAACTCTTCCAGGCGCTTCACATCTACTTCCGGCAGCAGTCCCCTTTTGTCAGGAGCAATGCCGAGCATCAGCTGACCGCCTCGGCCGACTGTGCTTTCGTAAATGGAAATCAACTCATCAACACTCTTGAGCGAAGTTTCGTCATTCGGATGCCAAAACCAATGTGCTTTGCGCAAAGGCGTGTCGGCCTCCGCTGGTCTCCATCGCAGATAGCCGTGGCGATCGAGAACATTCCAATTTTCGTATGGAATCATTCCGTCTTCATTGCCGGCCCAACGAATGTCTCCATATTCGAACAACGCTGCATCGGCAAACACGAGAGTGTTCGGCTGACTTACGCGAAGGTTTTCGATAATCCGCGGAAAATTGTAAACGTGGCCTTCACTCCCGGCACCGTCCAGCCAGAATTCCACCAGATCGCCATAGTTGCTGATCAACTCCTGGAGTTCGGCGATGTAGTAGTTGTCATACTCTGCAGAGTTTTTGTACTTAGGTTCGTGCCGGTCCCAGGGCGAAAGATAAATTCCAAACTTCAATCCGTATTTGTGCGCCGCGTCCGACACTCGCCGCACAACATCGCCCTCCCCGTTTTCCCACGGGCTGGCCTTCACGCTGTAATTCGTCTGCTCTGTCGGCCAAAGGCAAAATCCGTCGTGGTGCTTGGCGACGAAAACCACGTACCTGGCCCCAGCAGCCTTAATAGCGCGCATCCACTGCTCGGGATCAAAGTTAGTAGGTGCAAATATTTTCGGATCGGCGGTGCCGTCTCCCCATTCGCGATCGATGAACGTGTTCGTTCCAAAATGAATGATGACTCCGAACTCCAGGTCCTGCCATTCGACTTGCTGTGGGGAGGGCTTTATGTCGGCGAAATTCTGCGCCTGCAATGGCGCGGCGCAGGCGAGAACCGCAATCAGTCCTGATCGAAGGAGCGAGCGCGTAGGCATGAGGGCCGATTTTACCTTGCCTTCACGCCGCGCTGCCGACCATTCGCCGTGGCTTCGACCAGCCGCCGAACCCGGTCTTGAAGAACTACAGCCCGGTTGTACTCGCGGCCCTTGATCGCGCCCATCGAAATCTTCTCATTCCGATGCAACATCGGGCTCGGTACCGGTACGCGCACACTGGCATGGACTTCTCGAACTCCGGTTTTGGAGACCACACGGTGCACGTTGTTTTCGCCGATACCGCCGCCCGCCATCACTGTTATTCTTTGCCCGGCCGCGCGCATCAATTCCACAACCGTCGGGATGCCATCTTCAACTTTCTGCTCGCCACCCGAGGTCAGAACACGATCAACTCCGGCCGAGATAATGTCTTCCAGTGCGCTGCTGAAGTCGCGCGACATATCAAATGCACGGTGAAACGTGGATTTCAACGGCCGCGCAATTCCGACCAGATGGCGCGTCCGGGGCACATCAACCCGCCCATCTTCTTGCAGGATTCCAAAAACAATTCCATCCGCACCCAGTTGCTTTGCGGTGAGAACGTCCTGCTCCATGGTCTCGAACTCATCGCTGCTGTAGCAAAAGTCGCCTCCGCGCGGGCGGATCATGACCCAAATTCCAATTGAGATCTTGCTGCGAACGGTAGAGATCAGCCCCGCGCTGGGAGTCACGCCGCCTTCGAGAAGATTGCTGCACAACTCAATGCGATGTGCGCCGCCTCGCTCCGCTGCGATCGCAGACTCCACCGAGTCAGCACAAACTTCCAGAATCACCGGATCGCCCATATGCCCCTTGCTGCGTACGCCTTCGGTTACAGTCCGCGATCTGCCGGAAGCGCGAGCACCGGCAGACCGAGAACCGCTAGAAAATATAGTGCAGACTGAGTTGTATCTGTCGTTCCGGTGAACGCACGCTGCCTATCCGACCCCAGTTGCTGTTCGCCGGCGTAGTCGAGAAGTCGGATATCGAACTATCCGGATTCCCGTAACTAACCAGATTGAAGACGTTGAAGAAGTCGGCGCGGAAACCGACGACCTGCTGCTCCGATAGGTGAAAATCCTTAAACAGCGACATATCAACCTGGTGGTACCCGGGAGCGCGCTCGGTGCTGTTACTCGCCGAGCCAAACTCGAAAGAACTTGAAACACCGTAAGCGCACGTTCCATTGTCGGCGCCTGTGCACGGCTGCGCAGAAGGATCGGTCCCCCACCAGTTATCAATCGAGCGGTTCCGAATGATCATCTTGCGATATTGATTGGCGCGACTGAAACCCCAACTGTTCGTATTGCTATTGCCAGGCCCGAATATTGTTACAGGGAATCCTGTGTAGAAGATTCCGGACGCGGCAACCTTCCACCCTCCCAACACTCCATCCACCACCCCGTTCGCACTTGCACCATAAGTCCTGCCCCGTCCGAAAGGAAGTTCGTAAACCCCCACGAAGTTTAAACTGTGGCGGATATCCATCGCAGACGGACCGTAGTCGGCTTCGATGTCGTACCCATTCTGATGCGAGAGTCCGTTGAAGCTGGTGTTCGATACAGAGTAGTTGCCCGACGAGTCCGTTAAGGATTTTGCGTATGTGTAGTTCACCGTGTATTCCAGGCCGTGGTGAGTGCGCTGGCGCAGGGTTACTTGTGCCGCGTTGTAAGTCATGCGGGCTTGAGACTCGGTGATCAGGATTTGACCGCATTCTCCCACGAGCGAAAAGTATGGCGGCTGGTCAGCCGCGGGAATGTTAGAAGCGCCGCATCCCCCGATGGAAGAAATGTCCTGCGCTTGCGTGGTCGTGAGCTGATTGCCGTTGCGATAATCGGCCAAGTGGTCCCCCTTCTGACCGTGATAACCGGCACTCAAAGAGAGTTGATCCGTGAGCGCATACTCCGTGACCAGCGTGAACTGATGAATGTATGAGGGTTGCGTATCCTGTGGCCACACCGAATACAGCGAATTGTTAATTCCAAGGGGCTGGCTGAACGCACTCGCCACTGTGAACGGCGACCCGCCCGAACCCGGCGATGGCGTGGTGGCGCTGCTGTTGACAGCGAGTGAGAAGGGCGGACTCGAGGTCAAACGCTGATTGAAAGAATACCCTTCAAAGAAGCTGGTAGCGCCATAGCCTCCGCGAATCACCGCTTTATTCGTCAGTTGGTACGCGAAGCCAAGTCGCGGCATGATCTGTTTGTAGTTCGCATCGTAGCAGGCACGCGTGGGACAAAGGACCGATCCCGGAGCGGCCAATGCGGGGACGTGTCCGGCATATTCGACGATGCCACCCGGGAGCACGTTGGCAGTCTTGTCGTTCTGTTCATACCAGGGTTGATCGTATTCGTACCGGATACCGAGATTGATGGTGAGTCGAGGAGTTGCTTTGAAATCATCCTGAATGTAGCTGGCCGTTCGCCACTGGCGGTTTCCAACCCAGCCGAGAGGAGATGCTAACTGAACATTCTGAATCCGACCCAGGACAAAATCCGCCGCTCCATAACCAATTCCATTCGGAAGCGCGGTGAATTGCCCGTTGTAGCTAAACTGCCCAAGAAATCCTACGTTGCCTGCGTTCAGATAATTTTGTTGATACCTGGTTGCCTGGCCACCGATCTGGAAGTAGTGTCGTCCGTGCTGCCAGGTGAGATTGTCATAGTAGTTGAAGGTGTTGTCCGTGAAAACTTGTGGATTCGCGTTGGTGCCGATATAGCTGGCGCCGCTGAGACTCAGGCTTCCGAGGTTGCTGTTGCCGATGCTCTGTCCAGTGAAACCCTCATACTTCTGCGTACCGAACGGGATGCCGACGACAGAATCCCCGTTAAGCCCAAATTTGCCTGTCGAGTCGCTCGGAACGCCGTTAATCCAACGAACGCGCGTAAAACCAAAACGAAATTCGTTGACGATGGCTGGCGAAAAAGTGTGAACAAAGCTCGCGCCCGCAATTTTGGTTGGATAATGATTGTGGGCGGGAAAGAAAACTGGGATCAGCGCCGTCGTAAAATCGCTGCCAGTTCCTTGAGAGTAGAATGCATTGATTCTGCCAATGTTTGTCGGAGTCCAATCAACTTTGAAATCCTCCTGATTGTTTGAGACAAAACTCAATTGGGGACCCTGAAAGTTATTGTCGATTATGCCGTCTGATGGAATCGCATTGGGCGCTGGATAGAGCTCAGGGTGGGCAGCGAGGTACTGGGCCACGGGGTTCCCCACCGGAACCTGATTGTTCAGATACGGCGTGAAGTTATTCTGCGTGTCATAAAGCTGGATCCCTGCCCCCGTCAGAACTGAAAAGTCCCCGTTAAGCATGGCAGGAGTGAGCAGGCTGGCCGCTGCTTTGCCTCCCCTGTGCCTTCGTATCCCCTCGTAGTCTCCAAAGAAAAAGAGCTTGTTCTTCACAATAGGTCCGCCAAAGGTTCCGCCAAAGATGTTCTGAGTGTAGGAATTCTTCGGAATTGGAATCAGGTTGTGATTGTTGGCCCAAGTGTTGGCTTCGAGAATCTGACTCTGGAGGAAGTCGTAGGCAGAACCGTGATAGTTGTTGGTGCCAGACTTCAAGACGGTTACAACTGCTCCGCCGTTGGCGTTTCCGTAAGTGGCATTGGCATTCCCTGAAATCACGCGCAGTTCCTGAATGGCATCTGGGGCAGGGTTATACCCGATCAGGTTGTTCTGGGGTTCATTGTCGTCCGCACCTTCGATCGTGTAGTTATTCGCCTGCTGGCGGTTCCCATTGATGGCAACAACGCCGCTGTTAAATGTGTTTCGCTCAATGGCATTATTCCCTGTCAATCCAGTTGGGTCTGTGTTAACCGCGCCAGGTTGATAAAGCGTTAGAGACGAAAAATTGCGCCCGTTTAGTGGGATATTTGCGATCTCATTTGTGGAAAGAGTATTCCCGAGCGTCGCATCGTTGGTATCGAGAATCGGCTGCGTGTCGCTCTTCACGACCACAGTGGTGCCCTTGTCTCCCACCGTCAACGCTGCGTTGACCTTTGCCGTCTGGTTGATCTCGACAGCAAACGCCGGGACTGTACCTGCGTTAAACCCGGCAGCATCAATGGTCAAGCCGTACGTGCCGATGGGCAGAAAACGAATCGTGTACGCACCGGAAGCGTTCGTCTGCGCGGTTGTCTTCACCCCTGTGGCGGTGTTTTCCGCTGTGACTGTTGCTCCGACCACCACTGCACCACTGGGGTCGGTCACCACGCCGGTGATTGATCCAGTAACGGTTTGCCCAAAAACTGTCGGCAAACTCAGCACGGCCATGATGCAACTGACAAACAGGCTGCGAATTAGTTTAATTCTCATATTGTCCTCTTACTCCCTGACGAGCTCCGGGCCTCAGCATTCCTGATTTGACTCGATCAGCGACGCTAACCAACATGAATGGACGTTGTCAAGCAGAATTGACTGTTTTCTTGTTTTTCAATCACTTTAGTGATTACCTGGAAGGCGACAATTTCCGGAGGAGCAACGATTTTGATATACACTTGCGGTCTCAACTTCTGACTCGAATGCGCGGAGAAAGCACTCACGGAGCGAAAGCCGGTAACATGCGATCCGAGAAACGGGTCACTGAGATTCTGCGAGAGCTGCGTCACAAAGGCAGCATCTCACTAAGTGAATTAGTAAAGGCACTCCATACTTCCCCCGCCAGTGTGCGGCGCGACCTTGCCAAGTTGGAAAAAAAGGGACTCGTACGGCGAACTCCAGGCGGCGCTACGCTGGTGGAGCCACTGCTCTACGAACCTTTTCGTTACGATTCCTTGTTTCAAAACCGTGAGCAGCACCGCGCCGCCGACAAGCGCCGCATCGGCATAGCAGCCGCTGAATTGATCCATGAAAATGAAACCGTCGGATTTACCGCCGGCACCACGACCACGCATGTGGCCCGCAGCCTGCGAAATCGCCACAATATTCGCGTTATTACCAATGCGGTCAACATCGCCATGGAACTAAGCAATTGCGAAGGTCTGCGGACCTTTGTCACCGGCGGGTTCGTACAGTGGGCAGGTTCTTTTTCTCTAGTTGGACACGCCGCAGTCAATTTCTTGAGCGACATTTATATGGACAAGGTGTTTGTCAGCGCCTGCGGTCTTGATCCTACCCGCGGGGTCACGGTCATTGAATCGGAGGAGGCGCTGACTTTCCGAGCCATGATTCGCCAAGCTAAAAAAATAATTGTCGTGGCCGATTCCAGCAAGTTAGGCTCAGTAACACCGGCGCTGGTGTGTCCTATCTCCGATATTCATATGCTGATCACCGACACTGGCGCCACAGACAAGTCGGTGGCCCTCTTCGCAGAACGTGGCATTGAAGTGCGCCGGGTTTGATCCTTTCCTGCAAAGAACCTGCGCCCGCCAACATTTCACAATTCTGATCGTTTTAGTCATCTTCAGTCATTTTTAGCTTGACACTTAACCCTCCGCGATGAAATAAGTGTGTCTCGCGCTTGGTGGTGGTCCTTAAATTCTTATCCGCGGCCC
>Ga0070717_10003646_pt1 | contig 11046 bp, 12 predicted proteins | sample LARL113metaG_FD_71366 | JGI IMG/M metagenome (GOLD analysis project Ga0070717, IMG submission 71366) | Corn, switchgrass and miscanthus rhizosphere microbial communities from Kellogg Biological Station, Michigan, USA - LAR L11-3 metaG | ecosystem: Host-associated > Plants > Roots > Rhizosphere ...
TTCTCGCGCTCCAGGCGAGCGACTCTTTCTTCAACCGTCTCCACGCGGTCAGCTTAACCGCACTCAGTCTCGCCGCTACTACTTTTTGGAAGGAGGTATCAAGGCGCTAAACAAATACCAATTTCTCTCTGAATCGGAATTACTTTCTCACGAATTACTTTATGGCGTCATCTGACGGGAGCCGTTTTTCAGGCAGAGTGAGAGCCCGTCCTGAGCGAAGCCAAAGGGGATCTTGCGCGTGCCGCAAGAAGAGCGCGTCCTGAGCTGCGGCTTTTGCTATATTTCCCCCTAACCAGAAGGCGCTCGCATGGACATTCACGGAATCGCCCCGCTGCTGCAGGTCTTCGACATGCCCACCGCAATTCATTTCTACCGCGACGTGCTAGGTTTCAAGGTCCACGCCACGTCTGAGCCCGGGGATAACTGCAATTGGGCATGGCTCAAGTTGAACGGCGCGGAGCTGATGCTCAACACTGCGTACGAAGCAGACCAGCGTCCTGCCGCGCCCCATCCCGTGCGCGTCGGCGCCCACGACGACACCTGCCTGTTCTTTGGTTGCAAAGATCTGGACGCCGCCTATCAACACCTGCGCGCTAACGGTGTCGACCTGAAAGAACCGAGAGTCGCACCGTACGGTATGAAGCAGCTATGGTTTCATGATCCCGACGGCTACGGCCTCTGCTTTCAGTGGCCAACCAATCAGCAAAAGCCTGCATAGCCTGTGTGGCGCGGGCGCCCTCGCCCGCGTTCCCGTGCCACTTTCGCGGGCGAAAGCACTCGCGCCACACACTTACGCCCGATCCAAAAACCGAACCAGCCGTTCCTTCACCCCAGGCCATTCCGCTGCCACGATCGAGTACCGCACCGAGTCGCGAGGAATGTAGTCCGCTGCCATCCGGTGAGCCCGCAGAATTCCTTCGAACTGGCCGCCGATTCGTTCCAGCGCCGCGCGTGAGCGCTGGTTCCGCACGTCGGTATGAAAGCAGACCCGCAGCACTCGCCAGACCTCGTAGGCATGGGTAAGCATCAGCAGCTTGGCTTCGGTGTTGGCAGCGGTGCGAAGGGAAGAGCGGGTCAGCCACGTGTATCCAATCTCGCACACGTCCGGAACGCTGCGTCCGTGCAAGGGATTGCCTGGCGGCCACGACCATCGCTCCAGATCAAAGAAGCGAGTTGAGCCGATGATGACATTGTCCTCAGCGCGAACGATCGCAAACGGCACAGCCCTTCCAGCGTCTCTCCAAGCCAAGGCAGTCTGCACGTAGCCAATGGCCTCGACCTTGCCCCGGGGCACCGGACTCCACTGGTAGAGCAAAGAATCATCACCCGCCGCAGCAATGAGCCCGTCAATATGCCGCTGCTCTAGCGGCTCCAGCCGAATGTGCTTGCCTTGCAGAATTGGATTTTCCGTAGTCATCGCTTCCACTATGCAATGAGTGAGACGACCACGGCAACGAATCAAGTAGCGCCGCCGTCCCGGCGGCTGTCCGGCGGACGCCCTCGCCCGCCGCTCCTACACCCGGCAAAATGCTGCGGCTACGCCTCCAACTGCTTGATCACCGTCACCTTGCTATACGCCACGCGAAAACCCAACCGCTCCGCATTGCGCTGCGAGGTAGTCCCGCCCTGCGTCACCACCACGGCATACTCGCATCCAGCCGCGGCAGCCGCCGCCAAGCGCGCCCGCAGCAGCGCCGTTTGCAGACCACGTCCGCGAAACTCAGCCAGCGTACCCGCTCCACAGAGGGAAAAGACCCTGTGCTGCGGGATGACGAGCCCCGTGCCGCACGCGACCAGCCTACCTTCCATGCTGGCCACAAACGCCTGTGCCCCTTCCATCTGATAAAGCGGCGCGATCAGACCGCGAAACGTCTCCGGCGCCCCGGCGGGAGAAAATGCGCTCTCCACGATCGTCCCCGCCGCGTCGGCTTCCTCCAGCCGGCTCCGCCGAATCTCGCAACCCGCCGGAGCCGGAGGAAATTTCTCCTCAGCATCCAGCCTCCGGTACAACACATTATTCAACTCCGCGATCCCATACCCGCGCTCCTTGAACATCTCGAACACTGCCGCTTCGTGCATGGGACATAGGTCCACCTGCGATGGAGCCTGGCGCGAGCGGTAAAACTGCTCTACGCAACTCAGATCCTCGGCCGTGAATGAGCGGTCGAGCCCCACGCCAGTAGCACGCCCAATCGGCGAACTCAGCCCGGCAAAGATCATGTGCCCGCCGCAAACTTCTTCCTCCGCCGCCCCAATCTCCGGTCGCGACCTCTGAAATGTCCGAGCGTATAACACCTGCGGTATCTCCTCGCACGACTCCAGACGACGAGCGAATGCCTTGTCCACGAATTGCATGGCAGAATCCTTTCCGGCTTGGAAGCAGACGATAAACCACGTAAGAAGTGAGCGCCGCGCACACTGCTCCCAGCGCGCCGCAAAACCTTGCCACTCGCAGAATTAAAGGACGGCAGTCACAGGCAGAACGACAGATTAACCGCCATGTTCAGACAATTCAACCTTAATCGTAAGGAACGCAATCGGTTTGCGAGATCTGCGAGGCACACGTTCTCGAGTTAGCGAGGGCTGCGCCTTCGCCTAGGAGACCGTCGGCCTCGGCTGTCCTTCCAGGGCTCGGACCCGGCGGCACGAGCAATGGCGACCTCGCAGCTGAAAGCTGACAGCTGCTTTTTCATACCTGCTGCCGCGCCTCTCCCAGCGAAACTCTCACATCCATCTTCCGCTTATTGCGGTAAATGGTAATCTTCACCGTATCTCCGGCGCGGTGGTTGTTCATCATCTGAGCGAGATCCTGTTCGTCTTCCACTTTTTGGTCGTCGATGGCCACGATCAGGTCCCCACCCAGCATGATCTGCGTGTTCCCCAGGTAAGCCCGATCGGTCCCGGCCCGAAGACCGGCTTGGTCCGCCGATCCGCCAGGAGTCACCTGGATAATCAGCAATCCGTAGTCGACCGGCAAGCCGATTTCATCGGCCAGCTCGCCATTGATCGCAATCGTGCGCACGCCCAGCGCTGGACGCCGCACCCGTCCCAGCGTCATCAGGTCATTCAGCACGGCCTTGGCGGTGTTAATCGGAATCGCAAATCCAATTCCCGCATTCTGCCCGACACTGGAAAGAATCATGGTATTGATGCCAATGACTTCGCCGCGCCAGTTCATCAGAGGCCCGCCCGAGTTGCCGGGATTGATCGCCGCGTCCGTCTGAATGGCTTCGTCGATCATCGCTCCGTTGGGTTCGCGCACCGGACGGATCGAACTCACGATTCCTCGCGTCATCGTTCCGGCCAGGCCAAACGGATTGCCAATGGCATACACTTTCTGCCCAACCTGCAGATTGCGCGAATCGCCCAGCACGGCGGGAATCAGGTCCGGCGCCTTGATCTGGATCACCGCCAGATCGTGCGGCGGATCTGTGCCCACCACCGTCGCCTTATATTTCTTGCGGTTGTGCATCGTAACTTCCACCTGCCGCGCGTCGGCGATCACGTGATAGTTCGTCAGGATGTGACCTTCTTTGTCGATCACAAATCCCGAGCCTTGCCCCTCCTGCGGAACCAGGCCGTAGAAAAAATCAAATGCCATGGCACGCGAGGTGACATTCACCACCGACGGAATATTTCTCTTGTAAACGGAAATATTGTTCTGCTCTTCGCCGTCGAGCGACTCGTTCGGCGCAGCCTCGGTAATCTCAACCTGCGACGGATGGCTCAGCCAGTTCGAGGGATGCAATCCGCTCTCTGAGTTCGAACGCCAGGTCGTGAAGTAGAAGAACGCGCCGGCCAGCGCCACCGCAAAGATCAAGGGCCGCATGAGTCTCATAATCTCAACCGTCCAAAGCGAAATACGATGTCGGGGGATAAAAAGGTCCCTCAATTGATTCTAAACAATGCCCCGCAGACAAAATAGTGCAGTCGATTCAAGAGTCTCTCCAGCCTCTGAAGTCTCTGATTCGAAAGGCGTCATCCTGAACGGAGCCGTTCTTCAGGCGGAGTGAAGGATCGCGCGTGCAGTTCGGCAGGCGCAGCGTGGAGCGCTCTCACGTCACAATCGGTTTCGCTCGAGCGCCAACTCCCGCAGGTAGAGAAACAACGGCAGCCCGAGTGAGACTCCCACTGTAAGCACGGCGACGATCACGACCCATCGCCGTCGCATCCCAACCCGCGCACCCTCGATGCGCGCAAAAACCAGCAGCACCACGGCAGAGACCACAACGTCCATACCAAAGAATGCGCCAATGCGGCTGGCAAAGAGCTCGCGCACGAAGAGTGGAAGATCCAGTCCATGCTGCGCCGCCCACGGAACAAATTGCCAGTAAGGAAGAAACACCCCGGCAAAACAGAGCATGAGATAAACCGTCTTGGGCTTCATGGCCGGAATTCTAGCTGAGTGCATCTACCGAATGAGGATTCAATTCATCGTCGAGAAGAGGAGGAAACAAAATGGTTCTCCGTGTTTCTGCGTATCCGTGGTAAGGAGAGTGGTGAAAACTTACCCCGCCTCGGCCCGCAGTTTCTCCCAAACCTGACGAACTTGTTCGCGGGTCTGGCCGAGAGAACCGGAGTTGTCGATCACGTAATCCGCAACTTTGATCTTTTCTTCATCGGGCAGCTGCGCAGCCATGCGGCGTACAACTTCCTTACGCGCCGCCTCGATATCGATCTTCTGCCGCGCCGCAAACCGCGCCACGCGCTGGTCCTCACTGCAGGTAACGACCACCAACCGGTCGAAACGCTCGCCGGCGCCCGCCTCCAGAATCAGTGCCGCCTCAACGATTGCTACCGCATGCCGATCCTGCCTGCCCATCTCCTGCATCCATGCCTCCTGGCTGCGAATGACCACAGGATGCACAATACGGTTCAGTTCCTCGATGCGCGACGACCGCTTGACTGCGGCGTCAGAAGCCGGACCAAAGGCCGTCTCCGCCAGCTTTTCGCGACTGACGCTGCCATCGCGATTGAGAATCTCGCGCCCAAAGTGGCGCACCACTTCGTTGTAGACTGCTTCGCCCGGCTGCATCAGCGAGTGCGCGATGCGGTCCGCCTGCACCAGTCGCGCGCCCCGCGCGACAAACATTTCTCCCACCACCGACTTGCCGGCGGCAATGCCCCCGGTGAGTCCAACTTTCAGCATGCAATCTCCGGCAGGGATTTCACCACGGAGACACGGATGCAGGGAGGGCAACAGAAACTTAAAAGTTTCTCCGTGTCTCTGCGTCTCCGTAGTGGATTTTCACTTTGGTGGTGAATTTTCATCCCGAGATCAGGTCCGCGACAGTTCCGGCACGCGCTTTCCCCGTCGCATCTTCGCTGCCTTCACCGTATTGAACATGAGCATCGCAATCGTCAGCGGGCCCACGCCGCCGGGCACAGGCGTGAGCGCTCCTGCAATCTCCGCCACTTCCGGATGAACGTCCCCCATTAACGTCGATCCCTTTTTGCGAAAGCTCTCCTCCCTCTTCAAATTCCCCGCGAAAAACCCCCGGAATTCCGCCGGATCGGTGACCGTATTCATCCCGACGTCGATCACAGTCGCGCCCGGCTTCACGAACTCCCGCGTGATCATCCCAGCGCGTCCAATCGCCGCCACCAGGATGTCCGCCCGTCGACACACTCCCGCCAGGTCATGCGTCTTCGAGTGGCACATCGTCACCGTGGCGTTGGCGTTCAACAGCAGCATGGCGGCAGGCTTACCCACAATGTCGCTGCGTCCCACCACCACGGCTTCGCGCCCCGCAATCGCAATGTTGCTCCGCTTCAGGATCTCCATCACGCCCGCGGGGGTGCACGGTACCAGCCCGGGTCGCTGCGTCGATAGAAACCCCACGTTCACGGGATGGAATCCGTCGACGTCCTTGGCCGGATCGACCGCCAGCAACACTTTCTTGGCATCGACGTGCGCCGGCAGCGGCAACTGCACCAGAATCCCGTCGACGTCATCGCGCTGGTTCAAATCTTCGATCAACCCCAACAGTTCCGCAGTCGTCGCCGATTCAGGCGGCGTAAGCTTTTCGCTGTAAATGCCCACTTCTTCGCTGGCTTTGACTTTGCCGCGCACATAGATTTCCGACGCCGGGTTGTGTCCGACGAGCACAACCGCCAGCCCGGGACGCACTCCTGCCGCAGTCATTGTTTTCGCTTCCGCGGCAACTTCGCTGCGGATGTCTTGCGCAATCTTGCTTCCGTCGAGAATCGTGGCAGGCATGGTTTGGGCTTCCGGCGCCAGGCTTCCGGCTTCCGGTTCTAAAATCTTACACTGCGGCGACCGCCAGCGAACCGATGGCCGCAGAATCGGCAGTTCCAGAGTTCGTGGCCAGCATTGTTCTCTCGCTGCCTCAGTGACTCCGTGGTGAAACGATTGTTCAGCACAAGCCCCTCCACCGATGTCGTAGAATGTCTCAGTTATGCTTTCCAAAGACTTACTGGAAATTCTGGTCTGTCCGGCGTGCAAACAGGAACTCGAGTACCGCGCGAATCCGGAGAGCTTGAAGTGCAAGCAGTGCCACCGGGTCTATGCGGTCAAAGACAACATCCCCATCATGCTGATCGATGAGGCCACGGTCGAGCCTTAACGGCAAGCCCTTACTGATCGCCTACGGCCGCCACGGAGAAACCTCCGGCCATCGGCTCATCTCTGCTTCCGCCCACGCGGTAGATTTGTCTTTGTGGCAGGAAGTGCAGGGGTTCGGAATCGCATACTTATCCGTCTCCGCCGGCGCAATGAACCGGAACGTATGCGCATGAACAAACGCTCCCGGAACGCCTTCGCTCTCGATCGCCGGCATGTGACACGCCACGCACCAGCTTCCCGTGCTGCCATCTTTGTCGTGCGTGTGTTCCCCGAGCGTGGCCGTATGCGGACCGTTCGCTGACGTCGGCCCATGACAATCCAGGCAGATCTGCTCCGCAGGCTTACGTAACTGCGCGTAGTTTGCCGTGCCGTGTACGTCATGGCACGAAGAACAAGTGATCCCGTGCCGGTACATCACGCTCTGCGCAAAGTCGTTACCCTGCATGCGATTCTTGTGCGCCGTGCAGTCCGGAAAATAATAGAAGCTGGTCTGCCCCAGCGTGCACTCTTCGAGTTTCCAGTAGTCCCGCAGTCGTAATCCAACGCGGTAGCCGACCGGCCAGTCGTAATACTTTCCTTCAATCGGATTGCTTAACGGCTACCCCTGCGAATGGCACTGGATGCAGGTGTCCGTATCTGCGACCGCGCCCATCTGCGCCGGGTTGACGATGTTCCCGCGAGAAGGATGCGCCACGTGCTCGCTCCCCGGCCCGTGACAGCGCTCGCATCCAACATTCCATTCCGCGACCTGCTTGGTATGGATGTTGTAATCCACCGAGTGGCACCCGTCGCACGTCGGGCTAGTGGGCCGCTGCATATTGTCCAGCGGATACAGCACCGCCCACCAATCCCCGCCCTTCGGAACCATATACGGACGCCAGGTGCGTTCGCCAACCACCCACTGCACCGGCAACGGAAAATAATCGTCCCCGACCTTCGTGAAATAACGCTGTTTCCACAGGCTGCAATAAACGAAAGCAACCTGATCCACCCTGAACTTGGCGATGCTATTGGTTGCGAGATCGGGGATGATCGCGTCGGGATGCGTCCGCGGATAGCGCACCACATTCGCCATCGGCGTTTTCTGCCAACGCGCATAAATCTCCGCGTGGCATTTCTGGCAGGCCTGCGATCCGACATACTGCGCCGGATCCCGCAGCCGCCGCTTCCTGCGATTGTTCTTGCTTGTTGAGCGGTCGAAGACCCCGAATAAACACAACAAGTTTCCAGCTGTTGCCCGACGATTCCAGGTGAGGATTGCCCCAGGCGGGCATCCCCGTGAGTTGCACCCCGTTCTCGATAATGTAGTGGATTTCGCCGTCGCTGAGATTCTGGGTGGACGCCGCCCGCAGATCGGGCACTCTAGGATAGAGATTCAGACCCATTTGCGTCTTCCCGCCGCCGCCGTCGATGCCATGACACGCGGCGCACTGGGTCAGAAATAACTGCCGCCCATGCTGTAGAGTATCCGGCGTCGCCGCCATCGGGTTCTTCTCACCGCGCTCCAGTGCTCGAACGGATAGCCCTCGCATGGTTCGGGCCAGGAATGTCTCGAAGGCTGAAGGCGCGGTCGTAGCCCGGAATCCTCGTCGAATCAGGAGCAGTCCGCAAGCCGCCCCAATGAGCAGGAGCACCAATGGCCCCAGAAGTAGCGTTTTCAAGACCTTCATGCGTTCGGTGGATCGGCGGCTTTGCCTTTTCAAAAGGCAAAGCGACCTCCTTGCATATTTAGCTCAACTTCCTGAAGCCGATGGTACAAGCGATAGAATTCGCAATTGTCAAAGAACCTTCAGTCCCCCGCCGGCGAATTTGCCTCCGTCGGCGCACGCGACAACTTGTTCAATATAACTGACGATCATCACCCGCGACGGTGCCCTCCCCTGCCGGCACTCCCTTGCGAGTCTTCCGCAGCCGCTCCGCCCAGAATCGACACAATGTGTCAACTTTGAGACTCCATGTAGGTACAAAAGACACCCCGCCAGACGCGATTTACCTGCCCCGGCTGACCGCAACTTTCTATATCCACACGGGTTAAAGCTATTAACAGGCATTTGGGGAAAGTACAGGAAAAACAGCATAACTACGGCAAAAGAATTGCATGCAACTTTCACAAGTGCCGATGAGTCTAAGTAGGCAAGAACGTAAAAGGTCGGAGTCGGAGGTGATGACGGCCATGGAAAAAGCGACGAACGATAAAGACAGATTCACGATGACCGAGCTGGCGGCATTGAGGAACGATCTGCTCCAGGGTGGCATGATCGACTCCTACGAGGCGGCCGAACTGCTTCGGGTGTTCTTAATGGGCCGTGGCTATGGAGTTTCGCCCACGGCGGCGCTCGACGCTGCCGGCCGGGTCGAAATGGCGGGATGTGCCCTGCCGGTCCTGATGTATGAACTCGAGAACTTGGCAATGGTGATGTAACAGAACTCGCGGCGCGGGACGGTGAACCCGCGACGCAACCGACTGCGAAAAACGCGCACTCGTTGGTGAGAAGACGTAGGCTCACAAAAGTTCGGTGATTTCGACATGCTGGTTCGGTCGATCGAAAGATAAATCAACCGAACTGGTTCCAAAACGGTAAGCCGGGTCAACCAGCCCGGCTTTGCTGTTTTTGGGCACCCCCGTCGAGCGACGGCAATCCCCTCCTCTGTGAATGATCCTTGAAACGCGGTACCCTTCTCCCCCATGGGAACTTCGGATAACTTCGCCTCTTATCCCAGCCTTCGCGATCGCGTCGTCATCGTGACTGGCGGTGCCACTGGCATCGGCCAGGCGATCGTCGAGGCCTTCACGATGCAGAATGCGCAAGTCGTCTTCCTCGATATTCAGGATGAGGCCGCGGACCAACTCACGAAAAAGCTCACGTCCGACGCCGCGACTGCACCTGTCTACTACCACTGCGATCTAACTGACATTGGCGCGGTTCAACACACCGTACAAACGATTCTCGACCGATTTCATGCCGTCGATGTTCTGGTAAACAACGCCGGGAACGACACCCGCCACAAAATCGCCGACGTCACTCCGGCATATTGGGATCACGCGATTGCCGTCAACCTGAAACACCAGTTCTTCGTGACGCAAGCCGTGATCCCCGCGATGCAGAAGGCGCAGCGTGGCTCAATCATAAATATGAGTTCGATTGGATGGGTGATCCCTTCCACCAACCAGGTTGTCTACGTCACCGCCAAGGCCGCGATCGTCGGGCTGACCCGCACCCTTTCACACGAACTGGGCGCCGATAATATCCGCGTCAATTGCATCATGCCGGGAGCGATACTCACGGAACGGCAGCAGCGATTGTGGCTCACCGAAGCATACAGAACCGAGATACTTGCGAATCAGGCGTTAAAAAGAATGATCCTGCCGGAAGAAGTAGCGCGCCTGGCTCTGTTTCTAGCCTCAAACGACAGTTCGGCAATCACCAATCAGAGCTACGTCATCGATGCCGGATGGATCTAATGCGTGTGAATTTTGATCTCGCTGGCGCCAAAAATACCGCGGGTGCCCCACCCCTTCGCGCACTTTGCGACGGTGACTTGTGGATGCCTGCGCCATGCGACCGACCCACCTCACCTCACCTCACCTGCAAGCTCTCAAGCATTCTCTGATACGTAGTTTGCAGTTGCGCGAACTGCTTTTCGGGAGCAATGAAAACCACGTGCAGCATTCCACCCTCCGGCCTCGTCATCGTAACCAGCCAATCGCGTTCAGGAACCGGCCGACCGTCCTGCTGAATGGGCGAGTTGCCCGTCAGGATGGTGGAGAGCGCCTCCCCGCCGTTCACCTGGATCCTGCGCGGGCTTTCATAAACGCGCAGACCGGGATTAGTTTCCTGCAAGTTCTGGATCAACCCCTGCGTAGCGTCGCTCAACGAGGTGGCATCTACGTTCAGCGCACCCACGACAATCGCGCCATAAGCGATTGCGTTCTGCCCTACTCCGGCGGGCGGAGCGAACGTGGCCGAGTTCTGCCCCGCCAGGGCCTGCCAATTCGCCGGATACGCTATGCTGAAATCATTCCCCTGAAAAGTCTTGAACTCGCCGCTCGGCTCCACTTGCTGGTAGCTGACGTTAGCGATGGTTTCGGCGCTTGCAGAGCCAGCCGCGGTGTCCGCCATTTCGATGTCGCGCGGCACCGCGCCACTTTGCCGGTTTTGTTGCGCCCACTGTCCGCTCTTGGCGCCGTCGGCAATCTGCTGCGCGTTGAAGGCCTTTATTTCTCTAGCCACCTGCTTGGCCTGCACAAACTCCGGACTGCTGGAGCGATACGGTTTGGGCGGCCAATTGGCAATTTCCCTATCCACCGCCTCGACACGATTGCCGGGATTCGGGTGATCACTCAGAAACTGCGCCCCGCCGTTGCCCACCAGTTTCTCGAGCTTCTGAAAAAATTCCGCCAGGGACCGCGGGTTGTAGCCTGTTTTGTACATGATGATGGCGCCCACCGCATCGGCCTG
>Ga0070717_10003647_pt1 | contig 11045 bp, 9 predicted proteins | sample LARL113metaG_FD_71366 | JGI IMG/M metagenome (GOLD analysis project Ga0070717, IMG submission 71366) | Corn, switchgrass and miscanthus rhizosphere microbial communities from Kellogg Biological Station, Michigan, USA - LAR L11-3 metaG | ecosystem: Host-associated > Plants > Roots > Rhizosphere ...
TTAGGCGGAGCCCAGCGCCCTGGCGGCTCACTGAATCGCAATTGCTTTGTTTGCGCTTCCATTCGGGTTCAACTGATCACACAAACTACACAAGATATAGGCGCTGGGTGCCGCCTAACGAGAAGTGGGCCGAATTATTCGGTATTTTAAGGCGGAATCATTCGGCCTAATCTCGCCCGTTGCTTTGCGTACTTGCGATAAATGCCGATTCGCCATCTTCTGGTGCAGCTTGCTCCATTTTTTGATTTTCGTAAAGCGAATCAGCGGGTCGAGTGAATCAGCTAAACGGCCACCGCCTCTGGAGTTGCGCAATCGTGCCGTTGAATTGATTGCGGTCACAAGGGCCGATGCCGGCGACCCTGTGTGGTTCGGGGCCGACCGTGCCATCGGTGTATTGCCAGAGCGTGTACTTCTTCCAGCCAACAGGCAGCACTGGCTTGGGTCCGTATTGAGATAGCCACAGCGGGCATTTGCGGAGCAGTTCGTCGGGTTTGTTGTTCAAACTCTCTTTCAGCCAGTAGCCGGAATACAACACTGGATATCGGCCAGTGCGATGCTGGAATAACGACACGAACTCACGCGCTTGATTCAACGTCATGGTCGTGCCGTTCGGGTTCGGCTCGAAATCCAAACAGACAAGCTCGCGGTCGGTTGGCTTAACGATGCTCAGATAATGTTCGACTTGCGAACCAACTTCGTTGCCCGTGCCAAAGTGGTATGAACCCCACAGAAATTTGTACGGCGCTGCGGCTTTCTTGAACTTTGCGTAGGCCGGGTCCACGCCAGTTGCGCCTTGCGTTGCTTTCGCGATGATCGCGACAATTCCAGCAGCCGCGACCTTCTTGAAATCGATGGGATCTTCCCAGTGGGAAATGTCTATGACACTGCGTGTCATACGACCAGATGTCCGAGGTCAGAGACCAGACGTCAGAATACAAAAAGCAAACCGCCCGCTGGTTCCAGTCGGCGGGCGGTTCATTTCAGCTTTTCAGCTTTTCAGAATTTCTCTAGGTCGCCATGATCGTGGCCGGGTCGCTCCAGCCGCCAGGACCATCAGGACCGACCGCACGCACCCGGGCCCAATAGTCTTTGCCTCGCTGCAGACCGACGAGCTTCATGCCGCGCGTGTTACCGAAGATTCCGCCATCGGTCCATTGCCCCGTGTTGGGATCAAGCGTGTACTGCACGTGGTAACTCTTGGCCCGATTGACCGAATCGCACAGCACCTGGACTTCACCGCTTGTGCCAGTCGACTTCAAGCGAACATTACCCGGAGCCATGACTGGCTCGCTGGTGCGCGACTTGTCCCGCGGCAGATCGAATCCTGTCGTGGCCAACTGCGCGTCGGTCACGCCGGCGGTCAACTCGAGATTACTCGCAAGCTGCCGGAGAAGATTCTCCAGCGGGCTGCGCGTCGCAGCAACTTGGGCTGTCCGAGCTACTCCGTCGGGCATTGCCAAAGCAGCCTCATACGCGGTGAGAGCGCTTTGGACTGTTTCCAGTTTTGGCGTCGGCGAAGGAAACGCCGCGTTCCCTGTTAACGCGGCAATAACCGCTTGAGCCTTGACACCTAACTCATCGTCCCGGAGCTGGGAAAACCCCCTGTTTAGTTTATTCATATAGGCTGGTTCAAGCATTATGTAGGCCAAAGACCTACATAAATATACTACACTGACCGGTAGTTGAGGCTGATCGGAATTCGGTTAAGGTCAAAGGTCACCTGATTCCGGTCAATCGGCCGGGAACTCGCTCCGTCCGCGAAGTTTTCGGACTCAAAGGGCGATTTCGCAACCCCAGCCGGAAAACTCGTAATACTATGTGCCACGCGATTGAGACAAACCGCTGGCAATCTGGTGCGAGTCGCCAAGGCACTAAACCTAGTCAGCCGGACGACTAGCGCTGCTGCCGGAAGGATTACGGTGATATCGGTCCGCACAAGGTCCAGCATTTCATGTTTGCGGTTTATCAATTGCCGTTTAGTTCCAGACGCAAAACGCACAGGTACAATCGCCGCGCATCAACGGTCAATCGCGCCACGATTAGTGTTACGAGCCGCGCGATTAATACTAGAAGCTACGCGATTATTATTAGTAGGCGGCCATTTTAAACGATAAACCGCTCATTCCGCATTATTCGGCCAACGAACTGCCCAAACCAAACCCTGATCTGCTGCTAGTGGCCGCTCCTCACGGTTTTCGCCGCGAGCACCAGGCTGTAGCCACGCTCTTGTGGGCCGCCGGTCACTGAGCATGGGCGGTGCTTCTCCATAGCACCGTTTGAATGCTACGGGTCAAGCGGGGAGTACCAATAGCCGCGGAACACATGTCGGAAATTCGCCGGCCCGCGCGGCGATCATTCTTGTAGGCTTGGCCTCGCTGCTCTTCGGCCAGGGAATCTCGTTAGTCGATGCCCAATCAGCGGCGATCTTTACATCACCGTGCACGTGCAAAGGCAACCATGGTGTCTTTCGCTGGGCGGTGAAAACAGAAACTGCGCAGCCACCGCTGTTCGGAATAGCAGTCCGAAAGGCAACGCCCGCTGACATGTACAGCTGGCGAGGGCCTGAAGTAGAAATCACACAATCATCACCGCGAATTCCGGCAGAGCAGAAATGGTACGCCGTAACCGGCCGAGTTATTCGCGTTCAAGTGGAAGACGACGGCGACCTCCATTCGTTCGGACATCTGATATCGGACATCTGACGTCTGGTTCAGTTGGCGGTGTTTGCTTGGACAAACGCACGATTCACCCTTCTACCTTGCTTCTCTGACATCTGACATCTGGCCTCTGACCTCTGGCCACGTTGAAGAGCCTTTTACGACGCTGATCACGCCAGTCGAAACCCCCGCCTTAACCGACGCGATTACGATCAGCACGTTGCCGTTTGGGAAATCCATCCGGTAATGCGGTTGGCTCAAAACTAGCGAGAGCTCTGTTTGAGTTCTGCGGTCGCGTAGATGAAGGATTCAGATTTATAAGTCCAGCCGATCGGAAGGACGGGTCCATCTTTGAGCTTCCTAACGATTTCGGCTTCGACGGCGCCCTCTTGTCCGTTGTTCTTCTCTTCCTTGACCGAATAAACGAAGGGCTTGTCGTCTCCCTCCCTGACGAATACAGAAATCCAGCCCCGGTGTGGCTCGTCACGTCCGATGCCAAACATGAACTTTACGCCATCTGGCGCCACGTGTGAGTCGGTCAGTTTTTTTGAAAGTTCGGCCAGCTGCATTTGATAGAAGCCTCGCTGTGTATCGCTGTCTAATCGCTTCCACGTTTGGATGGAACCAGCCTCAGTCGATACCTGCTTAATAGCTAGGATAACCTCTGCCCCACGCGGTGTTACAGTGAAGGTTACCTGAGTTGGGCCACCATTAATCGGTTCCTTTCGTAAACCCAATAGTCTCGCCAGCTTGTCTACTGCTTCCGTGAATGCAGCGACAGCTATCACAATGGTGCCGATAACGCTTATGATCGCGATGATGCGATTGTTTCGCAGCCGGCGAGTCATTTCTTCCGCTAGTGTAGGTTTATTATCATCATCGTTCATTCCCGGTTCTCCACAGGTTGAGTTGGTCACGTATCGTAGATCAGACCTTTAAATCTGGCTCTTAGGTCCAACCCGCGCGTTTCTGACCGGTGATCAGGGGGCTGGTTCATGAAGATTTAAGATCGTTAGCAATCTCGGCCTCGCCTGTGGCTGTTACGGGTCGCACTTTGATTCATCAACGCCGCTTCAACCGGAACAGACTCCGTAAGTCACTCTCGATGTACCTGTGTGTCGTGCAGAGTGGACAAGCCTTTGTCCACTTCTTGGTCGCAGCTTTGTTTTTATTCCGCCTTGGCCGAAGTCGGTGAATAGCGAGGCACTCAAGTTTCGGAATATGACTCTTTTGAGAAACATCGTAGATCGTGACTCTTGTGACCCGGTTAAACCAAAATTTCTCAAAGTGAGCAGACGGACGTTGCCCTCCTGATCCGGTTTTACCGACGTATTCGCACCGCCTTGAACCATCCCAGAACGCGTAGATCAGGCCTCTCGTTTTGGAGAAGTTCTTTTTTAACCACCGCTCAAATCGTTTTTTCTTGTCAGCGACGCCTCTGCCCGCAACATGATAGTTTTTCTTCCAGCTTACGTGAGCCTCGAATTCGTCCTTCGCAAGCTTGTCAGCTAAGGCATCGGATGCGATCAGCTGTAGATTGGCTATTGCGTCATTCACGGTTCGTCGGCTGAACTGTGGCGGCTTACCCGCGCCTTTTCGGCCGAGTTCTTGACGAAGCCAGTGAGTGCGCCGCACGAATAACTTATCGAGTTCGCGTTCGAAAGACTTCGAAAATGCCATATGTGCTGACACTATCAGTTAGGCAAAACACAGCAAACTCTACAAGATTTTTTGGGCCTTGAGAAAGTCGCCCAGCTCGCTGCGCTTTTAATGGATATTGTGAAGTGTTCGTTCTCGCTGTGACGCCTTTTTTTCTTCAGACTGTGTCAAAATAGATTAATGAAATTTTCAGAATATTACGGAATCAACGAGGCGGAACAATACGACTGGTTTGATCCCGTCATGTCACTCGACACCCATCTCTTTATTGATCCGTTCCTAATATATGCCGAGGAAGATTCGGTTTTCGGAAAGAGTCACCAGAAAATAATCGCATTCTTCAACGCCATGTATCGTCTAATCGCTCAATCTGCAGGGAACCCCGAGTCCGCCTATTACAAAAAAGCTGAGAGGGAGCTTTTATTTCCTGAGGTTGAAGAACTGTGTCTGGGATACACGTCTTCCGGTACGAAGGGTTCGGGTTCGGGAGGAGATTATGCGGCGGTTATCGCCAACAGTATTTGGGAAGCGATCAAGGCCGGCCTTACCGAAATAACTCATTTCGAAGAAATCGGGCTATTAAGCGAGGGGATTGGAGCGGATCGGATCAGCGATATGACAGCGAACCTTCTTCGAGAAGAATTTGCGGATTATACCAAGGCGATATGTAGGGAGCACAACACTCCGACAACGCACCGCCACTATCCGCGAGGTTCGTACAATGAGGAAAAAGAATTCTGGATTCCATTTGAAACGGATTTGCCCGAAAATCCTTATAATCACCGCCCGCTAATTTTGGTACCGAAACGTTATCTTAGGGATTTGCCAACAATTAATGCCTTCGATTTCTGGGAGTTTGGTATTCAGAATGAGAATGAGACGATTCGACAGAATTTTAACTATGATGTGAGCCAAAGGGTATCAAAACGCGACATTATACAGATCGCACGCGATCGCTTTGACTTGGTTGAAGCATACCTCAGATTTCGTGAGGAGCATGGCTCCGAAGCTTACGATTTGGATTTGGACCAAAAGGGTTATCTAAGTTGGTATGCCGCTACTGCCGCTTATTGCGAAGAAAAGCCCCTTAAATTCGAACTATCGACGGTTGCGGAATTAAAGAAGGCCGTGGATTCGATGATTGGGGAATTCCGACATTTCGTCGAACAGAATGCCGGCTGGAAACTGCTTTGGAACAATAGACAGAAACCGAAAAATGAGACGGCGGCGCAGCTTCTTTTCTTAGGGATAATCAAACATTATTGTCGTGCTAACGATATTGATGTTTCCAAGGAAGCGAATATCGGTAGAGGACCCGTGGACTTTAAAGTATCGCGCGGATATTCGTTACGCGCATTGATCGAGCTAAAACTCGCACGGAACACCAAGTTTTGGAATGGGCTCTCAAAGCAATTCCCGACCTACCTAAAAGCTGAGAATATTAAATCGGGTTATTTTGTCGTCATAGTATTTTCAGAAAGTGACCGACTTAAGATTCAACCAATTCAGGAATTAATCCGTGAAGTGAGGCAGAAGACTAGTTGCGATCTTCGTCCGATCATTGTCGATGCATCATGGGATCACCCATCCGCTTCGTTGATGTAGGGATTTGGTCGAAACGAAATCTTACGGACCGACCGAAGCTAACGCGTCGCACCGTTTACGCTTCGTCAAAATAGTCGCTGTCGATCTTCTTGACACGATAGGCATGCTCTTCGGCAACGCCGATGCTGTGCTCGATCATGAGTTCGGCTAAGCGGCGTCCATCAATGAGAATAACCTTTTGATGAAGACCTGCTGCGTATTCGCGCGCATTATCAACGAACGCACTCGTTGCGATAAAAATTCCGGCGAGAGCTCCGACAAAACTCTGGATGTCAGGCCGGCCGACATTATTTTTCCAACGCTTCGCCTGAACGTAAATCACGTCCAACCCGAGACGATCTTCGTTGATAACTCCATCGATGCCCTCGTCGCCGATCTTTCGCGTAACAGCAGCAGCTTCGCTAAAGGAGCCGCCGTATCCCATCGCAACGAGAAGATCTAAAACCACACGCTCGAACCTGAACGGATCGACAGATGCAAGCTTCGTTCTTAGATCTGTGATTAAGGTTTCTCGCAACTCGGCGAACGCTGACTCAATCTGTTCTTCCGGCGTCGTCTGCTCGTCTGCACCGCTAACTGCTGGCGGCTGAGGCAACGCCGCTGTTTTTTTAGCCGCCGCAGCGTTCCGCTCTTTCATCTCGGCGATAAATTGTCTGAATGGCTCGAATTGCATTAGGACAGCGCGCGTAAGTCTGCCACTCGGGTTCGTGGCGAGAAATTTTCGGCCTTCGTCCGTAATGACGAGCGTTCCCTCGACCGGATTTGTCGCCAGGCCGGCTTTGCGCAAACCAAAAGCGGCCCAGCCTGTCCTATGTTTGATGTAGGTCGCCCTTGTACTTGGAAGCATTTGTTGGCGCTCGTCAGCAGTTAGCCCAAAGTGATCAGCCATCTTCTCCGTCAGCTCGCGCTTGGTGTGCGACTGCCCGTCACTTAGCACTTTTAGCAACGGCAACATGATCTCGTCGTATTTCGGAATTGCCATGGATTTTACTTCTTTAGATCACTCGCAATAGCAGAAAACTGCTGAAGCGCAGCCTCTAAATCTTCCACAATTTCGGCAGCGATGATGTCGGCATCGGGATGTCAAAAGTGGGAAAGATCTGACCCTAATTCTTACCCTACGACCGCACCAGCGAAATCCCCTCCGCAACGGGCAACCGTAATTGCAGGACTCACAGACCGACCCCGCTCATGCATGAACACGAACTCCTCGTCTCTTGCAGATGTCAGCAGGCGAGAATATCAACCATGCGTGTGAAATTTTCCCTCACCGACGAAGATCACGTCGATCGGAACAAGGTAACCTCCAGTTGTAAGCACGAAATTTCTAGGGTGTGCATCGCGCATCAGGGTTCCGTCAGATTTAAGGCGGTAAGTTTGCATCTGGTCGGGGTCATTCATCAGTTCCCAACCTTCCTCCCGCAGCCTCCGGTCGAGCTGATGGCCGTTGGGGTGAACTCCTGGAATATAAGCCATGCTCGTTACAATTAACGGGATCCTGTGTTCCGATAATGCGATGCCCTCTACTTGGATGTTCGTGCCGGAGTTCGCGTCCAATCTGTCTAAACGGCGTAAATACTCTCTTGGAGTGGCACGTACGAGACCCCATCTACCAGGGCGAGTGATCTTCCACACAATTCCGCTCTCCTTCGCGTTTTCCGGCACATAAACCTCATGTTCATGCCCACCGCCATCTCTTTGACGACGCAGTGTTGCAAGTCTCCGTCTAGCAAATGGGCGCTTCGGTGCATATGCTCGAAGCGCGTCCTCTTGGACTTCGATTGCTCTGATTAGTTCGAGGTCGGATTGAAATGGCCCATCAAAGAGCGGCCCCGAAAATTCCTCCCATAGAACTAAGAAGCGTTGCGGCGAATTTGCTCTTGGATTTCCCACGACGTCATTTGACGGGCTTCTGTGCGAGTCTTTTTCACACCCTCGCGGGCCTGATTTGTGAATGCCATGAGCTCATCGGACAGTGGCTGGATGCAGTCTTGAGTGATGAAGGTCATGCGCTCAGATTCGGGTAAAGGGAGACCAGGTGGTGTCACCTTTTCGTTCCCCTTCTCTTTTCTTGCGAGACTTAGGTTTAGATCGAAAAGAAAGGCGAGAGGGTCGGCGTCAGCGGGCATGGCGTAGGCGGTACGGACTGCCATGTCGAGACGCGAGTGCGCATCGCGGAGCGGATTGCCGCCGGGCTCTTCGAGGGTCCGATACAATTCTCGCAGGGAATAGCCGAGCTTGCCCATAATCTGGCGGCGTAAAGCCCGCAGCGCGACGGCGGCCGCGGCGACTTCTGCGATCTGGGCCTTCGTAGGCGACTGCGGCCAGGGGAAAGGATCGAAGACGGTGTCGGCTGTATAGCGGAAGTCACCCTTGAGTGTCGAGCAGCGCGCTTTGAACCAAGCGAAGTGAATATCGGATGAAAGAACGCCGAATGAATAATCGTCTGCGAATCCAAAGACCATGAGTGCCATGTCCGGATGGATTGCTCGGCTCACAAACTCGAAAATCGGCCTTTTCGTGACTCGAGAGCAAACGATGTAGCGCGGCAGGGTGGCAATTGTGGCCATCGCTCCCGGTTGGTAATCTCGGAATTGCCACCACCGTTCAGCCATACGCGTCCATCGTGTGTTCTCCTTACCCGTTGCTGCTTTCTCTTTTTCCGCCCTGGCAAGCACACTAGGCATAACGCGGTCCCTCACCCGTTCGAAGGCTTCAGGATAAGCTCGCGCTGAGAAAAGGTCCCGTTGAGCAAAATCTATAATCCAGCGTGTGGGGCCGTAGTTTTCAAGTAAGTCGCGACCGATCATGTACGGGAAAAGAACCTCTCGGAGGTTCGGATTAGCGCGAAGCATCTGTGCGGCTTCCTCTGGTGAAAGGAAGAACCCCTCATTGACTGGATTTTGACCTTGATAAACCCGCTTTGGTTCCTCGTTTGCCTTGAGCGATACTGCTGCGGAAACGTCGAGAGCTGAAGAAAGCGAAGGTGTAATTACGGACAACTCTTCGATCTGCCAAGGGCTGTCTTCGTTGTCACCGATTTGGGTGTGCAGCGCCTTCCGCGCGACACTATCGCCCTTCACCCAATTGACGATTGATACATGGACGGCGGCTTCTCCGCTCCACACTTCAGTTGAAACAGCCTCAGTGATGACGCCGCCGTTTTTCACGATGTAGTCGAGACTGGCTTCGCGGCTTTCGTTCTGCCGAATTGTGTTCGTACCGACGAGCCCCGCGCGGCCGGCCCGGGGCAGTGCATCATGCGCGAGACGGAACCAGTGCGTGCAGAAATCAGCCATTTTCGGCACATTGGGAAAGCGTGCGTGAAGCTTGCGCGCGTATTCGTAGCCATGCTCCTGTGCGAGAAAGCGCGAGCCGAGATACGGCGGGTTCCCGATGATTGCGTCCGCTTTTGGCCACTCGGTGAGGAGCGCGTCAGCGCAGATGATGTTGTTGTCTAGGTTATCGAGCGGTAGCGGCTTTTCATCGATTAGCAACTGATCAGTCTCGGCTAACTTTTGCGCTTCAAGAACCTCGAGTTCCTTGGCCAACATTAGCGTGACCTTTGCCAACTCAACCGCGAACGGAATGATATCAATTCCGAAGAATTGGTGCAAGGAGATGGCACTTTCAAGCGGCTCGCGTTTGCTCACTTGGCGCAGCCGAAGAAGGATGTCACGCTCGAGTCGCTTGATTTCGCGGTAGGCAATAAAAAGGAAATTTCCTGAACCACACGCGGGATCGAGGACGCGAAACTGCCTAAGCTCCGCAAGGGCTTTACGCAATTTACCGACGTTCTTCCCCGCGGCATCAATTCGATCGCGCCACGGTCTAACAATTGTCGGACCGACGACCTTCCGAATGTCGAACTCGCTCGTGAAATGCGCGCCGAAAGCGTGGCGCTCTTCCTTGTCCATACTGTCCTGGAAAAGTGTGCCGAAAATTTCCGGACGGACTTGGCTCCAGTCGTTATGTGATGCCGCCTCGTAGAGCGCGTAAACCTCTGCGCGCTTGAGCTCAATCGGATCGACCACCGCGAATAATCCTCCATTGAAGTATCGAACGTCTTGAAAACGGCCGCCGCGCGCAGGTTCCTCCGAAGCCATTTGCCGGAAAAGACCTCCAAACAAGTCGTAGGAGCTAGCACCTTTCTCCGATGATTCGTAGAGCAAATCGGTCACGATATCGGATGGCAAGAGCCCTATGTCTTCGGCAACCATCGCGACGAGAAGTTGAAGAATAAAGCGCTGCGCCCGCTCACGGTTCTCCCCGCGGATAGTAAGCTCACGAAATACGCGAGCCATTAAATCAGCGGCGCGACGGGTAACATCGACCCTGTCGTTATCGAACTTCGGCTCCTGTCTGTGCGGCAGAAGAAAAGCAAATGCTCGCCAGCTCTCAGCGACCTTCGGCAGCGGTATGCGATCAACCGGATCGAACAGTTGTGTGTTGAAGTCGTAGATCCAGAACTCATCGAAGTTGCAAAGGATGACGTATGGCGGCCGCTTAGGAACAATGTGGCTCCAGTAATCGAACGCCTGATCGTAAAACTTCTCTAGCTTCTCACCGCGCGACTTCATTTCGATCAACACGCGATCGGGCCACAAAAGATCGGCGAACTTCTTTCCGCCTTTTCGCGGTGCAGCGCCGTTGCCTTTAATTAACTCCAGTTGCGGAGAGCCGGGCTTTTTTGCGACGCGAAACTCAAACGTCGCGCCTGCTTCAATCGCGCTATTGTGCCCAAGCGCACGAAAGAACCGATCGATAAAACTCTGCGCCTCACTCTTTTCGTCGCCTCGCAACGTCTGGGCGAATCGAACGAAATCGCTCAACGCCTTCTTTAGATCATCGGGCATTATCCGGGGAAGAACCTAATCGAAACTTTTTCCGATGGAAAGGACAAGGCAAGGCCTTCGGTTATTTGTTAATTGTTCTCCGTTAATGGCATTCGCATTTTGCGAATCGTTATCGGTGATCGGTTATCAGCCGCCGCTCCTAATGATCCTTTGTATCGCCGCGGGATTCTTGGCGGAGCATGCGCAATTAGCGGCGGCTGACAAGTGTGTCGCGCACTGCGGTGAGCAATTTTTCAGTATCGTACGGTTTGGTTAGAAAATTCGTCAC
>Ga0070717_10003649_pt1 | contig 11043 bp, 11 predicted proteins | sample LARL113metaG_FD_71366 | JGI IMG/M metagenome (GOLD analysis project Ga0070717, IMG submission 71366) | Corn, switchgrass and miscanthus rhizosphere microbial communities from Kellogg Biological Station, Michigan, USA - LAR L11-3 metaG | ecosystem: Host-associated > Plants > Roots > Rhizosphere ...
CATCAGCGATACTGGTCATATGTACCTCCTTGAGAGAATGGGGTTGATTTTCCCTCTCAAAGAGGCACATTTTTATCTTTGCTCGCTACGGGTTAGGCAGCTCGTTGCGCATCGCGTGGGATAATGAGAAGCTTACTTACAAAATTGCCCGTGAACTTCTAAACCAGAATATCAGTACAGTTGTACGTGCCCAGGCTTCCGGTGAAGAGAAACTTCCCAAGGCACCTCGCTCGCTCAAAACACTCCTCATCGAGCTACTTGTCAGGTTGGAGAGTAATCGTAGCCTGGCTGACGAAGATCAAGAGCCAGCCTCGCTCTCTGCTTACAACTTCAACAATGGCAAAGACCTTGATTTGGTGATCTACTATCTGCCATCAGAGATCGTACATTTCCTTCAAATGGTAAACTCGCAAACATATGAGCATGACTGGAATCAGTTGGTGCAGCGTGGCTGGCAGCTAGCCCAGGCTAAAAAGGGAAAGAGAGGAGAATCCGAATCAGTATCAGCGCAGGAGCCGTGGCGTAACTACCTGTATGAAGATCTCTTAAGTTTGCCAGAGGAGGCTCCACGCTTCATCCGCACCTACTTCTTACGCATTCCTCGCCGTAGCAACAACGAGGATGATCCACGCCGTCAATACTCATTACGCAACGAATTGAATCTGGTTTCCTGGTTACTTGTTGAGCTTTTTCTAAGAAAGGTGGTTCATATGGACAAAACACGTGTTGAACGCATCCGCGACCTTGGTGATGAGCTAGCATTGTATGTTGAAAAAGAAGGAGGAAAGCGCTTCTTCCGGTCTTTCTTTACAGAGAACAATCCAGCAAATTTTCGGGCACTTCTCATCAAAGCGAATATTGCCCATGTCAAGCATGGTAATCCCTCACTCTTTGATATGGACACCTACATTGATGTGTTCGAGGAGGGCTTTGAAGTCATGCGTGCAGATTGGAGGCTGGCACGAGACCTCGTTCTCATGCGCATGATTGATCAACTTCAACAAAGATGGTTGCCACAAAATCGTGATGCCATTCCTGAGGAAGTATTAGAATCCGAGCCGGAACAGGTAACTCGATAAAATGCTTATTGGCTTTTCAATTTAGTCTCAAACTTAGAAGGTTTTAGCAACAAGGAGGTTATCATGGCTTTTGTCACCGGTCTTTTTCTTATCGATGCTCCCGCCTCAGCCTTAAATAACCTAGGGGCAATCCCAGGTGAGCGCGAGGACAATACTGCCGGAGTGAAAGTGATCAGGACGAAGGAAGGTTACTTTCCTTACGTTTCTGCCCAGGCCTTTCGCTATTGGCTCCGCACAACATTAGAAGAGCGAGTTCCTGCCTGGAAAGGCGCGCCAATCTATCGGGAAGAGAAAGTTGCCTATACAGATGCAAACCCTCTGTTCTACTGGGATGACGATTTGTTTGGATATATGCGAGCTCCTTCAAAGAAGGAATCAGCGAGGGCCAGGCGTGAAGCTGATGCTTCTCGTGCTGGAGAAACAGAAACTACTGACACGATTACTCGCGTTGCACCATTTCGTGTTAGCACCCTTGTCTCAATCGCTCCTGTTACTCCGACAAATGATTTCGGCACTATGTCTCGCCACGAAGGCAATCCGGTTCCTTTTGAGCATCAATTTTATCGCACAACTCTTAAAGGACTGACTTCGCTCAACTTGTCCGCCTGTGGAACCTTTTCTTATCGTAATAAAACTGGATTTCGAAATCTGGATGAGGTTCGAATCGACCTGGCAAATGGTATTGCGGGGATCCAGCATGTGGAGACCGAAAAAGAATATCGGTTGCCTCTTCAAATGCGTTTAGAGCGCATTAGAGCTCTTTTTGAGGGTTTGGCTCTTCTGGAGGGCGGTGCGAAACAAGCCCTGCATTATACGGATGTCTCCCCTGTACTTGTCATTTTCGCGGTTACCAAAGGGGGTAACCACATTTTCAATTACGTTGTCGATGCCAACCGCCAGGGCCTTCCCGAGATTAATGTAGGAGCGCTCCATGAAATGCTCACGGTGAATGCCGATCAGATCATCTCACCCATATATATTGGCTGGACTCGTGGCTATCTTGATGAAGAGCGTGCCAAACTGGAAGCCTTTATCAAGGAATATAATTCCACTTCTCACAATCCTATACAGATAGGCCATCCTCGTCGTGCGTTTGAGGATCTGGTTCAGGCCTTCAATGATTCAGAGAAAGCCGCTTTGTGGTTGGCATAGAGGCAGCTATGCAAGTGCTTAAGGTCGTGCTGGAAGGTATCACCACTTCCTTCCGCTACCCACACTTTATGATGGGTGTGCAGCCAAGTTTTCCTATGCCTCCGCCAGCAACAATTTATGGCCACATTTGTAGCGCCCTTGGCGAGTGGGTAGATCCCAAAGGTCTTGCGTTCGCTTATCACTTCACGGCCCAGGAAAGTGTCGTTGATTTGGAACATATTCACGTGCTTTCTGCGGCAAGTGGAAAGCTGCCAGGATCAGGGTCGAAGCATCCGAAGGTTCTTGAGGGTAACATTAATCCTTTCAAGCGCACTGTTTTGTTTCAGCCTCGGCTGGTACTCTATCTCAATCGTATAGAGTGGGAAAGCGCATTTCGTAGTCCGCGCTATCCGGTAGTTCTTGGCCGGTCTCAGGACCTGGCGACGTATACAAGTATCAATGCGGTAGATCTTGCCTCAAGGGAGGATGTTTACTTCGAGCATACCATCCTCCCTTATAAGATGGCGACTCGAACAGCGGTTGGGATTGTAACATTGATGCCTCGTTGGATCGACTATGAACGCAACCGCCAGCCGTACTTTGCTCGTTACCTGATCCTTCAGCGCCGTGTGAAAAATAGTGATTTGGTTTACTTTGATACAATGCGCGATAGCTACTTGACCGATCCAGCTACGCCTCTAATCAATGGCATGACTCTTGGGCTTGTTTTTCATACATTTATAGGAGAGGATGATGAAGCCTTCACGCTGGCCTGATAACCTCGATTATATTCTTGCCAAAAGCGCGGATCGTGGTGGAGAAACTTTGGCTCGGCACACCTGGGACGTGCTGGAGAAATTGGCGGCGCTTTACCGTCTCCGTCCAACGCTCGCCCAGTTAGCGCAGGTACCGGAGCTATGGCATTGCCTGTTCTGGACATGCCTTCTCCACGATTTTGGTAAGGCGGCGCGTGGGTTTCAGGCCATGTTGAACGGCGAAGAACGCTGGACACACCGCCACGAGGTACTATCCCTTGCGTTTGTCGATTGGATAGCCCCGGCCCTTACAGAAAAAGAGCAATACGCTATTCTGGCTGCTATAGTGTCACATCATCGTGATGCCTCGGAAATTCAGAAGAAGTATCCTCGTTTCGACCCTGATCCTCTCGCACCTCTGCTGGCTGAATTAGAACCATCGGTCATAAGCCAGCTTTGGCACTGGATCGACTCCTGTGCAGTCGACTGGATGGAGACGCTCTCCTTGACTTCTGCCGGTGTGAAACCATTAGTGCTTAAACCACACGATGAAGCTGTAAGCCTGGTAGAAAAGCAAGGCGTGCAAAGAGTGCGTTACTGGCTTCGCCGCTATGAGCGCTGGGTTGATGACTTGCGGAGCACTCCATTAGCCGGGTACCAAGTCGTCTTCCCTATCCTTTTGCGTGGTCTCACAACCACAGCAGATCATATGGCCTCCGCCCATCTCGAAAAACTACCTGATCCGGTACAAGAGAGTTGGCAAAGCCTAGCTGCGCGCGTTCTTACGTCTGAATCGGAGCAGGAGCCTTATCCTCACCAGGAAGACAGCGCAGGCAAGTCAGGAAACTCAGCGCTACTGATCGCCCCTACTGGAAGTGGCAAAACAGAGGCTGCGCTCTATTGGGCCTTAGGAGATGGAAGTACGTCTGTTCCACGCGTCTTCTACGCTTTACCTTACCAGGCTAGTATGAATGCCATGTTTGACCGTTTAAGAGACGAACACAAAGGGTTTGGTACGGGTGTCGTAGGACTACAGCATGGCCGTGCCACTCAAGCGCTATACAATCGTCTCATTGACCAGGAATCAATGCCTCGCACCACTGCAGTACTTTCCAAGTGGGAGAGTAATATAAACACCCTGCATGCTCGGCCAATAAAGGTCTTCAGCCCCTACCAGATGCTAAAGGCGGCATTCCAACTTCGTGGATTCGAAGGCATGCTGGCGGATTACGCGCAGGCAGCTTTCGTTTTCGATGAGATCCACGCCTACGAACCTGGCCGCCTGGCGTTGATCCTCGCGATGGTAGAGTACCTGCGCGAAAACTACAGCGCACGCTTTTTCGTGATGTCTGCAACATTCCCAACCATTATTCGCAATAAGCTTATCAAGGCGCTTGGACTCAATTCAGATGACATCATTCTCGCTGGCGAGTCCGTTTTCAAGAAATTCCGCCGTCATCGCTTGCATCTGCTTCATGGCGAACTTCTGAAAAATGGAATTGGCAGGATTGTTGCAGATGTGCAGGCAGGAAGGTCTGTGCTTGTGTGCGCGAATACGGTACGCCGTGCGCAAGCTGTACGACAAGAACTCCTGAATGCAGGGCTTTCTCCCGAACAAGTTCTTTTAATCCACAGTCGTTACATTCTTAAAGACCGCATTGCTCGAGAGCAAGAGGTACTCAAACACTGCTCAATCGGAATAAAGAGCCAGCCATTTGTCCTCATCGCAACGCAGGTTGTTGAGGTCAGCCTCAACATCGATCTAGATACCATCTACACAGATCCTGCGCCTCTTGAAGCGTTACTTCAGCGCTTTGGTCGCGTAAACCGTGCTTGTGAGAAGCAAATTTGCCCGGTCTATGTTTTCAGGCAACCAGATGATGGTCAGTACGTTTATCGCGAACGCCTTGTGCATGTAACACTCACCGAGCTTGAAGCTCACGATGGGGATGAAATAGATGAATCTCAGATCAATAACTGGCTCGACCGTATCTATAGTGATCAGCAGGTCGAACAAGAATGGGAAGAAGAATACCGGCGAATAGCTCAGAGCGCGGAACTGATACTCACAAACTTGCGGCCTTTCGATAGTGATGCTCAAGTGGAAAAGGATTTTGACGAGATGTTCGATAATGTTGAGGTTTTGCCAAAACGATTCGAAAGAGAGTATCTCCAATGCCTGTATGACAACGATTTCTTGCAAGCGAGCCAGTATTTTGTGGGTATCAGTAAGAAGAAGTATCACCAGTTAGCGAACAAAGGCCTGGTATTGCCTCTTGTGGAGCCAGATGGGAAGCAAAATAAATGGATGGTACGCCTTTTATATAACGAACTGGGTCTATCATTTGATGACTCTGAGCCCGACTACGATTGAGCCAAAGACCTTGTCTATCGTAACGACTGAGAGATCTCTAACTCACCCTTGTTAGGAGTTTAACTATGCAATCAATATCATCTCTAGTCGCCCACCATCTCCACGTTCGAGCTACAGTCACCGAACACATGGAGTTAAATGATCATGCCGGAGCTGCACTACGCGGAGCCTTCTTCGAAGCCCTCTGGGGCCGCTTCTGTGTGAATAAGGACGTGCAGACCTGTGCAGAGTGTCCTTTAGTGAACGCCTGTCCCGTGAGCAGTCTCGTAGCGCCGCTGCGCGATGAAGCTCCACGCGGTCGCGATGTTCCCCGCCCCTATACCGTTCGTCCGCCTGTCGATCATACACGCATTTTCAAACCTGGCGACTCGTTGAGCTTTGGCCTGACGCTCTTCGGTTGCCGCCTCGACCTGTTCCCTTACGTGGCCATGGCCCTGCACAATATGGCCCTTGCAGGCCTCGGACGCCGCACGCAGGAAAACAACTGGCGGCGCGGCCGTTTTGTCGTCGATGAGGTACAAGCAATCAATCTCCTCTCCGGCGACAAGCAGTCCATTCAACCTGCTGGCAGTAACCGCATCGCCGTGCCGGACCTGCCAACAACATGGGCCGATGCTGAAGCTCTCGCCGCAAAGCTCTCACCAAACCAGGTAACGCTGCGCTTTCTCACACCTCTGCGCTTGACCGACCAGAAAAAACTGGTGAAACATTCACTATTACATCCGCTCGTAGAGCGACTGCTGGAACGCCAGGACTTCCTCGCGCGCGAGTACGGTGGCCAGCCCTTCGAGCGCGAGCTCCGTGAAGAGTTGATCGAGATGGCCGGTACTATAGAGGTCTTTCACGATAAAACCTACTGGGCTGAGGTCAGTAGCTATTCCCGTCGGCAGGGTAAATCGACCCCCATTGGTGGCTTACTGGGAGAAATCACCTTCGGCGGTAATCTCCAACCCCTGCTCCCCCTGATGGCGTGGGGAACGGTCATCCAGGTTGGAAAAGATACTACCAAAGGAAATGGGGTGTACACCATCCAGTAAATTGCTTCACGGCTCGATTGAAGTAAGGATGCCGCAATAAGTGAACGCCATCTCGATTCGACCCGTTTGAGGGCACTGAAAGCTTGAACGTATTGGAACGAGTTATACCAAATAGGAGGGTCACATGGAACTCATCGTCGAAACGCGAGGAGTATTACTCTGTAAGCACCAGGGTCGTCTGCGGGTCATGCGTGACAAAGAGAAGCTGCAGGAGGTGCCGCTTCTCATGCTCGAACAGGTACTCATTGCTTCTAACGGCGTAGCCATAACCAGCGACGTCGTGCGCGTCTGCAGCGAAAACGGTATCCCCATCCACTTTGTTGGAGGCAGCGGACGATCTTATGGCACATTGTATTCATCCGGACTTACGGGAACCATTCAAACGCGTCGGGCACAGCTCGAAGCATACACCGACGAACGCGGAGCAGTACTTGCGAAAGCATTCGTGCGCGGCAAACTTGAAAACCAGGTCAACCTGTTGCGCGCCATGGTGAAAAATCGGCGTGAGCATGACCCTCAGTGCTTCGAAGAAATACATACCCTTGTCGCCGAGGTCCGTGATGCACTCCTAGCAGTAGAAGCCATTGCTGGGAAGACATGCGATGACATCAGGCAGCAGCTCCTGGCAGCCGAAGGCCGCGGCGCTGAACGCTACTGGACCGGGGTGCGGCGCCTCTTGCTTGCCGATCTTGACTGGCCTGGGCGTCAAACGCAGGGTGCGACCGATCCTTTGAATGCTGCCTTGAACTACGGTTACGGCATTCTCTATGCTCAGGTCGGGCGCGCCCTCCTCCTGGCGGGACTTGACCCATACGGAGGGTTTATTCACACGGACAGACCGGGCAAGCCATCACTTGAACTCGATCTGATAGAGGAATTCCGGCAAAGCGTCGTTGACCGCACCATCCTCGGCCTGGTGAATCGCAAATTTGAAGTTTCGCTCGATGAAACCGGCAGGCTCGACGAGTCAACGCGCAAACGCCTCGCCGAACATATCAACAATCGTATGGAGTCGACCGACCGTTACGAAGGCAAGCGCCAGCGCCTCGCAGTCATCCTCCAATCCCAGGCGCGGCACATTGCTACCTATGTGCGTCGTCAACGTGACACCTACGAACCGTTTATTGCTAGCTGGTAAGCATATGCGCTATCTGCTCATCTATGACATTACTGATGACCGGGCGCGCACGAAAGTGGCTGATCTCTGCCTGGACTATGGGCTGGAGAGAATTCAGTACAGCGCCTTCTGGGGGGACCTTCCCCGCACTCTCCAGGAGGAATTGTTGCTCAAGATTCGAAGAGCGCTGCATGATAAGGCTGCTGACGTGCGCTTGATACCGCTTTGTGAGCGCGACCTGGAGCGATGCAAACGCATCAGTTTCCTGGAGAAAGGAGTGCCTCGTGCAAACTGACCAGGCAAAAGATCCATTCCTGCTGGAAGTGACCGACCTGAAGCAATGGTGTCACTGCCCGCGTATCGTCTTCTACCGCTATTGTCTACCGCGTATTCGGCCAATTACCGGCAAAATGGAAGAGGGAATAGTGCGTTACCGCGAAGAGCAAGAGCGAGAAGAGCGCCGTTTGCTGCGTAGCTATGGTCTATCCGAAGGCGAGCGCTATTTCGATGTCAGACTGTACTCGCCAACGTTGGGGTTATCGGGTCTTCTTGACCTGTTGATCGTCACACCTGGAAAAGACGTACCGGCAGCCGAGGGTATCGTCGTCGAATACAAGCTTTCTGACCGCAGACCAGGGCCGCATGTCAAGCTCCAACTTGCTGCCTATGGACTCCTCGTCGAGACACTCTGGAACATACCAGTTCATCGCGGCTTCCTTTACCAGTTGCCATTACGCCGGGCCGAACCCATTGCGTTCACAAAACGTCTCAAAAATCAGGTACGAGAAACCATCGTAGCAACCCAAGCAACAATAGCACACGAAACCTTGCCATCTGCGCCAGATCGACAAGCCAAATGTGTCAGTTGCGAATTCCGCCGTTTCTGTAAAGATGTTCTCTGATGAAAAGCAACGTACGTAACCGCCAATCCCAGTCTTTTGTGCCAAGAATAAAGGTACGTTCGCAACTCGCACATCTCAATATCCTTGACGAGGTAGAAATGGAAAAAGAAAAAAGAGAGGGAATTGAACGGAATCTCATGAGAAGCTCCACGAGACATCATAATGGCCTTCCGCAAATTCCCTCACTTTTAGCGCAAAAAGTGAGTTGCGAACAGCCCTGCTTATTGCTTATACTAGAGCACAGCAACTGTTACATTTCTACGCCGTCAGATGCCCTGGAAAAGGCCTCTACTCGCGAATTTGTGTCAAAAGGAGGGTATAGAGCTTTAAGACATCGGCGGTTGCAGAGGTTCGACCCGCTTGGAGGGTACTGAAAGAATCCCCGAGTTGTGTTGGCGCCAGGTAGTCCAGGTGGTTGCAGAGGTTCGACCCGCTTGGAGGGTACTGAAAGTTTCCCATTGACAAGTTCTACCTTCAGGGTTTCCTGTTGCAGAGGTTCGACCCGCTTGGAGGGTACTGAAAGGCGACGTTATCCAGTGCGCAACCAGTCCAGCCTGTCGTTGCAGAGGTTCGACCCGCTTGGAGGGTACTGAAAGTGCTCGGGTAAGCGCGGGTCGCCTAAGCTATCGCAGTTGCAGAGGTTCGACCCGCTTGGAGGGTACTGAAAGCTACTCCCTTGAGGCCATAGCGCTCACAGGCCATGTTGTTGCAGAGGTTCGACCCGCTTGGAGGGTACTGAAAGCACTGCTGCTTGAGCTGGATGTTCTCTTTCTCCAACTGTTGCAGAGGTTCGACCCGCTTGGAGGGTACTGAAAGTCTTCAATCGACGCGAGTTGCGCATAAGATACGGTGGTGTTGCAGAGGTTCGACCCGCTTGGAGGGTACTGAAAGAACGAGTACCGCACGAACTACTTTGAACTCGTTGGCGGGTTGCAGAGGTTCGACCCGCTTGGAGGGTACTGAAAGAACACTCTGCTGACCATACAGCGGCCCCGCTTGGTAGTTGCAGAGGTTCGACCCGCTTGGAGGGTACTGAAAGTCATTTGAGGCGATAGCAAGCGTACCTGTGCCAGCGAGTTGCAGAGGTTCGACCCGCTTGGAGGGTACTGAAAGTCTTGAGAAAGAAGAGTGATCACCTGGGCGACGATGGTTGCAGAGGTTCGACCCGCTTGGAGGGTACTGAAAGATGATTCCGTCGCTCGCCAGCGGCATACAAAATTTGTTGCAGAGGTTCGACCCGCTTGGAGGGTACTGAAAGTTAGAAAGGGGAGCATATGATACAACATAGTATAGCGCGTTGCAGAGGTTCGACCCGCTTGGAGGGTACTGAAAGTAGAGGTGCTGCGTGGCCTGGCGAGCAATAGCGTGGAGTTGCAGAGGTTCGACCCGCTTGGAGGGTACTGAAAGTCCAGGACGCGGTTCACATACCATTCCCAATTAGAAGTTGCAGAGGTTCGACCCGCTTGGAGGGTACTGAAAGTTGTTGCTAGTAAAGTACACAAGAAACCCGCTATGCGTTGCAGAGGTTCGACCCGCTTGGAGGGTACTGAAAGATCGCATAGAAAACACTTGCCGCCAGGGATTGAAGGTTGCAGAGGTTCGACCCGCTTGGAGGGTACTGAAAGCTTGATGGTGGATCCCCTCCATCCCGACTTACAGGATGTTGCAGAGGTTCGACCCGCTTGGAGGGTACTGAAAGAGGGTATGCGCTATCTCAAAAAGGACGCGCCTTACGTTGCAGAGGTTCGACCCGCTTGGAGGGTACTGAAAGGTGAACTTTATGACGTTGTAGGCGTGCAGGTTCAATGTTGCAGAGGTTCGACCCGCTTGGAGGGTACTGAAAGAGGTAGTTGAGGTGAGAGGCGATGCGATAGACGTTTGTTGCAGAGGTTCGACCCGCTTGGAGGGTACTGAAAGCGGTGATTGAATCGTCAATCTCACTCGTAACTTTCAGTTGCAGAGGTTCGACCCGCTTGGAGGGTACTGAAAGATTCAAACGGATTCACCTGGGGCCCGCGCTTGAAGGTGTTGCAGAGGTTCGACCCGCTTGGAGGGTACTGAAAGTCATTAATAGCTGGTGCTCTTAAATTTTTTACAAGGTTGCAGAGGTTCGACCCGCTTGGAGGGTACTGAAAGTAGTATTAGCTACAATAAAAGTAAGTCCTGCTTGCATAGTTGCAGAGGTTCGACCCGCTTGGAGGGTACTGAAAGACGCTACTCCTCCACTTCCATCATCGTACTACCACGTTGCAGAGGTTCGACCCGCTTGGAGGGTACTGAAAGCTCTTTAGTGGTGAGATAGTGCTGAAGGCTTGCCAGGTTGCAGAGGTTCGACCCGCTTGGAGGGTACTGAAAGATTTTACCCACGACACTTGGCCGATATGCTCACTGAGGTTGCAGAGGTTCGACCCGCTTGGAGGGTACTGAAAGGTGGTCGTGAAATCGTCTATGTTGCGTGGTAGTACCGTTGCAGAGGTTCGACCCGCTTGGAGGGTACTGAAAGCTTACAAGCAAGAGGTGAGGCGACCGAATAATCGAGTTGCAGAGGTTCGACCCGCTGGGAGGGTACTGAAAGCTGCGCGGATCCTGCGTCGGATGGTATCTTTCTATAGTTGCAGAGGTTCGACCCGCTGGGAGGGTACTGAATC
>Ga0070717_10003650_pt1 | contig 11043 bp, 6 predicted proteins | sample LARL113metaG_FD_71366 | JGI IMG/M metagenome (GOLD analysis project Ga0070717, IMG submission 71366) | Corn, switchgrass and miscanthus rhizosphere microbial communities from Kellogg Biological Station, Michigan, USA - LAR L11-3 metaG | ecosystem: Host-associated > Plants > Roots > Rhizosphere ...
GGTCGCCGAACCCTTCCTCGCCACACATGCGAAGGGTCTCGCGCAATGAATATTCAGGCGTGCTTTGCACGGCGCTATAGCATTCGTCCAGGTCCTCCTCGCTCAGGCGAGCCTTCGTAAACTGACTCTCGAAATCGTGATAAGTTTCGCGTGCGCGAAGGCGTTCGATCCAGTCATCGACCATCTGTTGCGGCATGGGCATGGCGACGGCGGCAACGGGCGCAATCAGTACCTGCCCCATTACCCGGTCCGGACGCGTCAACGAGAGCCATTGCGACCATCGGCCACTCATGCTGTAGGCCACGGTCACGAATCGGGCTGCCCCCACGCAGTCTGCAACTTCGAGAATGTCTGTGGCAAAGCGTTCCGTGGTAAAGCCGCTCCGCGTATGTTCAGAGCGGCCATGACCACGCAGATCCATTAACACCAGGCGCAGATCGCTATGGTTTAGCTGCCTCAGTAGCGGATCCCAAACCGCCCCCGAGCCATTGCCTCCCCAACCATGCACGAAGAGCAGGGTCGTCGTTCCCTTGCCCTCCGTGCGGTAAAAGATGTTCACATCATCGCTGGTGTGAATTGCATTCTCGCCGTCGCTGTACACGCTCAACATGGTAGACGTTCCTATCAAGTGCGTCGAATCGGTGATGCGCTGCAAACTTACCTCTCGCGAGTGACCACCCCTAGAATTTCGTCCTTGAATGTGCCTTGTCCCAGGTCGGCGCTGCCATGAAAAACAATGGCCCCCGACATTCCTTCAAATTGCCCGGTCCCTCCGCTGATAAGCCCCGCTACGTCGTACTCGATCACGTTTGGTATGCCAACCATGTGCGCGGTTCCCTTATAGGTGCCCGTCAAATGATCGCCGTTTCCCGCTGTGAGGGTGAAGCGAGCTTGGCTGACCTGGAGAGTTTGCAAGTTGATGTGCTCTTCCGCGCTGAGAGTAAAACCTCCCACCGAAGTCATTTCTCCGACCGCGTGGTCGCTGGTGATCACTACCTGCGGATCTTTTGTAGTGGCGACCGTGAAATGCCCGATATCCGTGCCCCTGAGAAGGACGGCGGCTGAATCTTCTTGTGCGTGGGAAACCATTGCGGATGCGGCGATGGCAGCGCCGGCTAGAAGCCCGAGGGCCAAGGATATGCGGCTGCGATTGAGTTGCTCTGGCATTGTGTTACCTCCTGAACCAACATCAGAATGGAGTGCGACACCAGAAAGAGTAAGTAACTTACGGTAAGCGTGACGGATAGGCAACGGCAAACTTCAGGTTTTTATAGAACCGCCAAAATGTTCTTCAGAATTCATGATCGTATGCTTCTCGGTCAGAATTGCTGCATCAGCTGGGCACGTTGGAGAGCGTCGTGTCATGGTTTCAACGATCCGCTCCCTCATCAAGAGGCTTGTGGCAGCCTTCCCGGACGACTTGACACGGCTCCTTTCTCGTCGCCTCGAAGATAGGCCAGTTCGAAAGTCATCTGACGATCAGCGGATCGGAACCCCGCCACACAAATTGAGTTGGTGCACGTTTGACTGTTCGGTCGACGTGGTGTCGCAGGCGGCGGAGACAAGCTGCTCATGGTTGCCCCGAGCGCCAACTTACCAAACTCTCTAAACGGTGAGTCGCCGAGGCATCTCACGAAGCCAATTATTACCCTGAAGTGGACCATTGGACACGCATCATCCCAACGGACGCGACTCTGCAACAGACCCCTGACCTGTTTCCTCCGTCTGTCAAAGAGCCGTCTGTCGAATCCACCTGACCGAAAAACCGCCTACTGGTCACCTGATCGAGAGCTGAATGCCAGCAGACACCGTGCTCAATGACCCATTAACCTCATGATCCGCCGCAACGGAGGGCGGCAATCATGAGGAAAACTTCTGCGAACAAGGCAAAGGGCAAGATGAACCGACCCAAAACCAAGCTCGGCATACCGGATCTGGAACACTCGAAATCCGCAGTCCTCCGGAGCCTTGGTTCTCCCGACTCGAGACGCGGATACCAGCATGCTATCGATGAGTTTGTTGCCTGGTACTGTTCTGAACCTCGATTGGCCTTCAACAAAACGGTGGTTTTGCGTTATCGGTTTCATCTGGAGGAGCGCGGCCTCGCGCCCGGGACGATCAACGTGCGAATGGCGGCCGTGCGACGGTTGGCTTACGAGGCCGCTGACTCCGGACTCTTAAGCCCTGAATTGGCCGCCGGTATTCATCGCGTTAAAGGCGTTCGCAAACTGGGCTCTCGTCTGGGCAACCGGCTTACCGCGGGCGAGGCGGCGGCGCTCTGGCAGGTACCTGATGGACAAACTCTACCGGAAAGCGTAATCGAGCGATCCTGGCCATCCTGCTCGGTTGCGGTCTGCGCCGCCGCGAGCTAGCGGAACTCACGCTGGAGAGCGTACAGCGCCGGGAGGAGCGCTGGGCTATCGTCGATCTCGTTGGCAAGGGTAGGCACATTCGAACTGTTCCCGTCCCGAAATGGGTGAAAGAGACGCTTGATACTTGGTTAACCGCGGCCGGTATCGAAAGTGGTCCGCTATTCCGATGTGTCTGTCGGGCGGGTAAACCATGGGGACACGGCATTTCAGAAAAGACGATCTGGCACGTTGTCAAGAAGACTGCCGCGAGCATGAACATTCCACGTCTCGCCCCACATGATCTTCGTCGCTCATGTGCGCGTTTCTGCCATGACTCCGGCGGCGAACTTGAGCAGATCCAGTTTCTCCTCGGGCATGTGTCTGTGCAAACCACCGAACGCTATATTGGCTGCAAGCAGCGCTTGAGAATCGCGGTAAACGACAGACTTGGAATCGAACCCGCGTGAGTCGTTCTCACATCAACCGCGAAGGCGACTATTGACTCAAGTGGATTGCCGCCGCGAAATGAGCATTCAATTGCAAGCTTAGTTTCTGCAATGATAGGCATGGATCATCCATCCTTTCAGCGGAGGTGAAGGCTTCCGACTCTTTCAAAGTCTCCACGCGGGATTTGACACGTACGGACTCAAGCTTGAGTTTGGCCAATTAGATTTGCACAGTGACGGTTGTTATGCGCTGGACTGGCCGCGCGGCTGGAGAAGATCTACTGCGCCGCCGTCATGAGCTGCCACGAGCCTACCTCACCCGCCTTTTCCGGGGTGTAGTTGGGATCATCGGTTGTGCGGTAGTTGCCGAAGCCGTCGGTGAAGTGATACTGGCCAAGATTGGAGAGCTGCGTAGTACCTCCAGTGCTGGGATCATTGACCGTGTCGACGCCGCGGATCACATCGTCCCAATGGTCGGCGGCGCTGCGCTTGCCGCCATCCCGCAGATAACTGTCATCCACACCGCCGCTGTTGCGGAACGCCTCTTCCTGTTTGTCGAAGTTCGCCTGGAAAGCTGCCTGCTGCCTCATCGTTTGTTCCATGATGGCATGAGCTGCGCGAAGTTGATCGTAACCTTGCTTCAGCTTCTGGTTGAAGTCGGCCAGCATCTTGTCATTGATCGCTTTGGACAGCCGGACCCACTCCGGATTGACGTACATCGACTTGGCAATCACGCAGAACATCGGCATGCGATTGTCGAGCGTGCCGGCGGGTGCGCGCATGCTCTGCAGGGCCTGGAATCCCCAGTTGGTCTGCTTAATCATCCCGGCGTTCACTCCCGCGTTAGCCCCTTGCGAGATGTAGTAAACGCCAAAGAAGGCCTCTTCGACGGGCTCGCCGTCCAGGTCGTAGCCGATCTTGATGGCCACGCCGTGCTGGCCGGGCTGGGGATCCAGCTTTAGCACCTTGGCCAGGTCAGGCAGGTCCTGTTGCCCAATCCATTTGAGATTGGGGACATTGGGGCGAATCTTCTGGATGAACGCGGCCAAAGCCTGCATGGGCGGTTGCGGGGGACCGGAAAGCGCACCGGTGGGCAGGCGCGAACCGGGGGGCAGTTTGGGGCTCTTGTCGTATGGCCTGAATTGAGGTGCGACTTCCGTGGACTCCAACCGCAACATCGGGTATTGGAAATACGCCTCGGCGTTCTCGGGATTCTCGGCATGGGCGGAATAGGAAAGGGGATACTCCACCCAGTTGTGGTGCCACTCGATCTTGCTCTCGAAGTGCCACTTCTCGGGCAAATGAATGGTTGCGGCGCGCATTCCTTCATGTTCTGTGTCGGCGATGACGCGCTCCACGAATTTCTCTCCGGCGGCGGCCGAGGCGGCGGTCGCTGGAGCGGCTTTGGCGGCTGGGGCCGCAGGCGGAATGCGGGCCGCGGCAACTGAGCCAGACGACGCCGCGGGGGAATCGGCAGCAGCATTGCCGCCGGCAGAGGCCGATCCAGTGGTGGCGCCAGGCACAGCACTGACACCGGGGTTCGCAGCCAGACCGGCAGCCTGTTTGCAGCGATCCGATAGCGAGTCCTTGTGCTCCTTGAGACAGTCGACAATGCGGCCCCCGCCCGGTTGCACTCCCGCACACAGCTTCTGTGCATCGCCGGCGCAGGCGGCGCGAATCGCATCCAGTGACGGCTGACCACCTCCCTGTGCGGACAGAGAAACGGAGGAAATAGTCATGGACAACAGCAGGAACGATGCATTGGCGATTCGTCTCAGATCCATAGCAGACCTCTCTTGATGATGGGCCCCTTTTTTGGTGAGCCACGCAGCGGTACACCTGAGTAGGCGCATTATCTTGACGAAATGACTCAATGGCTCGCGAGCAATTGTGAATTGTAGCGCCACTCGTAGTTTCGAAGCGCTTTGAACAGCCTCGTGGCGGGCCGAACACGACCAATCCAACGAAGCTTAGTAGAAATGGAAGTTCGGCCTGGATCTGGCCCTGGGCTTTAATTCATCTTGAGGTGCGTGTCGCTTCTGCCTCCACCTGCAGAAGCTTTCGAGTGCGTGGCAGCGGAGTCCCGGTACTAATCGGGGGGAGCAGTGCTAGTCCCTCATGCGCGGCTGCACGGGCTTTCTCCAACTGTCCGCCCGAGCGATATGCCTGGGCAACGAAGAGCAGCACGCCTGGTTTTTTTCGCTTGGTCAGAAACGCTTCGTGCTCGGCGCATGCGACCGCCAATTGGGGGTCACGTAGTGTAATCGGCTTAACAGTGAGTAGATTCGCCAATTCATCATCGAGTATCAAGATGGAGTCCGGGTGCTTTGCCGCCAGTTCCTTCAGCGTCGCTAGGCCAGCGGCAGAGAGGGCCGCCGAATCGCCCGGAACATTCAGGTTCTGTTCAGCCGTTCCCAGGCGCACCTGGACGTCAGCTAGTTGCACTTTCCAATCATCGTTGGAGGGGTTCTCCTTTAAAAGCTGGATCTCAATGGATTCAGCCCCCTTCAAAAGCGGAACGGCCAACGCTAAATTACGATGGCGGGTGCGAGGATCGGTTTCAAATTCCGGATCGGCGGCGTCCTCGTAGTTTTCAGCAGCCTGCGTGAGGTCCACATAGACGTCGAAGAGCGAGCGAGTGTCTTTGGGGTCGGCGGCGGCAATCTGCTTCTGTATGGTCAGAGCCTGATCAAAGAGCGGAGCTGCCTGGTCATGCTCTCCCATTTCCCGCATTGCCATTGCCTTCTTGCGCAGCAGATTGGCGTGCATGCGTGCTGAGGAGAGGCCGCTTTGCTTCGACTCCGGAAGGGCATTGAATCGCTCCTCGGCGAGCTCGTAATCCCTCAGAGCCTGGGCTGGATCGGTCTCAATCTCAATGTTGCCGATCTTGAGCGAGACAATGCCGAGCCCCCTCCGCGCACGGGAAAAACCGGCGTCGATGCTGAGGGCGCGTTCATAAAGCTGGATATTGCGGCGATACGCAGCGAGAGCTCCGGCAACGTCGCCCAGACTTGGGGTGCCGGGCTGACCGAGTTCATCGCCAAGCGTGCCATATGCCGCGGCTGCCTCGCAGATCAGCGCGGGAGTTGCATCGTGCTCCGCGACCAATCTCTCAAAGGCCTGAGTTGCCGCCCGCATGGATGCCACGGCTTCCGGTGTTCTTTCGACGCCCCACAGGACCTCGCTGCGGGCTTGTTGCACTATCGCCAAGGCGTGCAGAGCCTCGCGATCCAGAACTGTCGGGGGCGTGAGCGATTTCGCAATTGCGAGAGCTTTGTCAATACTGGCGAGAGCGCCGGCGGGATCGCCCAAGTTTTGGTCGTAGGGATTTCCCTGGATGTTTCCCAGCCGGGTATACGCATTTACCAGATCCAGTTGAATAAGGCGATCCCCGGCAGCGTCCTTTGACATCCGATCCAGATGCTCGAGCACCCGGGTAACCAGGAGGCGTTGCACACTGGTGGAACCAGGAAGCTCTTTAATGGCTTCGTCCAATTCGGAGAGTAGACTGTTACTCAGTTGCCGCAAATCTGCTGCGCGGGCCTCGGATTTGCGCCGTTCGGTATTGGCTACCCTGGCCTGCCAAAGCACTCCTCCCACGCCTGCCGTCAAACTGGCGAGTACCAACCCTGCCCCCAGCAGCGCAATGGCGTGCCTTCGGACAAATTTGCCCGCACGGTAGCGGAGAGTGCCACGACGCGCGCTCACAGGGCGCCCATCGAGATATGCCTGCACATCCGTAGCCAACTGCACGGCCGTCAGATAGCGCTCGTCCGGTCCTTTGCGGAGAGTCTTGAGCACAATCGCTTCCAGGTCGGCATCGAGGCGTTTTTCCCCACCCGCCGACAGGGCGGGCCTGCGAGGCGGCTGCTCGCAAATCACGCGCACCATTTCCGCAGTCGTAAATTCTTTTAGCTCGTAAGGCAGAAAGCCGGTTAACAAGAGATAGAGAAGCACCCCCAGCGAGTAAGTATCCGACGCCGTGGTTATCGAGTTGCCCAACACCTGTTCGGGGCTGGCGTACTGCGGCGTGAATGATTGAAACCCCTGACGGGTAAATTCGCTTCCCGGTCCGTCGGCTGAGGGAGAGAGCAGCTTCGCGGTACCAAAATCGAGCAGCCGCGGGGTGCCGTCTGCCATCACCAGGATGTTGTCCGGCTTCAGGTCGCGATGCACCACCAGGTTTTGATGGGCGAACTGGACGGCTTCGCATACGCTCGTGAATAGGACCAGGCACTGCGCAATGGAAAGACGATTGTTCTCGCAAAATCGATGGATCGGAACTCCATTGACGTATTCCATCACAAGAAATGGCTCTCCGTCGTCCGTCACGCCCCCGTCCAGCAGCCTGGCAATTAACGGATGATTGAGCCCCGCAAGAATCTGGCGCTCGAGGCGGAATCGCTCTCTGAAAAGCTCGGTGGCCAGGGGCAGATCGATCAACTTGATGGCTACCTGCTGCTCGAAATTGCCATCGGCGCGGTGAGCGATGTACACCGCGCCCATTCCGCCGCGGCCGATGAGCCGGTCGATCTGGTAGGCGCCTATGCGCTTTTTCGCAGGGCCAGCATCCGCGTCGAGGTGTGCTTGCGAGTGCCGCGCGCTGGCAAGCATTTCCTCCTCGGCGCACGCTCTCAGCAGCGAACGCACTTCGGCCATCAGGGCGGCATCTCCGTGGCAACTCGCTTCGATCAGCGCATGCCGATCGCCCGCGGGCAGCGCCAGCGCTTCGTTGAAGATTTCTTCGATGCGCGACAGCATTGCTTGCGAATGGCTCATCGAATCACCGCCCTTACCGGCACCAGGAATTGGAATCGACTCTATCAGGGATGCGGAAAGCGGAAGGTAAATGAATCAGGAATCAGCTCGTTCTTCCTCGGATTCCGGATGCAGACGGCGATAGAGCCAGCTCTTGATGAATCTCATGTCCCGGTCGACGGTAGCTTTCGAAGATCCCATCAGCGCCGCCGTCTCTTCGGCGGTGCAACCCAGGAAGCAGCGTATTTCCACGAGACGAACCTTATAGGGTTCGACCGCATTCAGTTCATCCAGCGCCCGGTTGAGTTCGAGGAGTTCCTCGCTGCCGACATCTACCCACGGAAGGTCATTGCTAAGCGGGACGTGAATGCTTCCTCCGCCGCGCATCTGGGCCTGATTTCCGCGCGCATGATCGATCAGAATCCTGCGCATCACCTTGGCGGCGAAGGTATAGAAATGCCCGCGATCTTCATAGGCGACTTTCTTCTGATTCAACAGCTTCAGGTAGAGCTCATGGACGAGAGCGGTCGCCTGCAGCAGATCGGGGTTTCGTTCCCTGCGAATATAGGCGGCGGCGACCTGGCGCAGATGGGGATAGACAAGCGGCATTAGCTGTTCGAAGACCGAATCTTCGCCGCCGCGCCACTTCGCCAGTAGCAGAGTGATGTCTCCCGTTTCCGCTTGCAAACTTGCTCCGTTCGTCGGGTTCCAGGGGTTCTTGTCTCCGAGATCATCGATGATCTGCTTTTCGAATGCCCGAATCGACAAGATTCCCTGGCCCTGAAATGACACCACAAGAATAGTTGATTCATTTCGCGCGGAGTTTGCGCCGTCTCAATTGAACCGCAAAAGGGCTGATGATTCGTTAGACCGGACCTGGAGCGGAAGAGTACTGCCAGCTTAGTATTCGCCGGTTGTCGCCCGGGGGTCACCCGTTGTGCGGCAGTCATCGTTCCATCGTGGATGAATCCACCCCACCGAGCTGCCGGAATCCAAAAGATCCGCGGCCAACCAAAGAGGGAGACGGCAATGCGGATTAGCAGATTCACTCAGGTTTTGGCTGGTCTGGTCCTGGGCATCGCTCCGGCGATACCCGCAACCGCGCAGCAATCGGGCCTCGCCGATGACCGTGCGGAGTTCGAAGCGGCTCCAGCGCGGGTAATCGATCGCGTAGTGGAGCAAGTGGACGATGAAAGGCGGGTGAGGTTGGCCGGAAACGTGCACCCGATGGCGCGGCCAGAGGCTGACCTGGGCCGGGTAGACTCCAACAAGATCCTCGAGCGCGTGGTGATGGTGCTGAAGCGCAGCCCGGAGCAGGAGGCTGCCCTGGACGCATTCAACAAGCGGCAATATGACCCCTCTTCGCCCGACTTCCACCATTGGCTGAATGCGGACGAATTCGGCAGACTCTATGGTCCATCCGATGCCGACATTGCCGCCGTTACGAACTGGCTGCAGAATCAGGGCCTGCAGATTCATGAGGTGGGCAAAGGGCGCGTTTACATTCAATTTGACGGAACGGTGGCAAACGTAGAGCGAGCATTTCACTTGCAGATGCACCACTACTTGGCCGAGGGCAAAATGCACCTCGCCAACGATCGCGATCCGCAGATCCCAGCGGCGCTTTCGCCCGTGGTCACCGGCATTGCTTCGCTGCACGATTTCTTCCCCACCCACTTTTCCCACCCCGGAGCTTTTGTAAAGCGCGACCTGAAGACGGGTACGTACACCGTGCTGCCCCATGACCCGCCCGCCACCGGGGGTGCGCTGGAGCCGACCCCGCATCTTCCCAATGGCTTGAACACGGGCGCGCCCGGTCCGAATACCAGCAAGGCCGCTGCAGGCGGAGTGCTGCCGGAATTGGGCTGGGTAGACCCCACGACCGGTTACCAACGCGAAGATCTCACCCCGTACGATTTGGCCGCGATCTATAACATTCTGCCGCTTTGGAACGCGGCCACGCCCATCAATGGAACGGGCGTGAAGGTGGCCATCGTGGCACTCAGCGATATTGCAGCCACCGACATCAACACCTATCGCAGTTCCTTTGGATTGCCCGCGACCACGGTGACTACTCTGCATAGCGGGGCAGACCCAGGGCTGACCTTAAGCCAGGGAGAGAATACCGAGGACGTGGAGATGGTATCTGCTACGGCTCCCGGCGCGCAGATTGTGCTGGTGTCCGACGTGGACACAGCCACCACCAACGGCCTCACGACCGGGATCCTCTATATCGTGAACAACGCTGTGGCGCCGATTTTGACCATGAGTTATGGGGAATGCGAATTGAAACTGGGCACGGCCGGGAACACGCTGTATAACCAGACATTCCAGCAAGCCGCGACGGCCGGCATCAGCTCGTTTGTAGCCGCGGGAGACTCGGGGTCTGCCACGTGCACGTCGCAGAATGGGATCACACCGCCGTATGGTGATCCGTTTGGGCTGGCCGTGAACGGGATGGCATCGAGTCCCTATGTTACCGCGGTTGGAGGAACGGACTTGCAATGGCCGTTTGTTGCCGCCACCCATCCTTACACCACCTACTGGAACACCACCGCCGACGTGCATGGAGCCACGGCCAAGGGCTATATGCCGGAAATGTCCTGGAACGCCACCTGCTCAAATCCGATTCTCCTGAACGTCTATACCACATATTCCAACGTTGAAGCGCTGTGCAATGCCGCGGCGAACTCGACCACCATCTCGAACTGGTCTTTGGTCAAGATGGCGTCGGGCGGCGGCGGAGTGAGCAACTGCACAACCAACTCCAGCACTCCTACGAGCACCACCTGGTTCCCAAACAGCTGTTCCGGCGGATACGCCAAGCCATCGTGGCAAACGGGCGTTACCGGCATTCCCGCCGACGGCAAGCGCGATCTGCCCGATATTTCCCTCTTCGGGTCCTACGGGTTCGGACAGACAGACAATACGGGGATTCCAGGTAGCACCCTGCTGATCTGCCAGTCCTCCGCCGCGCACCCCTGCAATTACGCAACTCCGGGGTCCATCGTTTACCAGGAGAACGGCGGCACCTCCGCCGCTTCACCGATGGCGGCCGGGATTATGGCCCTGGTGCTTCAAAAAACGGGAGGCGCGAAGCAGGGGCTGGCGAATCCCATGCTCTACAGCCTGGCGGCGAAGGAGAACTATGCGGCCTGCAACTCGAACACCGTGGCAGCGGGAAACACATGCGTCTTCTACGACACCACGACGGGCACCAACGCGATGAATTGCATCACCGGGGACACAAACTGCGTGACCAGCGTGGCTGGCGATGCATACGGTATTTTGAGCGGCTACAACGCCACCACCGGCTACGATCTGACCACCGGCCTGGGTTCGATGAACGTGACCAACCTGGTGAATGGTTGGGCAGCGGCGCTTGCTGCACCCGCTGTCACGTTGACGCCAACCAGCCTGACCTTTGCCTCGACCACCGTAGGCGTGACCACCGCTGCACAGGTGGTGACGATCAAGAACTCCGGATC
>Ga0070717_10003652_pt1 | contig 11042 bp, 11 predicted proteins | sample LARL113metaG_FD_71366 | JGI IMG/M metagenome (GOLD analysis project Ga0070717, IMG submission 71366) | Corn, switchgrass and miscanthus rhizosphere microbial communities from Kellogg Biological Station, Michigan, USA - LAR L11-3 metaG | ecosystem: Host-associated > Plants > Roots > Rhizosphere ...
TCGGTGAAATACGGCACCGGGCTGATCGCACCGCTGGCGTTCAACGGGCTTCGGGTGACGCTCGCCGCCGTTTCGCTCGTGCTCGTCGCGCAGTTCGGCCGGAGTGTCTTCGGCATCGAGCGCGAGGGCTGGCCCAACCGCCGCGACGCGATCGCGCTGCTGTTGCTCGGGGTCCTGGGCAACGGAGTTTATCAAATACTCTTCGTGGAAGGCATTGCGCTGACGCGTGCCAGCGATGCCGCGCTCCTCATCTCCGCGTCCCCCGCGTACATCGCGATCATCGGTCGGCTGAGGGGCACCGAGCGCGTATCGCGGCGGGACGTCATCGGCATCGCGTTATCGATTCTGGGAATGGGGTTGGTCGTCCTCGGCACCGCCACGGACGGAAGCGACCACCGCGCAACGCTGCTCGGTGATTCATTGTTGCTCATCAGCGCGCTCTGCTGGTCGGTGTACACGGTCTACTTGCAGCCGTACACCCATCGGATTGGCGGAATTCATCTGTCGGCGGTGACGATGCTCGGCGGCATGATCCCACTGCTGATCGTCGCCGCGCCGGCGATGCTCGCCACACATTGGGACATGCTGCCATGGGGGGCATGGGCCAGCATCGCTTACAGTGGCCTCCTGGCGCTCGTTGTCGCGTATCTGTTCTGGTATCACGGCGTTCGGGTCCTTGGTCCGACGCGCACGGCGATGTACTCGAACCTGCAGCCCGTCTTCGCCGTCGTCGTCGCATGGCTCGTTCTCGGAGAAGCGATCACGGGCTGGCAAGTGGCGGGCGCAGTCTCGATCATCGGCGGTCTGTTGCTCACGCGATCGTGATGTCCGGGGCACCGCTCGCCGCTCCCCGCCCGCAGGGCACACGATTGGTTCTGTTCGACATCGACGGCACGCTATTGTGGAGCGACGGCGCCGGTCGGCGCGCCATTCACCGCGCGTTGGTCGAGATCTTCGGTGAAACCGGCCCCGAAGATCATCGCTTCGACGGCAAGACCGATCCACAGATAGTCCGCGAGCTGATGCGCGTCGTCGGACACGAGGACGACGCCATCGACGATAGGATGGAAGAGCTCTTCACTCGTTATGTAACCTGCCTCCGCGAGGAGCTGCAGGATCCGACGCATCACGCCGTCGCGCTGCCGGGTGTGATGGCACTCCTCGATGCGCTCGAACGGCGCAATGACGTGACGCTCGGTCTTCTGACCGGCAACCTGGTGGACGGAGCGCGCGCCAAGCTCGAGGCAGTGGGAATCGATCCCGGGCGATTTCTCGTCGGTGCTTACGGCACGGATCACGAGTTGCGCCCGGAGCTCCCAGCCATCGCCCAACGTCGCGCGCGCGAACAACTCGGCATCGACGTCGCCGGAGTCGACATCGTCATCATCGGTGATACGCCCGCGGATGTGGAGTGCGGACGTCCGATTGGCGCACGTGCCATCGGTGTGGCAACGGGGCGTTACAGCGCGGAGGAGTTGGCATCGCACGGAGCGGTCGCTGTCTTCGAAAACCTTACGGATACGCGGTCGGTGGTTCGCGCCATTCTCGACGACCAATGATCGAGATCGAGCTCAAGGCGGTCGTTACCGATTTGCACGGCGCTCGGCGCCAGGCCGAGCAACTGGGCGCGAAGCTGACCTTTGCCGGTCGACTGGAGGATCGCCGCTACGATCGCCCCGATCTGAGTCTCGCGGCCATCGATCACGTGCTGCGGGTGCGCGTATACCGACATGGCTCCGCGCTCGTCAGCGCATCGATCGATTGGAAGGGTCCGTCGTCCATGATGGGTAGCTACAAAGAGCGCGAGGAGATCACGACCGAGATACGCAGCGATCCGATGCAGCTCGGGAATATTCTCGAACGACTTGGATTCATAGTGACCATGCAGATCGATCGGGAGATCTGGCAATACGAGCTCCACGACGCTGTGGTGCGCTTCGAGCGATATCCGCGCATGGACGATCTCGTGGAAGTGGAAGGGACGCCGCGCACGATCGAAGAGGCTATCGCCGCACTCGGTCTTCCGCGGGACTCCTTCACCACGGAACGACTGCCCGCATTCGTGCAACGATATCAGTCACGAACTGGCTCGTCCGCAGCGCTGAGCGACGCCGAACTGCGGGGTGGAGTACGTTATGATGTGAGCAACGCGTGACACTTCGCATGCCCGATCCGGTGACACCATTCGACGAGCTTCCCGAGTTGATGCTTTCACTGCGCAGCTTCGGCTCGCGTCGTGGAGGGCAGGAGCCGTCGGCCGCACTCACCGACAATCAGGATCGATTCTTCGCGCCGTTGCTCGATTGCCGACGTCGCGCGGCACAGGCCATCTCGCGCGAGCAAGTCGTGGCTGCCTTCGAATCGCGACGCCTAACGGCGCTCATCGACGCCACGCTGCGAGCGTTCGCCATGGAACGCTTTGCCAGCCGTCTGCCCGCTCGCCGAGCGTTCGAAGCCGAGCTATTCGAGATCATCGCGCCCTTGCACCGGGAGTTGCATGCACTTCGTGGTCTGGCGGAGACGCCCACTTTACCGGGAACGACGACGGCGGATGAGTCGTGGGCGCTCTGGCTCGCGCAGTTGCGAATCGTCTTTCACGTCGCGGACTCGAGTTGGCCGCCGCTGCGCGACGCGCTCGCGGCGTCGCCGACCCCCGAGGCGAGCGGCCGCGGCAAGTCCACACGCGGAGGGGACAGCCAGTGATCCTCGGCCTCGGCGTCGACATCGTTGAGATCGATCGCATGCGTCACATGCTCGACACCACGGGCGAGCGGTTGATCAAGCGCATCTTCACGAACGATGAGGCGACGTATGCGCTGGCGCACGTCGAACCTGCCATGCATTTTGCCGCGCGAGCGGCGGCCAAGGAGGCGGCGTACAAGGCGCTCTCGGGGAATCAGCTCGCCCGAGCAGTGGGCTGGCGCGAGATCGAAGTCTGTCTGCGAGACGATGGCGCGCCTTACCTCGTGCTGCATGGCCGCGCGAAGGAGCGCGCGAACGAGCTCGGAGTGGGTCGCATACTGGTCTCCTTGACGCACAGCAAAGCCGCAGCGGTCGCGGTAGTCGTGCTCGAGGGATGACCTAAGTCTCTCGACCTACTGCCATTCGCGTAATCCGATACATTCTATCGGCAATGACTCGCGCCGCTGCCGTCCTGATCCGCAGGATTCACTCTTTTGCGCTCATCACTGCTGTCTCAATTGTGCCAGCTGTCGCGGCACGCGCACAGAAGAACCCTGTCAAACGCGTCGCGAACATTGTCACCGTCGCTCTCGAAGAGTATGCGAAGGGTGTCGATGATCGCGGGCGGTTGATTTCCGCTCAGGAATACCAGGAGGCTGTCGATTTTCTCGGTGATGCTCGGCGTACGGCCCAGCGGTTGCCGGGACCGCGCGGTGACACCGCTCGCGTGCTGCTCGACTCGATTGTCGCCGCCGTTCAGGCGAAGCGTCGGCCAGAGGCTCTCGCGGCGCTGAACAAGCAGTTCGGCGCTTCGTTAGGCAGCGACGCGGCGCTCGAACTCCCGAACAGTCCAACCGATCTCGCCGAAGGGCGCGCGATTTACGAGCGAACGTGCTCTTCGTGCCACGGTATGCGTGGCCAGGGCGACGGCGCGGCCGCGGCGGCGTTGAACCCCAAGCCGCCAGCCATCGGTAGCGTGAAAGAGATGCACGACCGAAGCCCGGCGCTGCTATACCGAATCATGTCGGTCGGCGTCGCCGGTACGCCGATGGTCGGTTTCGCCACTCAACTCACTCCGAATCAGCGGTGGAACGTCATCTCGTATTTGATGACGCTGCGCTCGAGTCCCACCACGGTCGCCGAGGGTGAAGGCCTATTTGCGCAGCGGTGCGCGCAATGTCACAGCATGGGCGGCAATGGCGATGCGACGTTAGCCCGGTCGCTTACTCGCGTTCCTCCCGAGATCGGCTCGTTTGCCTGGCAGGCTGAGCGAAACGACGATCAGCTCGCGGCGGTCGTGCGCGAAGGGGTACCAGGCAAACCGATGCCGCCCTCGCGCGACTTATCAGCCGCGCAGGTTCAGAGCATGGTGGCGTACCTGCGCACGCTACCCATCCGGGACCGCAGCGCGGCGAGTGTCGCGATGAAAGGCGACAGCAGTAGCGATGCCGCCGCCGCGAACGCGCTGTCGCTGCTCGAGCAGTCCCTTACCGCAGCGCGCGCCGGCCGCGGTGCCGATGCGTCGGATCGCGCATTCGACGCCTATCTGGCCTTCGAGCCGATCGAGACTCCGGCGCGGGCTCGCGACCCAGGCGTAGTGGCGTCGATGGAGAAACTGTTCGCCGACTTCAAGGCGAGCATTCGCGACAACGACATTCATGGCGCCGAGCGGGCGCGCGACGCGATCGAGGCGACCATGCCGAAGGTCGTGGATCTCACGCAGCGGACAAGCAGCGCATACGAAGCCTTCGTTCAGTCTTTTCTCATCATCCTGCGGGAGGGCTTCGAGGCGATCCTCGTCATTGGTGCCGTCGTCGCGTTCTTGCTGAAGACGGGCCATCGCGAGCGGCTGCGGGACATCTGGACGGGCGTCGCCCTCGGTCTCTTGGCCAGTGCCGTGACGGCGGTGGTACTCAAGACAGTGCTCGGCGCGATGCCGGCGAGCCGAGAGATCATTGAAGGACTCACGCTTCTCATCGCGGTCGCGGTGCTATTCTCGGTGAGCTACTGGCTGATTTCGCGCGTGGAAGCCGCGAAATGGCAGCAGTTCATTCGCGAGAAGGTGGCAAACGCGCTCGAGCATGGAGGCGGAAAGGCGCTGGCCTTCGTGGCATTTCTCGCCGTGTATCGAGAGGGGGCGGAGACAGCGCTCTTTTACCAGGCGCTGTTCGACGAGGGTCCAAGGGTTGCCCTCCCGATCACGATGGGAATCATTCTCGGCTTCGTCGCGCTCGCGATCATCTTCACCCTCTTCTATCGGTACGGCGTTCGCATCCCGCTGCGACCGTTCTTCAGCGTGACGAGCGTGCTCTTGTACTACATGGCCTTCGTCTTCATGGGGAAGGGTGTGCGTGAGCTGCAGGAAGGCAACGCGATGCCGATCACGCTCATCCCCGGGTTTCCGCACGTGGAAGCGTTAGGCTTGTATCCTACCTGGCAGACGCTGCTCGCTCAGTTGCTGCTCTTGGCTCTCTTCGTGTTTGCGCTGGCGAAGACGTTCTGGCCAAAACGGTCGGTCGCGCTTCCCACGGTGCCGCCGGACTCCAAGCCGGCGCAGGATCTCGCTCAGCAGGTCGCCGCGCTGCGAGAGGAGAATGAACGTCTGCGGGCGCGACTCGCGGCCCTAGAGGAGGCAGTCTCGCAAGAAACCAAGTGAGGTGTGGCGCGTGAAGCGTGGCGCGTTGAGGTATGAGCTTCGAGTGCTCAGCGCACCACTCGTTACTCTTCACCGTTCACGCGCTCCGCGCTTGAACCGGATAGATGCCTGGCTTTGTTGCGGTCACATCGCGTCGCCACCACATCCAGGCAAAGCCGCCCAACGTGAAGACGATCGCGATCAACTGGGCCGTCGAAAGGCCACCGGCGTAGAGGAATCGATCGTCCTTGGCTCGCAAGAATTCGACGAGAAACCGCTCGATACCCGCGAGCACGCAGTACACGCCGAACAACCACCCTTCCGCGTGCTTATGATCCCGCATGCGCCAGAGAATCCAGAACATAAGGAGGCCAAGCGCAACCTCGATCAACTGCGTTGGATAGACGGCCACGACGGTATTCGGACTCAATCCAGGTGGAAACTGGACGCCGAAATCGTGGTTCATGAACCCGACTGTCGAGGGGGGCGCGCCATTCGGGAACTCGACCGATAGAAAGCCGCCCGGCCACGGCTTCCCATAGTCATCGCCGACAGCCCAGCAGCCCGTGCGGCCAACCGCGTACGCCGCCGCGACCGCCGGAGCACCCACGTCGAAGATTCGCAACATCGGAATCTTCTTCTTCCAAATGACGAGCATTACGGCGAGCGTGCCGCCGATGAGACCACCCCAGAAAACGAATCCACCGCGCGTGAACAGCGCGTCCCAGTTTCCGAGAACCACGACGTAATACAGCTTCGCGCCGAGCAGGCCCCCGATCACGGCGGCGAAAATCATGTCGCTCACCGGCTCGGGATCATGGCCGCGGCGCGCCAGCTCTCGCTGTCCGATCAGCTGTGCGACGACAAATGCCATCAGCACCGCCACTCCGAAACCGGTGAAGGTCAGCGGGCCAATGGTGTACGAGAGCGGATGATGAATAATCGGATCGGCGAGCATCATATCGGTGATGTCAGTTTAATAGGCGCATGCAGCAGGGGCGAGCGCGCCACACTAATCGGCCAGACCCGGAATCGGCATCGACGCGAACGCATTCAAGTCGAGCCCCGAGCGCTCGCCGCGCTCCAGATGAAAAAGTCCAGCGCGCGCGATCATCGCTGCATTGTCGGTCGCAAGGCGTGGGCTCGGGGCGAACACGCGCGCGCCAAGCGCTGCGAGGTGAGCGCTCATCGCTTCGACGAGTGTCCGATTACCCGAGACTCCACCACCCAACACCACACGCCGCCGCCTGAACTGTCGTACGGCCCGCGCGGTCTTCTCGACGAGAGTCTCGATGAGCGCATCTTGGAATGCGCGCGCGATCGCCGACCGTCGCGGCGCCTCGATCGCCGCGGCTCCGCTGTCGCGAACGGCGTTCAGGACTGCTGTTTTGAGTCCGCTGAACGACACGTCATAATAGTCTGCGTCACCGGGCCGCTGGTCGCGGCGTAACATCGGCCTCGAGAAGCGATAGCTGTTCGATAGCTGTCTTCCCGCTTCATCGTGTGCCTCCCGCTCGATCGCCGGACCTCCCGGATATGGAAGGCCGAGCAGCTTGGCGACTTTGTCGAACGCCTCGCCAGCCGCATCATCGCGCGTTCGGCCGAGCAGGCGATACATTCCCCAGGCTTCCACGTCGATCAGAAGCGTGTGACCACCGGAGACGAGTAACGCCGTGAACGGCGGCACGGCCTCTCGCGACTCGAGCGCTGCCGCGAAAAGGTGTCCCTCCATGTGATGGACGCCGACCACAGGCACCTCGAGAGCAAACGCGAGTGCTTTCGCGAAGCTGACCCCTACGAGCAGCGCGCCGACAAGCCCTGGCCCATTGGTCACCGCGACCGCTTCGACGTCTCCGCGAACCATGCCCGCTTCGCGAAGTGCTTCTTCGACGACTGGCACGATTGCCGTGACGTGAGCACGCGACGCGATCTCCGGCACCACGCCACCGAAGACACGATGGACGTCCTGCGAGAGAATCACGAGTGATTCGACACGTGCCTCGTCGCCCGATCCGGACAAGAGCGCCGCCGATGTCTCGTCACAGGACGTCTCGATGCCAAGCACACGCATGCGACCGTCAGGACTTAGCGCGCGGCGGCGCGCTCGCGGTCACTGGTGTCGCGGGCACGAGGTGCACCTTCACCTGTGACGGCTTTACTCGCAATCCGAGTCGGGTCGTGTCGATGTCGACGAGGTGGGGAAGTGAATCCGTGGCTGGGATACTGACGCGCACGGTGGACACATATTCAAGGTTGAGCACACGCTGACGCGGTCCGCTTACCTCGACGTGGTCCGGCTCGAGCCGCGCGGCTACCATCGGGGCAGCATGCAGCGAATCCGTCAACACTTGTACGGCCGAGCGCACCGGGACCACCCGAGAGCTGGTCGACTCGAAGCGGAGCGTGACGCTTCGCGGCTCGATGCCGCGCACGATCGCGTCGACGCCGGCCGGCAACTCGACATCCGATGTCGAAAGATCCACCACGACGGTGTCTGGAGAGTTGGCAGCAATCGGCCGTTTGATCACGAGCGGATGCGCGAAGAGCTTGAGCAGCTCCTGCGGTGTGCCGACGACGAGCGCGTGAATTGGCGGCGGCGGATCCTTGAGCACGAGCGAGCTGTCGAGCTGCGGCGCGAACTGCACCTCGACGAGATCCTGGTTTGGCTCCTTGGCCGTGACGATGAACCAGAGAACGATGGCGATGAGAATGGCGGTGCCCTTCAATGCCAGCCGCTGCGTGAACGCTTCGCTCACGCGCCGCTGCCAGGTGGGAACCGGGCGTGGCGTCTCGCCGCTGTCGTTAGGCGTCGGCGTTCCCGCCATCAGGTCCTCAGTGCGTCGCCGCCGTAGCGGCAGGAGTGCCGAGCAACTCGTCGAATAGTGCCCGGCTGGATTGCGCGTTCCAATCCGCGGCCGAGATCCATTTCTTGCGGATGACACCATTCCGATCGATGACGAAGCTCTCGGGGTACCCCGTCGTCTGGTACGCACGCTCGATCGCATGCGTCGGATCGTGCAGGATCTCGAAGGTGAGACCGAGATCATGCGCGTAGGCTCGAATTGAGTCCTCGGTGCCCGCGTTATCAATGCTCACCGCCACGATATGGACTCCGCGCGGGCCATATGTCTTATACAACTCCTCCATGCTCGGCATCTCGACCTTACAGGGCAAACACCACGTTGCCCACACGTTGAGCAGGACGACTTGTCCTTTGTAATCGGCCAGCGTTCGCGTCGCACCCGAATGGACATCCTTGGCGGTGAACGAGGGCGCCGTCGAACCAACGCCGACGGGATACAGGTCGTCGCCGAACAGCTTGACGCCGGCGAACAACCCGCTCGCCAGCACGACGACGACGAGGCCGACCACGAGCCATTGCTGCCTAACGGTCATCTTGCGAGTGCTCCCACGATTCGCTCTCAGACGGCAATGGCGCACTGGTCGCGGAGCGCGCCGATCTCGGCTCGCGGATCCTTCGCCGAGAAGATCGCATTGCCCGCGACGAACGTATCGGCGCCAGCCCGCCAGCAGTCCCCGATCGTGCGCCGCCCGATCCCACCGTCGACTTCCAGGACGGCGCGACTGCCGGCTTCAGCCAGCACGCGCCGCGCCCGGCGAATCTTATCCAGCGAGTTCGGAATGAACTCCTGGCCGCCGAAGCCGGGGTTCACGGTCATTATCAACAAAAGATCGATGTCTGCCAGCACGTCAACGATACCCGTCAACGACGTCGAAGGGTTCAACGCGACGCCCGCCCGACAACCGAGCTCGCGGAGCAGGGCCAGCTGTCGCTGCAGGTGGGGCGATACTTCGGCGTGGATCGTCATGCCGCTCGCGCCTGCGGACGCGAAGTCCTCGAAGTAGCGCTCCGGCTGCACGATCATCAAGTGACAGTCGAGCGGAAGATCGGTGAGCTTTCGGACTGTCTCTATGACCTTTGCCCCGAAAGTAATGTTCGGGACGAACTGGCCGTCCATCACATCCACGTGAATCCAGTCGGCGCCGCCAGCCTCGCACATCGCGATCTCGTCCGCGAGGCGCGCGAAGTCTGCCGACAGAATGCTGGGTGCAATACGTGGAGCGTGGCTGTGCACGGCCATGTCCGTCATTGGGAGCCGACTTTCAGAGCGATGCGTGAGCCGGCGACGACCTGTGCCCCCGCAGCCGGCGATTGCGATGAGACGATGGCGCCGCCATCCGGCGAGCCGCCGTTAGGCGTGGTGATGTCGCCGACGGTGAGCCCGAGCTGCTGCAGAAGCTGGCGAGCCTGACCGAACGTGCGACCGACGACGTCGGGTACTTGAATCGTCTGTGGTCCACCACTCAGGACGAGCTGTACCGGTCCCGGTATCGGCGTCTCCGTGCCCGGGCGAGGGCGCGTGTCCACCACTTCGCCGCGCGCGGACTGACTTGGCTGTTCGGTGACGTCGCCGACATCGAATCCCGCCTGGTCCAGCGCGTGCTCGGCGTCCGGTCGCGCCATCCCGACGACGTTCGGCACGACTCCCATGCGCTGGCCACCGCTGATCGCGAGCGTCACCTTCGTTCCCGCTCCGTCCTTGGTGCCCGCCGGCGGATTCTGATCTAACACTGTGCCCTTCGGCGCCGTCGCGTGGAAGCGAGTTTCCCCCTGCTCGGAGTCGAATCCCGACTGCTTCAGCCGCTGCTCGGCGGTCGTGATGTCGAGACCGATCACGTTAGGCACCTTCAAATCCTGGCTGATGACGCCCGAGGGGAAAAAAACGAAAGCCGCGATCAGGTAGGCGAGCAAAAACCCGCCGACGATCGCGATCAGATAAGGAATGAAGCGGCGTATGGCGCCGCGCCAATTCACTGCTCGGTCCTCCGCAAACGCGCGGCGAACGCGCCATCGATCCCATGCCGCTGCGGGAGGACGCGCAACCGTCCCGCGTCCAGCACTGCCGCCGGCACGGTACCCTCCGGCGGCGGCTCCAGCCGCCATCCGGGATGCTCGGCAAGGAATGCCTCGAGCTGCGCGTCGTTTTCCTCCGGCTCCAGTGAGCACGTGCTATATACAAGTAGACCGCCTGGCCGTACCACCTGAGCGGCAGCGCGGAAGATCGAGCGCTGTAGCGCGCCGAGCACGGCGAGGTCGGATGGCTTGAGCCGCCATCGCGCGTCGGGATGTCGGCGGAACGTGCCCGTCCCGGTGCAAGGGACGTCGACGAGCACAAAATCCACCGGCTGGATCGCCGGCATCCGTGCGTCCGCGACATACGGATAGACGTCCTTGATCTCCAGACGGCTCGTATTACTCATCACGCGCCGCAGCCGCCCCAGCGAAATGTCGCTCGCGTAAATCCGAGATGCGTTACGCGACAACTCGATCGTCTTGCCCCCGGGCGCCGCGCACAGATCGGCGGCCACCGCACCAGTCGGGACGCATGCGTACTGGGTGACGAGCGTCGAGCCGGGGTCCTGCAGATGAAACAGACCTTGGCGAAACGCACCGAGATCGGTGAGGGACGAAACAGGACTGTTCAGTACGATGCTGTCCTTTGCCAAAGGCGCGTCTTCGACGCGCACCCCCGCGGCCTCGAGCATTGCCTCCAGCTGTTCGCGAACCGCATGATATGGCCGCGCGACCAGTGGGGCCTCGCCGTTGTTGGCTTCGAGCAGGCGACGCGTTTCCTCCTCGCCCCAACGGGCAATCCAGCGCGCGACGAGCCACCGCGGATGCGAATACTCGAGTGCGAGCGCA
>Ga0070717_10003653_pt1 | contig 11042 bp, 8 predicted proteins | sample LARL113metaG_FD_71366 | JGI IMG/M metagenome (GOLD analysis project Ga0070717, IMG submission 71366) | Corn, switchgrass and miscanthus rhizosphere microbial communities from Kellogg Biological Station, Michigan, USA - LAR L11-3 metaG | ecosystem: Host-associated > Plants > Roots > Rhizosphere ...
GACTTCGTTCTGCTGCAAAATGCCTAAATGCGCGGTCTCGCCTGTTTCGTCGACCAGGCGCTCGACAAACGGCCGGGCCGTGGCCTGCAAATCGAAACGGGAGAGCGCAATGTTGCCGAGCTCGGCCAACTTCAAACCCAACCGGTATTTGCCGGAGAGGAGATCGCGCTCGACGTAGCGATGATGCTCGAGCACCGCCAGCAGCCTGTGAATGGTGCTCTTGTTCAGGTCGAGTTTCTCTCCGACTTCGCCGGCGCCGAGCGAACGGTCGCTCGCGGCGAGGACGTTGACAATCGAGAGGGCGCGATCGATGACTTGGACTCGATAAACCGTATCAGGCATTCCATGGAGTTTCACATTGTGAAACTCAGTGTCAGAAATCTGACCTGGGTTTAGGAATACCTGAACGGACGCTTCTCTGTCAATAGCGCGGCCGCATGCTAGAAAGAGTGCCAGTCTCGCACCGGCGCTCGCAGGCAGGCTCTTCATACATAGGAGGCGGATTTTGTCCGTTCAGAAAAGGCGCGCTCTCGTGAGTTGAAAATTCGAACCCATTCGCAGTCGGGTCAGACGGTTTGCTCGGGTGTTTGGCGGCCGAATCCGGTTCGCGCGAGTCCCTTTGTTTGCGTTCGTGCTGGAGCTGGCGCAACTCGGCGGTTTCTTTTTCGCGGCGCCGAGCGAGCCGGGCTTCCTGCAACTGCAGGTTACGGAGCTGTTTTTCGTAGACCATGAAGGTGTGGAGCTCGATGAGGGCGGGACGCAGAGAGGGCTCGTGTTCCTCGAAGAGATCGGCAAATTCGAGGTGGCCTTTGGCGAAGATCGCCATCTCGAGAGCGGGAATGCGTCCGAGGCGCCAGGTAATGGCGGCGATGGACTGGACGAGACCGCACTCTTGTGCGCCGCTGGGACGGAATTCCTCTTCGTACACGGCGACGTGGCGCTCGTAGTCGGCGACATCGGCGGCGGGAAGCAGCACGGCGGGGCCGGCGAGCCCGGTGTTGACAGCGTGGAGAGGGGCGGAGTTCTTGTGAGTCTTCGGCTCGCCGAGAATCGCGGATTCGGGAGCGGCAGCGGCTTCCGTGGTGAATGCATTCTGGCGTGCGGACTTGCGCGCTTGTTTCTTGTTTGCGCTCCAGCGCGCGGCGGATAGATCGGGCGGTCATCCAGGGCTCCTGAAATAGAAATGGCCCGCGCGGACGCGAGCCGGCCCGAGCGTAGCATGGACGCGGGCTAAAACGAACTTTCCACATGTGGAAAAGGTTGGGAAGTGATGGAAGCGGCGGGAGTAATAAGTATTTTCTAAAGTTGAACTGTTGTATTTCCAATCATCCGATTGCTCTGTAATGTTTTATTAAGGCTTCCTGCAATATTGGAGCGCTCACTTCGCGCGAACTCCCCAAGGCCGATGCGAAAACTGTTCCGGGCGTATAAGGGATTCAGCGGGCCGGAAGACGAATGGAATGTGTTTGCGTGAGGCACACTGGATTGGCGATGCGAATCGTAGCCACTGTTTACTTGACCACGATATTCACGAGCCGATCCGGTACCACTACCATTTTGGTAATTTGCTTACCTTCAACAAACGGTTTAACTTTTTCGCTTGCAACGGCGAGCCGTTCGAGATCTTGTTTGCTGGTACCTAGCGCCACTTGAAGATGACTGCGCAACTTACCATTCACCTGCACCGGTATTTCGATGAGATCTTCTTTCGCCAGGCTGGCGTCGAAATTGGGCCAGGACTCGCGGAAAACCGGGCTGTCGTGGTCCAGTTCCGTCCACAGCTCCTGGGCGGTATATGGTGCGAACGGTGCGAGCAGTAGTGTCACGGTCTCGCAAACTTCACGCACACATGCCGCCGATAACCCGGCCTCGAGTTTGTGCAATTCGTTGACTAGTTCCATCAACGACGCAATCGATGTATTGAAATGCCACCGGCTGTCGAAGTCGGCGCCAATTTTCTGAATCGTTTGATGCAGTTTGCGGCGCGCTTGGCGGTCGGCGCCGGCTCCATCGGCGGTTCCTTCGCGCCCGGTATTGCGGGTGACAAACCGGTACACGCGCGCGAGAAAACGGTTGACGCCCGAAACGCCGTCTTCCTGCCAATCCAAATCGCGATCCGGAGGCGCGGCGAACAGCGAGTACATGCGCGCCGAATCGGCGCCGAACTTCGCCACCATGTCGTCGGGCGATACCACGTTGCCCAGGCTTTTCGACATCTTGGCCCCGTCTTTGATCACCATGCCTTGCGTGAACAGGTGCCGCACCGGCTCGGAGTTCCGGACAATTCCGATATCGCGCATCATCTTCGTCCAAAAGCGCGAATAGATCAGATGCAAAATAGCGTGCTCGACGCCACCAATGTACTGATCGATAGGGAACCACTGCGCAGCCGCTTCGGACGCGAATGGCGCGGTGTGGTTATGGGAGTCGCAGTAGCGATAGAAATACCAGGACGAATCGACGAACGTGTCCATGGTGTCGCTTTCGCGGCGTCCCATGCCGCCGCATTTGGGACACGGCACGTTGACGAACGACTCGACCTGCTCGAGCGGCGATTTACCCGTACCCGTGATCTTCACGTCGAGCGGCAGCAGCACCGGCAAATCCTTCTCCGGTACAGGCACGATGCCACACTCGGCGCAGTGGACCATCGGAATCGGCGTGCCCCAGTAACGCTGGCGCGAGATGCCCCAATCCTTGAGTCGATAGGTGATCGATTCGGCTCCGAAGCCGCGCTCTTTGGCAAACGCCGCCATCCTGGCGCGTGCGGCCTCGCTCGATAGAGCGGACCACTCGCCCGAATTTTCAACGATGCCGTAATCTTCAAACGGCGCGTCCATCGTTGGGCCATCTGCTAGTTCGCTGTCCGTGGGCCGGATCACCGGAACGACGGGAATCCCGTAGGCCCGGCAGAATTCGAAATCACGCTTGTCGTGCGCGGGCACAGCCATGATCGCGCCGGTGCCGTAACCCAGCAATACGAAATTGCCGACCCAGATAGGGATTTTTCCTCCGTGGAACGGATGCCGCGCATAGCGGCCGGTGAACAGCCCCGTTTTTTCGAGCGTGCCGGGATCCTGGCGCGCCGCGGAATCGATCATTTCTTTGATCTTCAGCCGGTCGTCCTCGTCAGAGACGAGGCTATCGACCAGGCGGTGCTGCGGCGCGAGAATCAGGCATGTGGCGCCATAAATCGTATCGATGCGCGTCGTGAAGACGCGGATTGTATCCGCGCCACCGTCCACATTGAAATCGACTTCCGCACCTTCCGAGCGGCCAATCCAGTTGCGTTGCATCGTCAACACGCGCTCGGGCCAGCCATCTTCCAACTGCCGCATATCGGCCAGCAACTCGGCCGTGTAGGCGGTGGTTTTCAAAAACCATTGCCGCATGGCGCGCTGCTCGACCGGCGTCGTCTCGTGGCGCCAGCAGCAGCCGTTCACTACCTGCTCATTGGCCAGCACGGTGGCGCATTCCGGGCACCAGTTCAGCAGCGCTTCTTTTCGATAGGCGAGGCCGCGTTCGTGCATCTTCAAAAAGAACCACTGATTCCAGCGATAAAACTCTGGCTCGCAAGTGGTTACTTCGCGGCTCCAATCGAAGGCGAACCCCAGCCGCTGCATCTGCACCTTCATATGCGCGATGTTGCTTAGGGTCCAATCGCGCGGATGCCGTCCTTCTTTGATGGCGGCGTTCTCCGCCGGTAAACCGAAAGAATCCCAGCCCATGGGATGGAGCACGTTGTAGCCGCGCATCCACATGTGGCGGGCCAGCGCGTCGCCAATTGAATAGTTGCGCACGTGTCCCATGTGCAGCTTGCCGCTCGGATACGGCAGCATTTCGAGCACGTAGTATTTGGGTCGCTCGGGCCTGTTTGCTACGTACAGCGAGGGATCTTCGCGCCAGCGCGCGTGCCACTTGGACTCGATTGCTTCAAAGTCAAACGCTTTTTCGGAGATACCAGCTCCTTCAACGCCAGCACATTGCGAAGATCGTCACCCGGTTCGTCCACAGGGGTCTCGAGGATGAACGCTTTGTCGCGTAAATCCGGGTGATTTAGAATGCGGCGAAAACCTTCTAAACCAATATACCCAGCGCCGATATTGGCGTGCCGATCCACGTGCGAATCAAGCGGCGCCTTCGCGTCGTTGGCATGCAGCACGAAAACATTTTCGAGCCCCAGCGTCTCGCGAGTCCGTTTGAGAAGCGCTTCGAGTCCTTCCTCCTTTGCCACATCGAAGCCGCTCACATAGCAGTGGCAGGTGTCCAGACAATAACCTATCGGCAGGTCGACGTATGGCGTCGCCAATTGGCGAATGGTCGAGAGGTCTTCCAGATCGCCGCCAAGCTGCGCGCCCGCCCCGGCGGTGTTTTCAAGTAGAATCGTCAGGTTCGAATGATTCTTTAGCTCCGGCGCCACCTGCCGCCAGGCCAGCACTAGCGCTTCGGCAACATTGAGGATGCCTTGTTCGCGCGTCAGTCCCCTGTAGTTGCCGGGATGGGCCACGATGTATTCGGCGCCAATGATTAGGGCCCGCTGCAGCTCCCCGAAAAATCCGTCTATCGACTTCTCGCGCACCACCGAGGGCGGCGCAGCCAGGTTGATCAGGTAGCTGTCGTGAATCGCCAACGGCGCCAAATCGTGCTTTTCACGCCTTCGTTTAAAGAGGCGAACTTGCTCGCGATCGGGCGGCTTGGTGCGCCACATCCGCGGGCTCGCCGAAAAAATCTGAAAAGTATTCGCCCCCAGCTCATGCGCCTTGATTGCGGCGCGTTCGAGCGAGCCGGCTGTCGAGCAATGAATCCCGATCCTCACTCCGCTGTTATACTCGATTGTTCTAAGCACGCGCAAAACGGGCGCGGTGTCAAGCGCGCCGTCCGAAAGCTGGCGAGTTCCTCCATTGCAGGTGACGCAAATCCGCACCCTTTTGCGCTCTCGATGTCTGATCCGGGACAGAATTGTTACACTAAGCCACGGATGCTGTTAGCCCGGGAATTTGTCGGCTATTTATCTCGCCAACTCGTTGATCGCCTGAGCCCCACTGCTTTTGAAACCTCGGATCCGGAAGTGGGGGCCGCGACCATCGCTCAGGTTATCGAGGAGGATCTCTCAGTCGAAGACCGGCTGAACGACGACGTGCGCGACCTCCTCGATCAATACAGCGATTACATGCGGCGCGAGAACGTTTCCTATCAGGAGATGTTCCGCAAAATCAAGAACCAGTTGCTCGCACAGCGCAAGGTCATTCGCGCGGCGGGCCGCGAAGGCGGGGATTCCATGAAGCTTTCGCGCGATAAAGTCAACGATTTGGCCCACAAGATCGTTAGCATACTGCGCAAATCGCGCGAGTTTAGAATCCGCAAAGATCCGAACGATCTGCGCCTGGCGATCGTCCGCGAAATGACGGGCTTGCTGCAACTGGAAGACCGCATCGATCGCGCCGCGCGCCAGAAAATCCGCTCGCAAAAGCGGGACATCGCGGAGGGCGGAGAAGAGTACGATCTGCTCCACAAGCGCTATTACGCCGAAGAGTTGAAAAAATTCGGCATTAACCTGAACAATTAGCGACGCGGGTACTTTAAATCCTGCGCATCATAGACGTAAAATTCTTGATTTCGAAACGCGGTCGGCATGCCGGGCAACCGGTGCGCACTCTTCACGACGTAGTAATCGATGGGGAGCGCCAATATGCGTTCCAGGCGTTCTCGCGAAAATCCGCCCTCCATGGATTCCTGCCAGCGATCGAACCACTCGAGAGCGACGGGCTGGAACGATGCCGCCAGCATTCCGCTTTTCCAGTCCACCCACAGGGCGCGCCGCGATCGCGCGCGAAACACGCCGGGGTACAGTTCGCGGCCTGCATCCGGGAATAGAAATAACGAGCCGCCCCAGGTGTTCTGCTCCGCCCACGCAGCGAGTTCGGTTACTGATTTTCGCGATTCGTCAGATGGAGACAGCCGGGCGGCGTGGATCGCCACCGCCAGAGCCGGGATCGTGGCCAGGAATGCTATGGGAAGAAGCCGCTTCGAGCGGGCCGTCCACGTCAGCAAGGCAGCTATGGCGAGACAGAGAACGAACGGCGCTGCGTGCCCCGCTTGGAAGATGCGCAGGAAATCGAAGATCCGCGCATTCAGCGGCAAAGCCGCCACCAGAGCAAACCACCCCAACGCTTCCCAATGGCGCCGCCGCTTTACTGCCTCTACTGCCGCCAACGCGCAGGCGAACGCTGTAAACAAGACTGTGAACACCAGAATGCGCGAGGGCTGCACTGCGACCGCGATCGCCAGCCGAACGTAATCTGACAACGCGTAGGTGCAGAACACCGAGACGATTCCGGCCAACCCCATTCCGGCCATCAGCCAGCGCGTCTGACGATTCACGAGCGGCCATATGCGGGCCGCCGCCCAGGTTCCGAAGACTGCCAGCGCCAGATAGTGCCAGATGTCATGCCGCCAGGGAGAAAGCCACGCATAAGGCGTGCGGAACTGCTGCAATTGCGCCGCTCTTGCCGACAGACGCGCAAAGAGAGTCTGGTCGGCTACCATCTGTGGCTGTAATTGAGCGAGGTTCGCCAGCAGAAGGACGGAAACCAGCAGGATCGGGAGTATGGGCCGAAGTATTTTCCGGCATTGCCGGTCAAAGAAAAATGCGAGCACGACAATCGCCCAGAATGGTGCGGCGATCATTGGATCGTAGAGCAGAGCAATCGCTCCGGCCAAAGCGCTGAGCAACGGTTTGGCAGTCGCGAGCAGACCGGCGGCCAGCAGCGCGGCGCCGCAGGCAAAAGCCATCGGCACGGGTTCTGTGTCCACTGTGTAGACCGCGGGACCGGGAAGCGCGGCACCCCAGTTCACCAGCGCCGCAATCAGCAGGCTGAACGCGTCATTTAAGCCCGTGGCGCGCGCCAGAAGAAACACTCCAATCAGGCCAGCTAACCGGAAAATGAATTGTTGGATTTCGAGCGCTCTTTGAAAATCGGATCGAGCCTCTCGATGCAGAAAAAGAGTTACTTCGTCGTAGATCGTATAGGAGAGGTTCGGATTCGTGGCTACCAGGTCGCGAGACAGATAGCCGGGCGAGTCCATACGCTCGAGCATCGGAACATAGATCTGCGTCGCCGAGTGTAAGTAAGTATGTCCGGGAAAAATTTGAAATTCAAGCCAGCCGATGGCTGCCAACGCCAGGCACAACCACAGCAGGCGGCGCATTTACCGCGCCGGAGTCTTTTCTAGCTGCTGCTTTGCCCAAAGGCGCGCCGGATTTAGCTGCGCCGCCTGTTGCAGCGCTTGACGGGCTTCCTGATTACGGTTGGCTTTGCGCAGCGCAACTCCCTTCCATAGATAGGCGTCCGACAACTTTGCGTCGAGGGCGATGGCTTTGTCAAAATCTTTCAGGGCTTCGTCCAATCCGCCTCCCATCGATGCCGGGAGATAGTAATTGCCTACTCCGCGGCTCACGTAAGCCAAAGCAAGCTTGCTGTCCATCTGCAAAGCCTTGGCGATCTCGTCGCGGGCGCATTGGCCGTATTTCAAAGCTCCAAAGATCGGATTGGCCGGTATTACCTGTCCGCAAATTTCGCCGAGCAGCCGGTGATATTCGGCGTTGCCGCCATTAGCCGCCACCGCCTTCTGGGCGGGATCGATGCCTGCTTGGGCGTACGCTTCGGCTTTCTTTTTGTCGCGAAGTTCCAGCGCGACTTCGGCTGCGTAGGAATTTGCGAGCGCTAGCTTGTATTGTCCCTCCGGCGCTTGGGCCGCTTGTTTATACTGCGCGATGAAGGCATCGAGCGCGGGCAAATCCTGGTGGTCTCGCGCGACGCTTAACTCACTTGCCGCAGCCAGACAGCTACACGCACACACCAGCAAAAACGTCTTAATCATCCCTACCTTCATTCTAGGAAGGACGAGTTCTCGCGATCAGAGTTTCGAGAGTTTCTTACCCGCGAGCAAAAAATATAGCGCCAGCGCCACCACCAGCAATCCGTTGCCAGCCATGATCGCGGGCGCCGATGTCTGCTTGATCAGTAAGCCGGAAACCAGGCTGCCGAGCGGCATTCCTCCGCGAAATGCAACATTGTACACGCTCATGACGCGTCCACGCATCGTATCGCTGACGTAAAGCTGCACCATAGACGTATTCAACGCGAAGACAATCATCAACAGCGATCCGGACACGAACACCAGGACCGCGCTTGCCGCCAGCACGCGCGACAATCCGAAAGCCGTGATCACGATCCCGAGGACCGCCATCACCATCAAAGATTTTCGCGCTTGCCCGCTCTGCGATGCGCTGCCTGCCACAAGCAGCGCACCAGTCACCGATCCCGCGCCCGACAAGCACAAAAACAGAGTGAACGTGTTTGCTCCGCCATGAAAAACGTCCCGCGCCATTACGGGCAGAAACGTGATCAAGGGATAGGAGAGCAGGGTGATTCCGAAAGCCAGGACCACCAGGCTCGCCATGCCTTCGCGTTTGCGTAGAAAGTCGATGCCTTCGCGCATGCTCTGGATGACCGGCATCTGCGTGGCCGGAGGGACAAAGTGGGGCCGAATCGCGAGTAGGGTTGCAATCACCGCAAGGTAGGAAATTCCGTTCAACGTGAAGCACCAGAACGCGCCCAGTTTCACCAGGGCGAGGCCGCCCAATGCGGGTCCAACAACACGTGCCAGGTTGAACTGAATGGAATTCAACGCGATCGCATTCTGCAGGTCCTCCTTCTTGACCAGCGTTGGAATCAACGCCGAGTAAGCCGGTCCGCCGAACGACTGCGCCAATCCTACGGTGAAGGAGAGGCACCAGATGTGCCAAATCTGGACCACGTGCGTAGCCACTAGCCCCGCCAGCAGGAAGGCGCAGATTAGCTGCACCATCTGCGAAGCCAGCAGGATGTCGCGCCGGTTCTTCCGGTCCGCAAAAACGCCCCCAAAGAGCGAGAACAGGAAAATAGGTATCTGGCCAAAAAATGCATCCAGCCCGAGGTAGACAGATGATTTCGAAAGGCTATAGACAAGCCAACTCTGCGCCAGAATCTGCATCCATGTTCCGATGCTCGAGGTGCAGGCTCCGAACCACATCAGCCGGAAGTCCGGATATTGAAATGCTTTGAAAACCCTAGTCAGCAAGCAATGCTCTTTGTAGCCGCACAGAGGCGGGCGGTCACCTCAATCCGGCAAAACAGTCGCCGCCCGCCTTCGTTGTGCGGCTGTTACTTTGTAACATGCCTGGGCGTTCTATCACGCCCGCTTGCTGGGTAGAGCGTTGCTCCGCTGGATCAGGTGGATCAGGTTGCCGTCCGCGTCCCGAAAGAAAAGCAACCGATTCCCTTGCGTCTCGTAGGGTTCGCCGGCAAATGTCACGCCTTGCGTTTTCAATTGCTCATGCGCGCCATCGAAGTCGGCCACCGAAATGGCGATGTGGCGTAAGCCGGGTGTGCGCATCCCGCTGTGTCCGCCATCGCCCTCAGCGGGAATAATTTCGATAAGGCCGCCGTTCGCCGCCTCAATGAAATAGTTGCCCGCGTACTCGAACGTGATCTCAAATTCAAGATTGGCGACATACCAATCGGCCAGCCGCTTCGGATTCGGCGAGGCAATAGCGAAGTGCTCGATGCCAGTAAACATCAACGGGATTGTAGCAAGGCGAACGCGCGGCTCCAGCATACGGCCTAAACGCTATAATCAGGGCAAACACACAGTAAGCGTACGTCAAGGACGTTTTCTATTCCTGAACAAGTTACAAACCAAGCAAGACCGGAACCGCGCTGGCGCCTCCGCCTCACGGTGGGCGGCCTGCTCGGAATGGGCCTGCTCATGGCGATTGCGCCGTTCGTCAATGCGGCCGCCTTTGGACCCGCGGTGCGGCGCGCTCTCGAAACCTCGCTCGGCCGTAGGGTAGATTTCGAAAAGATTTACTTTTCACTGTTCCCGGTTCCCGGCTTTTCGCTCGAAAAGGTCACGATCCACGAAGATCCGCGTTATGGCTTCGAGCCATTCGCCCATGCCAGCGGCCTCGAGGTTCGCCTGCGGGCCGACAAGCTGCTGCTGGGCCAAATGCGTCTGTCTACATTGCGGCTTGTGGAACCGTCCTTGAATCTGGTTAAACGCGGCGATGGAACCTGGAACGTGGTCGATCTTGTTCAGCGCCTGAGCGCTCCGCGCCGGATGCCACTGAGCTTGCTTCCGGCGATTGAAGTTTCAAACGGCCGCATTGACTTTAAACTCGGCACGCGCAAAACGACACTCTACATCGCGGGCTCGGATCTTTCGGTTTATCCGGAGAGATCCGGCAGAGTCATCGTGCGGTTTTCGGGCTCGCCGGCCCGCACCGATCGCGCCGGCAACGGATTCGGCCATCTGCGCGGCACGTTGAACTGGCGGCTCAACCAGGCTCCCAACGGCAACCAGCTCGATGCCGATGTGAATCTCGACCCCAGCAATCTGAGCGAAATTACTGCGCTCATCGAGGGGCACGATATCGGCATACACGGAACCGTGAGCGCGAGCGCTCATCTCGAAGGTCCGCTCGCGGCGCTCCGCATCGGCGGCGATCTGCGTCTCGGAGACGTGCATCGCTGGGATCTGCTTCCTTCGAGCGGCGATTTTTGGAAGGTCGCCTACCAGGGAAACGCGGATCTCGTGACGCATCATTTCGCTGTCCGAACACTTCCTCCGTCGACCGGGGAGGTGGTTCCGCTGGCTCTCGAAGTGCGAATCAACGAATTTCTCACCCGGCCGGCCTGGTCGATCTTTGCGACGCTGCACAAGGCTCCGATTCAACCGCTGCTTCCACTAGGCAAGCGCATGGGGCTGGCGTTACCGTCCGGATTGGAAATGAATGGCGCGCTCGATGGCGTGGTGGGTTATTCTAACTCGTCCGGAGTAGAAGGCGGTATCGCCATCACGAACGCCGTGGCCGTTCTGCCGGGCATTCCACCTTTGCGCTCGGCGGTCGCCACGGTGCGCGTTTCGGATGGTAACATTCACATCGACCCCGCCATCCTCGAGGCCGGTGTCGGCGGCACGCTGCGCGCCGGCGGCGACTT
>Ga0070717_10003654_pt1 | contig 11040 bp, 15 predicted proteins | sample LARL113metaG_FD_71366 | JGI IMG/M metagenome (GOLD analysis project Ga0070717, IMG submission 71366) | Corn, switchgrass and miscanthus rhizosphere microbial communities from Kellogg Biological Station, Michigan, USA - LAR L11-3 metaG | ecosystem: Host-associated > Plants > Roots > Rhizosphere ...
ATGCCGCCGATCCTGGCCTTCGGCACCGAGGAGCAGAAGCAGGAGTGGGTCGTCCCCGCGATCGCCGGCCAGAAGATTCTGTGCCTGGGGATCACCGAGCCCGACGCGGGCTCAGACGTGGCCGGGATCAAGACGGTGGCCCGGCGTGATGGCGACGGCTACGTCATCAACGGATCCAAGACCTACATCACCAACGGGCACCGCGCTGACGTGATCGTCCTGGTCACCAAGACCGACGCCAACGCCCGCTACGACGGGTTCACGCTGTTCCTCGTCCCCATGGACGCCGAGGGGGTCATCCGGGAGCAGCGACTGCGCAAGCTCGGCATGCACGCCTCCGACACCGCGCTGCTGTCCTTCCAGGATGTCCACGTCCCCGACTCCGCCGTGCTCGGCCAGGTGGGCAAGGGCTTCTACCACATCATGTGGGAGCTCCAGGGCGAGCGGCTGATCGGCGCCGCCGGCTGCGTGGCCGGCGCTCAGAACGTGTTTGACCGCACCCTCCAGTACGCCAAGGAGCGCAAGGCCTTCGGGCGCGAGATCGGCCACTTCCAGGTGATCCGCCACAAGTTCGCCGAGATGGCGACCAAGATCGAGACTGCCCGCCAGCTCGTGTACACCACGGCGTGGCGCTTCCAGAACGGCGAGTATCCGGTGCGCGAGATCTCGATGGCCAAGCTCCACGCGGCCCGGGTCGCCGTCGAGGTCGCCGACGAGTGCATCCAGATCCACGGCGGCGCTGGCTACATGGTGGAGTACGGCATCGAGCGGGTGTGGCGCGACATGCGCCTCAACCGCATCGGGGCGGGCACCGACGAGATCATGCTCGACGTCATCGGACGCTCGTACGGCCTATGAGCCAGCGGGCGCCGGTGCCGCCCTGCGCGACGCGCGCCTGGGCCCGATCGGCGGGGGCACCGACGAGATCATGAGGGAGATCCTGGGCCGGTCGCTGGGCCTGTAGCGCCCGCCGCGCATGGTCTAGGCTCGCAGGCACCCATGGACTCCGCACGAGGTCAGCTCCTGATCGCGGGCCCGGGACTCGTGGACCCCAATTTCTGGCGCACGGTCGTCCTCATCGTGGAGCACTCCGACGACGGCGCCCTGGGGCTGGTGCTCAACCGTCCCTCGGAGACGACGGTGGGCGAGGCCGTCGCCGAGCTCGAGCAGCTGCTGGACTCCGACGACCCCCTGTACGTCGGCGGGCCGGTGCAGCCGTCGGCGCTGATCGTGCTCGCCGAGTTCGACCAGCCAGGCGAGGCGGCGCTGATCGCCTTCGAGGACATCGGCGTGCTCGCCAACGGCGCCCAGGACGATCCGTCGCTGACCGTGCGCCGCGGCCGGGCCTTCGTCGGCCACGCCGGCTGGGGCCCCGGCCAGCTCGACGACGAGGTCGAGCGCGGCGACTGGATCCTCGAGCCGGCGCGGCGCGAGGACGCGTTCACCGGGCAGCCGCTGGATCTCTGGTCCGAGGTGCTCACGCGCAAGGGGGGCAGCTACGCGCTGGTGGCGCGCATGCCTCCGGACCCGTCGGTCAACTGATCGCGGTGGCGCACGACCATTCCCATCACCACCACGGGCCGTCGCGGGAGACCGAACGCGGTGCGCTGAAGGCGGCACTGGCGCTGATCGTCGCCTTCATGGTTGCGGAGGTCATCGCCGGTGTCCTGGCCAACTCGCTGGCGCTGCTCTCGGACGCCGCGCACATGCTCACCGACGCCGCGGCGCTGGCGGTGGCCTTGGTGGCGGCGCGTCTGGCGGCGCGACCCGCGGGGGGAGCCATGACCTACGGGCTCGGGCGGGCCGAGATCCTCTCCGCCCAGGCCAACGGCGTCACGCTGCTCCTCCTGTCCGCGATCATCGTCATCGACGCGTTGCGGCGCCTCGTGTCCCCGCCGACCGTCCACGCGGTGCCGGTCCTGATCGTGGCCCTCGTGGGGATCATCGTCAATATGGCGGCGGCGACCATCCTGGCGCGTGGGTCAGGCGCGCGCCGCAGTCTCAACATGGAAGGCTCGTACCGCCACATCGTGACCGACCTCTACGGGTTCATCGCGACGGCGATCGCGGCCGGGATCATCATCGCCACCGGGTTCGATCGCGCCGACGCGATCGCGTCCCTGATCATCGCGGGCATCCTGCTGCACGCCGCCTATGGGCTGCTCAAGGAGTCCGGCCGCGTGTTCATGGAGGCGGCGCCCGCGGGCATCGACCCCGACGAGATCGGCCGAACCCTGGCCGCGTACCCGGGCGTGGTCGAGGTCCACGACCTGCACGTGTGGGAGGTGACCTCCGGGTTCCCGGCGCTGTCGGCCCACGTGGTGGCGCGGGCGGGCGACGACTGCCACGAGCTGCGACGCAACCTCCAACGCCTGGTCTCCGACCGGTTCGAGATCAGCCACACCACCCTCCAGGTCGACCACGAGGCCGCCGCCCAGGGGCCGCTCCAGATCGAGGTGGTCCCGCACTACACTCGGCCGCAATGAGGCTCATCAAGCCCGGTCCGGACCGCGAGACGCCGCGCGGCATCGTCGGCGGCGCCGAGATCTCGCAGGTCACCGCGGGCGCGCGCAACATCTACATGGGGCGCTTTAGGGTGCCCGCCGGGACCCGATCGCGTCCGCACTACCACGAGAACTGCGAGAGCACCCTGTACATGCTCTCGGGCGGCGTCCGGATCCTGTGGGGCGATCATTTGGAGGAACAGCTCGAGGTCGAGCCCGGGGACATGCTCTACGTCCCCCCGCGTGTGACTCATGTGGTGGAGAACGTCTCCGACAGCGAGCCGGCCGAGTACGTCGTAGCGCGCGACTCGCCCCACGAGGACGCTGTGGTCGTCCCGTGGGCCGAGGAGCCGGCGTGACCGAGGCCAACGGCTTCTTCACCGGCGTCGGCGGCCGGCAGATCTTCTGGCAGTCGTGGACGCCGGCGGAGCCCGTGCGAGGGGTGATCGTGCTGGTGCACGGCGCCGGCGAGCACAGCGGCCGCTATGGCCACGTCGTGACGCGGCTGGCGGACCAGCGCTACGCCGTGCACGCGCTGGACCATCGCGGCCACGGGCGCTCGGACGGCCCCCGCGCGTTCATCGCCGACATGGACGAGGTGGTCGCCGACGTCGACGCGCTCGTGGACCGGGCGGTGGTGACGCACCCGGCGGCGCCGGTGTTCATGCTCGGCCACAGCATGGGCGGGCTCATCGGCCTGCGGTATGCGCTCGCCCACCAGGAGCGTCTGGCCGGGCTGATCCTGTCCGCGACGCTGGCCGCGATCGAGGCGGTCCCCAGGCCACTGGAGCTGGTGGGGCGGGCACTCTCCGTGGTTGCTCCCCGCACGCCGCTCATCGCCGTCGACGCCTCCCTGGTGAGCCGGGACCCGGCGGTGGTCGCCGCGTACCGCTCAGACCCGTTGGTGCACCACGGCAAGCTGCCGGCGCGCACCGCGGTGCAGCTGGCCGACTCCGCGGCGAGCCTCCCCGCGACCGTCGGCGCCATCACCCTGCCGACGCTGGTCCTCTACGGCACCGCCGACGGACTGTGCCCGCCCGCCGGCAGCGTGATGCTGGCGGAGCGGATCGGCTCGCGGGACAAGAGCGTCAAGGCCTACGACGGTCTGTTCCACGAGATCCTGAACGAGCCCGAGCGCGAGGCGGTGCTCAAGGACGTCGTGGCGTGGCTGGCGGCGCGCGCCCCGGCTGCCGAGCCCGACGCCGCCGCCTCGAGCCGCTCGTAGCCGCCGTCGTCGGCGATCATCAGGCCGCCGTGGGACAACCACTCGGCGGCACGTGCGGGCCCCGAGAGAATCGCCGCCTTGGCCAGCACTTCCGCCTGAGCGGCGGTCGGCGCCAGTGCCGTGGCCTGCACGATGCCACTGAACACGGGGGCACCGTTGCGCGGGTCCAGCAGGTGGTGGGCGGGCCGCCCATCGCTGGTCGTCCAGCTGCGCCGTCCGATGCCGCTGGTGGCCACCGCGCCGGCGGCCACCCCGAAGGTGCCAGCCCGAGCGCCCGCGAACGGGTCGGTGACGTGGACGGGGCGCGTGAGCCCGGCGCGTCCGCCGATGCGCAGGTCGCCCGCGCAGTCCAGGACGTAGGCGTCGAACCCGTCGAGCAGCGCTGCCAGTTCGTCGGCGAACACGCCCTTGGCGATGCCGCCGATGTCGATGCGGAGCCCCGGCGGCCGAGTGACCGTCCCGGCGTCCGCGTTCACGGTGATCTGGCGCCACCGCGCGTCGGGCTGGGGCGAGGCGGGCGCTCGCGGCGGCGCCAGCATCAGCGCCTCCCGCAGGTCGGTTCCCCTGCCGGACAGGTGGCCGGAATAGCCGGCGCGCTCGATCTCGTCAGCGAGCGTGAAGTCCACGAGGCCTCCGGTGTCCCGCGCCGCCTTCAGCGCGGACTCGATGATGCGCCGCATCAGCGGGCTGACGGCCACGGTGGCGGCCGGATTGTCATTGAGGCGGGTGAGCTCGCTGTCGAAGACGAACCGCGAGAAACGCCGGTGCCAGGCCATCAGCGCGCGCTCGGCCATCGCTGCCGCAGCGGCAGCGTCGGCGGGACGCGCGGCGTCGGCGACGATCACGGTGCACCGGCCGCCGAAGCACGCGAACGTCCGCCGGTGCTCCTGCAGGCTCGGGCTGGCCGTGCGTGGGAACGCCCGGACGCTCACGACTGGCTCGAGGTGACGGGGCTGAGCCCGCTCGAGGACGAGCCGCCAGAGCTGCCAGAGCTGCCAGTGGAGCTGCTGGTGGCGCCCGAGCTGGTGGATCCGGTGGAGCTCGTGGAACCGGTGGCGCTGCCGGAGCCGTCGTCGCTCGTGGATCCGGTGGCACCGGTGGAGCCAGTGGAGCTGGTCGCACCGCTGCCGCTGCTGGTGGAGCCAGTGGAGCTGGCCGCACCGGTGCCGCTGCTGGTGGCGGCGGTCGCGGTCTGAGTCTGCGCCTTGCGCGCCAACGCCGGATCGTGGCCGGTCACCAGCACGACGGTGATCACCATCCACACGGCGAGAAAGAGCGCGACCGACCCCCCGATGACGCGCGCGCGGATCCTGCGTACCCGGGCCCGGCGCGCCTGCCTGATTCTGATGCCGTCTTCCTTGGTCATGGCCGAGAGCATCAAGCCGGCGCGTAGCAACGCCGTGTGAGGCGCGTAAGAAACGCCTATGAGCTTGGGGCAGTCACAACGGCGCCCAGATCGAAGCGACAGCCGCTGAAATAGGCGCCCGCGGGCGAGACGAGAAAGCAGATGAGCTCGGCCAGCTCGGGCGCGGCCGTGGTCGACCCCGGGGTGAGCGCCGCCACGGTGATGCCGAACCGCGCCCACTCCACCGACAGCGTGCGCGCGAGGTTCTCGAGCGCCGCCCGCGCGGCCGGCGCATGCGGACCGGCATCGGGGGCTGGGGCCGCGAACAGGAGCCGCCCCGGGGTCTCACTCTCGATCATTGCCCCGACGGCCAGTGCTCGGGCAGCGCGCCAGGTGTGCTCCAGGGCCGTGCGCAGCGCGTCCGGCCCGCCGCCGGCGAAGGTGGAGGCGGCGTCCACGAGCAGCGCGTGCACCGGGGCCCGCTCGCGGGCCCAGCCGGCTGCGCCGTCCTCGTGCGCGAGCACGTCGCCGCCGAGTGCCTCCACGCGCGCGCCCAGCGCCTCGAGCCGTTCACGCGCCACGCGCGCGGTCTCGCCGTCCCCGGCCATCGCCACGCGGCGATCATCGAGCAAGCCGGGCCGGAAGATCACGCCACCGCGTGGGAGCGCGCCGCGCGCCGGGAGCCGCGGTGTCCCAAGCGCTCGAGCTCGTCGTGCAGCGCCCGGATGCGCTCCAGGATCGCGTCGGCAGCCGCCTGCTGTTGCTCGCGGGTGGGCGAGGCGATGACCTCGAAGCGCACCGGAATGCCGTAGCTCACGGTGACCTTGGGGAACCGCAGCCGCTTCCAGTTGCGCACCTGATGGGACCCGAGGATCCCCACCGGCACCACGGGCGCGCCGGACTCCAACGCCAGGCGCCCGATCCCGGGCCGGGCCTCGGCGCCCACCTGCCCGGTGCGCGATCGGCCGCCCTCGCAGTACATCCCGATCGCGCCGCCGCGCTCCAAGATCTTGAACGCGCTGATAAACGCCTCGTCGTCCTGAGCGCCCCGGCGCACGGGGAACACGCCCCCATGGCTGAAGATGTAGCTCGGGATGGCGGAGCTGAACAGCTGGGACTTGGCCATGAACTGGATCCGCCGGCGCACGAAGGCCCCGGCGAAGAAGTGGTCCATGAACGACGCGTGGTTGGGGGCCAGGATGAGCGGGCCGGCGGGCACGTTCTCGGACCCGATTCCGCGCGCGCGGAAGGTGATCAGCGCGTGCAGGACGGTGACGATGCGGACAATCTCGTAGACGTGCGCCTCGGGCTCGCCCGCGCGCACGCGCGCGTGAAATGCGTCGAAGTGCTCCGGCGGTCTGCTGTCCCGGTACTTCTGTGGCCTGATCTCGACGTCCGGCATCGCTGCCGAAGATACTGCCCGCACCGGCACGCGGGGGCGCCGGACGCCGAGCTCCGAGGACCGGGGTCAGGCGGCGAGGCGTGCCGCGAAGGCCGCCAGTGTCTTGGGCCACCCGCCGTCCGAGCTGACGGCGCCGTACATGCCCTCCCAGCCGCCGCCGTGGCGTTCGAGGCCGCGATGCTCGAGCTCCACTCGCGTGCGCGACTGCGTCTCGGCGATGAACCGCACCTCCACCTCGCTGGTGCGATCGAGGTCGGTCTCGGTCACCCATTGTGGACTGATGTCCCAGCTGAACACGACTCGGTCCGGCGGTTCGTAGGCGAGGACCCTCGCCCACGTGCACTCCTGGCCGTCCGTCCCGCGGTCATAGATTCGTCCGCCAAGCCGCGGCTCGAAGATCATCTCCGCCACCTCGCCGTCGAGGATGTGATGGTCTGACGGCCACCAGCTCTTCATCTCCCGCGTGAACACCTCGAAGGCCCGGTTGATGGGCGCCTCCACGACGGTCCGGGTACGGACCGGGGCGGCGCTTGACTGCATGGTCATCGTTGCTCCTCGGGTGGTTGTTCGGCGGCCGTCTTGAACGCCGCCAGGGCCTGATTCCAGAAGTGGTCGAGGTACGCGCGCAGGTCCTGGAGGCCACGGGGGTCCATCCGGTAGATGCGGCGGTTGCCGGCGGCCCGATCGGAGACGAGCCCGGCCTCCTTGAGGACCTTCAGGTGCTGCGACACCGCCGGCCGGCTGACCGGCAGCGTGGCGGCCAGCTCTCCCACCGATTGGGGGCGGCTCGCCACCCGCTCGAACACGTCACGGCGTGTGGGATCGCCGAGGGCGATCAGCGCATCGGGGGCCCGGCGACGATCGATTGGAGCGTAAGCTTCCACTTACGGTAAGTCTAGCCTTACGCACCTGCGCGCGTCAAGTGCCTACCGCAACCGGCGAGGAACATGGCGTGGCCGGCGTGACGGAGATCCGACGCGAGGCTGCGTCGCAGATCCGGGGACCCGTGATGCCCGACGTCCCGCTCACCCCGATAGCGGGAGCACCAGAGCCGGCTTCTCGATCTGATGGTTCGGACTGGACGAGACCACCGCGGTGCCGATGGCGAAGAACTCGATCACATGCGAGCCCCAGCCATGGCTGCGCTCGATGATGCGCGCACCCACGATCCCCTCGGCCTGAGTCTCGTCGGCCTCGGTCTGCATCCGCCCCATCGCTAGCTCGCGCGCCTGGTACAGCGCCTGGGTGAAGTTGGGCATCTCCACGTTGCGGCCGATCTGCTTGAGCGACGCCAGCATCCCCTGCCGGGCGACGTGATAGACGCAGTTGCCCATCACGAGCCCCGCCGGGCGATAGCCGGCCCGGAGCAGAGTGGCGAAGTCCTGCCCGCTCATGTCCGAGGTGAACGGCCGCCCGTTGGGCGCGCGATGTAGTTCCCCAGCCCGGTGCTTGACCGCAGTCCCCACCGCGATGAACTCGGCCAGGTCCGCGCCCCACTCATAGCGGCCGATGTCCAGGCGAACCCCGACGATGCCGTCGGCGCCGAGCTGGTCGGCCTCCTCCTCCATCCGCGTCATCGCCAACTCGCGCGCGTGGTACATCGCCTGCGTGAGAACGCCCATCTCCTGGTTCTGGTTCCAGGCGGCCTGCTGAAAGCCGATGTGGTAGATCGAGCTGCCGAGCACGAGGCCCAGGGGCTCGAACCCCGCCTCCTTGACGAGCAGGAACTCGTTGACGGAGAGATCGGAGGTGAAGAAGCCTCGGGCCACCTCCTGCTTCATCCGCTGGATGCGCTCCAGGCCTGACGCCGGGATGCCGGCCAGCGATCCCGACTCGTAGCGACCCGCGTGCGGCGCGTCGGACGTTGCGACGTCCCGGGCCGGCGGGGCGTTCTGCGCGGCGTCGTCGTCGCGTTTGAGGAACCCCATCGTGTCTCCTAACCGTTGAGCAGGCGCTCCAGGGCCTGCCGCGTTGTCTCACTTTCCCGCGCCTGATCGGCCAGCGCCTCAGCGAGCGCACGCAACCACACATCGGTGGGCACCTCCTCGCTCTTGAGGACGATGCCTCCCGAAAGGCGGGCGCACGTCGTTTGGATCGACGTGCCGGCCGCGTTCAACTCGAGCCGCACGCGACCCGTGTCCACGGCGATCCGGCGCACCCTCTTGGGGCCGAACATCCCGTCCCGCCGACGTTCGACGCTGGTGGCACGGGGGACGGCCTGCTCGAGCTTGGCCGCCAGCGCCTCGACGAAGGTCTCCACGTCGCCGCTGTCCGCACGCAAGGATGCGGCGACCAGATCGAGGTCGAGGCCACTGTGTCCGGTGTCGTTGGCTGCCATGGCGTTGACCGCAGCCTACGCCGTGCGCGCCGGCGCGGCGACGCCGTCACCGTTCGTCCGTTCCTAACGCGCGAGCACACGGGCGCCGCCCCCGGGCTGGAAGGCCCAGCCGCGCGGGCCCGACGCGGTGCGCCAGGCGGGGGTCAACGTGACCGTCTCTCCGTAGGCCTCCTCAGGAGACCCAACTGCCGCCGCGTCAGTGACCTGGCGCGGCGGCAGCCCTTCCTTACGCCCCGCCGTGTCCGATGAGGAACGCGACGAGGATGATCGCGACGACCAGCACTCCCAGCAGCACGAGACGCCACAGGTGTCGCCCGGGGCGGCGGCGCGCCAGCTCACGGCGCGTCAGTGAGCTCATGAACAGGCGGGACTCGGGCATCCTGGTGGTATGACCTGCGTATCGGGTCTCCGACGTTGGATCCAAGCTCGGCGGACACCGGTAGTCAACCGGCCGCGTCGGACAGATCCCGGAATTAGAAGGCTTTTTGTGGCCGGGTCGACGCCGCGCTATATGGTTCCGGGCGCGCCGCCACCACCATCAGGAGGACGTTCAGAGTTGACCGACGTCGAAGCCCACATCACCGGGACCGTGTGGAAGATCGAGGTCGAGGTCGGCGACACGGTCGAGGAGGGCGACGCAGTCGTGATCCTGGAGTCGATGAAGATGGAGATGCCCGTCGAGGCTGAGGATCCCGGCGTGGTCACGGAGATCCTGTGCACCGAGGGACAGTCGGTCTCGGAGGGCGACACGCTCGTTGTCCTCGAGTAGTCCTCCCGCAGGGCAGCTGTTGATCGACGAGCCCGCGCCGCACGTGGCGCGCCTGACGATCGCCAATCCTGATCGGCGCGGCGCTCTGGATCACGCGATCCTCGACAGCTTCACACGCACGATGCCCGAGCTGGATGCCCGCTGCGTGATCATCACCGGGCAGGGCCGGGTCTTCAGCGCGGGCTACGACATCCGCGATCTGGATGGCCGGGCCTTCGCCGACGAGGCCGAGCGGCTCGTGGCGCATCCGTTCACCTCGGCCATCGACGCGGTGGAGGCCTACCCCTATCCGACGATCGCCGCGCTCAACGGGCACGCCATCGGGGGCGGACTCGAGCTGGCGCTCACGTGTGACCTACGGCTGGCCGCGCACGCGATCCGGATGGGAATGCCGCCCGCCAAGCTCGGGCTGGTCTACTCCCACACCGGGATCCGGAAGTTCATCGACGTGATCGGCGCCGCCCGGACGCGGGAGCTGTTCCTGGTGGGCGGACAGATCAACGCCGCCAAGGCCAACGCGTGGGGGTTGGTCAACGACGTCTTCGGGGTCGACGAACTGGCCGATGCCGCGGTGGCGATGGCGCGGGAGATCGCCGCCAACGCGCCACTGGCCCAGCAGGGCAACAAGCGGGTGATCCACGCCGTGCTCGACGGCCAGGCGGCGCTCGCGCCGGAGGTGGAACGCGAGTTGATGGCTCTGCGTCACGCCTGCTTCTCCTCCGAGGACTTTCGCGAGGGTGTGCGCGCCTTCGCCGAGAAGCGCCCTCCGCAGTGGAAGGGCCGCTGATGAGTGACGCCGGCTGGACCGCCGAGCGCTTGGGGACCGCCGATGGACCGCTGCTGGCGGTGTTCGTCCACGGCGGCTTCTGGCGCGCCCGCTATGACGCCGACACGATCGCGCCGCTGGCGCGGGCCTGCGCTGCGCGCGAGCCCCGCGCCTGGGTGTGGAACCTCGAGTACCCGCGCGTGGGGATGACCGGAGGCGGCTGGCCCGGCACCGCGCAGGCGGTGAGCGACGCGCTCGGCGCGGCGGTGCGCGAGGCCGCAGGCCGGCCCGTGGCCGTGATCGGTCACTCCGCCGGCGGGCATCTGGCGCTGTGGGCCGCCCTCCATCACCCGGTGGCGATGGCCGTCTCGCTGGCGGGCGTGTGCGACCTCGAGGAGGGCGTGACGACCGGGATCGGCAACGGTGCCGTGCTGGAGTTCCTGGGCGCCGATCCGGACTCCGACCTCTATGCCGCGGCGAGCCCGATCGCCCGTCTGCCGCTCGGCTCGCCGGCGCTGCTCATCCACGGCGACGCCGATGACGTGGTCCCCGTCGTCCAGAGCCGGCGCTTTCACAAGGCGGCGCTGGCGGCCGGCGACGCGTGCGACCTACACGAACTGCGCGAGGGCGGGCACTTCGAGGTCATCGATCCCGACCGGCGGGCCTGGCCGATCCTCAGCGAGCGTCTGGC
>Ga0070717_10003655_pt1 | contig 11039 bp, 8 predicted proteins | sample LARL113metaG_FD_71366 | JGI IMG/M metagenome (GOLD analysis project Ga0070717, IMG submission 71366) | Corn, switchgrass and miscanthus rhizosphere microbial communities from Kellogg Biological Station, Michigan, USA - LAR L11-3 metaG | ecosystem: Host-associated > Plants > Roots > Rhizosphere ...
CCCCGAAGGGAACGAGGACCGGGTCGAGTCCACGGCTGCGCCAGGTATCGGCCACGACGGGATTGGCCGCCACGACGAGGTCGGCACTGGCTGCGACCCGCCGTTCTCGCTTGTCGAGCAGCCTGGCGTTCAAGCCGAGCAGGTCGGCCCCACCCACGAAGTCGTCCTGCGCCCAGTAGACGCGGACCTGCTCTGCGCAACTGCCGAACACCGGATACTGAGGCCAGCCGGAGATGACCGCCCGGACCCGGCCGCCCAGCCGGGCCGTGGCCCGGCTGAGGTAGCGACGGGTAAGGGCGCTGGTCAGCCCGGCTGCGCCGGGCCGGGATGGGAAAGGCTGCACCACCGGTGTGAGCCGGGCCAGGCCCGGCTCCTGCAGCCGCAGCCGTGGGCTCCGCAGCGCGCCGGCCGCCTCGGGATGCCGGGCCGGGGTCAGCCGTGACATCGGCGGGTCGACATAGAGCACCGGAACCAGCCTGGACAGGTGCGCCGCCAGGTGCCAGTCGGCCACCTTCATGCCGTCGTAGTTGTTCGCCGCGCAGAGCACCAGCAGCCCGTCCCACTGGCCGGGCGCAAACGGGATCAGCGACATTCCGGTTGCCGTCCCTTACCTGGGGCGTGGCCTGCAGTCGCGCGGGGCCCTAAGTCGAGGCGGCTGCTCTCGTCCCGCAGCCACGTGGAGTAGTCACCCCGCCCTACCGCGCGGCGTGCTCGCAGCCGGGCCAGGGCGGCCACCGACAGGAAGAGCACGACCGGCAGGGCCATCCGCGGCTCGCTGCGGATGATCGCGGCCAGGTCAGACATCCGCGTCCGCGGGGTGGCGCTGGGCGGGCGCTCGGCCCGCATGATCTGGGCAATCCCCGTCGCGGCGCGGACCCGGCGGCGCAGCAGGTCCCCGAACGTCCGTGGCGTGTGGATGACGACATGCGCGTCGGGCACGATGGCCTGCTCGTGCTGCGCGAACACCAGCGAGGCGGCGAAGTCGTCCCCGAGAAGCGGCGGCAGGCTGGCGACGCGCCGCTGGCCGGACTCATCCAACGCGATCACGCCCCGGCCCCACAGCCCGCGCCGGACCTCGGGCAGCCGCGTCCAGATGTCGTAGAACCAGCGCACCGGCCATGGCCTTCCGGCCAGGGTCAGCACCCGTTCCGGGGCTGCGGCGAGCACCCCGGGCTCCCGGAGCGCAGCGGCCAGCGCCAGGACATCCTCGGTCCGCAGTTCGACATCCGCGTCGACATAGATCCGCGGGAAATCCCTGGTCGTGCTGTCTGCGGCGGCGACCGCCTCGTGCTTGGAGGCGACGGGAATCGACAGAACCTGGACACAGGGCCCGAAAGAGGCCGCCACCTCGGCCGTGTCATCGGTGCAGCCGTTGGCTACGACAATTACTCTCAGCTCGCGCGGGGGGGCGGCGGGAACAAGTTGCCCGAGCAGGCGCCCGATCACCCGGCTCTCGTTATACGCGGGAATCACGACGGTCGTCACACCGGAACAGTATGGACGACGAAGGCGCACTGTGCAGGAATTCTGGCAGGTGAGAAGACTAATTCAAGAAATCCACGAGGATTGCGCTCCTGTGATTTCGTCCCTTAGTCAGATAAAGGCATTAAATTCATGAGTAACCGGACAGAACGACATTCGACCACACCAGTGCCGAAGTTTTCCTTGGGTGGCCGGCATACTTTCTCGTGAATGGATATCGTGTTACCCACTATGGCGCGCCGAACTGACAAGGGTCTCGGGGGGATGTTCTCCGGCATGAGGCTCCGACTGGGGGACCAGAACACCTTGGCGGGCCGGGCGGGCCGGGCCTTGGGCTGGAATTTCACCAGCAATGCGCTGGGCAGGCTCGGCACGATGGGGGTCGGGATCGTGCTTGCCCGGCTGCTCGGGCCGCACGCCTTCGGCACCTACGCTGTCGCATGGGTCGCGCTGCTGGCCGTGCTGAGTTTCAACGACCTCTCGGTGGGCCTGGCCATCGTCCGCTGGCCGGGCGATCCGGCCGAGATCGCGCCAACCGTCACGACCATTTCCGTGATCTCCAGCGTCGCCGTGTACGTCGGCTGCTTCTTCGGCGCGCCTGCCTACACCGCGGCCATGGGGGCGCCCGCGGCGACCGGCGTCATCCGGGTGCTCGCGCTCAGCGTCATCCTGGACGGGGTGACCGCCACGCCGGTCGCATTGCTGGAACGGCATTTCCGCCAGGACCGGAAGATGATCGCGGACCAGGTCAACAACTGGCTCGGCGCGGCCGTGTCCGTGGGCCTGGCCTGGGCGGGGTTCGGCGCGATGAGCCTGGCGCTCGGCCGGATATCTGGCGCCGTGGCTGCCTGTGGCCTGTACGTGGCGTTCGCACCCGAGCCGTTGCGTTTCGGTTTCGACCGGGCCCGGGCCCGTGCGCTGCTGCGGTACGGGACTCCGCTCGCCGGATCGGCCATCATCGTGTTCGCCGTCACCAACGTGGACCAGCTCGTTGTCGGCCGGATGCTCGGCGCCACCGCGCTTGGTTTCTACGTGCTCGCGGCCAACCTCGCGGCGTGGCCGGTCACCATCTTCTCGCGGCCGGTCCGCAGCGTCGCTCCGGCCACGTTCTCGCGCCTCCAGCATGACCAGACGGCCATGCGCACGGGCTTCTTGTCGGCGGCCGCCCTGCTCGGCGCGGTGACCCTCCCGGTGTGCCTGATGATCAGCGGATCTGCGGCGCCGCTGATCGGATTCGCGTACGGCATGCGCTGGCTTCATGCGGCCCAGGCGCTGGTGTGGCTTTCCCTGCTGGCTGCCCTGCGGATCTTCTTCGAGCTGACCTACGACTACTTCGTGGTGCTCGCCCGGACCCGGGTCGTCTTCACAGTTCAGCTGGCGTGGCTCGTTGCGCTGATCCCGGCGCTGGTCGCGGCGGCCCACGCAGGAGGGATCGGCGGTGTCAGCGCGGCCGAAGCCGCCGTCGCTGCCTGCGTGATCCTCCCGTGGTACCTCCACGAGCTGAGGAAAGTGGGCATCCGGCTGCGCGCCCTGGGCGCGCGGCTGTGGCTGCCCCTCACGGGTGCGGCCGTGGCGGGCCTGGCCGCTGCGGGCGCGGCCCGGGTGGCTCCGAACTACCTGACGGCGCTCGCGGCCAGCGGGCTGGCGTTGCTGGCCATCATCGGGGTGCTCATCGCCCGGATGCGGAAGGTGTTCGCCACGCTGCGGCCACTGGCCGGTGACCAGGGGCCGGGCAGCCTGCCCGCAATGACCGGCCAGGCGCCCAGCGAGGCGGAGGACCCGCGGGAGCCAGCCCGCACACCGGAGTTGCAGCCCGCTGCGCAGCGCCCGCAGCCCGTCAACCAGGAAGCGCCCGGGGCGCTGCCCGCGTCCCTGGACGTCATCGCGCAGTTGCCCACCGGCGGCGCGGGCAGCGCCGCCGCGCCGGTGTACAAGGCGACCGTCGCAGCCATGCGCTGGGACCCGGCCACCACCATTCATCGCGGCAGCGGCGGCGCCGTGGGCCGCGCCGCCAACAGCTCAGGAGCGGACACTCATGACCGTTAGGGCGAGACGTGCCCGGGCAGAAACCAGAATCCGGTGAAGGCCCGCCGACTCGGCCTGGGTCTGGCCGTGGCCCTCGCCTTCGCCCTGGCGGCCGCGCTGTTGACGCTGACCCTGCGCCCCCACCGGACCACGGGATCGGCGCCTCGGCCCGCACCCGGATCAGCATCGGCCTCCGGATCCGCCCCGGCGCCGCACGGGTGCCTGCCGGGCCGGCACCCGTGCGGGTTCCCGGACGCGGCGACCACGGGAGTCCCGGCGGGAGTGGTGCTGCGGTCGGTGCCCGGCCAGATCTCCAGCGGGCCGGGCTGGCACTTCGACCCTCGCGGCTGGGTGCAGGTAGACGGCAACGGTGCGGTGCTGAGCGGCCTGTACATCCCCTACAGCGTCAGCGTGGCCGCGTCCCACGTAACGATCAAGGATGTGCGGATCGTGGTCAGCGGGCAGAGATCTGGAGTCGGACTCCGGCATGCCCACGACGTAACGATCAAGGACTCGGATATCCACAGCCCCGAGGCGGGCGCCGCCCGGCTCATGGTCGGGGTAAAGGACATCTATGGTGACAGCACCGGCACGACAGTCCTGCGCGACAACATCTGGCATACCGCCACGGGCGTGCAGATGGAGGCGGGGCTCATCGAGGACAGCTATATCCATGACCCGGGCTTCCGCCAGGGTGACCATGTCAACGGGGTCACCTCCAACGGCGGGAAAACGGCACTCCTGACGGTGCGGCACAATACCATCCTCATCAACCGCCGCCAGACCGACGCGATCGGGCTGTTCGAGGATTTCGGCGTCCAGGCCAACCGGGTTATCGAGGACAACCTGCTGGCGGGCGGCGGCTATACCATCTACGGCGGGCAGAACCCTGGTGGCCCGGCGGCCCACAACATAGTGATAACCGGCAACCGGTTCATCCGGATCTACTATCCTCATGGCGGCTATTACGGGCATATCGTGCGCTTTGACCCTAGAGGGAGTGGCAATGTCTGGTCCGGGAATGCCTGGGCCAGTAACACCCGTTATGAAACAGCTATTGCGATCGCCGGTCCCTGACGATGGCTATCCATTGTGCCCTCGGCACGCACTAGGCTACCGCATATGCCACCCGACATCGCCGTCGTCATCGTCACTTATAACAGCGCTCACGTCGTAGGTGATCTGCTTGACTCACTGCCGGCGGCCCTCGATGGGCTCACCGCTGATGTGGTCGTCGTTGACAACGGATCAACCGACGGTACCGCCGAGCTTCTGGCGGCGCGGGAAGGATGCCGCGTCGTGTGTTCAGCCAATACCGGGTACGCCGGGGGGATTAACCGCGGGGTGCGCGAGGCGATGTCGGCGGAGGCAATCCTGATCCTGAACCCCGATGTTCGCCTGCACGAAAGATCGGTGCCTCCGCTCCTGGCCGCTCTGCGGGAACCGAATGTGGGCATCGCGGCACCGCAGGTGCGATCATCGCAGGGCGCGCTTGAACTCTCATTGCGGCGTGAACCCAGCCTGCTGCGCGCCCTGGGCCTTACCCGGACAGGGCTGGCGGTCTTCTCGGAGTACGTCACAAGGCCGTCGGATTACGCCCGGCCGCGGGACGTGGATTGGGCCCTCGGTGCTGTCCTGCTGATGTCAAGGAAGTGCTACGACACGCTGAATGGCTGGGATGAGACGTATTTCCTCTACTCGGAGGAGACCGACCTGGCGCTGCGGGCGCGCGACGCGGGCCTGCTCACCCGGTACGAGCCACGCGCGGTCGCCGTCCACATTGGCGGGCAGTCGGGCCGCACCCACCGGACGCACGCCATGCAGGTGGTCAACCGGGTACGGCTCTACCGGCGCCGCCACGGCGCCCTCGCCTCGTGGTGCTACTACTGGCTGGCTGTCGCCAACGAGCTTTCGAGAGTGCCGCGCGGGCACCCGGAGTCGTGGTCCGGTGCCCTGGCCCTGCTCAGGCCCGCGCGGCGTCCCGGTGAACTGGGCTGCTCCGGCCAGCGGATGCCGCGGTAACGCGCCAGTGGCCCGCTCCGGCGGCCGTTCGGAGAGTGCTTGAAATAGAGGGGGAAACCAGGATATGGCCGGTGTAAGCGTCGCACCACGCAGAATCGACGCGGTGACGCTGCTGACCGCTTACGTATTCCTGCTGATGATTATCCCTTCGTCACTCGTTGTCGGGTCGTTCGGTGCGGCGGGCGCGCCAGCCGCCTTGTTCGCGGCCATCCTGTTGTGCTGGTACATGCTCGCGCGCCAGCATCCCGCTATCACGCCGGACCGGGGGCCGCAGCCGGTCCGGGTGGCCGGGGTCTTCTTTGGCTGCGCCATCCTGGCGGCCTACGTTGCCGCCAGCCGCACCACGATGCCGGTCCTGCAGCAGAATGGAGCCGACCGCGGCCTCATCGTGCTGTCAGGGTGGCTCGGTGTCCTGCTGCTGGCCGCGGATGGGATCGACCGGGCGGACCGGCTTGAAACCCTGCTCCGCCGGGTGGTCATGTGTGCCACGGCCATGGCCGCGCTAGGCATCGTCGAATTCTTCACGGGCGTGGACGCCACGAAGTACGTCTCGATCCCGGGCCTGAGCGTGCATACGCAGTTCACCGACTTGATGAACCGCAATGGCCTGGTCAGGGCCATCGCGACCGCGGCGCAGCCACTCGAGTTCGCCGCGGTGCTGGCGATGAGCCTGCCACTCGCCATCCATCAGGCTCGCTTCGCGCCGCCCGCGCTGCGGGCCCGCCGCTGGCTGCGGGCGGCCATCATCGCGGGAGCGCTGCCGATGACCGTGTCACGATCAGCGATCTTCGGGCTCGCCGTCACCGGCATCGTGCTCCTCCCGACCTGGACGAAACGTGAGCGGCGCCGTGCCTACGTCGTGCTGCTCGCCTCGTTCGTCATCGTGTGGCTGGCCAAGCCGAGGCTGCTGGGCAGTTTCGGCGGGCTCTTCGGCCATATCGGCACCGACACGAGCATCGCGTCGCGGACCGGGGCCTACTCGGCGGCGGCGCCCTTCATCGCCCAGCACCCGTGGTTCGGCCACGGATTCCAGACGTTCTTCCCGCAGATGTACTTCTTCGTCGACAACGAATACCTGATCTCGCTCATCGAGACCGGGGTGGTCGGGCTGCTCGCCCTGCTGACGCTCTTCGTGACCGGCTGGTTCACAGCGCGGAGCGCCCGGCTCGCGGCGGCCGATGCCCAGAGCCGCGACCTCGCGCAGTGCCTGGCCGCCTCCGTGGCGGCCGCCGCCGTGTGCTTCGGCACGTTCGACGCGCTGTCGTTCTCGATCGCGCCCGGCCTGTGCTTCCTGCTGCTCGGCTGTGTCGGCGCGGCCTGGCGGCTGGCCCGCGCACCGCAGCAGAGTGAGCGAGCTGAGGGGCGCGGCGCCGCCTGGACTGAGGAGGCGAGCGGGAACAGAACACGAGCGACGAGGGAAGTCGGCGCAGTGTAGGGGGAATGGGGAGGCGGGCGGGGCCCCGGAGGCGAGCGGGTGACACAGCCGACCGCCGGGAACTGCTGGCTGCCTGACGGCAGGCTTACCTGTCTGCTGCGGGCCCCCGCCCTGACGGCAGGTTACCTGTCTGCTGTGGGGTCCGCCCTGACTGGCCATGCGCCGGCGACAAGTCCTGCGTGCGCCGCCGCCTAGCGCTGGCCCGTCGGCCGCCCAGCAGTTGGCCGGCCGGGCCTGGGGCTCTTTTCGGCGTCACCGCGTTCCGGGGCTTCGCGGCCTGGCGAAGCCGCCGCCGGGTGATCTGCCCGTCCACGATGATCGGGATACCGAGAGCAAGCAGCAATCCCAGCGCTATGACGGGTACCAGCGACCGCCCGGTCTGGCTCACGCTGAGGGTCGCCTTGGGAGCGAAGGAGAGCGTCGCGGCCCCGATCCGGTTGTACTTGGTGACTCTCCCCTGCAACTGGGCCAGCTTCACGCTGATATCGCGGGTCACAGTGGAGAGCGTTCGTTCCACGGTGGTCTTGTCATGGCCTGAAACCGTGACCAGCAGGACGGACCCGGTTGTTGTCGTGGTGTAGGGCGCGAGCGCCACGGTGTAGGAGGCGGAGAAGCCCCGGGCGGCCAGGCTCTGGATGACGCCCGGGCCCATGAGCTCACGGCTGACCGCGTCGGCGGCCAGGGTGAGTGAAGGGCTGAAACTCAGGTACGGGTTCCCGCCGTAGGGGCTGGCAGCGGTCCGTGACGCGAGCAGGATCACCGATGAGTTCGCCTGGTAGGTCCGGGGCAGCGTCGTTAGCGCGACGCCGCTGCCGGCCAGCGCCGCCGCGAGGAGCGCCGTGGTCAGGTACCGGCGCTTTCGCCAAATACGAAATGATTCCGACAAATACATTGAACCCGCCCCAGCGTTGAAAATTTGCAGCCCCGTGCTGCCGCCTGCGTTATTCCTCATAACCGCCTGGATAGGACGGCGACGCTATCTGGGCCAGGGCAGCCTGCCCATCTGCGGCTTAGCCTACAGTGATGAGATGCCCCGTGCCGCGCCTTAGCTGATTATGTTTGTTCTATCGCGCCGGTCCGGTATCGTTCCTAAAATGTCTGCAGTCATCGCCATGGCAGGCAACGGATTGGGGGGTATGCGATGGAGGGCAGCCAATGAGCCTTCGCGAGATTTCGGTACGAAAGCGACTGCGCTTGGCCGCGGTAGTGCTGGCGCTGATCCTCGCGGCTGGTGTGGTATACGACATCAAGAGCGCCCCGCCGACCTATCTCGAAAGCGCAACCGTGATTTTTACCATGCCAAAAATTTGGGCTGCTTCCTCTACGTACTCCTGGCTTGCCCCGTCGGTCATCACGAGCGGCGAGGCGATGACCCAGATCATGACGAGCCCGCAATCTCAGCACAGGATTCGTGCCGCAGGTGGAACCGCCCGCTACGACCTAGTGCTTATCAACCTGTATAACGAGGATCATCCGAATTACAGCCGGCCCCTGGCCACGCTGACGGCGGCGTCGCCGAGCGCGGCCGATGCTCACCGCACGTTCATCGCCGCGGCGCGACTGCTTCGCCATCTCCTCGCGGCCCGGCAGGCCCAGGCGGGTGTGGCGCCGCGCAATCGCATCTCGGCCCAGATCATCGGGGATACCGGGCCCATCGTCCAGGCCGGCTCACCAAAGCGCACCTTTGCCGGGCTCGCACTCGTGGCGGTGGTAGTGGTTTCCATGCTGTGGGGGTTCCTCAGCCGGCGGGTCGCGGGCAGTAACCCAGCCGTCGCCGGTGGTCTGTATGAGGGGTTCGGTCACCAGGCTTTCCGTCGCACGGGGACGACCGGTCACCGGCCGTCCGGTGATACCTGGGCGAGGAGGCGCTGATCCGGCCCGGTCGCGACGTCAGTGGGTCGCGGTCGTTCCCGGGCTCCCTCCTCGTCGAGCAGCGCCGAGGCTATCCGATGCCCGGCGCGGCCGTCCCACAGCCTGGGCCGCCGCCGGGCGGGCGGGTCCGCGAGCACCTGGCGTGCCACGGTGACAATCCGGTCCGGATCGCGTCCCACCAATTGGTTCGTGCCTTCGGTGAGCGTTATCGGGCGCTCGGTATTGTCCCGGAGGGTGAGGCAGGGGACGCCGAGAACGGTGGTCTCCTCCTGCACACCGCCTGAGTCGGTGAGCACGATGCGGGCGGACGCCTCCAGGGCGACGAAGTCGAGGTAACCGGCGGGCGGTATGACCCGCACCCGCCGGGAGAGATCGGCGTCGCGCAGTCGTTGCGCTGCGCGGGGGTGGGCCGGCAGCACGAGCGGGCACATGCGCGCGACCTCGTCGAGCGCGGGGAGCAATGTGGCCAGAACCGCCGGATCGTCCACGTTCGCCGGGCGGTGCAGTGTGGCCAGGCCGTACCCGCGGGGCTCGAGTCCGAGCCGCCGCAGCGTGTCCCCCTCGACCGCCCGGCCAAGATTGGCCAGCAGCGTGTCCACCATGACGTTGCCGGCCAGGTAGATCTGGTCGTCCCGGTACCCCTCGGCCTGCAGGTTGGCCACCGCGTCGGCCGACGGGGCGAAGAGGTAGTCGCTCACCCGGTCGGTGACGACACGGTTGATCTCCTCCGGCATCGACCAGTCCCGGCTGCGCAGGCCGGCCTCGACGTGCGCGAGCAGAGCGCCGGACCTGGCGGTGACGAGCGCGCAGGCCAGCGTCGAGTTCACGTCCCCCACAACCACGACGACATCCGGCCGGACCCGCCCGGCCAGCGGCTCGAACGCCGTCATCACCCGGCCCATCTGGGTGGCATGGCTGCCCGAGCCAGCGCCCAGGAGATGGTCGGGCGGGCGGATCCCGAGATCGGCGAAGAAGACGTCGTTCATCGCCGGGTCGTAGTGCTGGCCGGTATGGACGAGGATGACATCCGCCCCGCGTTCCTCAAGGGCGTCCATGACCGGTTTGACCTTCATGTAGTTGGGCCGCGCTCCCGCGACGCAGATGACCCGCACCGGCCCGGTCCTCACAGGGTCTCGACGTTCTCGCCGGCCAGCACCCGGCGGCAGTCCAGGACGTAGCTCGCGTGGTTGCTGATGTCGCCGACGTCGAAGGCGTCGTGGTCGGTGAGCAGGACCACCGCGTCGGCGCGGGAGATCTCCTCGGGCGTCGGCTCAACGCGCGCCACCACCGTATCGACCACGGCGGTCTCGACGACGTGCGGGTCAGCCGCCCGCACGTCCGCTCCCATGGCCCTCAGCAGTTGCGCGACCCGGACGGCCGGCGACTCACGCGCGTCACCGGTGTTCTTCTTGTAGGCGAGGCCGAGCAGCAGGATGCGCGATCCGTTGACCGGGCGGCCGCGGGCATTGAACGCCATCATGAGCCGGCGGACAACGTAGTCCGGCATGTGGCCGTTGATGTCGTTGGCCAGTTCGACGAAGCGGAAACTCTGGCCCAGCGCCCGCTCCACCCGCCAGGACAAGTAGGACGGGTCGATGGGCAGGCAATGGCCTCCCACCCCTGGCCCAGGAGTGAACGGCATGAACCCGAATGGCTTGGTCGAGGCCGCGTCGATCGCCTCCCACACGTTGATGCCGAGGCCGTGGGCGAACATCGCGAGTTCGTTCACCAGAGCGATGTTCACGTGGCGGAAGGTGTTCTCAATGATCTTGGCCAGCTCGGCCTCTCGCGGCGAGGAGACCGCCACGGTGTGATCGACGATGCTGCGGTAGAAGGCCTGCACCGCCGCGAGCGAATCGGCATCGATCCCCGAGACGATCTTCGGGGTACTGACCAGCGTCCAGGTGGCGTTCCCCGGGTCGATCCGCTCCGGGCTGTAGCCGAGGTGGAAGTCGGTGCCCGCGATCAATCCCGACCCGTCCTCCAGCCACGGCAACACCTGCTCCTGAGTCGTCCCTGGATACGAGGTCGACTCGACGATCACCGTGGCGCCCGGCCGCAGATATCGGGCCAGCGTGCGGGCGGCGGCCTCGATATAGGTGAGATCGGGCAGGCCGTCCTGCAGCGGCGTGGGGACGGTGATCACCGCGACGTCGAAGCCAGCACACGCCCGGACCTCCGCCGACGGCCGGAACGCTCCGCT
>Ga0070717_10003657_pt1 | contig 11038 bp, 7 predicted proteins | sample LARL113metaG_FD_71366 | JGI IMG/M metagenome (GOLD analysis project Ga0070717, IMG submission 71366) | Corn, switchgrass and miscanthus rhizosphere microbial communities from Kellogg Biological Station, Michigan, USA - LAR L11-3 metaG | ecosystem: Host-associated > Plants > Roots > Rhizosphere ...
CATGCGTGCCGTCCGGCGTGCGCGGTTCGAACCTGATCGCGTGGTAGGCACGAAAGATGTACCCGGAACCATCCACCAGAAAGACGTGGTCGCCCTTCTTGAGCGGCCGTATGGCTGCGTTCGGGGGGACGGATGCGGGTGCTGCGGCTTTTACTTTGGATTTGGCGGGTGCTGGCATGGTGTCGAATGTGGCCCCGGAAGCCGCGTTAATCAATCCGGCACAAAATGCAGCCACAGAAAATGCATATTCTCCGGCGCCTCTCGCCTCTGCGGACAGTGTCTGCTAAGGAGGCGCATTCGGCCCTGACCGCACACGGTTTGTCACTTTCATGACGGATTTTCCATGCGCGTTGCCATGATCGGCACCGGCTATGTCGGCCTTGTTTCCGGCGCCTGCTTTGCCGACTTCGGCCACGACGTGATTTGCGTCGACAAGGACAAGGCAAAGATCGCTGCTCTGACGCGCGGCGAAATGCCGATCTATGAGCCGGGCCTGAGTGAGATGGTCGCCGCCAATAGCCGCGCCGGCCGGCTGAAATTCACAACCGAGCTTGCCGGCGCGGTTGCCGATGCGGAAGCCGTGTTCATTGCGGTCGGAACGCCCTCGCGCCGTGGCGACGGCTTCGCCGACCTCAGTTTTGTGCATGACGCCGCCCGCGAGATCGCCCGCGCCCTCAACGGTTTTACCGTCGTTATCACCAAGTCCACCGTTCCGGTGGGGACCGGCGACGAGGTCGAGCGCATTGTCCGCGAAACTCGCTCCGATGCTGATTGCGCGGTGGTTTCCAATCCTGAGTTCCTGCGCGAGGGCGCCGCTATCCAGGATTTCAAGCATCCCGACCGGATCGTGATCGGAACCTCGGACGCGCGTGCGCGCGAGGTCATGAGCGAATTGTATCGGCCGCTTTATCTCAATCGCTCGCCGATTTTGTTCACTGACCGGCGTACCGCCGAGCTGATTAAATACGCGGCCAACGCATTCCTTGCCACAAAGATCACCTTTATCAATGAAATCGCCGACCTTGCCGAAAAAGTCGGCGCCGACGTGCAGGAAATTGCGCGCGGCATCGGACTCGACAATCGAATCGGCTCCAAATTTTTGCACGCCGGCCCCGGCTACGGCGGCTCGTGTTTTCCGAAAGATACTGTGGCGCTGATCAAGACGGCGCAGGATCACGCGGCGCCGTTGCGCATTGTCGAGGCGGTTGCGGCAGTCAACGACGCGCGCAAACGCGCAATGGCGCGCAAGGTTGCCAACGCGCTGGGTGGTGAACTGCGCGGGAAAACCGTTGCGGTGCTGGGCCTCACGTTCAAGCCAAATACGGACGACATGCGGGAAGCGCCGTCGATACCGCTGATTACAGCGCTGCAGGACATGGGCGCCAAAGTGCGTGCCTATGATCCGGTCGGCATGGAGCAGGCCAAAAGCGTGATCGGCAGCGTGACATTCTGCAACGATGCTTATTCTTGTGCCGAGGGTGCGTCGGCGCTGGTCATCGTCACGGAATGGGAGCAATTCCGCGCTCTCGATTTCAAACGGCTGAAGGATACAATGGCGCAGGCGGTCCTGGTCGATCTGCGCAACGTTTACCGGCCCGACGAGATAGCTCGCCACGGCTTTGTCTATGAAAGCATCGGGCGGCCGCGGAAATGATTTCAGAATTCGTAGCCAATAGAAGTTGTCGTCCCCCGCGATAGCGGGGGACCGTTCATCACCGACATCGCTGCGTATTGATTCCCGCGATTATCGGATCGTCCGTTTGCGCGGATGATGATGCTGAAGGTCATGCGAAAGTTCGAAACATCTCTTCCGATCGACGAGGCGCTGCCGCAATTGACGGCTGCACTCACGACCGCGAACTGCGCCGTGCTGGTCGCCCCGCCTGGTGCCGGCAAGACCACGCGCGTGCCCCTGGTGCTGCTGGATGAAGCGTGGGCGCGGGACAAAAAAATTCTTGTCCTGGAGCCACGCCGGCTGGCTGCGCGTGCCGCAGCCTCCCGGATGGCCGCGACGCTCGGCGAGCAGGTCGGCCAGACCATCGGCCTGCGCGTGCGCTTCGGCTCACGGATTTCGAAACGCACGCGTATCGAGGTGGTGACGGAAGGTGTGTTTACGCGGCTCGTGCTCGACGATCCTTCGCTCGACGGAATTGCCGCGGTGTTGTTCGATGAATTTCACGAACGGTCATTGGATGCCGATCTCGGCTTGGCCCTGGCGCGCGACGCGCAGCAAGGTCTGCGTCCGGATCTCAAGCTGCTGGTCATGTCGGCAACATTGGACGGCGCCCGCGTTGCGGCGCTGCTTGGCAATGCCCCGGCGATCGAAAGTGAAGGCCGTGCCTATCCGGTCGAGACGCGTTACGTCGGCCGCGACACGCGCGCGCCGATCGAGCGCCAGATCGCTGACGCGGTCGAGCGCGCGCTGCACGCGGAAACGGGGTCGATGCTGGTCTTCCTGCCGGGTGCCGGCGAAATCCGCCGGACTGAAATGCTGCTCAAAGATCGCGTGCGTGATGGCAATGTCGATGTCGTCGCGCTCTATGGCGCGCTTGACGCACGCGAGCAGGACCGCGCCATTTCGCCGTCGCCGCCTGGCCGCCGCAAAATCGTCCTCGCAACCTCGATCGCCGAGACTTCGCTCACCATCGAGGGCGTGCGCATTGTGATCGATAGCGGGCTATCGCGAGTCCCACGGTACGAGCCCGACGTCGGGCTCACCCGCCTCGAAACCGTACGTGTGTCGCGCGCGGCGGCCGACCAGCGCCGCGGCCGCGCCGGCCGCACCGAGCCGGGCGTCGGCTATAGGCTGTGGGACGAACCGCAGACGAGTTCGCTGGAGCCCTATACGCGACCCGAGATTCTATCGGCGGATCTCTCGTCGTTCGTGCTCGACCTGGCGCATTGGGGCGTCGCCGATCCCGCAAAGCTGGCGTTTCTCGATGCGCCCCCACAGGCGGCGCTCGCGGAGGCGCGCCTTTTGCTGAAAGAGATCGGAGCTATCGATGCAGCGGGCCGCATCACGGACGAGGGCCGCAAGCTGCGATCTTTGCCGCTGCCGCCGCGTCTCGCACGCATGGTAGTTGACGCCACAGCAGAAGGGAGCGGTGCATTGGCTGCGACGATTGCTGCGGTGTTGACGGAGCGGGGACTCGGCGGCGATGACGTCGATTTACGGCACCGGCTCGACAATTTTCGTCGCGACCGCTCGCCGCGCGCGGAGGATGCGCGCGCAATGACGAAGCGGTGGGTCGAGACCGCGGGTCCCGGCAAGAGCACCGGTGAGCTTAGCGCGGGAGCTCTTCTCGCGTTGGCCTACCCGGACCGCATCGCCAAAAATCGAGGCACAGGCGGCGCGTTTCTTCTCGCCAATGGCCGCGGCGGTGCGGTTGATCCGGCATCGGCGCTCGCGCGCGAGCCGTTCCTGGCGGTCGCTGAGCTTACCGGCGCGGCCGCAGCTAGCCGTATTGTGCTGGCTGCACCCATTGAGACCGCCGAGATCGAGACGCGCTTCGCCGGCCAGATCGAAGACCGCAGCGAGGTCAGCTTCGACTCGGCGTCCGCATCACTGCGCGCGCGGCGACGGCAGCGGCTGGGCGCGATCGTCTTGTCCGAGCAAACGAGATCGGTCGCGCCCGATTCCGAAAGCGCTCGGCTTCTGGCGGAAGGCATCGCCGGGGTAGGCATTGGAAAATTAGCGTGGACCAAGGCGCAGCTTCAACTGCGCAACCGCGTGATGTTTCTCCGGCGTGCCGAAGGCGACGAGTGGCCTGATTTGTCCGACGCGGCGCTGGCCCGTACGACTGCCGAATGGCTCGCGCCGTTCCTCACCGGCAAGTCGGCGCTGTCGCAGATCGGCGCTGATGATTTGACGGCAGCATTGGATGGGTTGATCCCATGGAACCTGCGTAAGCGACTTGATGCCGAGGCACCGACCCATTTCACAGCGCCATCGGGTTCACACGTTCCGATCGACTACGAAGCGGAAGAAGGTCCGAAGCTTGCCATCCGCGTGCAGGAATTATTCGGCCTTGCGGTCCACCCCACGATCGCCGGCGGCCGCGTGCCTTTGTTGATCGAATTGCTGTCGCCCGCGCATCGGCCCGTCCAGGTGACGCGCGATCTGCCGGGCTTCTGGCGCGGCAGCTACAGGGACGTCAAAACCGAAATGCGGGGCCGTTATCCGCGGCATCCCTGGCCGGACGACCCAATGAAGGCGCCGGCGACCCGGCGGGCAAAGCCTCGCGGCCAATAGATTCAATTGTCGCGGTTGCCGTAACCGGCGGCTGACCATTGGCCAAGGCGTGGCAAGTTGCGGGAACGCGTTAAGCCCGTCTTGAACCTGATGTGCCAGATTTGGCGGTAATCCACGGGTTTTGCCATGCGCCAGTTATATTTCTTTGCAGGACTCCTGCTTGCGGTTTGTGCTTTTGGCGCACGCTTTGCAGACCGCGTTGTCGAAGGACATTCGGACACTCAAGCCGCGGTCGTGCAGCCGTCGTATGAGCCGCGCGAACCAACGAGCTCGGGCCGCAGCATGATGCTGGAAAGCGACCGGCAGGGCCATTTCGAGGTCGAGGCGAGAGTCGAGGGGCGGTTCATCGACTTCATGGTCGACACCGGTGCATCGCTTGTGGTGCTTCGTGAATCGTCGGCGGTGCAAGCCGGAATTCGCCCGCAGCCGCGCGACTATACCGCCACTGTCATGACTGCGAACGGCAAAATCAAAGGGGCGCGCACCCAAATCGAGCGTATCGAGGTCGGCGGCATTACAGTCTATGATGTGCCCGCGATGGTGCTGCCGGACGAGGCCCTGGCGAGGAATCTGCTTGGCGTGTCATTCCTGTCACGGCTCAAGCGCTACGAATTTGCCAATGGCCGATTGGTGCTCGAACAGTAGGCACCGTTTTCTGGCATTCGAAAGTTTGACGGAGCGCTTTGCGGCTCTCCGGCGTTAGGGTATTGGATTCGCGCCGGACTATTTTGAGGACCTGATGTTTCCCACACCGAAGCCCGCCCTGTCACCGAATACCTACGCCTATGAGTCCACGCCACTGGTGAAACCGACTGGTTTCCGCGAGTACGACGCACGCTGGCTGCTTGAAAAAGAAATCAATCTGATGGGCGTGCAAGCTCTTGGCCTCGGCCTTGGCACGCTTATCCGTGAACTGAACGTGAAACCGGAAATTGTGACCGGCCACGATTTCCGTAGTTACTCGGCGTCCGTGAAGATGGCGCTGATCTCCGGCCTGATGGCCTCGGGCTGCAAGGTTTACGACATCGGTCTCGCCATCACGCCGATGGCTTATTTCGCACAGTTCGAACTCAATGTGCCCTGCGTCGCGATGGTGACCGCTTCGCACAACGACAATGGCTGGACCGGCGTGAAGATGGGAGCCAACCGGCCGCTTACGTTTGGTCCGGTCGAAATGAAGCGCCTTAAGGAGATCGTGCTCGGGGCGAAGTTCGATTTCAAGGATGGCGGCAGCTATGTATTCGTTGAGAATTTTCCCGAACGTTACATTGCCGACTTGACCAAACGGCCGAAACTCAAGCGCAAGCTCAAAGTGGTGGCCGCCTGCGGTAACGGCACGGCCGGCGCCTTTGCGCCGCGGATCCTGCAGGCCATTGGTTGCGAGGTGGTGCCGCTCGACTGCAATCTCGACCACACCTTCCCGCGCTACAATCCCAATACCGAAGACATGAAAATGCTGCATGCCATGCGCGACGCCGTGCTCGTCAATCGCGCGGATGTTGCACTTGGTTTTGACGGCGATGGCGATCGCTGCGGGGTCGTAGACAACGAAGGTGAGGAGATCTTCGCCGACAAGGTCGGCGTCATGCTGGCGCGCGACATGTCGGCGCTGCACCGGAACGCGACCTTTGTGGTGGATGTGAAATCGACCGGACTGTTCCTGACCGATCCGGTGTTGAAGGCCAATGGCGTGAAAGTCGATTACTGGAAAACCGGGCACTCTTATATCAAGCGGCGGGTCAACGAACTCGGCGCGGTCGCCGGTTTCGAGAAATCCGGACACTTCTTCTTCAACAAGCCGTTCGGGCGCGGCTATGACGACGGCATGATCTTTGGGCTTGCCGTTTGCGACATGCTTGATCGCAATCCGGGAAAGAGCATGGCCGATCTTCGCAAGGCGTTGCCGAAGACCTGGGGTTCGCCGACGATGTCGCCGCACTGCGACGACGAGAAAAAATATGAAGTCGTCGATGCGGTGATGAAACAATTTCAATCGGCGCACGCAAGTGGTGCGAAGGTCGCCGGCCAGGCGATCCGCGACCTTGTCACCGTGAATGGCGTTCGTGTCACGGTGGAGGACGGCACGTGGGGCCTTGTGCGCGCTTCTTCCAACAAGCCGGAGCTTGCGGTCGTGGTCGAAAGCCCCGTGTCGGAAGCGCGCATGCGCGAGATGTTTGCGGCCGTTGACGGAGTGCTCCGCACGCATCCGGAGGTCGGCGCCTACAATCAGACGATCTGACCGCGTTTTCTTGCGGTGCGCCAGCCTGTAAGCTTGCCCTTATGCAAATTGCCATTATCGGTGCCGGACCCGCGGGCCTCTATCTCGCTTACCTGATCAAACGGCGGCAACCCGGCAGCGACGTCATTGTCATCGAGCAGAATCCGGCCGATGCGACCTTCGGCTTCGGCGTGGTTTTTTCCGACCGCGCGCTGGAATTTCTGCGGGAAGACGACCCGGAAACTTACAGCGCAATCGTTCCGCATATGGAATCGTGGAACGATATTGCCATCGTGCATCGTGGCGAATGTGTCGTCATCGACGGCATCGGGTTCGCCGCGATCGGCCGGCTCAAGCTTCTGGAGCTGTTGCAGGCGCGGGTGCGTTCGGTCGGCGTCGCGCCGGTCTACCGCCGCGCGGTGAAAAGCCTTGATGAGCTGGCGGGTGCCGATCTTGTCGTCGGCGCGGACGGCGTCAATTCGCTGGTGCGCCGCAGTTCCGAGACGAAGTTCGGCGCCAGCATTCGCCTTTTGACCAATCGTTTTGCCTGGTTCGGCACCACAAAACGCTTCGAAACCTTGACCCAGACTTTTGTTGAGTCTGAACTTGGTTCTTTTAATGCGCATCACTATCGCTATGCGCCCGGCGCAAGCACTTTTATCGTTGAAGTGAACGCGGACACTTTTGCGCGAGCGGGTTTTGCGCGGATGGACGAAAATGACACGCGCGCATTGTGCGAGCGTGTGTTTGCGCAGGCTTTGGGCGGCCACGCGCTCATCTCGAACAACTCGATCTGGCGGCAATTTCCGATCGTCCACAACGAAAGGTGGTGCGTGGGGAGGACGGTTCTCATTGGTGATGCGCTGCACACCGCACACTTTTCTATCGGGTCAGGTACGCGGCTCGCTATGGAGGACGCGATCTTTCTCGATAAAGCGCTGGCAACGCATCGTGATGATATTGACGCGGCACTTGCTGCCTATGAAGCCGGGCGCAGGCCGATCCTGGAAAAGCTGGTTGCGGGCGCCAACGGCAGTGCCGATTGGTATGAGCATTTCAACGAGCATATGCGGCTCAAACCGACCGACTTTGCGATGAGCTACATGACGCGTTCCGGCCGTATTGATCTTGAGCGCCTGCGCAGGTTGTCGCCGGGTTTCGTTGCGCGCTACGAGTGCGAACATTCGAAAAACTAGTGTTCCACAGGGGCCATACGGTTAACGAGACATAAATACCTCCTGCGTAGGGTTGTCGCGGTCTTACCACCGCCATTGCACCCATGTTCCAGGTCTACAATTGCCTCACTGTGCAGCATGATTGGCGACTCGTTGGAGTCGCCGCGGTCATTTGTCTTTTCGCGAGCCTCAGCGCGGTCAACATATTCAATCGTGCGCGCGCGACCGATGGTCGAACCCGCGTTATCTGGATCATTGCCGCCGGCGTAGCCGGCGGCTTTGGCATCTGGGCAACACATTTCGTGGCCATGCTGGCCTATGAGCCCGGGATCACGGTTGCTTACGGGGTGACCCTGACCGTTCTCTCGCTTGCCGCCGCGGCCGCCACCATGAGCTTCGCGTTGAGCATTGCGGTCTATGTGCCGGCGCGCTGGGCGGCGCCATTGTCGGGCGCGCTGATCGGCGGCGGTATCGCAGCAATGCACTATACCGGCATGTTTGCGGTCGAAATTCCCGGCCGCATTGAGTGGCGGATCGACTTGGTCGCTGCCTCGATCATATTAGGGATGATCTTCGGCGCGTTGGCCATGAAAGTGGCGGTCCGGTCATTCACGAGGCGCGATGCGGCAATTGCAGCTGTGTTGCTGACGCTGGCGATCGTGTCGCACCATTTCACCGCCATGGGCGCCGTTGAGATTGTACTCGATCCAACGCGCTCGATCGGCGCGCTCGCCATCTCGCCGGCAGTGTTGGCTGCTGGGATCGCAAGCGGAGCTATGGCGGTTCTCGGAATTGCGCTGACAAGCACCTTCGCCGGCCGCAGATTGCACGATAAAAGCGCGTATCTCGCCCTTGCGCTCAACAATATGACGCAAGGCTTCGTCATGTTTGATTCAGCCGAACGGCTTGTGGTCTGCAATGACCGTTATATCGAAATGTACGGACTGTCACCGGACATCATCAAGCCAGGAGCAACCCTCGTCGACGTCATCCGGAACCGCTTCTCGTCCGGCAGTCTCGACACAGATATCGAGAAATATCGCCAGGAGATACTTGAGTCGGTCAGGGACGGACGATCGTCAGGCGGAATCATCGAAACTCCCGATGGGCGCGCCATATCTGTGGTCAATCGGCCGGTCAAAGGCGGTGACTACTGGATCGGCACACATGACGACATTACCGAGCGCATCAACGCCGAAAGAAAAGGCGCGGCACTGTCGGAACAGGAACGCCGCCGCGTCGAGATCGAAACCGAAATCCGCGCTTTTCGTGAAAGTGTGGCGGCGGTATTGCAAACAGTGAATGAAAGCACCGCGGCGCTGAAATCGATCGCAGTGACGCTGGCGAATTCGTCGAGCAGTACGTCCGAGCGCACCGCCGGCGCTGTCCAGACGTCAAACGAAGCCTCCGCCAACATGACGGCGGCGGCGGGCGCCGCCGAAGAACTGATCGCTTCGATAGGTGAAATCGGCCGCCAGATCAGCCAGGCGGCGGAAGTCGCCTCGCATTCGGTCGTAGAGGCACACACGACCAACGAGCAGATGACGCGTCTGACCGACACCGTCCAGGAGATCGGCGAAGTCGTCAATCTGATCCGCAATATTGCCGGGCAAACCAACCTGCTCGCGCTCAATGCAACGATTGAGGCGGCGCGCGCCGGTGAGGCTGGTCGCGGATTTGCCGTGGTTGCGTCGGAGGTCAAATCCCTGGCGGTGCAGACGGCCAAGGCGACCGAGCAAATCGCCAGCCAGATCGAGGCCGTGCAAAGCTCCACGCGCGTTGCGGTCGATGCCATCCGGCGCAATACAGAACGGATGCGCGAGATCGATGGCTATACGTCGGCGGTGGCTTTGTCGCTGCAACAGCAGGACAGCGCCACCGACGAGATCTCGCACAATGTGGCGAGCGCGGCGCATGGCGCGAAGGGGATGGTCACCGTGCTTGACGAAGTCACGCGGGGCGTCGGCGATACACGTAATGCAGCCAGCAAGGTCCTTGAAGCGTCCGAAACCGTCGAGGCAGCCGCCAACGGCCTTCAGCGCCGCATTGAAGGCTTTCTCGGCCGCGTCGCTGTCTGACCGGCTTAGTCTTTCTCTTCCTTGAAGGTCTCACGGAACGGATGGGCGGGATAGACGCCCAGCACGGTGAGTTCCTTCGAGAAGAAGGCAAGCTCTTCGAGCGCAAAGACCAGTGCGCGGTCGTCAGGATGGCCTTCGACGTCGGCATAGAACTGCGTCGCGAAAAAATTGCCGCCGACCATGTAGCTTTCGAGCTTGGTCATGTTCACGCCGTTGGTGGCGAAACCACCGAGCGCTTTGTAAAGCGCGGCCGGCACGTTGCGCACCCTGAAGACGAAGGTCGTGACGATCTTGCCCTTGCCGGGTTGTGCCCATTTTTTCTCACGCGAGAGCACGACGAAGCGGGTGGTCGAATGGGACTCGTCTTCGACATTCTCTTTCAGGATGTCGAGACCGTAGATCTCCGACGCCAGCCGGGATGCAATGGCAGCGCGCGTAATGTCCTTTGCTTCGGCGACTTCACGCGCCGAACCGGCTGTATCGGCCGCCACCACAGGCTTGAGCTTTAACTCACGAATGACGTTTCGACACTGTCCGAGCGCCATCACGTGGCTCTGCACGGTCTTGATCGTTTTCAGGCTCGCACCTTTCGGTGCCATGAGCTGATTTCGAATCGGAAGAAACCATTCCGCGATGATGTGCATGCCGGCCGTCGGCATTAAATGATGAATGTCGGCGACCCGGCCGGCGACCGAATTCTCGATGGGGATCATGCCCAGATCGACATCGCCGGCTGCGAGCGCCGCGAAGCAATCTTCGAAGGTCGGGCAGGGCACCGGTTCGTGGTCAGGATAGGCGTCGCGGCACGCAATATGTGAATTTGCGCCCGGTTCTCCCTGAAAGATGATCTTCTTCTTGGCCATGGCCCATTCCCTTTAACGCGATCCGTACGCAGACCTTTAGGTGCGAGTCAACCGGCGGGCCTTTTCTAAATCCTCCGGCGTATCGACGCCGAGCGGCACGCTGTCCACCACCATCGCATCGATCCGCATTCCGGCGTCGAGCGCGCGCAGTTGCTCGAGTTTCTCGCGTTGTTCGTTGGCAGATGGCGGCAGATTAACAAAGCGCTCCAGCGCCGCGCGCCGATAAGCATAGAGCCCGATATGGTGGTGGTGCGGGCCGGGGCCTGTCGCGGCCTTGCAAGTGAAAGAGAGCGCGTGCAGGCGGCCGCGCGAAACCTGCGGCCCCGAAACCTTGACGACGTTTGGATTACCGAGTTCGACCGGGTCGGTGATGACGGCGGCGAGCGTGGCGATATCGACGGCCGGGTCATCGAGGGGTTTGAGGGCTGCGCCGATATCGGCTGGGCTGATGG
>Ga0070717_10003658_pt1 | contig 11035 bp, 5 predicted proteins | sample LARL113metaG_FD_71366 | JGI IMG/M metagenome (GOLD analysis project Ga0070717, IMG submission 71366) | Corn, switchgrass and miscanthus rhizosphere microbial communities from Kellogg Biological Station, Michigan, USA - LAR L11-3 metaG | ecosystem: Host-associated > Plants > Roots > Rhizosphere ...
CCAGCGTGACGCATCCGCAGCGCGGGCAGGATATGACCTTTCTGGATGTCACCGGCAGTGGCAAACTGGTAGGCACGGTCGTTAACTTTACCCGGCCTGGCAGCACACTCGAAGGCGATCCGCATATCTACCTGGACGATAGCCAGACGCCTCAAATTGCTGTCACCGGTACCGAAGAGTGGGGCCTGGGCGGAAACTACTGGAATGGCGGTCAGCAGGTGACGCTTCCCCTGGGCGGTTTGCCGAGCAGCGTCAACAATCCGCCCGGCACGGATATTGATGGGGCCGCGCTCTACCGCTTTCTTATCGCGGATAGCATCCCGTTTAATCGTCACCTCGTGGTGCGCTGGGAACATGGTGGAATCGATGAAAGCACCCTCCCCTATCGCGCTATCATGCTCTGGTATGGCACCCCCGCGCAAACTGCCATCCTCAGCGATGATCTCACGCCGACAGCGCCTGCCAGCGCCCTCGCACACCAATACCTGGCAACCGGCCAGCACATCTACCAGCTCACAGCAGCCTACGAATATACCGTACATAGCCCGCTTAGTACGGCAACAGGTACGGCGCTGACCGGAACAGCCAGCTTTACCATGCGACTCGACCCGCGCAACATGGGCGCGTTCTTGCGCCGCACCTTCGACGATTGTGTCGCCAACCAGCGCGCCAGCATCTATCTCGATGGGAACTTTGCGGGTACGTGGTACGATGCAGGCGCATCCAATGGGACGGGTGTTGATGGACACCGGCGCTGCTGGCGCGACGAAGATTTCCCGCTCCCGGCCTCGCTGACCGCCGGGAAATCGTCGGTGAACGTGCGCATTGCGTTCGCTCCGACCACCGATCCCCAGAATAGCGAGTGGACAGCCTTTCGTTATTCGATGTACAGTTTTGTATTGCCGGGTTGATCTTCGTGCATGAAAGGGCGCGAAACATTGTAAAGCCGCCTTGAGAGTATTCCTTCTGCGCCAGATGGGCCGCTCGCGTGCCTGCCGAAGCTGATCGCCAAAGATTTTATTCGTCCGGGACGGTGTCTCCATACAATCCGCATCTCCCAATGCTATTTTTACGCATTGTAGCGGTTTTACGGGGAAGCATCTTCCTATAGTCTATAAGCTGAATAGCTGTAGTTCTTAACTCGTCAGCCACTTGCACTTGGTGAAGGCAAAGAAAAGTGCTCAAAGGAGGGGCCTGTCTTCAAATTTTTGAGCCAGTCCTGTTTTCACCCATCTTATGATAGTGGAGCATTACATGGAGCCATTCTCCGGTTCACGCCTTGTAGAGCTTGAAGCATTATTGCGCCAGCATCCTGATGGCCTCACCCCTAGTGAGTTGGCGGAAGCCTTAGCGGTCGATGTCAGCACGATTCGACGTGATTTAGGCCGCCTATCCTCGACAGGAGTCGAAATAGGTAAGCGTGGTCGACGCTACCATATAGGCTTTCATCATGCAACGCGCTCCCTACGGCTGACGCCCGATGAAGTGCTTGCGTTGTATTTTGCGTGCCGTTTACTCTCACGCCAACAGAGTGATCGCAATCCTCATGCCGAGCACGTCATGCAAAAGCTTGCTGACGCTGTGCATGATGACTCACCTCGATTTTCGAACTATATCGAGGAGGCAGCCTTGCTGCAACGGTCCCTACCGCTAGATGAAGGCTATCTTGCTGTACTGGAAACGCTGACGCAGGCCTGGTCTGAAGGGCGGGTCGTTCATCTGCATTATCGGGATCGAACTGGTTCCATCACTGAACGAAATTTTCACCCTTTTTGTATCGAACCTTATGGAGCGACTAACAGTTGTTATACCATTGGCTTCGATGAATTGCGTCATGCCATCCGTATCTTCAAGCTGAATCGTATTCTTGCTGCTGACCTGACAAATGAGTACTTCGATATTCCATCAGACTTCAATCCCAATCGCTTGTTTTCAGAGGCTTGGGGAGTCGTCTGGCATGACAGACCCCCTCAAATGGTAGATTTGCGCTTTTTTGGCGACGCTGCACGTATCGTGCAAGAGGCGTTTTGGCATCCCAGTCAGCGTGTGCTTGCAGAACAAGATGGAACATCTCGTATCACCTTTCAGGTATCCGAGCCTCTCGAAATGGAGTCCTGGATCCGTCAATGGGGGGCATCGGTAGAAGTCATTGCTCCCCCTGAACTACGGAAGGCTATCGCCACCAATATACATCAGCTAGCGGAACAGTATACAGAGGACATTATTTCCATTACTTATCAGCACACTCGAGGCACTCCCTCTGGTGAGAAAGGCACTGACATGGCCGGATACCCTGAGTACTATCAACGTGCAATTGATACGTACGAGCATGGCATAAAACTTGTTTTGGGGCCAACAGGCCTGGGTAAAAGCGGCAGTATTCCCGATGTTGTGCATATGAATCCTGATCGTAAGTTCATCTATATGGCTAATCGCAAACAACTGCTCGAAGAAATGGCAGCACGCTTCAAGCCAGGGGAGTATGTCATTTTACGACGCGATCTCGAAGTCGTGCGGGACGTACTCCTGACACAGCGAGCTGCCTTTGAGGCATTGCTCGTCGATCCTCGTTTCAAGTCCTACCTCGAGCAGGCTCGCCAAAGAAGCCGCCTGAAAAGCCTGGAAATTGTTGCTATTCGTCGTGCCTGCCAGCAGGTGATTGAGATGACGAAAGAGGAACGAATACTGCCGGACTGGCTATCCAGGTACGTTGATGCGCAAGCACGGATCGTGCTCCAGGCGGTGCGTTGGGTTCTTCAGGTCACACGCGATGAAAATGAGCAGGGCAAGGTCTATACATGGCTGGTGAACCATCCTGTCGTAGAGGCATTCTTCCCGGCCATTCCATTTCGCCGTCGCCCTGAAGTTCGCATTATGTTGGTAACACTACACAAAGCATTTTATGGCTTTTTCGACGGTGCGCAGATGCGCAGCCTCACCGATCTTTCTGCTGATAAACGCCTGGTCGTTTTTCTCGATGAGTTTGATTTCCTCGAACATGATCTTGTCACATTGATTTGCCGTGGCCCTCAGATCACCGATCCATTTGCTTTTATGGCACACTTCTACCGCGCGATGGCTCATCATAAGCTCCCGAAAGCCGATTTTCCCCTTCACCCCAATATCCGCAAACGTATCGAAAAGATTGTCGAGATCATAGATGATGTGCAGCGAAAGAAGTTGAATTATCCAACAATCAATCAGTTCACACTGGAAAAAACACCCGCGCCAGCAAACCAGCCTTTTACCCCGGCAGTGTTTCGTACGCAGCATGTTATCAGTACAAACCCGCTCTATATCAACCAAACTGATCGTGCCTTCCAGTTAGAGATGCAGCGCAACAACCCAGGCTGGCTTCCGGCACGGTGGCTCTTTAATGCTGTTGGAACGGCCACAACACGTACCATTGCACTGCTCAAAGAGATGGAGCGTGACGAGGAAGTGCGATATTGGGAAATACTGCGCCAGTGTTTTAACAACACGGACTTTTTCGATCAAGTTGCCGTCATCCCGCGGTTACCTCGTCAACAACAAACACAGACTACCCAGCGTGGAAGCCTGCTCAGTGGAGGATATGACCTCTTCGACATTAGTGATCTTCAGCAACGCACCGATAACGAAGAGGTTGAAGTACAGTATTATCAGATGTTACAAACGCCTGAAAACCTGCTCCATGCTCTAGCAGAGAAGTTCCTTGTCTTCGGCCTCTCGGCAACTGCCGATCTTCCACGCTGTATTCATCATTTCGATCTTGACTGGTTCGACAAACAGGATCTCCTGCTTCCTACGACCGATGAGGACCGCACCGACATCCAACTCATGAGTGCGCAGAAGGCAAAGCAGCGAGGAGGTCACCAGATGAGTGTCGCACTCGTAGATGGTCTCGACAAGGTTGATCTTGTTCAAGAACACTTATCTCAGTTCCTGAAAGCGGTGGCAGACAATGATGAATTTGAAAAGGATAGGGGTGGACATCGGAGCCAGCGCATGCACCGTTTTTTCTCCAGCTTGTTTTGGCTTCTTGATCAGGGAGGCAAGCGTCCCCGGCAACTGCTCTTTTTGAATACTTTTCATCAAGTACGGCTTCTTTTTACCACTTTTGCTAGTCATGCGGAGGAGGCAGGTGTCTATCAGGTCGAGCCATTGCCCGATACCTCCTGGTTCGATGCATTTACGCTCACTATAGCTCAGCGCAAGATCACCGTGGTCTTTTTTGATGCCGAGCTTGCCACACAAGTGCGACAAAGCAAAGAAGCTGAACAAGCTTTTACGCGGCTCTTCTGGACGCCCAATCCAGTGATCGTCGTCACCCAGTATCTCTCCGCTGGCAATGGCGTCAATCTCCAGTATACGAACGAGAAAGGCGGGCCAGCACAGGACTTCACGCATATTGGGCTGCTCGAAGCTCCCTATTACTTTTTCACGAATCCTGATCCACAGGAGCAGTCCTTCGACGATGTTTTCGCTGGTCGGAAGGAGAATGTGTGGTATCAGGCAAAACTCTTCTGCGCCAAACTGATTTCTGAGGCACGCTTTCGCCAGGTTCTCAGTACCATTAATCGACCTGGAGAGTGGAATGCACGCTATCAGCAGGGAACGACTGCGGAGGATTGTCTCCTGAATCAGCTTGCCATTTTTATTCAAGCATTGGGGCGTGTAGAACGGACTTGGAGTGAGACGCCTGCTCAAGTCGCGTTGCTCAGTCCAGAAGTCTTCCGTACATTCCAGGCATTTATGGGTGACAAGTATGAAACGATCAGAGAGCAGCATGCGCCTTTTACCTCTGCAAATCTCCAAGCCGTGTTCAATGACATTGCACGCAAGACAACGAGCTTCGAGCGTGAGGCACGCCGTCAGCACGACACGCATTTACGAGCCAGTAACAACTCCTGTCGGGAAGCGATTCAGGATTTGGTCATCCGGCTCGAAACGGTATGCAGTCAGGGGAAAGACCTTGAAGCCAGGCACGATTGGGAAGCACTGCGCCGAGCAGTGCTCCGGCATGATTTTCATGCGGAAGTGGTGGATCGCTACCATTGCGCCACTTCCTCTCCCTATTATGCGCATGGCCGATTGAATCTCACGCCTGAACTCGATCTTTTGCCTCTTGCACTCACGATTCCCGAGAGTCGGATTTTCCACCTGGACGCGGCTTATGCCATTATCTCGGGCAATCCCGTGATTCGGGATCATTTTCTCGATCAGGGATACGATTTACAGTTCGATCACCCAGGCTCGCATTTCTTCACGCCCTATTGCCTACAAGCCATTCTGGCCGGAGCAATCGGAGAGGAGGCGATTACCGCACTCTTAGAGAAGGAGGGCATCACTGTGAAGCCGCTACCTGATGCACTCTTCGAGGTAGCAGACCTGTGCATTGCAACAAAGCCCTGGTTCATTGATTGTAAAAACTACAATGATCTCACCCTTGATCGTTTTTCACTTCCCATCGACGACCCACTTTGGCATCCGTCGTTGAACGAGGCATCTTTTACCAAGCATGCTCAAGCAAAGCTAGATCGTATCCAGCACCATGTTGGACCGGATGGCAAGCTCATCTATATTAACCTCGTCAGTGGGCAGGAACGGCCACTGGGATACTATACCAGCGATTTTCAAAAGGTCACGGACTTTCACGAGGCGGCGATCATCGTTGTGCAAGGAGCGCTTGATCGTCAGGCTCCCAATTGCTACCAGTCTGCATTCACGATGTTCCTTGCCGACCTCAAAAAAGCGTTGCATCCAGCGGAGGAGAATGAAGCATGACTATCCTGGCTCACCCCAAACAACACACAGCGAGGACAACTACATTAGTTGTCGAGCGTCCCCAAAATTATGCTCTGCTCGAAGCGCGGTTCCAACTCGTGCGGTATCTCATTCCCGATGCGTTACGCCACCGTGGGAATCCTACAGACTTTGGTCGCGTCCAGAATACCGTTCGCGACCAGCTCGACTATCCCTACAGGTCGTTTCAGCATGATCAGCTTGACGGAGCAAAGAATGAAAAATGGGCCATCTACGTTCTTTACCCGCAAGGGGCACAAATCGGCGAACTGGTTCTTTCCTGGTTTCGAGAAGAGCCTCTTCCGCGGAGGGAGATAGCGTTTGGCGATCTGCCACTGCATGTGCTGCTCAAATTGTTAGCGTTCAGGTTTTTCCGTAGTGATAAGACACACCGTTTCGTCGGCCAGGACAAATGCTACGTGTATGCACGACCAGGCGGGAAGGACAGCGATTTTCACTATTGCGTGGAAATCGAGTTGAGCGGCGCGCCAGCTAATACAGAGGGCGCTCCAGCACAAGAGTTTCGCGTCATTCCTCACGCCAGATGCTTCGGCAAAGCTACTCCGCAACTGAAAGAGGTAGGTGTCTACGATAACCGCCTGAGACGCGCACACAGCCTCGACGACTATGTCGACCTCTTTCAGGGCATGTATCCTGCCCTCCGTTTTGTGGCCTTGGAGGATATGAGACGTGCCCCACAGGGGGGCGTGATCGTATTATTAGATGCGACAGCGGAAGATTTTAAAGAAGATGGCATCCTCTTTGGACAAACTGATCCTTACCCGGCACTCTATAGAGAGCATCCAAACATTCCTAAACATTCCATCAATGTCAATTCCAATGACCCCGATGCGTTGGAAGGTGGAGATTACCTTGATTATTCCCTGATTCAACTTCCAGATAAGGACTTTGCGCGAAACCTGCACGTGGTACTGAGCGAACTCTATCTGAAATGCGCCATTATTTATGGCGCAGCCCATTTCCCCTTGCCATTTCTCCCTGATGAACTGGCGTTTGTTCGCAGAGGGCGCTCTGGTGGTGAAACCATCACAACGGCACTCTGGTTTGCAGAACATCAGTTGCACTTCGCAAATCTAGGAGACCCAACACAAAGCGAGGCATTTTATGTACTGCTTGAGAGGTGGGGAGTGGACTGGGATGAACAATATGACAAGCTCTTGGCAGAACGAAAGCGTATTCCAGAGCATGGTTCAATCAAGGACCTGCCGGCGTTTGACATCATTGTAGGTCGCGATCTTTTCGTCGCTATCGAGGATCTGGCAGAACGTATCCTCTACGAATATGATACCATCGAGCAGCGACACCAGGAACAATACTCCATAGCCTATCCTATAAAACACTTTCAGTTAGCTCCACAGTATGAGACGATTCAGCAAGAGCGGTCCACGCTTTTACCTTTGGAGCAGATGGTACAACAAGGTCTCCTGGATGGGAGCAAGAAACCCACCTCGAAAAATGCCCGGCAATCTCAGGCTTTTTACAAGCAACTGCTGGAATATGATGCATTTTTAGAAGAGGTTGCCGTGACGCATCCTGTACTCTCCTATCAAGAGTTAACGAGCGGAGAATGGCGGGAACGGATTGCCCGCATTTTTGGCAGCAAAACGACGAGCGAAGGGAAATACCACCGCAAACTCATCACGGGGATTTATAACGACCTGGGAATGTTTTTAAGCGAAAGAGGCGAAAATGTTCGACTCTATCAGGGTATCTGGTATGATGACACGAATGCCTTTCTCGTAGGCTCTCCGACGAGCATGGACCTACGGGGACAAGCACGCGCGCATCTCGTCAGGCGTTTCCAGACCATGCAAGGAAGTTCGCACTTTGATAAAGAGCAGCTTCTGGCGACGATGGGAGTGCTTTTTGTGCGCTATAAACAATATACTGTCTCGCCATACTACTTTCACCTGATTGATCTCTACGTGGAGAACGTGTCGCGGTATCTCTCGTCGGAAGGAGAGGATTTTTGAGGGAACATGCAAACTCTGTATAATTATAACCCCACGTTTGACTACATTTTATTAAACTGCTGCTTTGCTCCTTACTTTTGATACTGCTGGCGAGCCATTTCGTCGTCTATAGGCGAGGCTTGTCCTCGCCCTGTCAATCCTTGTCCTCATCCTGCCACGTTGCACCCTTTCTTTCACTCGCCAGCAGAGTCCTACTTTTGCAGGAACTCGCGGATGGCCCTAGTCCACTCACCGGCTTTCTCGAACATGGGCATGTGACCTGTGCCCTCGAGCATGACGAGTTCAGAGCCGGCTATCAGCCGGTGGAATGCATCGCCATAGACGGGGGGAACGAGGCGGTCATTCTGCCCCCAGATAATCAGCGTTGGGCAAGCTATACGTTCCAGGCGGCGCTCCAACCTGGGATCATAACCTGGATTCCAGGCCAGGGATACGAGGGTGGGAGATCACAGCCGATGATATGTTGCCCTACACCCCTGGAAGCACGCTTGAATGCATTCTTATTGGACGGGGGGAAAGAACGAAAGTTCCTACCTATCCGTACTTTCTATACCCCGACATCGTATAACTGCTCGAACTGGAGATTCAGGTCATTCGTAACCTGCCACATGGATGATAGCGCCCTACGTACATTGCGAGCCGCACAGGGAGGCAGGTCATCTTGCCTCGCCAGCTTTTTGAGCGCTTCATAGACATTCAAGAGCTCCTGCTCTTGTCCTGTAAGAGGCTTGCCCAGGAGATCTGTGTTTGTTGTCGTCATAGCTATCCCTCCCTCTAAACTAGTACTGCGCCACGGGACGCACATCTACCAGGCGCTTTGCCTTGAGTTCAAAATGTGGCAGCACCCCGTAATCCATGCGCTCTATACTGAAGCGTAATCCCTCGTGCGCTTCTGCCAGGTCTTTAGCCAGCTTCACCTTGAGGTCCGGCCACTCCGACTCGTGCCCGGGCTTAATCTCCACCTTGATGGTGATTTCGTCCTGCATATCATCCCTGCGCGAGATATAGATTTGAAACTCGTCGATGGCGGGATACTCACGCACAATCGCTTCTACGGCGCGTGGATAGACGTTGGTACCCCGGATCAGCTTCATGTCGTCCCAGCGCCCGCGGATACCACCATCGTAGAGGTCCCACGTACGCCCGCAGCTACAGGTGCTCGCGGGAACTTTCATGACCATATCTCTGGTGCGATAGCGCAGGACGGGAATAAAGCCGCGGCCAAAGGACGTTACCACGCGCTCGCCAAGCTCGCCGTAGCCTACGGGTTCACCAGAGGATGGGTTAAGCACTTCCTCGATGAAGTGGTCTTCAATGATATGCGTTCCGCCCGGCTGGTGGGAACACTCGAAAATCATGATGGTACCAAGCTCGGTCATCCCGGCGGTATCGCCGCACTTCGCGCCCCAGGCTTCTTCAAGCTGCTGCTTCACCGCCGGGATAGAGCCTGCTGGCTCACCGGAGCAGATAAGCTTGTTGACTTTCCCCTCCCTGGCGAGGTCTATCCCCATCTCTCTTGCCTTCTGCCAGAGGTGCAGGGCATAGGTGGGCGTGGAACAGACAGTGGTAGCGCCCATCTCGATAATCTGCTTGATGCGCGCTTCGGTGGTTTGCGCACCACCGGGGATAACCAGCGCGCCCATCTTCTCGCAGGCGTAATGCGCGCCCCAGAAACCGATGAAAGAGCCATAGCCAAAGGCGAAATAAACGGTATCTTCGGGCCTGATGCCGAATCCCCACAGGCCATAGCACCACATCTCGGCGATCCAGTCCCAGTCTTTCGTACTGTCCAGCACGCGTATGGGGGTCCGTCCAGAAGTGCCAGAAGTGAGGTGGTAACGGATAGCGTTGACCGGGTCGGTGGCCAGTAAATCGCCAAACATGGGCTTTTCCATCAATGACTCCATCCACTCTTCCCGTGTCATAAAGGGGATACGCCTGATGTCGTCGAGAGTCCTGAGCTGATCTGGCTTGAAGCCAGCGGCATCAAATTTGCGCCTGTGGAATGGGGTGGTCGTGTAGGCCCACTCGCACATGCGACGAAGTTTGTGGAGTTGCAGCGCCCGCAATTCCTCGCGTGGCAGTTTTTCGTTCTTGGGGTTCCAGAATTCCGAGTAAGGCATTGTTTCCTCCTTTCTAAATGTGTTCAAACATCTGATTACTGCACTCTCATGCAGCACACCACACTCAACTTTGAGTGTGTGGCGGAGGCCCCGCAACGAACCGCTGGTAGATGTTGACCGCGATGAGAACAGCGCGGTCCATCACCAGGCCACAGTTCTCGTAGCGATACGTTCGCTTCCAGAGTGGCATGTCTTGCATGTGTTTGCAGGCATGACACATCTTGGTGGTGTCGCGTTCGCTTATGCGAAACAATTCTTTCCCAAAGCACAGACACTTATACTCGAGCATCTGCACAAAGCTGTAGAGTCCCCAGTCATTATATACCATGCGGTTACGGATACGCCGCTTCTTCCGCTCTTTGGGGGTCTCGTCCTCTTTTTTTTGCATGACCATCTGCTGTCCTGTGGAACAGGCAGTGAAAAGCGGGACAAGGAGAACGCACCGGGCGACCAGCGGGACAACACGCCGACTTGGGAGGTGGTCCTCTTGTGAGCGTGCAGATACATATCGATTTCCTTTGCTAACTGTTCGCTGTTCTTCACTTCACGTTTTGTACTATATCTTCCTGAAATCCACCTGAATATCGGATGGTGTTCAGTGTTTTGAGCGCGCATGTGCCAATTTTTGCGCTCGCTGGAACATTATCCCTGCGTGCCGTCAGCAAATAAGGGAGCTTGCAGCACAAAGACATGGCTTTTCCGCTCTCTCACCTGCCATTTTCTCCTGATACAATAAACTGGCTACGTGCTGGTGTGCATCATCGCCGTTCTCTTGCCTCACACTTGAGATGGACAGCAATGTGTTCTCGAAGAGTCTCTCACAGTCCTAAACCAGAGCCACTGTGCGAGAGAGCCGTGCTGCCCCTGCCGTTACTACAACAATAGTCACTGCGACCCACAGCAGGATGAGAAATCAGGAAGGGGGCACCATATTTTTGCAGGAAAGGAACAATCAAATTCTGGACGGGAAGCAGGAACGTATCCGTGGTAGCCGTGGCTACCGTGTGAAACAGTACCATCAGGAAGAGACTGCCATTGGTGTTATTGTAGACCCAGGTAAAGAGCACTGCAATGGCGGTGATCGTCAGGTCAAAGAGGAGGAAATTGAGGATGCCCAGGGATGTCAAAGGCACA
>Ga0070717_10003659_pt1 | contig 11035 bp, 14 predicted proteins | sample LARL113metaG_FD_71366 | JGI IMG/M metagenome (GOLD analysis project Ga0070717, IMG submission 71366) | Corn, switchgrass and miscanthus rhizosphere microbial communities from Kellogg Biological Station, Michigan, USA - LAR L11-3 metaG | ecosystem: Host-associated > Plants > Roots > Rhizosphere ...
AGTACTGCTTGATCTGGTCGGGATGGCGCATCGCCGAAGTCGGACGAATGGCTTCGTGGGCAGCCTGCGCTTCCTTCTTCTCTTTGTACGTATTTGGCGACTCCGGAAGGTATGGATCGCCGTACTGCGATTTGATGTACTCGCGAACTTCCGCCAGCGCTTCATTGGAGACACGCGTCGAATCGGTTCGCATGTAGGTGATCAGACCGACGGAACCTTCTTCACCCAGTTCCACGCCTTCGTAGAGGCGTTGCGCGATCATCATCGTGCGCTTCACGCTGAAGCGCAGTTTTCGGGATGAGTCCTGTTGCAGCTTACTGGTAGTGAACGGCGGAGCCGCATTGCGCCGGCGCTCTTTGCGTTCAACCGTCCGAACCAGCCAGTCAGCTTTCTGCAGAGCGGCGCGGATTTTCTCTGCTTCGTCACCATTCGGAATCTCAATTTTCTCTTCGCCCTTGCCGAGAAAACGAGCATCGAACGCTGGCGGTTTGCTGGCTGCAAGATGCGCATCAATAGTCCAGTATTCTTTCTTCTCGAACGCCTTGATATCGCGTTCGCGCTCGACGATGAGCCGCAGAGCGACCGTCTGAACGCGACCCGCAGATAAGCCGCGCCGAACTTTGTCCCACAAGAGCGGCGAAACCTGATAGCCGACGAGACGATCGAGCACACGCCGCGCCTGCTGCGCGTCCACAAGATTTTCGTCAATATCTCGCGGGTGCTCGAAAGCCTCCTGCACGGCGCGCTTGGTAATCTCGTTAAAGGTCACGCGGCGGATGCGCTCGGCTTGTTCTTTCCGCTTCTTCTTGGATTTGGAACCGTTACCCAACTCGTCAGCCAAATGCGCAGCGATGGCCTCGCCTTCGCGGTCCGGGTCAGGTGCAAGGTAAATCATGTCCGCCGAACCTGCCAGCTTCTTCAGCTTGGCGACAACTTTCTCCTTGCCAGGGATGACGATGTATTCAGTATCGAAGTCATTCTCGATGTCGACACCAAGAGTGCTTTTAGGCAGATCTTTCACATGGCCGAGCGACGCCTCGACCGTGTATCCCGTGCCCAAATATTTTTGGATCGTCTTCGCCTTGGCCGGCGACTCGACTATTACTAAACCTTTGGCCAATGTGTCCTCAATGGATGATTTCGTTTGAAGCTAGCATGAATGGGCAGCTTTTAGCTACTAGCTGCTAGCTTCTAGCAACCCCGTTCAATTTTGACAAGCGCTGCTTGGAGACTGTCACAGGCTGGACGCGTTGGACAAGAGAAGTCAACATGCGCTGCACCTCGGCCACTTGTCCGTCCAGCTTGCGGAAGCCATCTTCGGCCAAGAGAGGTAGATCACGCGCTAGAAGCAAATGATATTCGAGCTCACTGGCCGAGCCTCGTGCTATTTGCAGGAAGCGAGTAAACTCGCCGGCCGATCTGCGGCCCATCCCTCGGCAATATTCGCTCCAATCGATGCGGCAGCACGTCGAAGCTGACCTGTGAGTCCGTACAACTCCTCTTTTGGGAAGCATCGAGTTTCTTCGTAAACGTTCATCGTCATCTCATGTGCTTTCATCCAAACCTTCAGTTCTTTGAAGTCTTTCATGGACCTTCCATTTCGAGTCCCGAGGTTGCTAGCAGCTAGGAGCCAGCGGCTAGAAGCTTTTTACAAAATTCTTACCCGGCAACTGTTTGATCTTTCCCTCTAATTCGAGCTCAAACAGCGCAGTGAAAATCTCAGAAGATGACAACTCGGGCGCCAGCTTCTCGACAATTTCGTCGATATGCGTGGCCTCATCCGCCCTCCATTGCGCCATGATCTTGCGTTCGTGCGGGCTTCAGCTCGGCTTTCCCCGAATAAAGATGCGGTTTGGCCGGCCTGCGATTCAGCGCCCTTCGCGGGCTCCAGCGCAAGTCGTACATCTGCCGGGAGTTCCTCCCAAACGTCTTCCCAGGTCGCAACCAGCTTTGCGGCCTGCTTGATGAGCGTGTTCGGGCCCCAGGAATTCTTGTTCGTAACATTGCCGGGCACCGCAAAAACTTCGCGATTCTGCTCCAGCGCACAGCGCGAGGTGATGCGCGTTCCGCTATATTCAGCGGCTTCGACGACGAGGACGCCGATGGCAATGCCGCTGATGATGCGGTTACGAATTGGGAAATTCTGCGGCGCAGGAAATGTCTCCAATGGAAACTCTGAAATCAGAGCGCCTCCGAGCGCGAGGATTTGATCGACAAGCCGGCTGTTCTCTTTGGGCTAAATCTGGTCCACACCCGTTCCGAACACCGCCACAGTCTTGCCTTTGCCTGCCACTGCGCCGCGATGCGCAGCGCTGTCCATGCCTCGGGCCAGGCCGCTGAAACTCACCAAGCCCCGCGCCGCTAGATCGCACGCCAGCCGCTCTGACATTCCTGTGCCATAGGGAGTCGGATGGCGCGTGCCCACGACCGCAATTCCTGGCTTCGAGATTGCTTCCGCATTCCCGCGCAAGTAGAGAACCAGCGGCGGGTCATAGATCTGCTTCAACCGCTGCGGATAGGCCAGATCGTCAAAGCACACCACATTGATTCCCGCGTTCGCCGCACGCCCCAACTCCTCGTACGCAAGCTCGACTGAGCGTCCGGTGCCGAGCGATTGCGCCGAAACTGTCTGAATACCGGTCGCTTCTAGTTCGGTGCGGGTCGCCTTGAAGACATTTTTGATTCCGCCGAAATGCTCGACCAGCTTGCGCGCCTTAGTCGGGCCCAAACCAGGAGTCAGGTTGAGCGCCAACCAATGCAGGCTGGTCTCTTCGGCTGGCTTAAAACTGACAGCGGCTTCGGCCACGCACACCTCCGCGTGCAACTTGCCGGACTCTACACACCCGTCAAAATCGCTGTCAAGGTTGGATGACACACTGCTTTGTTAAAATTGAACATACTCGCATGAGACGCTTGCGCATTTCCGCCATTTCTTACCTAAATACTGCCCCGCTAATGTGGGATTTTGAGCATGGCTCGATTGGGAGGGAGTTCGAAATTTCCTACACATCTCCTTCGCAATGCGCGGCTGCTTTGCGCGAAGGCTCAGCCGATATAGGCATCATCCCGGCAGCCGCCTACGCCACGATTCCTAATCTCTCAATCCTTCCGAGTGTAGCGATTGCCTCGCGGTGCGCGGTGCGCTCTATCCTGTTGGTCAGCATGACCCCTCTTGAGAAGATCCGCGCAGTAGCCCTCGATAATTCCTCTTTGACTTCGGTGGCATTGCTCAAAGTGCTCTGCGCAAAATGGTGGCGAGGGGAGCGGAGTTTCAACGACATGGGCCCCGATCTCGAGACAATGCTGGAACACCACGATGCCGCGCTGCTGATTGGCGATCCTGCGCTGAAGGTGGACCGGTCACGATATGTGACCTACGACCTGGCCGAAGAGTGGATCCGATTCACTGGTAAGCCGTTTGTGTTTGCCTTCTGGGCCGTGCGGCAAGCTGCGCTCAAAGATGCTCCGGTGTCATTGGACCTGACAACGGTCTTTCAGGAATCTCGCGATCATGGGCTGGAACCTGATAGCCTGGATCAAATCGCTCGCGAATGGTCTGCCCTCACAGGTTTGAGCGAAGCCGGAGTCAAAGATTATTTGACCGGGAATATTCATTACTATCTCGATCCAGACTGTCTCGAGGGATTGCATCTCTTCTATTCTTACGCACGCGAATGTGACGTTTTGCCCGACTGCCCAACTTTGCAGTTCCTTGAAATTGCAAAACCAATTGCCGGTTGATTGCTTACCGGGCCACTCCGCTTGTTAAAACGGCCTCTAACATAAACTGTGTTTCTGCACATCCATACGCTCGCCGCGACATCGACCATGGCCTGGCTTCGCCGCCTCGGTGGGCCGGGACTGATTTTGCTCGGAATCGCCGACAATTCTGTGGTTCCGCTGCCCGGCAGTATGGATGTCTTCACGATCTGGCTATCAGCTAGACAGCCCGAGCTGTGGCCTTACTATGCGGCAATGGCAACACTTGGGGCGCTGATCGGCGGCTACACCACTTATGCGCTGGCAAAAAAAGGTGGCAAACAGGCATTAGAAAGAAAATTTCCAGGGCAGAGGGCTGAAAAGCTCTACCAGCGTTTCGAACTCTGGGGCTTCTGGACAGTTACCGTACCGGCCCTCCTGCCGCCCCCGTTTCCCATGGTGTCGTTCCTGATCGCTGCCGGAGCCTTGCAGTATTCGCGTAAAAAGTTTCTGGGATCCCTTGCACTCGGCCGCGGAATTCGTTTCTTTATCGTTGCGTTCCTGGGTCACGTATATGGCAAAGCTATTGCTTCATTCTTTTCCAAATACTACAAGCTTGCGTTATTCACGCTAATCGGGCTGGCAGCCCTGGGCGGAACGTTGGCATTGGCTGAATACTTGCGGATGCGCAAAAAGCCACGCCAATCCCCCGCCACTTCGCGCCCCAAAGCCGCATAAGTTGGAAGCCGGCGTTCCGTTCGGTAGAATTAGGTTGGTTGCGGAATGTCCCTCACCAAAGAGCAAGCTCTCGACCTGTTTCGCTCCGATGACCTCATCGGCATCGGCATGGAAGCCGACGCCGTCCGGCGCAAACTGCATCCCGAGGGCGTGGTGACCTACATCATCGATCGCAACATTAATTACACGAACTTCTGTACCGAGTACTGTACCTTCTGCGCGTTTTATCGGCCGCTGAAGGGGCCGAAGGCGAAAGAGGGATACATTCTGGATTTCGACGTGATCTACGACAAGATCCGCGAGACGGTCGAACTCGGCGGCACAGGTGTGTTGATGCAGGGCGGTCTGCATCCCGATCTGAAAATTGACTGGCACGAGCAAATGCTGCGCGGCATCAAGCAGCGATTCCCCAAGGTTCATCTCCATTGCTACTCTGCGTCAGAAATCATCGCGATTGCGGAATACAGTGGGCTGACCATTCGCGATACGATCGCCCGCTTGCGGGATTCGGGACTGGATTCGATTCCTGGAGGCGGGGCCGAAATCCTCGACGACGAAGTCCGGTATCGCATCGCGCGCCTGAAGTGCTTGACTGACGACTGGCTCAACGTGCATCGCACCGCGCACCAGCTTGGTATGCGCACCACGGCGACGATGATGTTCGGTGTGGGCGAAAGCTATGAGCACCGCGTCAATCACTTTCAGCGGCTTTACGATCTGCAGGAAGAGACCGGCGGTTTCACGGCGTTCATCCCCTGGAGCTTCCAGCCGGCAAATACTGCGCTGGGCGGGCGTCACTGGGATGAAGCCACGGCAGTTGAATATTTGAAAGTTCTCGCCATTTCGCGGCTGTGTCTCTCGAATTTTCTCAATGTGCAGTCCAGCTGGGTCACTCAGGGATTGAAAGTCTGCCAGATGGGCCTGCGCTTCGGCGGCAACGACGTCGGCTCAGTGATGCTGGAAGAAAACGTCGTCCGCGCCGCGGGCGTGACCAACTGCACCACAGAAGAAGAGCTGCGCCGCATCATCCGCGATGCGGGATTCAAGCCGGCGCAGAGGGACACGCTGTATCGGACGTATTTTCTGAATTGACCGCCAAAAGGAAACGGCCTCGAAGTCGAGGCCGTCCCTGATACACGGTACCCCATCAAGGTCAACTTAATTATTGGTCTGCTAATCACCGAAGTCAAATAACGTTTAGGAGAACCAGCACCCCATCTGGTTGGCTCTCCCAGTCCGTCACATCATGGTCTGTGTATTCCCAAAACGGCGTTTTTAGCATCCGATGGGTAATTCAATCTAGTGGATTTGCCCAGCGGAGGCCGGGAAAACGGGCGAAGTCGCGATCGGTAGTGTGGAGCACGCCACCATATTCCAGGGTCAGCGCAGCGAGTTGGGCGTCGGAGACAAGAGTGCCTGGAGCCTGTCCTTCCACTATCATGCGTCGCAACAGCAGCCAGTGGTCATCGCCCTGTGCCAGCAGCCGCACATTCGGCTGCTCTAACCAGCGGTCCACGAGTTGGACGGCTTCATCAAGGCTGAACCGCTCGCCGGGCAGTCGGGTATTGGTCATGATCCGCAAGAATGCGCCAGCGGTTTGCCACGGCAATCCTATCGGCGTCGCTTGCGAAAACACGTCCTCCACCCAGGCGCGGGCTTTTGCGTGCTTTGCGGATGCACTGTCGTACGCGTAAAGAAGAATGTTCGCGTCGAGAACGATCACCGCCGCGCCGGCCCCTCGAGCGCGTCTAACAATTGCTCAACGTTGTCATACGTCAGTCCGGGGGGCAGCCCTAGTTTTCGTGGGGTGACGACGAATGCTTTTCGTGGCGGTCGCGTTGCTGCGATTAGTCCAAGACGCAAAAAGCGGTTTACGACCTCCTTAAACGAGGCGCCGGAGCGCCGGCTCTCTTTCTCCAGCAGCCGGGCAACATCCTCGTCAAGTGAAAGCGTGGTACGCACATCATGATTGTATGTTGTAAGGCATCATGATGTCAATAGAATGATGCCTCCAACACCACGTGTTTCGTCAGTTGACCCAGAAAAAAACGGCCTCATCTGAGGCCGTTCCTGGCTTGTAGCACCCGTCAAGGTCAACAAATTTATCGGCGCCTCCGGATAAAACTTAAAGTTTTTACCCTTCGCCGTTTGGCCTGCGAGTAGAAACGTCTTTGGATATCTGCCCTCCCCGCACAACATGAACGAACCAAAATCTTTGTACCAGTCTCCTTCAGGTACCGTTGGTTTTGACTCGATCCAGAGCCGGAGTTTGTTGAGATCGTCAAGCGTGCTATTGCGGTCACGCATGCGCTGATGAGATGCTCGCGAATCGCAGATGGCAGACGCGACCAGGTTTCGATCTGCGGCACTACTCACCAAAGACGAAGCGGCCCAACTCGTCTCCGAGCCGCTTAGACTCAACCGGGTCTTTTGCACCACGGAAGCGTTCTGCGAGTTCAAAAAAGGCCTGCTCTTTTTGCTTGCTGGCCTCGATTCCCAGCTCAATCAGCTCGACCAGAACGCGATTGTCGCTCAGCCGCCGGCGATTCGCGATAGATTCCACCTGCTTGGCGATCGGCCCCGGCAAGGTCACGCTACGGCGGATCTGCTTTGGAGTTGCCATGGCACCATTGTACACCATTCTGGTGCATAGCTGACAGGGAGTGTCCAGCTTTGTCCACCTTTCGAACGACGCGATCACCTTGGCCCCAGGCGAAGTGAGGCGTGGGGACGGACACGCTCCGGCAGCATAATGTGTGTGACGGGAGGGCCTTTAACAATGACGCGTGCACAGTCCGGTGGCGCTCCAGTGGCCGGGCGCGGGGAACAATGGCTGAGCGTGGTGGCTGCGCTGGCAGTGGGCGGGGCCTTCTTCGCCCTATGGTTCTGGCTGCTGCCGGGATGGCTCGGCTTCCGCGTAGAAGCGGCGGGGACGGCGCGTTGGCGATGGCTGGCCGCGATTCCATCGGTGCTGGGATTCGCGGTTGCTCTACGTTGCATTTGGGACTTCGGGTGGACGGGACGCGGAACCCCTGCGCCTTTCGCTCCACCTCAGCGACTAGTAGTGGTGGGCTTCTACCGCTACGTGCGCAACCCGATGTACGTGGGGTTCGCGGTTGGCTGGATCGGGCTGTGGGTCGTTTTCGGACATGCTAACCCTAGAGTGATCGCGGCGGTGGCAGCCGTTGCCCTCGGCGTGCATCTGTTTGTCGTCTTGTATGAAGAGCCGACGTTGCGCAAGAAGTTCGGGACAGATTACGAAGACTATTGCCGGAACGTAAGACGCTGGTGGCCGCGCGTGCGGGGCTGGGACAGGTCGTAAGTCTCGGCTCTCCAAGAGAACGCGAGAGGTGGGCACTTTAGCCTTTTCCTCGGGTACAGATGCAGGACTTGCGTCCTGACGCGCAACGCGAGCTCAATCCTCTCCGCGCTCGCGTGATATATTCCCGCCGTTAGAAAGAGGGCCTATCCATGTCAGCGACACCTTACCGTGCGTTGTCGTTGGGATTGCGGGGCGTGTCCGCGCTGATCGCTGTTGTAGGTGTGTTCATGATCCTCAGCGGCAAGCCGCTCATCCTTCGAGTGTTCATGCATCCTCCTGAGGGTGAAGTTTCCACCTTGCTGCTCGCGCTGTTGAAGGAGATGGGTGGCGTGATGCTCATGCTCAGCCTGATGCTGTTTCTCGCCGCGCGCGACCCGGCGCGCAACGTCGCCATCCTCGACGCGCTCATTGTGGGTCTCTGCATCCTCGCCATCACGCCGCTGCTGTCGCTCAAGATGCTCGATCTTGGCAGCCTCTATCCGCCGTATTTGATCTGGGGCCGGTCGCTGGTCAGGCTGGTGTTGGCGGCAGTCCTGTTCTATGCACGCCCGCGGGATTTGCCTCACATTCGCCCATCATGACCGAGTACCGCTGTGTCCTAATTTCATGAACCACGAAGGACACAAAGATACACAAAGGATGGCATCCTAAAGGTTCGCCGATTCCCATAATGGTCCCTCAGTCATTTACAATGTAATCTTCACATCGGTCTGTCTTTAGTCTGGGCGGGCCATCCCTGTTCAACATGGCGCTGTCACTTCCAACGTTCGCCGTTTTTGTGGCCGAGCGCGGGATCTCGCAATACATTCGCCACCACTTTTTGGATAAGACTTTCCAGGGCCTGTATCACGCCAACGCCTTCGATCTAGCGCTGCTGATTCCGTATTTCGTGGTGCTCATCCTGCTCGCCTCTTATGGCATACACCGCTACGTACTGGTCTATCTCTATTACAAGAACAAGAAGAACCACACGGTCAAGCCGCGTTGCGAGTTCTCTGAGCTCCCGCGGATTACGGTCCAGCTCCCGATTTTCAATGAACGGTTTGTAGTTGAGCGCTTGCTGGACGCTGTCTGCGGGCTGAATTACCCGCTTGAGAAACTCGATATCCAACTTCTCGATGACTCCACAGACGAAACTCAGACGGTCGCCCGCGGCGTGGTCGAGCAGTATGCTGCTCGTGGCTTCCCCGTCGCTTATCACCATCGTACGAACAGAGAGGGTTACAAAGCGGGCGCGCTGGCGGAGGGGATGAAAACCGCACGAGGCGAGTTCATCGCCATCTTTGACGCGGACTTCGTGCCACCGGAGGACTTCCTGCTGCGCACGATTCATCATTTCACCGATCCGAAGATCGGCATGGTGCAAACGCGTTGGACGCATATAAACCGTAACTATTCATTTCTCACGGAAGTCGAAGCCATTCTGCTCGATGGCCATTTTGTTTTGGAGCACTCAGGACGCGCTCGCAGCGATGTGTTTTTCAATTTCAATGGAACCGCCGGTATATGGCGGCGGCGCGCTATCGAAGAAGCCGGTGGATGGCAACACGACACTCTGACCGAAGATACAGATCTTTCCTACCGCGCCCAGCTCAAAGGATGGAAGTTCGTATACTTGCAGGACGTCGAATGCCCCGCCGAACTGCCGATTGAAATGACCGCATTCAAGACCCAGCAGGCGCGCTGGGCCAAAGGCTTGATTCAGACGGGGAGGAAAATCCTGCCCCGAGTCCTCAAGAGCGATCAGCCCTTCCACGTGAAACTTGAAGCCTGGTATCACCTGACCGCGAATCTGAGCTATCCGCTTATGGTGGTGCTCTCGGTGCTGCTGCTGCCGGCGATGGTGATTCGCTTCTACCAGGGCTGGTTTCAGATGCTCTACATCGATTTGCCCCTTTTTCTGGCCTCGACGTTTTCGATCTCCAGTTTTTATCTTGTTTCCCAGCGTGAACTGTTCCCGAAAACCTGGCCGCGCGCTCTCCTTTATTTACCGTTCCTTATGGCGCTCGGCATTGGCCTGACCGTCACCAATACTCGCGCAGTTCTTGAAGCGCTGCTGGGCAAGCAAACTGCGTTTACTCGCACACCGAAATACCGCGTCGAATCGAAAAAAGATAAGATTCGCGCGGGCAGCTACCGTCGTCGCCTTGGATGGGTTCCGTGGATCGAGCTGCTGATCGGCAGTTACTTCGCGCTAACCGTCTATTACGCCATGGAGAACGAAAACTACATCACGGTTCCCTTTCTTATTCTATTTGTAATCGGCTACTGGTATACGGGCTTGATGTCGTTGTTGCAAGGCCGCTTCGCAGGTCTGACCCTCAGCACGGAAGCTCATACTAAACCTTTCCCCGTCGGCGTTTAGCCGGCAGTTACGTCGCGATTCCTTTCTTTTGCTTGACCTCTCGTTTAGAATCCTGACCGCCTTCAAAACAACCCCGACGTCGGTTGCTCCCAAGGAGGATCCGATGAACCAACACAAGCTCGTCGCCTTCGTTCTCACCAGCATTCTGTTTCTGCCTCTGCTTAGCTGCGGCGGGCATGACGCTGATGAAAAATACTTCCTGATTTCCGCCAATATCAAGATACCGTACTGGGAAATGGCGGGCGCGGGTCTCTCCCAGGCCGCTTCCGATCTAAAGGTGCGCTCCAAATTCGATGGCCCAGACGGTTACGACCCCAAGGCCGAGCAAGAGGCTCTGCAGAAAGCGATTCAGCAAAAAGCCACCGGAATTTTGATCTCCGTAGTTGACCCGGCTCTGATGAAGGATGATATCGATCGTGCCATCGCGTCCGGCATTCCCGTCATCACTGTCGATTCCGACGCGCCATCCAGCAAGCGCCTGTTCTTCATTGGCACAAACAATTACCAGGCTGGACTGAACGGCGGCCAACGTCTAGCCAAAGAACTCAATGGGAAGGGAAACGCGGCGGTTTTCACGGTCCCGAGCTACGGTAATATGAATGAGCGCTTGCGCGGTTATCGCGACGCGCTGCAAGCGACCCCCGGAATCAAGATCACGCGCATTGTCGATATCCGGGGTGATCCCCGCATCGCGTTCGACACCGCCACTCAAATCATTGGAAATGAGAAGAAGGAAAAAATTGATGCCTTCGTGTGCGTGGAAGCGCTGTCGGGCAAGGAAATAGCAACCGTGCTAAACAACAATGGAGTCAAAGGCAAGGTGGTCATGGCCATGGACACCGATCAGGACACGCTGGAGTGGATCCAAAAGGGCGTGATCACCGCCGCCATTTCTCAAAAGCCGTACACCA
>Ga0070717_10003660_pt1 | contig 11033 bp, 7 predicted proteins | sample LARL113metaG_FD_71366 | JGI IMG/M metagenome (GOLD analysis project Ga0070717, IMG submission 71366) | Corn, switchgrass and miscanthus rhizosphere microbial communities from Kellogg Biological Station, Michigan, USA - LAR L11-3 metaG | ecosystem: Host-associated > Plants > Roots > Rhizosphere ...
GTCCGGCTGGCCATACCCGGTGATCGCGATCAGCTGCGGCTGGCGCCCGCCGGCGGCGCGGATCGCGCGCGCCACGCCGTAGCCGTCGAGCTCGGGCAGCCCGATGTCGACCAGCGCGATATCCGGGCGCGTCGCGAGCACGAGCTCGACGCCGGCCTTGCCGTCGGCCGCGCCGGCGACGCGATGGCCGAGCATCGTCAGCGCATCGCACAGCGTCTCGCGGACATCGTCGTTGTCCTCGATCGCCACGATGTGAAGCCCGCCTTCCCGCGGCGCCGCGCTCGGCGGCGGCGTGGCGGCGACGGCCGCGGCGGGCGCCACCGGCAACGTCACCGTGAACGTGCTGCCGCGGCCCTCGCCGGCGCTGACCGCCTCGACCTGGCCGCCGTGCAGCTCGACCAGCTGGCGCACCACCGTGAGGCCCAGCCCGAGGCCGCCGCGCGACCGATCGATGCCCTGCTTGCCTTGCACGAACAGGTCGAACACCCGCGCGCAGGTCGCCGGATCCATGCCGATGCCGGTGTCGCTGACCGCGAGCACGGCGCGATCGCCCTGGCGGGTGACGCGGACATCCGCGCGCCCGCCATGCGGCGTGTACTTGACCGCGTTGGTGACCAGGTTCGCGACGATCTGCTCGAGCCGCACCGGATCGCCGATCACCTGGACCGGCTCGCCGGTGATCGTGACCGCGACGCCGTGCTCGCTGCCCAGCAGCTCGCCCGACAGCACCTGGACGCAGCGCTCGGCCAGCTCGCGGAGCTCGACGCGCTCCTTGCGCAGCGACAGCTTGCCCCGCGTGATCCGCGCGACGTCGAGCAGATCGTCGACGATCCGGCCGAGGTTGCGGGTCTGGCGATCGAGGATGCGCAAGTACCGCGGCAGCGCGTCGGGCGCCTCGCCGAGCAGGTGCACCGCGGTGGCGATCGCGCCGATCGGGTTGCGCAGCTCGTGGCCGAGCATCGCGAGGAACTCGTCGCGCACGTCCATCGCGGTGCGCAGCTCGCTGGCCAGCGCCTGGGCGCGGCGCTCGGCGGCCCGCGTGCGCAGCAGCGCGCGGATCGTCGCGATCAGCTCCGGCCCCTCGAACGGCTGCACGACGTAGCCATCGGCGCCCGAGTCGAGCCCGGTGACCTTGTTGGTCGACGACACGAAGGTCGCCGACGCGAGCAGCACGATCACGCTCGCGGTCACCGGATCGGCCTTGAGCCGGCGGCACACCTCGAAGCCGTCCATGTCGGGCAGCTTGACGTCGAGCATCACCAGGTCGGCGTCGCGCGCGCCCGCCAGCGCCTCGGCGCCGGTCGCGACCGAGACCACGGCGAACCCGGCGCGCCGCAGGATCTCCTCGTTGACGTAGCGCGGGATGTCGCGATCGTTGACGTTGAGGATGCGCACCGGCCGCTCGGTCACGATGTCCTCCCGATGCCGGCGCGATCGAGCTTGTCGAGCGCGTCGCGGATCCGGTGGATCGCGAGCTCGCGCGACAGGCTCTGCTTGGAGATCACCGCCTCGGCCTCCTCGAGCAACCGCCGCTGATCGACCGCGTCGAGCACGTGCGAGGTCACGATGATGACCGGGATGCCGCGGGTCGCCGGATCGGCCTTGAGATCATCGAGCACGTCGAACGCCGTGGATCCCACGAGCAGGAAGTCGAGCAGGATGACGTCGGGGTGGAGCTCGCGGGCGAGCGCCACGCCCTGGTCGCCGGTCTCGGCCTCGACCACGGCGTACGGCGAGCCCTCGAGGTGGCGGCGAATGATGTAACGCGCGGTCTCGTCGTCATCGATCACGAGCACCCGCGCGTTGGCCGGCCGCGCGATGTCCTTGAGCTTGTTGAGCAGGCGATCCTGATCGACCGGCTTGAGCCAGAACTCGTCGGCGCCGAGCGCGCGCGCCTTGTCCTCGCGGTTGGTCACCGTGACCACGAGCACCGGGATGTCGCGGGTCGTCGGATCGGACTTGAGGCGCGCCAGGAAGCCCCACGACGAGTCGCCCTCGAGCATGACGTCGAGCACGATCGCGGCGGGCCGCTGCTCGGCCATCATCTCGGTCGCGCGATCGATCGACCGCGCCGGCATGACGTGGAAGCCGGCCATCACGAGGTACTTCTCGTAGAGGAACAGCGTGTTCGGATCGTCCTCGACCACGAGGATCGACGTCGCGCCCGGCCGCTTGTCGCGGCTGCGCTCGACCATCTCGGAGACCAGCGCCGCTTGATCGTGGCGCACCGGGATGCTCAGGGCGAAGCGCGCGCCGCGCCCGGGTGCGCTGTCGACCGCGAGCGTGCCGCCGAGCGAGTGCGCGAGCTTGCGCGCGAGCGGCAGGCCCAGGCCGCTGCCCTTGAGCCGCTGCTGGAGCTCGCTCTCGATCTGACCGTACTCCTCGAAGATCCGCTGGTGATCGGCCGGCGCGATGCCGATGCCGGTGTCGGTCACGAACAGCTCGAGCCGGTCGCCGGTCACCCGGGTCGCGACGCGGACCTCGCCGCGCTCGGTGAACTTGATCGCGTTGGACACCAGGTTGCGCACGATCTGCGACAGCCGCGTGCGATCGGTGTCGAGCCGGACCGGCGCCTCCGGCTCCTCGATGATCAGCTCGACCGGCGCGCCCGGCGCGATCAGCGGGCGCAGCACGCCGCGCATCGAGGCCAGGAAGTCCTCGAGGTCGAACGCCTCGACCCGGAGCTGCGCGTGGCCGGCCTCGAGCCGCCCGAGGTCGAGCACGTCGTTGACCAGCACGAGCAGCTCGTCGGCGGCGGCCTTGATGTAGCGGACCTGTTTGCTCTGCTCGGCGTCGAGCGCGCCGTCGCTGCCGCTGGTCAGCAGGCCGGCGAGCCCGAGGATCGAGTGCAGCGGCGTGCGCAGCTCGTGCGACAGGTTGGCGATCAGCCGCGCCTTGATCTCGGCCTCCTGGCGCGTCTGCTCGGAGCTGGCCTGCAGCTCGGCGTGGAGCGCCAGGATCCCGCGATTGGACTCGGCGAGCTGGGTGTTGAGCCGCTCGAGCTCGCGGTTCTTCGCGGTGGCCTCGTCGCGCTGCGCGCGCACCGTGCGGTTCAGATCGGTGACCTCGGAGACCATGTCGGCGACCTGGGTCATCGCGGCGGAGAACGCCTCGGAGATCGCGCTGCCGAGCGCGACGAAGCCGTCGCCGTGCGGTCGGGTGGTCAGCGCGATCGTCACCGCGCCGTTGCCGCTGACGAACGCGAGCTCCCAGCCAGCGAGCGGCTCGCGCGGCGCGCGCTCGAGCAGCTGGGCGAGCTTGGCCTCGCAGCCGGGCGCGATGCGCTCGCCCAGCACGGCGCCGGCCTCGAGGCCGGCCAGCGCCGCGGCCCGGGCATCGCCGTGCAGCACGCGGCCGCGCGCATCGCACGCGACCAGCAGCTCGCGGCTGGCGGCGGCGAGCTCGGCGAAGCCGGCGGCAAACGCGGTGTCGCCCCCGGTCACGCCAGGCCCACCAGCATGCGCACGACGGGGACCAGCGCGTCGGGATCGGCCGGCGCGACCACGACGCCGAGCTCGTCGGCCAGCCCGGGCACGCTCGCCGCCGCGCCGCCGACCATGATCGGCAACGAGGCGCTCGCCGCGCGCACCGCCGCGACCGTCGCGCGCAGCGCCGGCGCGTGGAACGTCATCGTCGCCGACAGCGCGCACAGGTCGACCGGCTGGACCGCGAGCGCCTCGACCAGCGCGTGCGCCGGCGTGCTCGCGCCGAAGTAGTGGATGGTGAACCCGGCGTAGTCGAGGTAGTCGGCGACCAGCCGGGCCGGCAGCTCGTGCAGCTCGCCGTCGACGCACGCGATCGCGACGCGCTTGCCGTTGCGCGCGGGCGGCGGCTCGCAGTCGTAGAGCCGCGCCATCACGACCTGCGAGATCCCGGTCGCGAGGTGCTCCTGCGCGATGCTGATCTGGTTGGTCTCCCACAGGACGCCGATGCGGCGCTGGGCGGCGCGGATCACGTGGGCCTGGACCTCCACCACCCGCGCCCCGCGCGACAGGCCCTCATCGACCAGCAGCCGGTAGGCCTCGCGGCGGTCTCCCGCGAGCTGGGCCGCCACGTAGCGCTCGGTGAGCGCGGCGAAGTCCGCGGCGGCGACTGGCATACCGCGCTGGTTCATACAAAACACGCACCAGCGCCGCGACGTCCCTGGGCGCTCCGCACGCAGTCCTGCGGGCGGTGGCGTGCGCACATGACACAGCGTGCCCGAGCGCTCGCTCAGCTCGTCGCCCGCAGAGGTGACTCAGTCCACGAACCGCGCGATCACGTAGCCGCGCTCGGCGGCGGGCTTGCGGCGCCGATCCTCGGCGTCGGGGACGACGAACCACGTGCCGTCGAGCGAGGCGACGCCGTTGCCGGACAGCTGGACCATGGCGGGTGCGATGCCGGGCGCGTGGGTCAGATCGGTCCGGACCTTGAGATCGGGCAGGTCGTAGACCGCGTAGGTGCTCGACGACGCGAGCGCGAACAGCTTGCCGCCGCCGGGCGAGATCACGAGGTGATGGAGATAGCGCGGCGCCGCGACCTGCTTGTCGACGCGCTTGGCCGCGAGGTCGACGCGCGAGATCGTGCCGCGCTGCGCGCTGCCGAGGTACGCGTACGCGCCGTCGGCGGAGAACGCCACGCCGTACACCGTCGGTGGCGCCGGGATCGCGAACGACGCGGCGGTCGCGCGGTCGATCAGGTAGACGTGGCCGGGCGCCATCCGCACGCCGTCCTCGACGTACTCCACCACGGCGAAGTGCGAGAAGTCGGGCGCGGCGTGGACCTGCACGGCGTGATCGTTGCGCGCGTTGGCCGAGCGCGCGGCGAGCGGCAGGCGCTGCGGATCGCTGACGTCGAGGGTGGCGAGGTCGAGCCGGCGCAGCACGACGACGCGGCTGCGCGCGGACGCCGTGGTGATCGCGAACCACGCGGCCTCGCCGGCGGCGTCGGCGCCGACCACCTGGAGCTGATCGCCGTCGCGCAGGCGGGCGAGATCCGTGGTGCGACCGAGCTTGCCGGTGCGCGCATCGAGCTCGGCGTACCACACGCGGTGCGTGCCCGCGGCGGCGGACTCGTACACCGCGAGGCCGACGACGCCGTCGCGGTAGCGCACGATCTCGGCCTGCGGCACGGCGATCGCGCTGCCCTGCGCGACGCCGAACCGGCGCTCGAGGGTCGACCGCCGGGTCTGGATCTGGATCACGCGCTGGGTCTCGAGGTCGAGGACCTCGAGGACCGCGTTGCGCTCGCGATAGAACAGGTCGGACAGCGCGACGTAGCGCGCCTCGCCGACCCGGCGCTGACCGAGCACGGTGCGCGACGCGGTGACCCGGCCGGCGAGCTCGATGCGCTGCGCGTGCGCCGGCGCCGCGAGCAGGAGCCACACGACCGCGAGCGCGAGAGGGAATCGCATGCGTCGCGGCGTAGACGCGCGAGCCGCGACGACGGTCGACATCAAGATCATAGAATCGGCCGATCGCGCGTCGCGTTGAGGGTGGCCCACGTGTCGGGCAGCACGGTGACAGGGACGCCCTGCCCCGCGTTGTGACAGACCGCGGCCAGGTGGTTCGGGGTTGGCCGCAGCATCTCGAAGTGCCAGGTGATGCCATCGTCCCATGCGGGTTCCACGTGCAGGCGCGGCGGCGCGCCGGGCGCGAGCTCGATCGTGAACTGATCGAGCGGCAGCGACATCCCGAGCCCGCGCGCCTTCATGTAGGACTCCTTGAGCGTCCACGAGGTCAAAAACCGCGCGCCCTGCTGGTCGGGCGGCGCCGCCCGGATCGCCGCCTGCTCCGCCGGGGAGAAGAACTGATCCGACACGCTGATCGGCGTGTCGTTGCGGAGCTGCTCGACGTCGACGCCGATCACCGCGCCGCGCGCCAGGCCGCACATCGTCATCCCGTGGGTGTGCGAGCCGTTGACGCTCAGCGCCGCGCGCGGCGGCGCCAGCTCGGGCCGGCCCTGCGCGCCGGCGACGAACCGCCAGCCCGCCGGCGGCTCGCCGGTCACCGCCGACAGCAGGCGGCGCTGGACGGCGTGCATCGTCAGGTACAGGTCGCGATCGCGCGCGAACACGTAGCGCTGCATCCGCGCGTGCTCGCCGTCGTCGAGCACCGCGAGCGCGGCCGCGCGCGCCGCCGGATCGTCGACCAGCGCAGGCGCCGCAAAGACGATCAGGAGCTGCGCGTCATCCACCGGCACGTGGCCGCAGCATAGCGCCCGGAACACGACCGTGCCGCTCGCTGGCGGACGCGCTCACGGCGGCGACGGCGGGCCGACGACGTCGGGCTGGGTCGGCCGGGGGCGCCGCCGGATCGCGTCGCGGCCGAGCCGGATCAGCTCGTTGACGCTCGGCCGGACCAGCACGAACGCGGCGGCGATGTAGACCACCGCGCCGGTCGCGATCTGCAGGATCAGCGACACCACGAGCGGCAGGCCATCGAGCGCGCGCTGCAACGCGAGCACCGCGACGAACATCGGGATGCAGGGCAGCAGCGGCCGCGCCACGCCGATCAGGTAGGCGCCGGCCGGCAAGTCGGTGACCCGCCCCGAGGCGAGGATCGTCCACACCGTGTGGACGGCGTAGCCGATGCCGGCGCCGATGCACGCGCCGATCGCGCCGGCGTCGCCGTCGATCCGGCGCCCGAGCACGCCGCCGACGCCGACCAGCGACAGCACGAGCACGGCGCGCATGAAGCTCGACCACATGACGACGCGCGTGCGCTGGACCGCCTGGACGTACGCGATCGCCGACCACGGCATCGGCCGGAACACCGTCATCACGCTGAGGATCAACAGCATCGGACCGACCATCGGCCCCCACTGCTTGTTGAACACCGCGTTGGCCAGGGTCGGTGCGACCGCGCCGAGGCCGACGCCGAGCGGCGAGACCACGAGGCCCATCAGCGACGCCGCGCGCACCGCCGCGCTCTCGCGCTGGCCGGGCTCCATCCGCGAGAACGACGGCATCAAGACCTCGCCGATGTGCTCGGCGACGTTGTTGATCGGCGTCTCGGCGAGGTTGTAGGCGTAGTTGTACGCGCCCATCACGTCGGGCCCGAACAGCTTCTCGACCACCAGGTTGTCCCACTTGCGGGTCGCGGTGTCGGTCACCACCGCGACCATGATCGGCAAGCCGTAGCCGAACAGATCGCGGATATCCGCCGCGCGCATCCGGACCCGCACGAACCACTCGGCGCGCGGCGCGGCCGACAGGAACAAGCTCGAGGTCACCATCGAGCGCGCGAGCGCCGCGTAGACGAACGCCCACGCGCCGCAGCTCGGCGCGGTCGCGACCGCGGTGCCGGTGAACGCGAGGTCGCCGAGGCCGTTGATCATCGCCAGCGTGCGAAACCGCAGCGCGCGCATGATCACGCGCTCGGGAACATAGCGGATCCGGTCGATCACCAGATTGGCGATCGCATAGCCCAGGACGTACTGGCCCATGCCCGGCGCGCCGAGCAGCTCGCCGACCCAGTCGCGCACCAGCCACACCACGCCGCTCGCGAGCACGCCGAGCGCGACGTGGATCACCGCGGCCTGCACGGCGACGTCGGGCGCGGCGCGCTTGGCGATGATGTACTGGCCGAACGAGAAGCTGGTGAACGCGCTGGCCGTGATCACGACGATCGACGCGGTCATCACGACGCCGTAGTCGTGCGGCAGCACGTAGCGCGCGACGATCAGCGTGCCGATCAGCTGCATCACGCGCGACGACACCCCGAACAACATGTTCCACGCGACGCCGTGCGCCGCCTGCCTACCGATCGACATGGCGGCTCAGTGAAACCGTCGAGCGATCCAGGTGGTGACGGTGGCGATCAGCTCGCGCTGGGCGGCGAGCTCGGTGAACGTATGGTTGGCGTCCGGGAAATACACGTGGTCCATTCTGCCGCGGAGCTCAGGAAACAGCTCGAACAGCTGATCAGTCTCATTATATCCCGCGTGGTGGATCCCGGAATACACCGCGAGGATCCGGACGCCGCGATCGACCAGCTGCGCGAGCTCGGCGCGAAACGTCTCGACCGGCGGCGGCTCGCGACCCTCCGCCGGCGGTGGCTTGGCGCCCCGGGCCTGCGCGATCGCGAGGCCGATCCGGCGCCGGGCGACGCGGAGGCCCCAGCGCACGACCTCGGGCAGGCTGCCGCGTTGCGCGGCACGCGTGCGCAGATCGCGAAGCTGGCTGCGCCAGGTGGGATACGTATGTGGATCGACCAGCACGATGCCGGCGACGCGGTCATCGACCAGCGCGGTGGCGATCGAGTTGTCGGCACCCGCGCACACGCCGAACAGGATGAAGCGCCCGCTGCCCAGGCCGGTCATCGCCGTGCGGGTATCGGCCACCGCGCTGTCGCGGAACGTCGTCGCGTCCGACGACGCGATCGAGTCACCGATGCCGCCGAGGTCGAGCCGGAGGCTGGGGTTGCCACGTGCAGCGATCTGCCGCGCCAGCGCGACGTGCAAGCGGTGTGGTCCCACGCGATGAAGGACGCCTGCATTCAGGATGATGACCGCAGGTGCATCCGGGCGGCCCTGCCCGTCCGGCGGGTGGCTGACGATGCCGACGAGCTGCCCTTCCGACCCCAGCTGGAGGACCTCGTCGCGCACGATCGACTCGATCCGCTGCCCCTCGTGGGTTGCTGTCATGCAGGACGCGATTGTAAACTGGTTCGCATTGCGGGGGGTGAGCATCGAGTACTTCGGCGCCAAGCAGCAGTTGCTCGGTAGCCTTCATCATCCACAGCGGCTGCGCGCGCGTAGTACCGCCGTGCTGCTGTGCAACCCGTTCGGCGAGGAAGCCGCGCGCGCGCATCGCAGCTACCGCGTGCTCGCGACCCAGCTCGAGCGCGCCGGCTACGCCTGCCTGCGGTTCGACTACTCGAGCACCGGCGACTCGATCGGCGACAGCGCGGCTGCGTCGATCGACGCGTGGATCGCCGACATCGCGATCGCCGCCGAGCGGCTGCGCGCGGCCAGCGGCGCGACGCGGATCGCCGTCGTCGGCCTGCGGCTCGGCGCGACGCTGGCGATGCTGGCCGCCGCGCGCGGCGAGATCCGGCCGCGCCACCTCGTGCTGTGGGACCCGGTGGTCGACGGCGCGGCGTACCTGCGCGAGCTGGTCGGCCAGCACCGCGCGTACATGCGCTCGGAGATCGGCGAGCACTGGCAGGATCGCCTGCAGATCGTCGACGGCGTGCCGGCCGAGGCGCTGGGCGCACCGATCGGCACCGCGCTGGGCGCGCAGATCGCGGCGATCGATCTGGCCGCGGCGGCGCCGGGCGCCGAGCAGGTCACCGTGATCACCACGCGGATGACGCCGGAGCTCGAGCGCTTGCGACCGGCGCTGCCGGGCTCGGCGCGCTGGCTCGAGCTGGCCGAGAGCGCGGCGTGGAACAGCGATGCGGCGCTCAACGCGATGACCGTTCCGATGGATATCGTGCAGGCGCTGGTCGCCCGCATCGAGGAGACCTCACCATGAGCCGGGCTGTCGATTCCGAAGCGGATCTGTTCGATGTCGTCAGCGCGCCGACCGGTACGGGCGCCGGCGAGGACGCGGTCCAACTAGCGTTCGATGGCGAGGCGCTGGCGGGGCTCGCCGCGCGGCTCGGCGTCGACGCCGCGGCGATCTGGCGCGGCGCGTGGGCGATCACGCTGGCGCGGCTCGCCGGCGTGACCCGCGTGCGGCTGGCGCGCGACGCGGGCGGCTGGACCGCGGTGACGATCGACGTGCCCGAGGCCGGCGAGCTGGCGTGGCTGGCGCAGGATGCCGCGACGGCCTCGAGCGAGCCGGCGCACAGCGGGTGGATCGATCGTGCGACCGACCGCGCGATCAGCGCCGACGGTCCCGCGCTGATCTGGCAGGCGACCGACGCTGGCGCGCGGGCGCGGTTCGCGGTCGCGCGGATCGATCGGCTGTCGGTCGAGCGGCTCGCCGAGGCGCTGCGCACCGTGATCACCGGGCTGCTCGCGCCGGACGCGCGGCTCGAGACCGTCTCGCCGCTCGGCGACGACGAGCGCCGCCGCGTCGTCGAGCAGTGGAACCAGACCCGCACCGAGTACCGCACCGAGGCCACGGTGCACGGCCTGTTTCGCGAGCAGGCGCAGGCGCGGCCCGACGCTGTCGCGATCGTGTGGGACGGCGGCCAGCTGAGCTACGGCGAGCTCGATCGCTGGTCCGACGCGCTCGCCGAGCGGCTGATCGCCGCCGGGGTCGAGACCGATCAACCGGTGGCGCTGTGCCTCGAGCGCTCCGCCGAAGCCGTGGTCGCCGCGCTCGCGATCCTCAAGGCCGGCGGCGCATATCTCCCGCTCGATCCGGATCACCCGGCCGAGCGCCTCGCGTTCTCCGTCGACGATGCGGGCGCGAGCGTGCTGGTCACGCGGCGCGCGCGGGCCGCCACGCTGGCCACGCTGACCTCGCGCACGGTGTTCGTCGAGGACGACGTCGCCGGCGCGCGCGCGAGCCATCCGCGCGCCGAGCGCGCCACGCCCGACACCCGCGCGTACGTGATGTACACGTCGGGCTCGACCGGCCAGCCCAAGGGCGTGCAGATCGAGCATCGATCGATCGTTCGCCTGGTCGGCCGCCCGCGCTACGTCCGGCTCGACGCGGACACCCGGTTCCTGCACGCCGCGCCGCTCGGGTTCGACGCCTCGACGCTCGAGCTGTGGGGCCCGCTGCTGCACGGCGGCAGCGTCGTGATCTACCGCGAGCCGGTGCCGACCGGGCGCGGCCTCGCGCGCGTGATCACCGCGCACCGCGTGACCACCGCGTGGCTGACCGCGGCACTGTTCAACGCCGTGGTCGACGAGGATCCGCGGCTGCTCGCCGGCCTCGCCCAGCTGTTCACCGGCGGCGAGGCGCTGTCGCCGAGCCACGTGCGGCGCGCGCTCGCCGCGCTGCCCGACACCGAGCTGGTCAACGGCTACGGCCCGACCGAGTGCACGACGTTCACGACCACGTTCGCGATCCCGCGCGACATCCCGGCCGACCTCCCGATCCCGATCGGCGGGCCGATCGCCGATACCCAGATCTACGTGCTGAACCGCGCGGC
>Ga0070717_10003663_pt1 | contig 11030 bp, 8 predicted proteins | sample LARL113metaG_FD_71366 | JGI IMG/M metagenome (GOLD analysis project Ga0070717, IMG submission 71366) | Corn, switchgrass and miscanthus rhizosphere microbial communities from Kellogg Biological Station, Michigan, USA - LAR L11-3 metaG | ecosystem: Host-associated > Plants > Roots > Rhizosphere ...
GGCATGGGCCTCGATTACTCGTATCAGATGATCGTGTCGGAGGAGCTCGGCACGTGCCGCTGCGGATCGATCCCGATGGCGCTCGGTGTCCAGACCGACATGGCGACGCCGGCGCTCGCGCGCTGGGGCAGCGACGAGCTGCGCAAGGAGTTCCTCGTCCCGGCGATCACCGGCGAGGCGGTCGCGTCGATCGCGGTGAGCGAGACCTCGGGCGGCTCCGACGTCGCGGCGATCCGGACCACCGCGCGCAAGGATGGCAGTGACTACGTCATCAATGGCTCGAAGATGTGGATCACCAATGCCGCGCAGGCCGACTGGCTGTGTCTGCTGGTCAATACCAGCGAAGGTGCGCCGCACAGCAACAAGACGCTGGTCGTGGTGCCGACCAAGCTCGCCGGCGTGCAGATCGGTGCGAAGATCGACAAGCTCGGCATGCGCGCGAGCGACACCTGCCCGGTGTTCTTCGAGGACGTCCGCGTGCCCCAGCGCCATCGCATCGGCGAGGAGGGCATGGGCTTCATGATGCAGATGGTGCAGTTCCAGGAGGAGCGGCTGTGCGGCGCGATCGGCTCGGTGCGCGGCATGGATCGCCTGATCGACGCGACGATCGATTACTGCAAGGAGCGCCACACGTTCGGTCAGCCGCTGATCGCGAACCAGGTGGTGCACTTCCGGTTCGCCGAGCTCAAGACCGAGGTCGAGGCGCTGCGCTCGCTGTGCTACCGCGCGGTCGAGGACTACGTCGGCGGCGCGGACGTCACGATGCTGGCGTCGATGGCCAAGCTCAAGGCGGGCCGGCTCGCGCGCGAGGTGGCCGATTCGTGCCTGCAGTACTGGGGTGGCATGGGCTACACCTGGGACAACCCGGCCGCGCGCAGCTACCGCGATAGCCGCCTGCTGTCCATCGGCGGCGGCGCCGACGAGATCATGCTCGGCATCATCAGCAAGTTGATGGGCATCCTGCCGGGCAAGAAGAAGAAGTAGCGGGTACACCTAGGGCCGTGCGAATCGCGGTCGTTGTCGGCGCTTGCCTGCTGAGCGCAGTCGCGAGCGCGAGCCCCAACCCGGCGAACCCGCCCACGGCAACGGCTCCCAGTGCCGGTTCTGCCGCTGCTGATCCCGCTGCCGCTGCTGATCCCGCTGCCGCTGCCGTTCCCGCTCCCGCTGCTGCCCCCGACATCGCTACCCCGCCCCGCCCCCTCGTCGGCTTCGATGTCCGCGGCGACTCGAAGCTCCGCCCGCGCACGCTCGGCTACCTCGCGCACGTCGAGCTCGGCGATCGCATCGGCAGCGCCGACCTCGCGCGCATCGAGCAGGCGCTGATCTCCAGCGAGCTGTTCAAATCCGTCCACGTCGCCCTCGAGCCCGCGCCGCCATCTCCGTCCACCCCCGACGGCGTCATCCTCGTCGCCACCGCCGAGGACAAGCACTCCTGGATCGTCGCGCCCACCGTGTTCGCGCTCCCCGGCAACCAGGCCTTCGGCGTCGGCTTCGCCGAAAACAACTTCCGCGGCCTCGATCAAAAATTCCTGCTCTACGGCCAGATCGGCACGCAGACCTCGCTGCTGTTCGCGACCTTCCTCGATCCGTCGTTCCGCGGCAGCAAGCTGACCTGGCGCACCGACCTCTACCTGTTCCGCCGTCAGATCGACGAATACGACAACCCGCACGGCGATCCGCAATCGACCGACCTCGCGCGCTCGACGACCGCGACCTACCTCGGCGGCGGCGCGCTCGTCGGCTGGAACTTCCTGTGGTGGCTGGTCGGCGACCTCCGCCTGCGCGGCGCCTACGTCTACTTCCGCAACCCCAAGGACGCCGACGGCGTCGCGCTCCCCTCGCCCGAGAAGGACGGCTGGGACTTCTCGCTGCAAGCCCACCTGACGATGGACCGCCGGCACCACCGCTTCGGCGTGACCTGGGGCTCCTACGCGCAGCTCAACCTCGAGCCCAGCCTCCCCGGCCTCGACAGCTACGGCTACCAGATCGCCACCCTGCGCGCCTACCAGAGCTGGCGCTTCCTCGAGGAGCACGAGCTCGAGCTGCGCACCGGCTTCGGCGTCGGCCGCCACCTGCCGCTGCACGAGGACTTCACGATCGGCGGCGTCTCGGATCTGCGCGGCTACTCGGTCGATCAGTTCCGCGGCGACCTCCGCGTCTCGGCGCGCGCCGAGTACTCGGTGCCGCTGTTCAAGTGGCGCTTCCTCGCGTTCCGCGCGCTCGGCTTCTACGACGTCGGCTACATCGGCTACCAGGCGCGCCGCACCGACGACCGCGTGTTCCTGCCCAACCAGCTGCGCGGCGGCTACGTCCGCAACGACGTCGGCGGCGGCCTCCGCATCTACCTCAACAACATCGTCCTCCCGCTGCTCGGCCTCGACTTCGGCTACGGCATCGAGGGCCACTCGCCGGAGATCTACTTCGAGGTCGGCCTCACCGACTTCTAGTGTTCCGGAACGACGCCGCCGATCGGCACCCAGATCGTCTCGCCGGAGCTGCCGACCTCGAGCTCGTAGTAGCCCTGCAGCAGCTGCCGCACCGTCGCTGACTGCATCAACCCGTTGGGCCCCGGCACCAGCACGCGCGCGCCCGGCGCGACCTTGGGGCCGATCTCGCCCGACACCACGCTGTGGCCGATCGCCGACATCCCGATGCCGACGATCGCGCCGCGCGCCTCGGTCGGCGTGCCATCGGCGCGCTTGGTCGGGTTCGGCGTCCCGGCGATCTTCATCGAGCCCGGCACCGGCGTGTTGACGCCCGGCTGCGTGATCTCGTCGGTCGTGTGCGGCACCTCGATCGCGCGCGCGTGCGCGGGCCGCGGCGGCGGTGGCAACGGCGGCGGCTCGTCGTGCTGGCTGGTCGCGCGCGGCACGATCTCGCCCGAGGTCGCCGACAGCGGCGGCGGCACGATCTCCGGCGACGACTGGATGATCGGCCGCGGCACCGGCGGCAGATCGCCGTTGCTCAGCGCGCGGCCCCGCGCGGTCTCGAGCAGCGAGACCTCGGCGCGCGGCGGCACCACGCCGTGGTTGCGGTTGGTATCGCCGTTCGACAGCTTGTGCGGCGCGCCCTCGGCCCACTCGGCGTCGCTCGGCAGCGCGATGTACGGGCTCGAGCCGTCGTCGGCGACGATCAGCAGGTGCCCCATGCGGATCAGCTCGATGCCGAACACCGCGCCGGCGGTCGGGTTGTACGCGACCAGCTCCTCGACGATGCCGCCGAGCATGCCGCTGTCGGTCACCGCGATCGGCGAGCTCGCCATCACGACGCGCCGGATCAGCAGGCGCGCCAGCATGCGCTCGACGCTGCGCGACACGCTGCGCAGCACGCCTTCGTTGACCCGATCGAACGGCAGGCCGACGAACTGCGCGATCAGCAGCCCGGGATCGACGCAGCGGACCTGCAGCGAGCCGCTGGCGCGCAGCCGGATCGGCTGCCCCGTGTTCGGGATCAGGAACATCGTCGTCATGTCGAACGCGACGTCGACCGGCGCGGTCAGCACGAAGAACGCCGACACCGGGCGCGACGGATCCGGGGTGCGCCAGCGATGCCGGCCCGGGCCGAGCCGATCGCCGACGAGCCACGCCGGGCACATGACAACTTGCTCGTCATCCGCGCATGTCACCTCGACGTCCGGACCGATGGGAAACGGCCAGGCATAGACGAGATGGTCGGACGCGACAGCGTCGCGCGCGATGACCGTCATCGGGGTCGATACTACAGGATCAGCAGGATCAAGGAAGAGTTAGGCGGGCAGCGCGTATTAGGATTCGAGTGGTGGCTCGGCTTCGTCGCCATGAGCGACGGGATGGATCCTTACGCGCCGGACCCGCCGAGGTGAGGCCTCGACCACTTCGAGGACGGTTCCGTTGTCGGTGGTCAGCTTCTCCCCGGCCTGCGGGATCGCCTGCGCCAGAGACATACACAGGCCCGCGATCGTCGTGCGGTCCTTGCCGACGGGCAGGTCCAGGTGGAGGTCGCGATTGACCTTTCGGACGGCGGCCCAGCCCTGAACGAGAATCGTTCCAGCCGGTTCCCGGGTGAAGAACTGCTCCGGGACGTCGTCCTCGCTCATGATGTCGCCGACGAGCTCCTCGATGAGGTCTTCTGTGGTGACCAGGCCGGACAGCCCGCCGTGCTCGTCGACGACGACCGCCATCTGGGTGCGCCGGCGTTGCATCTCGCGCAACAGGTCGAGCGCCCGGGTGCCCTCCGGGACCTTGTGCGGTGGCCGCAGGATGTCCTCGAGGACGATCAGGCCGTGCTCCCAGGCCAGGGCGAGCACGTCGCGGGCCACCACGTAGCCGACGATGTTGTCGATGCTGCCGTCGTAGACCGGCATCCGGCTGTGGCCCTGCTCGAGGATGACGCGCTGAACCTCCTCCGGTGGGGCGCCGCGCCGCAGTGCAACCACCCGTGTGCGGGGCACCATGACCTCGGCCACGGTGACCTCGCCGAAGCCGAGCGCGCGCGAGGCGATCTCGCTGGCCCGCGGGTCGACCGAGCCGGTCTTGGCGGCCTCCTCGACCAGCTGCTGGAGCTCGTCGCGCGACAGCCGGGCCTCGGTGAACGTCGTGCGGTCGCCGAACATGCGCAGGAACACGTTGGACACGCCGGTGAGCAGCCAGACCAGCGGGCGCATGACCTGCGACAGCGCGACCAGCGGCCGGGCGATGAAGAACGAGTAGCGATCGGAGTAGCGCAGCCCGAGCGACTTGGGCACCAGCTCGCCGACGACGAGCTCGAGGAACGTGACCATGACGATGACCGCGGCGAGCGAGGTCCCGGCGCCCAGGCCGATCGCGTGGAACTTGGGCTCGAGCTGCTGCTCGAGGCGCGCGCCGCCGATCGCGGCCGCGGTGGTGCCGATCGTGGTCATCGCGATCTGCACGGTGGCGAGGAAGCGCTCGGGCGCGTCGCGCAGCGACTTGACCGCCAGCGCGCGGCGATCGCGGCGCCGGATGAACTCGCGGAGCCGGGTGTTGCGGACGCTGAGGATCGCGATCTCGGCGCCGGCGAACAGACCGTTGGCCATGAGGAGCCCCATCACGATCAAGAACGACGAGCCCATGCCCGGCCGGAGCATACCGGATATGCTCCGGCGAATGGGTACGCGGTACCGACCGCCACCGCCACCGCGGTCGCGGCACATCACGCCGGACGGCGCGAAGAAGCTTCGCGCCGAGCTCGATGAGCTGTGGACCAAGGAGCGACCGCGCGTGACGCAGGAGGTCTCCGACGCTGCGGCGCAGGGTGATCGCAGCGAGAACGCCGAGTACATCTACGGCAAGCGCCGGCTGCGCGAGATCGATCGGCGTGTAAGATTCCTCAGCAAGCGGCTCGACGAGGTGACGATCGTCAGCGAGCCGCCGAGCGATCCGGACCGCGTGTTCTTTGGCGCGTACGTCACGCTCGAGAACGAGGACGGCGCGCAGACCACGTATCGCATCGTCGGCGGCGACGAGCACGACGTCGACAAGGGCTGGATCAGCCTCGATTCGCCGGTCGCGCGCGCGTGCATGGGCAAGCGCGCCGACGATGTCGTGATGGTGCGCGCGCCCCGGGGCGAGGTCGAGTACACGATCGTGACGGTCCGCTACGAGCCATGAGCCCCGCGTCCGCCCAGCCCGCGCGCGCGCCGGTGCCCGAGCCGATCCAGGATCCGCCGTCGCGCGCGATCGCGGTGCGCTTGCCGGCCGAGCTGACGCCGTACGCGCGCTCGCTGCAGCGCTGGCGCTCGGGCTGCGAGGTCACCGTGCTGCGCGACGGTGGCGCGACGTACTCCGCGATGCTCGCCGCGCTGGCCGCCGCCGAGCGCACGATCTGCTTCGAGACCTATATCCTCGCCGCCGACGTCACCGGCGATCGGTTCAAGGCGGTGCTGAGCGAGCGCGCGCAGGCCGGGGTGTCGGTCCGCATCATCTACGACGCGGTCGGCTCGTTCGGCCTGCCCCAGAGCTGGGTCGACGAGCTGCGCGCCGCGGGCTGCGAGGTCATCGACTTCAACCCGATCGCGCCGTGGCGGCGACGGTTCCGGCTGTCGCATCGCGATCATCGCAAGATCATCGTGGTCGACGATCGCGTCGGGTTCACCGGCGGGCTCAACATCGCGAACGACTACGCCGCGGTCGCCGACGGCGGGGTCGGCTGGCACGACATGCACTGCCAGGTGACGGGCCCGATCGTCCTGGATCTCGCGCGGATGTTTCGCCGCACGTGGCTGCGCTGCGGCGGCACACCGTATCGTTCGCCGCCGGCGGCCAGCAGCGAGCCGACCGTGAGCGCGGACGGCGAGGTCGGCGCGCCGGGGGCGTTCGTGCGCTTGCTCGACAACACGCTGCGCCGCCAGCGCACCACGGTGCGGCGCGCGTACTTGCAGGTCATCAAGTCGGCGAAGCGCTTCGTGCTGATCGAGAACGCGTACTTCTTGCCCGATCGCGGGCTGCGCCGCGCGCTCGCCAAGGCGGTCGCGCGCGGGGTCGATGTCCGCGTGCTGGTGCCGGGCAACTCCGATGTCCGGCTGATCGAGTGGGCCGGGCTGTACGTGTTTCGCCGCATGGCGCGGCGGGGCATCAAGATCCTGCGCTGGCGCGGCGTGATGATGCACGCCAAGACCGCGACGGTCGACGCGCTGTGGTCGACGATCGGCAGCTACAACTTCGACGCCCAGAGCCGGTTCAATAATCTCGAGGTGACGATCGAAATTCTGGATCGCGCGACCGGCCAGGCGCTGGTCGAGAACTTCGAGCGCGACCTCGCCAACGCCGATCCGTTCGACGAGCGGTCGTGGATGAGCCTGCCGTGGTGGCGCAAGGCGCTGGCGTGGGTCGGCTACCGGCTGCGCCGCCTGCTCTAGACCTGCTCCAGGATGGAGCAGGTGGCGGAGCAGCCTCGCGCCGAGATGAAGCGTGAGGCGGGTCAAGGCAGGGGCAACTAGCTGAAATAACGTGTGGCATCGAAGGTGCTGTACCTGGTGCCATGTCGACTTCTGATCAGGGGCTCTCGGTTCGGTTCCTCGGCGTGCGCGGCTCGATCCCGACGCCGGATGCCAACAAGCTGGCCGGCGGCAACACGTCGTGCGTCGAGGTGACCGCGGGCGATACGCGGATCATCCTCGACGCCGGCTCGGGGCTGCGGACGCTCGGCGACGAGCGCATGGCGGGTGGCCCGCGCCACTCGACGATCCTGCTTTCGCACCTGCACTGGGACCACGTGTGTGGCCTGCCGTTCTTCACGCCGATCTACGTGCCGGGGCATCGCGTCGAGATCGCGAGCGGCCCCAACGGCGTGATGCCGACCCAGGACGCGATCCGCTCGCTGTTCAAGGCGCCGTTCTTTCCGGTCGATTTCGCCGACGTCGCGAGCCAGGTGACGGTGCGCGAGCTGCCGAACAACGATCGCTTCACGATCGGCGACATCACGATCACGCTGGCCAAGCTCAACCACCCCGATCCGGTCTACGGCTTCCGGCTCGAGCACGCCGGGTGCTCGATCGTGTACGCGACCGACACCGAGCACTTCGCGTGTGTCGATCCGACGCTGAAGAAGCTCGCGGCCGGCGCCGATATCTTGATCTATGACGCGCAGTACACGCCCGAGGAGTATCCGAGCAAGGTCGGCTGGGGCCACTCGACGTGGCAGGCCGGCGCCGAGCTGGCGCGCGCGGCGGGCGTGCCGCAGCTCGTGCTGTTTCATCATGATCCGAACCGGACCGACAGCCAGCTCGCGGCGATCGAGGCGCAGGCCCAGGCCCAGCTGCCGGGGACGGTCGCGGCGCGTGAAGGCCTGGTCCTGCGGGCGCGCGACGCGGAGCGCGCGGCGGCGGCGTGAAGCCATGGAGGCGCGGACGGACCTGGCGCGCGGGTATGCGAAGATGCACCCGGCGATGAGCGAGCACGAGCAGCGCTTCGAGCTCCTGGCGGATCTCGGCGCGATGATCGCCGGCGAGGTCGAGCTCGACGAGCTGCTCGCGACGTTCGCGACCCGCGTGGCGCACGCGCTGAGCGCCGACCGCGCGACCTTGTGGTTGATCGACAACGCGACCGGCGAGATCCGCTCGCGCGTGGCGACCCTGCCCGAGCTCGCGGAGCTGCGCGTCCCGCCGGGGCATGGCGTGGTCGGCCACGTCGCGCGCACCGGCGAGCTGATGAACAACCGCGACGTCGGCTCGGACCCGCGGTGGGCCGAGGCGATCGCGCAGCGCATCGGGTATCCGGTGACGTCGATGCTGACGGCCCCGATCGTGCGGCGCGGCCAGATCCGCGGCGTGCTCCAGGTCCTCAACAAGCGTCCGACGTCCGGACAGGGCGCGTTCACCGCGCGCGACGAGGAGTTCACCCGCGTGCTCGCCGAGCAGATCGGCCGCGCGCTGGACTACACGACGCTGCGCGGCGACGATGCGTCGCGCGGGTTGACCCTGCGCGGCCGGTTCAACCACGTGATCGGCCGGTCGCCGGCGATGGCGGCGGTCTACGACATGATCGCGCGCGCCGCGCAGACCGACGCCACCGTGCTGGTGCACGGCGAGACCGGCACCGGCAAGGGCCTGCTCGCGCGCGCGATCCACGTCAACAGCGCGCGCCGCGAGGCGCCGTTCGTGCACGTCGACTGTACGACCTTGCCCGCCGCGCTGGTCGAGAGCGAGCTGTTCGGCCACGAGCGCGGCGCGTACACCGGCGCCGACAGCCGCGTGATCGGCAAGGTCGAGGCGTCCGATCGCGGCACGCTGTTCCTCGACGAGCTCGGCGAGCTGCCGCTGCCGCTCCAGGGCAAGCTGCTGCGCTTCGTGCAGGACCGCCAGTTCGAGCGCGTCGGCGGCCGCGAGACGCTGACCGCCGACGTCCGCATCGTGGCCGCGACCAACCGCGACCTCGCGGCGATGGCGAGCGCCGGCCAGTTCCGCAGCGATCTGTACTTCCGGCTGCGCGTGATCGAGATCGAGATTCCGCCGCTGCGCGCGCGCGGCGGCGACGACATCGCCGATCTCGCGGCGCACTTCGTCGATCAGTTCGCGCGGCGCTACCGCAAGGGCACCCTGCGCCTCGAGGACGCCACCGGCCCCGCGCTCGCCGCCTACGCCTGGCCCGGCAACGTGCGCGAGCTCGAGAACACGATCGAGCGCGCCGTCGTGATGTGCAAGGGCGACTCGATCGGCGTCAAGGACCTCGGCCTCGAGCCCCACCGCCGCTCCGGCGTCATCGAGATTCCCGGCTGGAACCGCGAGCCGCCCCGCGAGCCCGCCGCCCCCGACACCGACGTCCGCCTTCCGGACAACCTGGAGCTCGCCGAAGCCGAGCGCCGCTACGCCCTCGCCATCCTCGAGCGCTGCGAAGGCAACCAGTCCGCCGCCGCCCGCCAGCTCGGCATCAGCCGCAACAAGCTCGCCCGCCTGCTCAAGGCGTGACGGGGCGCGGCCGAGCGCTCCGCCGGAGCGATGCGAGGGGCGAGCGCGGGAGGGTCTCGACGACGCCATTCACCGAGCCGAGCGTCTCGGAGACGCCGGTGAGCGTGCGATCGTAGGGGCTGGTCTGGACCGAGGCGTCGAAGCTCCGGATCCGGAGGCCGGTGTCGGCGAGCATCCACTCCGCGAGGAAGCCGGGGACGTCGGTGAAATCGACGACGACGCTGGTGGTGCCGGTGGCGTGCATGAACTGGCTGCTGAGCCGGGTCGACTGGACGCGGAACGCGTCGTCGCCCTTGACCTGCGTCTGCGTGGCCAGCTCGGCGTCCGCGTCGCTCGGCATCGCGGGCAGCGCCACGCTGAGGCGATTGCCCGCGACCTCGAAGCTGACCGGCGCGATCGCCGCCGGGAGCGTCACCTCGGTCGGATCGCCGGCGTGATACGCGCGGCCAATCCCGCGGTAGATCGAGCGTCGAGGACCGTCCAGCGTGTACGCACCCAGCTCGATGCCCTGATGATCGGTCGTTCGCAACAGGCTCGCGGGAACGAACTTCGCAGCCCAGCTTCCGCTCTGGACAAAGGAGTAGAACGCGCCTTGGCCGCTGTCGAAGTAGGTGTAGTGCGTCACGATCTCGCCGTCGAGCTTGTTGGTCGGCGTGAACGAGACGACCGCGAGCGGCTCGGCGCCCGTGAGATCGACGGCACCGAGATCGAGATCTGCGGTCATGGCGACGTCGCGCCGCAGCGCGATGCGGTCGGGATCGAACGGATCGCCGAGCAGGGTCACGAGGTCGTAGGTGCCGGGTGACACCGCGAGCTCGAACGTCCATGGTGCGGCGCTCGAGAGCGCCTGGTTCCCGCCGAAGCTGACCAGGCCGCTTTCGGCGAGCGAGCCGCGCGCGGTCAACGGGCGCGTCGGGGCGCCGCACGCGTGCTCGAACATGGTGCCGTCTTCGAGCACGAGTCCATATTGCGTGGCGTTCACCGAGCGCGGGGTCCGGCACACCACGACGAGGCGATAGGGACCCGTCGGATGGATCTCGAACGTCGTCGTGCCGGCCACCGAAAGCACCTGCCACGTCGTGCTGCTCTCGTCGCGAAACGCGACCAGCACGGGCTCCGCGACGGTCTGGAGCGTCACGGTCGCCACCGTGGGCATCGCATCGGGTGCCGCATCCGGCGTCTCCGCCTTGCCATCCGGTGCGTCGGGTGCCGCATCGGGCACCTCCGGTTTGCCATCCGCGGCATCGGGTGCCCCATCGGGTGCGACGGCACCCCCACGCCCGCCGCACGCGACGACCACGACATACGACAACGCAAAGCCCTCAAACGTGCCATCGAAGACCCACCTTCTCGCCGATCGACCAGTCCATGTTCGATAGGCGACGCGTCCCCCGCCCCGACGACGTGATCCTGACACGCGCTTCCGCTCACGCAGCCGCGCGAAACGAAACGTGCGTGCGTTGCCGCGAGTTGCCGTCCCGTCGACGCCAACCGGACGCCAGATCACGGCGCTGACTGCGGCGGGGGCGACGAGGGGCCAGGCCGGCCGCGGCGCGTGAGCCCCCAGAGCAGGCCGAGCTCGCGATCGAGCAGCACGCATGCAGCCTGACTGCCGCTGCCGTTGCCG
>Ga0070717_10003664_pt1 | contig 11029 bp, 8 predicted proteins | sample LARL113metaG_FD_71366 | JGI IMG/M metagenome (GOLD analysis project Ga0070717, IMG submission 71366) | Corn, switchgrass and miscanthus rhizosphere microbial communities from Kellogg Biological Station, Michigan, USA - LAR L11-3 metaG | ecosystem: Host-associated > Plants > Roots > Rhizosphere ...
CAGTTTTCTCGACGTCGGCGCGACTCGTACGCATTTCTAGCGGCCTAGCCGCTGCTCGTCCCACCGCTGATACGAGCCATTTTTCGACAGCGAAGGGCGACTCTACCGGCTCGGCGTGAAGTTAATGTGCGGTGAGCCCGCTTCATCTTCTTTTGCACGTTGCCGTCGGCGCCGCTAAGGAAGAAACGAATACCACCGGTAGCAGGACCACCTTCGCTGACCTGGAAGTTTGGTCGTACCCGAAGAACACGGGCACCCTTCGTCATCTAAGGGCCAAGAAAGCGTTCTCCTCTGCCAACCCGGATGCCTCGACTTCTTTGTTTATGTCTGCGTAGAAGCTGCGCGATCTGCTTTGTCGAGCAATTCAATTCCCAAGCCCAATGCAAATAACCTTTGAAGGCGGGCGAAACAGAAAACGAGCCTTCGCTCGCGATCAGCGGCGAAGGCCAAAGCATGCGCGAATGTCCTCAGACGCGAGGTCCGGAAAATCAGTCAGGATCCTCAGATTCCGTCATGCCGGACGCAGGGCTTACCTCCCAGCACGGTTTCTGGGCAACAAGAGGTACCCCGATGTGCCGCCTAATCGCTCCGTACCAGTCCTAGCCATCAGTCACTAGCACAGGAATTTATACGCTGCGCGGAAAAAGGTTTGGGCCTGTATACAAGACCGCTCCGACCTGTATACAATCAGGTGAGTCCAGCTCTAATACGCGCTTGGCCCGATGGCCGAGTCCCAAAAATAGGAAGGTTTATGCAACGAGTCCTCCGAACTGCCAGCCCTGCTGCCTGGCTGTTCCCCGTGCTGCTGACGTTGAGCCACACGGCTGCCGATGCCCAGGTCAACTTGGCTGGCGTCTGGAACAATCTGCAAATTCTTCACGAAGATGAGCCTGAGCGCCTTCCCGGCCCCGAGCTGGGCGACTATTTGGGCGTTCCGATCAATCCTGCCGCCCGCTACCGCGCCGACGCCTGGGATGCCTCGCTCATCACGCTACCCGAATACCAGTGCCGCGTGCATCCCTCCGATTACGTGCCCAGCTTCGCCGGCCTCCGCATCTGGGAGGAGTTCGATAAGGACACGCAGCAACTGATCGCCATCCACACGCACCATTTCGCCTGGGGCACCGAGCGCACCATCTGGATGGACGGCCGTCCGCATCCGCCCGAATACGCACTGCATACTTCGCAGGGCTTTTCCACCGGCAAATGGGAGGGCGACGCGCTCGCCGTCACCACCACCCACTTGAAAGAAGGCTGGATTCGCCGAAACGGTCTCCCGCGAAGCGATCGCGCCGTGGTCACCGAACACTTCATCCGTCACGGCGAGAACCTCACCATCATGACCGTCATTCGCGATCCCGCGTATCTCACCGAGCCTTTCATTCGAACTCGCGACTACATTTATGAAGTCGGCGGACAGATCGCGCCTTTTCCTTGCGAAAGCGTGGAAGAGATCGTGCGTCCCAAGGGCGTGATCCCGCATCATCTGCCCGGCACCAACACGTTCCTCGACGAATTCCCGGCAAAACACGGCATTCCGCCGCAAGCCGCGCGCGGTGGCGCCGACACCATGTATCCCGAATATCAGGACAAAATTCGCGAAACGGCCCCGGCAGCAAAGGCGGCCGCGAAATGAATCGCCGAAGCCTACTCCCGCTTCTCCTGGCAAACACTGGGCTAATCTTCGCGCAAAGCCAGGACTCTGAAGTCCATGTCTTGCCCGCGCAAGGCAACATCTACATGATTGTCGGTGCTGGCGGAAACATCACCGTGCAGGCCGGAAAAGATGGCGTGCTGGTGGTCGATACTGGACTCGCGTCCATGTCCGACAAAGCGCTCGCGGCAATAAAGACGATTTCAAGCGGCCCCATTCGATATATCGTCAACACCCATTACCATGCCGACCATACTGGCGGAAACGAGAAAATCCGCTTGGCCGGCAGCACCATCGTCGGCGCCAACGTCACGGGCGATATCAAAGACGCGGGCGAAGGTGCTGCAATCCTTTCGCACATCAATGTTATAAACCGCATGAGCGCACCTACAGGCGCGCAAGCTCCATCGCCCGCCGCCGGCTGGCCCACTAGCACGTTTCTCAGCGATCAAAAGAAGCTGTATTTCAACGGCGAAGGCATCGACATTCTGCATCAACCGGCGGCCCACACCGACGGCGATAGCATCGTGTTTTTCCGCCGTTCCGATGTCATCAGCACGGGCGATATCTTCACCACCACCAATTACCCGATCATCGATCTCGCCGCCGGCGGCAGCATTCAAGGCACCATCGACGCTCTGCAAAAGATCGTCGACTTGATCGTCCCGGTCTACGGTCAGGAAGGCGGGACCCTCGTCATCCCCGGCCATGGCCGCTTATGCGACTTCGGCGACGTACTGAATTTCCGCGAAATGACCATCATCATTCGTGATCGCATTCAGTCCATGATCAAAAAAGGCATGACGCTGGAGCAAGTGAAGGCGGCCCGGCCTACACAGGACTACGATCCTCTGTATGGTTCCGCAACCGGGTTCTGGACCACCGACAAATTCGTCGAAGCCGTATATAAAAGCCTGAAGAGCGACAAATGAAAAAGCCACAGATCCACCTTTTTATCACTCTGACTTTGGCGCCCGCTCTCTTCGCGCAATTTCCTGGACCGCCCCCGGGGCCGCCCAAACCCGCCAAGGAGGTAGCTCCGATCGAACTCACCGGCTATTGGGTCTCCATCGTCACAGAAGACTGGCGCTTCCGCATGATCGCGGCGCCAAAAGGCGATTTCGCCGGAGTTCCGTTAAACCCCGAGGGGCAGAAGATCGCTAAGCAATGGGATCCGGCCAAAGACGAAGCCGCCGGCAATCAGTGCAAGGCTTACGGAGCAGCTGGTTTGATGCGCATTCCGACCCGTCTGCACATCACTTGGCAGGATGACAATACGCTCAAAATCGAAACGGATGCCGGCACGCAAACGCGGTTATTGCACTTCGGTCCGGCGCAAACACCGAGCGGTCCTTCGACGCTGCAGGGTTATTCGGCCGCGCAATGGCTCGGCCCGGCTGGCGGCGTCGGATATTTTGGAACGGCCTTCGACCCGACCAAGGGCGGCTCGCTGGAAGTGAACACCAGCCACCTCGCACCGGGCTATCTTCGCCGCAACGGCGTGCCGTATAGCGATAAAACCACACTCCAAGAATTTTATGACGTGATCAAGGAGCCTGAAGCGAACTGGCTCGTGGTGAAGACCATCGTCTCCGATCCGCAGTACCTGTTTCGCACCATGATTACGAGCACGCATTTCCGTAAACAGCCCGACGCCATCGGCTGGAAGCCTTCGGCCTGTTACGCACGCTGATTAACTAACGACGTCGCACCCAAACCGATCGCAACCAAACCGAGCTGTGGCCAGAGGAGCGGGCGTATCGATGATTGCTGGAGGCCGGCCTTGTTACGGAATCATCCATCGCTCGCCGGGTTCGAAAACTTTGAACCCGACCGAGGGCCGAAACCCTAGCATGTGGTCTACAAAACGGCTCGCGTCCGCGCTTTGATCGGCGAAAGTTCCGTAGTGCATCGGAATCAGCCAGCGCGCGCGAATGTCTTCGGCCAGTTGTGCGGCCTGCGCGATATCAAAGTTTCCCGATCCTTCGATCGGAAGTAGCGCCGCAGTGACATTGTATGGCCGCAGCCGTCCTACGATGCCTTCGTACCATTGGCAGTCGCCCGCGTGATAGATCGTCCAAGATCCGAAGCGGATCAAATAGCCGAGATGCGGATAACCGCCGAGCGGCGTCCAGTTCAATTCCGGATGAGCAGAAGGCACCGAATAAACTCTTCCATAAGGTCCATTTTTGAAATATTCGACCCTCAAGTCGGAATCGGTGGTCGTCATTCGATCCAAAGGAATACCAATCGAACAGGCATGTTCGGTTGTGCTTTTGGGCAACACGACTTTGGCGCGAGGCGAGGCCTTGAGCATGGGTGGCAATGCACCCGGGTCCATGTGCGATGGATGAGCGTGCGTGCACAGAATCATATCCGCGTTTGTTACTTGCTCGGCCGCGATGGGCGCATCAAGGATGCGCGTTCGGCCATTCGGAGTGGAGAGACAGGGGTCCACATAGAACACAATGCGCTCATACTTGATGGCGAAACCGGCATGACCCAGCCACCACAAAACGGGTGATGCGGCTTCGGTGCCTTCGATTTCGCGAATCAATTCACTCATCGCGCCGCAGCCCGTTCCAGCCTATCGCGAATCGCCGACCATTCATCGCCGCACGGCGGCCGCTCGATTGCGATCCAGTCCCAGCCTTGGGCGTCCGCGTCATGGAGCCTTTCATAGAGCACTGCGGCGTACTCGCGGGGATCGGTGGGCATTTGCAGGCAAATGCCGCGACCGCCCGGCAGACCCTCGCCGCGTTCTACCAAAATCAGCGGCGTCTTCGGACTGTAGTGCCGGGCGTGCCGTCCAGGCGAAGCGTGAGCGCCCTCCTCCAGAGGCCCCAGAACCTGCACCGGTCCGATCACTGCCTCGATCTCCTGCCGCGTCACCATGCCCGGTCTCAACAATACCGCGCCAGAACCTGCGAGCGAAAGAACGGTGGACTCGATTCCCACGGTTGTACGACCTCCGTCCAGCACCATCGCGACTTTGTCCTCCATGGCATCGCGAACGTGCTGCGCCGTTGTCGGCGAAAGCTCGCTGAAAAGATTAGCACTGGGCGCCGCGATCGGAACGCCGGCTTCTCGGATCAAGGCCTGTGCGATTGGATTGGCGGGCATTCGAACACCCACCGTGTCCAATCCGGCGGTAAGCCGATCCGGCACATGAGGCTGTTTCGGCAAAACCAGTGTCAACGGCCCGGGCCAAAATTTCCGAGACAGTTTTTCAGCCTGCTCCGGCCACTCGCGCACCAGGCCGCGTGCCATTTCGATGGAACTAACGTGAACGATCAAGGGGCTGGACGGCGGGCGGCCCTTCGCAGCATAGATTTTATCGATCGCCGCTGTGTCGAGCGCATTGGTTCCAAGTCCGTACACGGTCTCGGTGGGGAAAGCTACCAGTTCGCCCGCGCGGATCAACGCCGCGGCGCGTGTAATATCGGCGTCACTCAGGCAGATCCTCTTTTCCGTCACCCGCAATTTTGCCCGTGTGCTTGTAAACCAGGAACGCGTGCATCAGCCGATCCAAGTCGCCATCCAATACGCGATCCACGTCGCCGATAGAAAGTTTGGTGCGATGATCCTTCACCATCCGATACGGCGCAAGCACGTAGCTGCGGATCTGGCTGCCGAAGTTGATATCGAGCTTCGAGTCTTCGAGCTTCTTGTCCGCCGCCCGCTTTTTCTCCATCTCGTATTCGTACAGCCGCGCGCGCATCTGCTTTATTGCGCTGGCCCGATTCTTATGCTGCGAGCGCTCGTTCTGGCATTGCACGACGAGCCCCGTCGGAATGTGCGTCATGCGCACGGCCGATTCTGTCCGGTTCACGTGCTGGCCACCGGCGCCCGAGGCGCGAAACACGTCCACCCGAAGATCCTCCGGCTTCAAGTCAATATTGATGTCGTCTTCAATCTGGGGATACACGAATACCGATGCAAACGATGTATGCCGCCGTGCGTTGGCATCGAACGGAGAGATTCGCACCAGCCGATGGACGCCAATCTCGGATTGCAATAACCCGTACGCGTTTTCGCCATTCATCTCGAGCGTAGCCGATTTGATTCCCGCGCCTTCGCCTTCCAGACGATCCGTCACGACGGCCTGCATCTCATGGCGCTCAGCCCACCGCAGATACATGCGCAGCAGCATCTCGGCCCAGTCCTGGCTTTCGGTGCCGCCCGCGCCCGGATGGATGGCCATAATCGCGCTCTTCGCATCGTTCGGACCGTTGAGCAGCATGCCGGTTTCGAGCACTTCCAAACGCTCGGAAAAGCGCTGGATCTCGCGATCCAAATCGGCCGTCACGTTCTCACCTTCGCGGCCCAGTTCGAACAACGTGTCCAGGTCCGACGTCAGGCGCGTGACCTCGGCTTCGTCGGCAATCGCCTGCTCCAGGCGCTTGCGCTCCTGCATGATCTTCTGGCTTTTTTCGGGCTGCTGATTCCAGAAATCGGAATCGGAGATCTGCCGTTCGATTTTGGCTAGCTGCAGCTTCTTGTTGGAGGAGTCAAAGATAGCTCCGCACAGCGTCAGCCTGCTGGCGGAGCGAAGCGTATTCTCTTTCGTGTTCTTCGAGGGTCATTTTTAAGTCTCGTGCGGAAACTTTTATTTTACCAGGGGTGTCAATTCGAGCAACTGGCCGCGCTTTCCGACGTTCCAGCCCCGAGTGCGGCCGAGGGTGGCCTGCTGGCCGGCGGCCTCGTGGATGTGGCCGCAATAGAAATACCTCGGCTGCTCGCGTTCGATGAATTCCCGGATCGCATCGCTTCCGAAGTGCTTGCCATCGGCTACGCGGTCGAGCAGGGTGCCCTTGGGCGGCGTGTGGCAGATCAGGACCAGCGGATCGAGTCCGGCGAATTTGTTGAGCCGCTGCGCCAGTTCCTGCTCGCTGTACTCGCCGGGCGTATCGAAGGGCGTTGGGTTCGAGTAGCCGAGTCCGGCAACGTGATAGCCCTGGATCTCCATCCTCTGGCCGTGAAAATCGTGAAAGCCAAACTCACGGCACAAACGCGCAATGTCGGACTCGGATTCGTGATTTCCCGGTAGCACGTACATCCGCTCGGCGCGTTTCTGAAGGATCGGCCCCATGGCATCCAGGCCTCGCCCAAAATTCGCCAGGTCGCCGGCGGCGAAGTAGTAATCCGCTTCCATGGCCATCAGTTTTTCGAGCGCGGCCTTGTCGCCGTGGATATCGGAAAAGATGAGCAGGTTCACTCAACGAGATTAGCAGGCGCAGGCTCCGCCTACTGACGTGCGTGGTTCAGTAAGGCGAAAACTCGGCATGAACCCACGGCTTAAAACCGCAGGTGCATCGAAAGCTGCAGGAAGCGCGCGCTTCCCAGCGTGTGCTGGATGATTCCCAGGCTGCCCTCTGGCGGAAACGACGGAGGGCCTGCGAAGTTCGGGAAGAACGTCACATTGTTGTTCGGCGCGTCAAAATCCGGATGATTGAAGACGTTGAACGCATCGAAATTGAAGCGCAACCGAAAGCGATCGTTCAGCACAAATTCCTTCCCCAGGCTCATATCGAATCGTACTTCGAACGGAGCGCGGAAAATATTCCGGCCGGTGCTGCCGTAAAGCGATTCATAATTATCGCAGCCGGTGGCATCGCAAGGCGGAACACCGTTGGTCCCCGGTGCGACGAATGCCGGAGCGAAGGCGTTCACGTCCAAGACAGGCTTGCCCGCGTTCACGCCTGTCGTGCCTTGGAGTTGCGCCTGTCCCGCCGTGACACCCGGTTTCAAAGGTACAATCGGGTTTCCGATATAGTCCGAAGTGCCGAGGTACAAACTCCCCACCGAGCCGGAAAAGTCGTAAATGCTATACGGCTGGCCGCTCTGCGCCACAGTCTGTCCGCCGATGATCCAGCCATTAATCGCTGCGCCAAGAGCCTTATTCGAGGTCAGTTTCGGAATCGTGTAGCTGTAGTTGATCAGGAACACGTGGGTCCGATCGAAATCGGCAGAGCCATAACTGGACTTCGGAGTCAGCGGGTTATTGCCAGTGAAGAACAATCCCAGTCCGCTTTGTTCGTCCAGCGCATGTGACCAGGTATAGGAAGCGGTGAACTGCAGTCCACTCGAGAGACGTTTGCGAACCTGCAATTGGAGTGCGTTGTAATTCGAAATGCCTTCGGCCTTGAAGAGCACCGAATTCATGTCGTAGCCGATGTAGGGCACGCGGATTGGAGCGTTCCCGGAGAATTCGCTGGTGAACACAGGTTCCAGAGCGAGGCTGAGACTAGGATCGGCAGTGCCGCCATAAGAATAGATCTGGCCATTAATCGGATTCTGCTGTGTCGCGATATTAGCCTGATTGAACGGAATCGGTAGAACGTTGTGGACGCCATGGTTGCCGACATAGCCGGCGCTGAACAGCCAATCGTTGGCGGCTTGGTATTGGAGATCGAAAGTCCAGTTTTCGGTATAGGGCAACTTGTTGTTGATGTCGTAACCGCCAAACAGGAACGGCCCGAATAGATTTCCGGCTGGGAAATCGCCGGACTCAGTTTGCGCGATGTTCGGCAGCAAGGCCTGAAACGCGGCAGCGCTACCAGTTGGCTGCGGCGGTGCACTGGTCCCGAACGGTGTGGAGAACGTCGCTCCCTTTTGCGCCACGACAGGCTGGACGAATGGCGGTGCGAGCGTGACGCCAAACGGACCGTTGAAGCCCCCGCCAGCGCTCGGCGACAAGTAGGTGAAGAATTCGCCGCGGTCGTAGTAGATGCCGAATCCGGTACGCACCGTCAATTTCGGAATCGGGTTCCAGGCGATACCGATACGGGGCGCAAATCCCCACTGGTGGTTCTTCATGAGCGTGTCGCTGGCACCGGGGGTGGCGAAGTTCGGATTGTTGCCCGCGATCTCGAGACCGGAGCTCGTGATGCTGTCTGCGGCCGCATTGTACGCATACTGGTTGCCATTGAAAGCGGTGAGCTTGCCGTATTTTTCCCAGAACGGGCCATCGAAATCCCATCGCAAGCCGAGCGTCACGGTCAAGTTGCTGCGGACTTTGTAGTTGTCGCTGACAAAAGCGCCGGCGGTATTGGCTCGATAGTAACGATTGGCCGATCCGGCAAATGCCGTAGTGTCGATGCCGGTGCGCACAGATCCTTCCACGAAATTCATAAAGGTCCGGAATGAGATGGTGTCGGTGTTGGTGTTTTGGTTCAAGATATTCAGTTGCGTGTAATCCCAGAGGAAGCCGAACGCAAGAGTATGGCGGCCCTTCACCCAATTGAGAGTGGTTCCGTATTCCCACTGGTTTTGGAACATGCCCGCGTTCGCGAAGCTGGGCGCAGGACCAAACTCCAGTGCGCTGGAGAGTGTCGGATCGGCAGCCGAGATTTCAATCTTTGGAAAAATGTTACTCCCCAGAAGATTTATTCCGAAATCGCTTGGCTTGAACGACTGCCCGGTGGAGGAGTAAGCCCGTAAACGCGTAAAGCCCACCCGCTGCTCCAAAGTGACGTTCGGGGTGAGAATCACAGTGTTGTTGACGGAACCCACTTGACTGCCGGCGGCGAGCGTCTGGGGAAATCCGAGCAAATCGCCGGTCGATCCAAAGGGATTGCTGGTGGGATTGTCCTGGACGTAGTATTTCACCCCGAGGCGATCTTTCTCGCTTACTGCCCAATCAATATTGGCGATGCCTTGATCGACGTGGGACTGGGCATTGGGACCGCGCACCACCGCGTCGTAGCCCAGTGCAGTGGCGGTATCGGGATTGGTGATTTGGGCGCTCGGAATCAAATAGTGGCCGTTTAATTTTGCGTTCAGCAACCCTGCGGCAACCGGATCGATCTGGCTGGCCGCGATGGTTTTTCCGTAAGCGCCCTGAACGGCGTTGATAATGCCTTGCGCGCTGCGGTCATCGGTGAGCGTGAGCGGCACAGTAGGCGTGCTGGTGGCGAGGGCGCCATCGGCAATGCGAACACCTTGATACGACAAGAAGTAGAATAGTTTGTCTTTCTTGATGGGCCCGCCGAGCGTGGCGCCATACTGGTTCCGATTTAAGAACGGCGTCTTTTGTGTGATCACAGGAGAAGCGTTGTAGAAGAACGGTGCGGCGTTCATCGCGCTGTTTTGGAATTTCTCGTAAACCTCGCCGTGCATATCATTGCCTCCCGACTTGGTCAGCACGTTAATATGCGCACCGCTGTTGGCGCCTTGAGAAGCGTCATACATTGCCGAGTTGACAGCAATTTCCTGAATGGCCTCGGGCGGCGGCGTGGGAAGAGCCTGGCCGATTGCGTTATACACCGAAGTGCTGGTTTGAATTTCCCCGTTGGCGCCGACGAAGCGCTCGCCGGTATTCAGAACGAAGCGGTTCTCACCCACGCTGCTGGAGGAGTTGCCATTAAACAGATTGTTGGTGTTGATGCCGTTAAAAGAAAAACTGTTGCTGGTGTCGCGCTGTCCGTTGGCGAAGATGGCCTGATTGCCGAGGCCCGCGTTGCTTCCGGCGCCTGGGAGAAAGTCCGCGTGAACACCCGGGCTCAAGATCGCGAGTTGCGTGAAACTGCCGGTGCCGAGGGGCGTCTCCTGGATGGTGGATTCGTCAACCACATAGCCGGTGGTGGCGTCTGCTTGGTTCATCAGTGGCGTGCCGACGACATCGACCTTTGTGGCCACAGTGCCGACTCTCAGGTTTCCATCCACGGTGGTAGTACGGTCGCCACTGACCAGAACCTCTGCGTGGGACTCGGTGTCGAATCCTTCTTTGGTGAACGTCAATTCGTATGTTCCGGCCGGAAGATTGGAGATGGAATAAGATCCGCTGGATTGCGAGCGTACCGTGACAGTCAGGTTGGTTGCGACGTTGCGCGCTTTCACCGTGACGTCCTGCACGGCGGCTCCCGAGGCATCCGTTACGGTTCCCGTGATCGCGCCAAATATCAGCTGTGCGTGGGAAGGCACACGGGCGGCGAGGGTTAGCGCCAGAACAACCGCGGCCATTACGGCTGGCCGAACAGGGCGAAATTGCGGGCTACTATCTTTCGTCATAGGATTTTTGATTTCCTCCACTTAACATTCAGACCGCTCGCACGCCCGCGCGGCAGTTTATTTTATTGCGAACCAAAGCCGACTCCACGGGACTGTCCCCGAGCTTCAAATATGTATTGGCGGCCGGAACGCGGACAAAGCGTTGGCTCTTGGAGACACCCTCAGCACGAGTATGCTTCTTGATACCACGTACGGATTTCAAACTGATGAATCCGCCTGATTCATAGAGAATAGCCTATTTTCTCGGCTGCGGAGAAGAGACGTGACAATCGTACCGCTGGATCATCGGGGCGGTTTGCGCTATGTTGGGCCAAGAGGACTGAACGCGATGCATCGACCCTTTCACCGATTTATCATGAACAT
>Ga0070717_10003665_pt1 | contig 11025 bp, 5 predicted proteins | sample LARL113metaG_FD_71366 | JGI IMG/M metagenome (GOLD analysis project Ga0070717, IMG submission 71366) | Corn, switchgrass and miscanthus rhizosphere microbial communities from Kellogg Biological Station, Michigan, USA - LAR L11-3 metaG | ecosystem: Host-associated > Plants > Roots > Rhizosphere ...
CGATGTCGTTTGCGCGTCGGCCGCGCGCCGGCGGCCATGGAGCGCCTTCTTCATCTCCTGAACGTGCGTCTTGGCGTTGTCACCTCCGTCAGCGAGCACGTAGCTCTTCCCGATGCGGTAGATCGAGCGGGCGCCGCGTGCGCTCTTGAGACGGCGCAGGGCGACGGCTTTGCGAACGATCTGGCGCAGCGATTCCAGCTCGTCGATCAGCGGGTCGTAGGCGTTGGCGTACGCCTCCCCGTCGCGCACCTCGGTCAAGTCGACGTTCGCCGCCTCGCCCACGCTCGGCACGGTCTGGCCGAAGTTGGTGGCCTTCTCGACGAACGCGCGGGGCGTAGCCGTGACGATGCGCCGTTCGGCCGTGGTGAGGGAGCGGGGCTCGGGAGTGGTGAAATCGGCGGCAATGGCCCGAAGCGCGGCGATTTTCGTACGCGCGTCGGTTTCGTAGGGGAACGAAGTCGTTTCAGTGGGAGTCTGGGTGTTGTTGTTCGTAATCATCTTTTCCTCCAGTGCACGCTTCCGCGTGCAGTTGTTGTTTTCGAATCGGGTCGAGGAACGACAAAGTCAGGGTCGCGTGGAAACGCGTGTACCAGACGTTGAGCGTGTTCACAGTTCTCTTCCTTTCTCGATCAATCGTGACGAGCGTGGGCATTTGGGGCGAATCGGCGGTCCTCGGCATGTCATAGTGCGCATACATTAGGTCCGCCCGGCCCCGAATGGCCGTCAACGAACGATGGCGTTCCGAGAAAGACAATCCCCCATTGCAATACTTTTTATTACACAGGTAAGAACGGCTGTTTGGCAGGCGAGATTTGCTGCAGGGCGGGGGCGAAAGCTTGCGAGCAAGGCCGCATTCCCTGCACCGGAGGCCGAAAAGCCTGCATTGCATGAAAAAATCCTGGAATCGATGATTTGGCGCCTGCATCGGAGGCAAATGAGCGTGCTCGGAAAGCGGAAAGCGTCCGGCACAGAATATTTTTCTTCGTGCACAGGAGATTGTTCTTGAAGTGCAGGAGATTATTCTTGAAGTGCAGGAGATTATTCTTGAAGTGCAGGAGATTGTTCTTGAAGTGCAGGCGATTTTTCCTGCAGTACAGCCGATTTTTCCTGCAGTGCAGCCGATTTTTCCTGCAGTACAGCCGATTTTTCTTCCAGTGCTGTCGATTTTCCTTCCAGCCCAGGCGTTCACGCCTCCATCGCTGCAAAAACCGCTCGATTCGCAAGCGAAAATCTCAGGGCACCGCCGATCGGCCGTACCGTACCGGGTCTTTCCGCAGGTCGCGTACGAGCAGCCACCGCGGACAGGTCACGCCGTCGCCTGATGTGACGCGCATCTCATCGTTCGAACAGCGTTCGAGAGTGAACGGGCCGGCCCTGTCCTGGTAGATGCGATCGACGACGTCGCGCGTGCCGGCGAACGCGGTCACGGTTCCGGAATCCACGACGCGCCGCGAGGGCTGCCGAGATGCAATCGGCCGCGGGCCATCCATGCGGGAACAGGGGAAGATCGCGCGCGCTCGCGCGGCACGAGAAAGGTCGACGCGCAACCCGCGGCGGCGACGGCGACGATCACCGCGACGAGCAGGGCGCGCGGTAGATCGGCTCGACGGATACCGTGCTCACTCTAAGCTGCCAAAACCGCCTCCCATGCCTGCCCCGGAAAGCGGCGCGGCGGCTGCCGCGACTAACACGCAGCGGCGGGAGCGAACTGCAGCCGGCGTGACGCGCGCGTGCTGTTCGAGCCGCCCGAGGCGGCTCGCCGCCGGGCCAGCGGATCGGCGGTTTTTGTCAGCTTGTGAGAGCAGTTAGGCGACGCCGTGCGTTCGGCACCTGCTGTAGAATCAGGGAGAAATGGGAAAGCCGCGCTCGCAGACGACATTTCGCGACGACGAACGACCGACTCGTTGGAGCTCCAGCACGATTGGACACTACACCACCAAGCTTTCGGACGGTGCTCGAACGGTAGTGGCGCACGGCACCACACCAGAGGAATCGCAAGAACGAGCATCTCGCGTGTGGGAAACTCGCGACAAGCAAATCGCCGAGGCCGCCCAGCGCGACGTGGATACGGGACTTGCGGTGACCTTTGAGGAACTTGCTCAGACATGGGCCAACGACACCACGCATCTCTCCTCGCCGATAAAGCTAATGCAACATTCTGCGTACCGGCAAATTATCGGGCTTGGCCCGGCGGTATTGCCACTTTTGCTGCGCGATCTGGCGACGAACCACCGCTTCTGGTTTCCGGCGTTGAACGCGATTACGGGCGAAAACCCGATACCGGATGACGCGGCAGGCGATGTGATGAGAATGGCTGACGCGTGGATCGCGTGGGGCCGCGAGCGCCGGCTGATCTGATGCCGGACGACGTACTCGAACAACTGTTTCCCGCGCTGAAACGAGTCGGGTTCACAGTAACAAGCCCTCGTGACTCGCGCTACAACTGTGTTGCATGGGCTGCTGGCGATGTGACTCGTTGGTGGTGGCCTGCCGAGTCGCCCTTTACATACTGGCCGCCTGGAGTAGGACGCGAAGAATCGGTTCCGAACTTCATTCAGGCATTCGCAACGCTCGGCTACGTCCTTGGCGCTTCAGGTGACCTTGAGCCGGACTATGAGAAGGTAGCGATTTTCGCTTCTAGCGACGGCACACCGACGCACATGGCGCGGCAACTTGGCGACGGCAGTTGGACGAGCAAGCTTGGCGGTCTTGAAGACATAACTCATTCCGAAGTTTCTGGCCTCGAGGGCGCCGATTACGGAAATGTTGTTGTCTTCCTGAAGCGGGATCGTGCGTCCGGCTAACGTGCTCACTCTAAGCTGCAAAAGCCGCCTCACATGCCTGCCCCGGGAAGCGGCACGACGGCTGCCGCGACCAACACGGAGTGGCAGGAGCGAACTGCAGCCGGCGTGACGCGCGCGTGCAGTTCGAAGCCGCCCCAAGGCGGCTTCGCCGCCGAGCCAACGGATCGGCGGCTTTTGTCAGCTTGTGAGGGTAGTTGGGCGGCGACTCTACGCTTGCGCGTTTCTACCCATGTTAATTGGACGATCAGTAAGTCGGGTACCCGACGCACGCGGAGTTTTGCCACAGTTTGTGCACGGCGTATCAAGCCAATCCGTGAGTGCGTGCGAGTCCGCAGCCTGCTGCGCTCCAGCAACGACGAATTCAACGTTTGCGTAATAGCCACAACTCTCGCACCGAAACATTAGCGGTACGACAATTGGAAATTCGGTGTCGGAGTTAAGCCTAACCGATATAACGAAGCTGCTGTCGGCCCGAGGATCGTACCATTCTATTAAGCTCATGCGTGGTTCGGCCTCCTTCGGCGGCAACGTCCCAAGTAGTTGTTCAAGATCCTGCTGCTGCGAAGCAATAATGAACCGTTCCGAAGCATCTGCGATACGCCTGTTGATCTCCTTCGCAATCTGGGCATCGACGGTTTGCGTCGCCAGGATCGGGTGCTCACCTGCTCTGTCGGTCAGCATTAGGCACGTTTGTGGTGAGATCGTTATAAACTTCTGAACATTAGGAGTCAGCTCGCCGTATGTTTGCGGTGCTCCTGACAATGGCAGAAATCCCATAGGACCATCGCTTGTCACAAACCGTTCCGTGGGACTACGGAGTAGCCACCAATCCATTGATTCGAATGCTTCGATCAAGGGTTCGGCCATCGTTGTCATCATCGAAATTCGCTCATTTGACGACGGTTTCGCTGTGTACCTACCTTGAGTGACGAACTCCGCAAATTGCGCCGCGGAGTATGGTCTGGGCTTGTCGAGTCCGCGCAGCACCGCTGCTGCGCGTTCCGGCGTGCCTGCAACGCGGCGCATCGTGAGCTTTACGAATGCATCGCCGAGCTCAGCGTAAGCACGCTCAAATGCCGGAACACGCGTGCAAAGCAACGCGAAAAACACCGTTGCAATACCACCCTGCTCGTCGGAAATCATTGCCGCATTGTCAAGTAGATCAAGAACGGGCGCCGCGGAGTCTTCGATCTGCTTGAAAAACTTGTATTCGACACTGTCATCGCGCTCGCCAGCTTCATTGGTTAGAATGTAATAATCCGTGATGCTTGCGACACGCGTGAGTCCGCTTGCGCGAATTTTCCGGAGGACGCGATCGTAGACGAATAGCTCTTCGCCGGCGAGAAATCGTTTCAAGTACATTCGCGGCAGATAGTGGGCCAGCATGGCACTCGATGGTAACATCCCTCGCGTTTCTCGTTCGCCCAACGAGGATTATGGGCCGCGCGGCGCATAACCGGTACCATTCGCACATGCGTTCCACCATCGCGCTTGCGCTCCTCTTCGTCGCAGCTGTGTCATCGGCCCAGGAGAAGGAGCCGATCAACCCCGACCGGCCCGGCATCGCCGACGGCAGCCAGACGGTCGGCCCCGGCGTGTTTCAGGTGGAGCTCGGCGGCGAGCGCGACCGCTTCGCCGACTCGCGCGAGTGGTCGACGCCGCTGCTCCTGCGCTACGGCGTCGGCGCGCCGTTCGAGCTGCGCGTCGAGAGCGCGGGCTTCACGTCCAACGGCTGGGCGCCGCCGTCGATGGGATTCAAATACCACTTCCTCGACAAGCCGTCGCTCGGCGTGATCGCGCGCTACTTTCCGCCGTTCCGCTCCCAGCGTTCCTCCGCCGACCTCCGCCTGGCCGCCGACATCAATCTCGACAAGGACGAGAAGTGGGCGCTGAATCCCAACATCGGCGTGTCCACGCAGGACGACGGCGACGGCCGCTTCACCGCGGCGCTCGCGGCGCTGACGCTGCAGTACAACGTCACGAAGAAATTCAACGTCTTCGTCGACGGCGGGCTGCAGGCGCCAGAGTCGCGCGGCGGCTCGTCGTCGCTGATCCTCGACACCGGCGCGGCCTGGATCTTGGGCAACGACACGCAGCTCGACGTCGAAGCCGGTTGGGGAGCGCACGGGCAAACGCCGCCGAACGCGTTCATCGGCGCCGGCATCAGCCGGCGTTTCTGATGCCGCAATACCGGCCACAGGCGCGGGCCGACCGCGTCATCGCCGTCAGCCGGCTGCTGCTGGCGGTGTTCGGCGCGCTGGCGCTGCTGCTCGATCCCGATCTCATCCGCGTGCCGCTCGCGCCGCCGCTCGTCGTACTGACGGTCTACGGCGTCTACGCCCTGGCGGTCCTCCTCCTCGGCGGGCGCGCGGCGTCGCCGCGGCTGCGCATCGCCCAGCTCGTCGCCGACTTCGTCGTCTTCTGCGCCGTCATCGGCCTGACGCACGGCGCGGTCAGCCCGTTCTTCGTCTTCTTCATCTTCTGGATGTTCTGCGCGATGCTGCGCTTCGGCGCGCGCGGCGCCGTGGCCGCCGCCATGGTCACGGCCGTCGTCTACGTCGCCATGGCCATCTCGCAGCAGACGATCCGCAGCGATCCCGGCTACCTCCTCCTCCGCGTCACGTACCTGGCCGTGATCGCGCTGTTCCTCATGCACCTGGCGCGCTACCAACAGCGCTCCGGCGACGAGCTGCTCGCGCTGGCGTCGTGGCCGCGCGACGTGCCGGCGCGCCTCGAAGCGGTGCTGGCGCAGAACGTCCGCTCCGCGGCGGCGCTGATGGGCGCGCCGCGCGCCGGCATCGTCCTCGAGGAAGCGGACGAGCCGTGGACGACGATCGCGGAGCTGCGCGACGGCGAGCTCTCGGTGCGCAGAGTCGGGCCGGACGAGGCGCTCGCGCCGGATGCCGGCGAGCACGCGGTGGCGGTGGCGGGCGGAGCGCTGTCGGGAAGGATGTTCTTCGCCGGCGCGGAGACGTGGAGCAGCGATCAGGGCGCGCTCGCGGAGATCGCCGCGCGCCTGGTGTCGTCTCAGATCGAGCACTTCGCGGCGCGGGACGGGATGCGCCGCGCGGCCGCGGGCGAGGAACGCATCCGCATGGCCCGCGACCTCCACGACGGCCTGCTGCAGACGCTCACCGGCGTCACGCTGCAGATGCAGACGCTCATCCGCCAGACCGCCGAGCCCGCGCTCGCGCAACGCATGCAGGCGCTGCAGGAGGTGATCGCGAACGAGCAGCGCGAGCTCCGCGCGATGGTGACGCAGCTTCGCCCGCAGCCCGGCGCCGCGGCCGAGGTGCCGCTGGACGTGCGGCTGCGCGCGCTGGCCGAGCGCATCGGGAGCCAGTGGGACGTCGCGATCGACGTGACGGTGACGCCGCCCGCGCCCGCGCTGCGCGCCGGCGTGGCCGCGGAGATCTACAGCCTGGTGAACGAGTCGCTGGCCAACGCGGCGAAGCACGCGCGCGCCACGCACGTGCACGCGGACGTGGTCGTCAGCGGCGGCGAGGCGCGCATCGCCGTCGAGGACGACGGCACGGGCTTCCCGTTCACCGGCAAGTACGACATGCAGGCGCTGCAGGCCGCGCGCCGCGGGCCGAAGACGCTCAAGGAGCGCATCGCCGCCCTCGGCGGGCATCTCGTCCTGGAGTCGACGCCGAGCGGCTCCAGGATCGAGATGCGCATCGCCGTGTGAGGGGCGATCCGCGTCATCCTGAGCGAAGCGAAGGATCTCGGAATGCGACGCTCTCGGCATTCGGAGATGCTTCGCCGTCGTCGCGGCTCAGCATGACGACGAGGTTCCCTACGTCATTCCAGTTTCTTGGCGAACTGCACGCTCGGATCCTGCGTCACGTTGTCGGTCGTAGCGCCGTAGAAGAACGCGCTGCCGCTGTTGACGTGGATCGTGATCGTCTCGCCGCCCTTGAGCGTGTAGCCGTCGAGGGCCCAGGCCACGCCGCCGGGCTGCGCGAAGTAGGTCGGGTCGAAGGTGCGGTCGCTGCTCTGCACGACGACGCCGTCCTTGTCGCGCACGGTGAAGTGCACGGCGACGCCGTCGCCGAGCGTGCGATAGCCGAGGTTCATGCGGAACTTGCTGATGTCGGCGGGGGCGATGAGCACGGCGTCATCGCCCGCATGCAGCGCCTCCTCCGCCTTGAACGCCTCCTCGGTCAATCCGCTGGTGCCGTTCGCGCCGCCATCGTTGAAGACGCGCACGAGCGCGACCGGGAGCGGCGAGCTCACGTCGCCGGCGACGTCGACGGTGCCGATGCCGCTGGCGATGCCCATGGCCGGAAGAAGATCGGCGAAGGCGAGCACTTTGCCGGGCGCGATCGAATATGCCATCGACGGATCGCCGGCGCTCCCCGACACGCCGCCGGGGTGGTAGACGAGCTTTCCGGAGATCGTCGAGCTTTGCGCGTTGTAGAGCTGCACCGAGGTCTTGAAGTACGAGCCGCCGCTGCCGGGCACCGAGCCGACGACCGCGAGGTAGCGCGTGAGCTGCACGGTCGGCGCGATCGGGCGGACCAGCACGGAGACCGCGTCGGACGGCGCGGAGGCGACGTTGCAGCCGGTGGCATGGTTGCGCGCGGCGACGCGGTAGTAGTAGCGCGTGTCGGCGCTGACGGAGTGCGTGAAGGTGGCGTGGGTGTCGGTGACGGTCGTCGTCACGGCGCCGCTGAAGTCGGCGTTCGCCGACTCGTCGATCGCGTACTCGGTGGCGTTCGCGGAGGCGGGCCAGCTGACGTCGTACGACGTCCCGGTCGACGCGGTCGACGGCGCGCTCAACACCGGCACCGGCGGGGTGTTGCAGACGATCGGCACGGCCACGGTGAGCAGCGCGGTCACGCTGTTGCCGCCCGAAAGCTGCGCGCTGATCGACGTCTGCCCGGCGGCGACGGCGGTGGCCTGGAACGTCGCCACGCTCGTGCCCGCGTTGATCGTGACGGACGATGGGACGGTGGCGACGGAGGGACTCGACGACGCGAGGTTCACGGTCGTGGCGCTGCCGACCGGCGCGCTCGACGTGACGGTGTAGTTGGCCTTCGCTCCCGGCGCAACAGTTTGCGAGAAGGGGCTGAGGCTGATGGTCAGCGCGGGCAGGTTGATGGCGCCGTTGACGAGCGAGAGGCCGCCGTTCGAGGTCGTCTCCTTCGTCGTGCCGGCCTGGTTGGTGAGCTGCGTGACGGTGGAGTCGAGCGTGAGCGCGATCTGCGACCCCGGCGCGCCGGAGCCGGAGAGGGTGAAGACGATGTGCGCGACCTGGTTGCCCGGCGCCGGCGCGTTCGAGGTGAACGGCACGGGCGCCGAGCTCTCCGCAAACGTGGCCAGCCAGGAGATCGAGCCGGCGCTCGCCGGCGACGACTCGAAGGTCGGCGAGAGCGAGGCGGTGATGCCCGCGCGCGTGAAGGTCGCGCTCGTGACCGCCGACGCCGGCGAGTAGTTGACCCGGATGCTGAACGACTGGATCTTCGACCCCGCCGGCTGATCGACGCCGAGCGGCGTGCCGGCGGTGTCGCGAACGTAGACGGGGATGTCGACGGTGCCGCCGGAGGCGTTGGCCGAGCCGACGGTGATGACGTCCTGGGCGTTGGCGGCGAGCGCCACGGCCGCCGCGAAAAGGAAGAGGAGTGTGCGTTTCATGAGCATTGGCGTCCTTTAGTTTTCGGAGTGGTCGGGCTTCGGCACGGCGCGCCCGCGGCCGACGGCGGTTCCGCGGAGACGCAGCGTGCCGTTCGCGGCAGTCGCCTTCCGCATGCCGCGCAGATCGGTGAGCATGGTGAGCGAGGGATCGAGCTCGAGCGCGCCGGCGCCGCCGGGTCCGATCTCGATCTCCGCAACGGTTCCGCCGGGAAGATCGCCGGCGAAGGTGACGAGCCAGACCATCCCCCCATCGGTGCGACGGGTGATCTCGAAGACCGGCTGGACGCCGCCGGCGCGGCGGATGGCACGCAGCTCGACGCCATCCTCGGCGCGCACGTCGAGCGCGAGGGCGCGCGTCCCCGGCGCCGCGTCGACGACGACGGGCACGAAGACGCGCCCGCCGCGCACGACGGCGCTGCCGAGGGTGATGGTCCCGCTGATCGGCGCGACGGCGGAGCGCGGCTGCGCCGGCAGCGACATCGGCGCCGGCCCGCTGAGGAAGAGATAGTTGACGAGGTAGAAGATGTCGGCCGAATCGACGGCGCCGTCGCCGTTGGCGTCGCCCGACATCATGCCGGCCGGACCCTGCGGCGCCGGACCGCCGAGGAAGAGGTAGTTGACGAGATAGAAGATGTCGGCCGAATCGACGACGCCGTCGTTGTTCGGATCGAACTGCTGCGCGTACGTGAAGCCGTTCGTCAACGTGCCGCTGACGCTGCTCGCGGTGACGACGACGTCGACGGCGCCGGCGGCGTGCGCGGGCGTGGTGGCGGTGATGCTGGTGGCGCTGACGACGACGACGTTCGCCGCGGCGACGCCGCCGAAGGTGACGGTGGCGCCGCTCTGGAAGCCGCTGCCGGTGATCGTGACGTTGGTGCCGCCGCCGAGCGGGCCGGTGGCGGGCGCGACGCCGGTGACGGCGACGCCCGCCGCCGCGGTGACGGTGACGTTCGCCGACTTCGAGTCGCCGCAGAGAGCCGCGGTGATGACCGTGACGTTGAGGGTGAGAGTGCCGGCGCCGCCGGCGGTGAAGCCGACGGTGCGCGTGCCGAGGCCGGAGGTGATGGTGCCGTTGGTGATCGACCAGGTGTAGGTCGCGCCGGCGCCGGCATCGGCGACGCTGGCGGTACCGGCGGCGCCGGCAGCCATCGGCGAGGCGGCGGTGATGGTGGCGTTCGGGGCGGGGCTGACGAGGACGTTGGTCGTGCCCGCGGCGGAGGCGCAGCCATTCACGGTGACGGTGACGGAGTAGACGCCGGAATCGGCAGGCGTGACCGTGATGCGTGCCGGGTTTTGCTGCGTGGAGGTGAAGCCGTTCGGGCCGGTCCAGGCGTAGGCGGCGCCGGTCACGGTGGGCGTGCTGAAGAAGACGGTCGCGCCGGTGCAGTACGGGCCGCCGCTGCTGGCCGTGGGCGTGGCCGGAATCGAGTTGACGACGACGTTCGTGCTTCCCGCCGCGGATGTGCAGCCGTTCACGGTGACGGTGACGGAGTACGTGCCGGCGTCGGCGATCGCGGCGTTCGCGCGGGTCGGATTTTGCTGCGTCGAGGTGAAGCCGTTCGGGCCGGTCCAGGCGTAGGTGGCGCCGGTGACGGCGGGCGTGCTCAGCGAGATCGTGCCGCCGGCGCAGTACGGGCCGGTGTTGCTCGCGGTGGGCGTGGCAGGAATCGCGTTGACGACAACGCTCGTGCTTCCTGCCGCGGAGGTGCAGCCGTTCACGGTGATCGTCACGGAGTACGTGCCGGCGTCGGCGATCGCGGCGTTCGCGCGCGTCGGGTTTTGCTGCGTCGAGGCGAAGCCGTTCGGGCCGCTCCACGCGTAGGTGGCGCCGGTGGCGGCGGGCGTGCTGAGCGAGATCGTGCCGCCGGCGCAGTACGGGCCGGTGTTGTTCGCCGTCGGCGTGGACGGTGTGGCGTTCACGACGACGTTTGTGCTTCCCGCCGCGGACGTGCAGCCGTTGACTGTGATCGAGACCGAGTACGTGCCTGCGTCGGCGATCGCGGCGTTCGCGCGCGTCGGGTTCTGCTGCGTCGAGGCGAAGCCGTTCGGGCCGCTCCACGCGTACGTGGCGCCGGTCACGGCGGGCGTGCTCAGCGAGATCGTGCCGCCGGCACAGTACGGGCCGGTGTTGCTCGCCGTCGGCGTGGCCGGAATCGCGTTGACGACGACGCTCGTGCTTCCTGCCGCGGAGGTGCAGCCGTTCACGGTGATCGTGACGGAGTACGTGCCAGCGTCGGCGATCGCGGCGTTTGCGCGCGTCGGGTTCTGCTGCGTCGACGCGAAGCCGTTCGGGCCGCTCCACGCGTACGTGGCGCCGGTGACGGACGCGGTCGAGAGCGAAATCATTCCGCCGGCGCAGTACGGGCCGCCGTTGTTCGCGATCGGCGTCGCCGGAATCGCATTGACGACGACGTTCGTCGAGCCTGCGGCCGAGGTGCAGCCGTTCACGGTGATCGTGACGGAGTACGTGCCGCCGTCGGCGATCACGGCGTTCGCGCGCGTCGGGTTCTGCTGCGCGGAGATGAAGCCGTTCGGGCCGCTCCATGAATACGTGGCGCCGGAGACGAACGCGGTCGAAAGC
>Ga0070717_10003667_pt1 | contig 11021 bp, 6 predicted proteins | sample LARL113metaG_FD_71366 | JGI IMG/M metagenome (GOLD analysis project Ga0070717, IMG submission 71366) | Corn, switchgrass and miscanthus rhizosphere microbial communities from Kellogg Biological Station, Michigan, USA - LAR L11-3 metaG | ecosystem: Host-associated > Plants > Roots > Rhizosphere ...
GCGTCGAGCAGATGATCCACTGTGCGGGTAAGTCGGCGCACCGCCTGCTGCAGCTCGACCCGATCAAGCTGCGGTTGATGAAGCGCGGCAGATATCGCCGCCAAAGGAGTCTTCAATTCGTGCGAGACCGAATCGAAGAGCGCTTTCTGTAGTTTCTCCGATTGACGCGCAACTTGTGCGGCGCGGCTTTCTTCCAACGCCCGTTCTTTGTTTATAAAAAGCGCGAGTTGCGCGGCGAACGCGTCGAGCAATTCACGTTGCTCGAGCGTCGGTACGTTTGCGAGGCGAACGCTCAGCGCGCCTTCGGCGTGATTGCCGGTGACGAGCGGCACATGAAACGATTCGGCATCCGGGAGAGTGTCCGTCGATTTTCCTGCCGCTTGTTTTTTCTGAAACGCCCAAGCAGCAACACTTTCATCTTTGTTCGACGGAACGAACGTGCTCGCCGGATGCAGCGGTAAGCCGTTTTCGTCGGGCAACCATACGGCGGCGTCGGCCTCGAAAGAATCTTTGATGAGCTGCAGAACTTTAGGGAGCGCTTCATCCAGATCGCGACTTGCGGCGAGAGCGCGCGTTAACCGGTACAACGCCGTCGCACGTGCTTCGCGTCGCCGCTCAGCTTCTTCACGTTCGTGCAATTGCGTGGCCAGATGACCAATGACAAGGGCAATCACCAAATACGCACAGAACATCAACACATCCTGAAACTGGCCGATGTAAAAGGTGAAGCGTGGTGGAACAAAAAGAAAATTCCAGAGCAATGCGCTGAGCGCGGCGAGAAAGAGCGTTGGCCAGCGGCGCAGCCGCGTTCCGGCCAGAACAACAGCGAGCAGGTAAAACAATGCTACTGCTGAATAGCCGGTATAACCAAAGATCGACAACGAAAACCCGGTGACAGCGGCAGCGATAAGCAGCGCAATGCCGAAATCGCGCCAAGGCGCGCTCGCTAAACGTTCCTCGATCGGTTGTCGCTGTGTTTGGGCAGATTCATCCGCTGGAATCATGTGGATGTCGATGTTTCCACTGTGGCGCATTAACCAGCGCAGAGGATCGCGTTTCCAAAAAGAAAGCCAGCGGGGGCCGAGCGGTTTACCAATCACGATCTGAGTCACATTGTGCTGCCGCGCGACGCGCAGCAGTGCCTCGCCAACATCCATGCCGGGTGTGGAAATTACCTCCGCGCCGAGTTGGCGCGCGAGCGCGAGATAGCGAGTCAATCGCGCCTGTTCTTCTTGTGAAAGCGGTCGCGGCCTTTCGATGTTCGCCACAATCCAACTGGCTTCCATCGACGCGGCCAGCCGCCGGGTGTAACGAATCAATCTCTCCGAATAAGGACTTGCGCTGACCGCAACCAGGAGTCGATCTCCACTTTTCCACGGCCCGGTGATTTTTTCTTCCGACATGAGTTCGCGCAGATCGCGGTCGACATGCTCGGCCACGACACGCAACGCCATTTCCCGCAACGCAGTCAGATTGCTTTCGCGAAAAAAATTCCGAGCCGCCCATTCCGCACGTTCGCCCAGATAAACTTTTCCTTCAGCCAGGCGAGCGCGGAGTTGTTCCGGCGTTAGATCGACAAGAACAATTTCATCGGCCAGATCGAGAACGGAATCGGGAACAGTTTCGTGGACCGACACACCGCTGATCTGCCGGACAACGTCGCTGCGACTGGCGACGTGCTGCACGTTGAGCGTCGTGTAAACATCGATGCCGGCGTCGAGCAGCTCGAGCACGTCCTGGTAACGCTTGGGATGACGCGAGCCAGGGGCGTTGGTGTGGGCAAGTTCATCGACCACCGCAAGCCCCGGATGCCAGGTCAGGATCCCGTCCAAATCCATTTCCGTCAGCGTGGTGCCGCGATACTCTATCTGCATTCGCGGCATGATTGGCATGCCTTCGAGCAACGCCTCCGTTTCTTTGCGGCCGTGCGTTTCGACAACGCCGACAACGACCTCACAGCCTTCGGTCTGTTTTTCGCGCGCAGCCTGCAGCATGGCGTAGGTTTTCCCGACGCCGGGCGACATCCCGAAAAAAATCTTCAGTTTGCCGCGCGCAGACTCCGTTTCTTCGCGCTTCAGTTGCGCGAGAAGCGCGTCCGGATTTGGCCGCTCCGCCTCACTCATGCAGCGAATTTAGGCTTTGGTCGCAATCGATTCCAGTCGCATAACTTAGAAGCGATGGCCAAAGCCGACGAAACATTTTATAACCCGGAGCTCTGCGGGAGTTCTCCGAGTTGATTATCGCCGTGCTCTGGCAGCCTCGGGAAACCCGAACTTGGACTAGCGTGCGACTCCGTAACCCATGGCATCTATTGCAGAGACATTAAGGATGCATCGAGAGATGTTCTACGATCGGGCCCATCGCGAGGGCTGGGAAGAAATTTAGCGCGCCAAGGAGCAGCGCGGTTCCGGTAAGTAACACGCCGAAGGTAATTCCGTCAGAAGGCATCGTGCCGGGACTAGGCGGTCGTCGGGATACTGCGGCGAAGCGGCCCGCCAAGGCCAGTGCCAACAACGCCAAGGCGTATCGGCCCATCAACATGGCGATGACGGTCGTCATATTGTAAAAAATATTATTAGCACTGAGACCAGCCATGTTCTGCCCGTTGTTGGCAAAGGCGCTAGCATAGGCGAACAGAATTTCGGTGAAGCCATGAACGCCAGCATTGGTCGTCAACCCGGCGCGGCCGGCGTTCGTGACGACGGCGAGCGCCGTCAACAACAACACCACCGTAGGCCCCACTAGGGTGTAAACGGCGATTATTTTCATTTCTGGCGGGCCGAGTTGTTTGCCGACGTGCTCGGGAGTGCGCCCGACTATCAATCCGCCGAGGAAAAGGGCTACCAACGCGACGAAAATCATGCTGTAAAGTCCAGTGCCCAGACCGCCATAGACGATTTCGCCCAGGAGCATGTTGAGCAACGGCACTATTACGCCCAGCGGCTGGAAGCTATCGTGCATCGAATTGTAGGAGCCGGCAGCCCCGTTGGAAGTCACAACCGCCGTGAGCACCGAGCCGCCCACGCCGAAGCGCACCTCCTTGCCTTCCATATTGCCGCCGGTGATCTGGCGAGCCAGCGCGGGGTGAACACTCGACTCTGCCCAACTGCATGCAAGCAGCCCAGCCACAAAGAGCACAGTCATCGTCCAGAAAAGCACCCACCCGTCGCGCGGCCGCCCAACCATGCGTCCAAAGGTGTGCGTGAACGCCGCCGGAATCACGACGATTGCGAGCAATTCAACGAAATTAGCCAATGGCGTCGGATTCTCGAACGGATGCGCGCCGTTGGCGTTGAAAAAACCGCCGCCGTTGGTGCCGAGGTTCTTGATGAACTCGAGTGCGGCCACCGGCCCTTGAGCAATAGTCTGCGTACCGCCTTCAACCGTGTGCGCGACGGTGTAAGGCAGAAAATTCATAGGGACGCCTTGCGCAACCAGAAACACACTGCCCACCAGCGACATCGGCAATAACACCCACAAAACCGCACGTATGAGATCGCTCCAGAAGTTACCAAGTCCCGTCGTTTTTTCCCGAGCGTAACCCCGAACGAAAGCGATCCCGACAGCCAGACCCGCTGCGCCCGCGAGGAAGTTTTGTCCTGCAAGCAAGAGCTGACTGAAGTAGCTCATCGTGTTTTCGCCTGCATACGCTTGCCACGTGGTAGTGGTTGCAAAGCTAACCGCCGTATTAGCTGCAAGATCCGGCGTCATCGGCGTTGTCATTACCTTCGGAAAGAACCACGGAAACGATGCCTGCCACCGCAATAGGCAATAGAGGATGACGATGTTGATCATGCCAAATGTAGCGAAGGCTAACGAGTAACGCCTCCAATCCATTTCGCACCGAGGGTCAATGCCGATCAGCCGATGGATCAGTCGCTCCACGGGCAGAAGCAGCGGATCGAATAAAGTCTGCCGAGGTTCGAAAACCCGTTCCAAATACGCGCCGACTGGCTTAACGAGGAGAGCAACGACCAAAACGAAGACTCCAGCCTGGAGAGCATTCGCTGTATTCATCTTATCACAGCTTAAGAAGGCAACACCGCCGCGCCTGGCGACCGAGGCTCTTCGGCATCACCGATCGGTCGCGCACAAAAAAAGAGGGCGCCCGCAAAAAACAGGCGATGGCCGGTTACCCCGAACCTTGTCTCCAAACCGACGCCTTCTCCAAGAGCCAAATTGCAGTATGCGGCAGTGCGGCAAGGAAAACGATTAACGCGAAGACAAACAGATTATGCATGATGGTTCAAAAATGAAAGATTACGTCGGTCACAAAGGCGAGCTGGTTCTTACGCGTTCCATTATTATACGCGGGCACGTCGTAAGAGTGATCGAACCGCAGTTCGGGACGAATGGTGATGAGTTTGTCCGGCCACCAAGTAATGCCGATTGAATGCTCCGAGTACTGCGTCTGAAAGCCCGTCCGGGCGCCAACCTTGTCATTAAAGTATTCGTTCCGGACGGTGAAGAACGCATCGCGGGAAATCCGGAACATCGTGTAATTCACCACCGCCCACTCCGGCGCATAACCGTTGTGAACCGGAAACGAGCCACTCTGGAATGGCACCTCCTTTGTCGGATGATCTATGGCGTCGTACTCGAACATGTACCACGCCTCGGTCGCGCTATAAATTTTGTCGTTGAATTTATGCGTCCAGGTTCCAACGAACTGTTGCATGTTGTTATAGCCGAACTCGCCGTTGTTAATCACGTTATCGCCCGCGTAGATCGAATCCATTTGGTTAGGGGCGGTCCATTGCACCATGACAGTGCCAGTCGGCTGACGGCCAGGATCATCCTGCCAGAGCGCAACGTCGGTGCCGTCAGAAATTCCAAGCTGGATTGTCCACTCATTGTTGATCTTCGTCGTGGTAAAGATTCCCTCCTGACAATAAGGATCGAAGCCGTAGAGGATCGAGTGACTCGCCATCAGATTGTTCGGAGCCAGCTGCGCTTCGATATCTGGCTCGGAGATGATCCGGCCGATGCGAATGTTCATCCCCTGGAAGACGTACGGTATATAGAGATCAAAATAGACCATCGGCATATCGACACCGTAGTAACTGTTGTGCTTTAAGAGTTGATCGCTGAACCATCCGCGGGAAAACGTAAAACGATAATCAAGTCCGTAGAGAACCGAGAACCGAAAACCCCAGTCGATGTGATCCGTTTGGTTTTCATCCGGCAGTCGTTCGATGTAGCAGACGATCTGGTTCAGCTCCATACGGTTGGGACGAATATCATACACCAACGGGAAGTTCCCATTCTCGCTCGCTTTCGAAGGATGCGAGGTGCTGATATTTCCCGAGAAGTTTACCCAACCATAAAGTTGAATCTTGCTGTCCTTCCAGGCTTGTCCGCCCGGCCCCTCGTAAATTGCCTGCATCAATGGATAAGGCGCCAGTTCGCCCGGATCACCGATGATCGTACTCCCACCAATCTGCCAATCGCTGGCCGGAAATGGCGGTGAGTCGAACGGCGCTGGCGGGATGCGTCGAGGAGTCGGCGTTGCCCCCGGTGCGGGCGGTGTGTAAGCAGGCGTTCCCAACTGTTCGAGCATCGCTTCATCCAAACGTTTCCAGAATGGTTCGTGCAGTTTTTTTTCTGCGGCCGCAGCTTTCGCTTGTTCTTCCTTGCTCTGGGCTTGCGCTTGCTGCTGCTTGGCCTTGGCTCCTGCTTTCTCCCGAGACCGGCGGGTGGAATTTGCTGTGGCCCTTTCTTTTTCAGCCAATGTTTTCTCGCGTTCATTTAATGCTTTCTCGCGTGCGTCCAGCTCGGCTTTCCGTTGAGCAAGCTGTTTTTCAGCGGTCAAATCAGACGCCTCCTGCGCGTGCATTACAGCAGTCATAAGTAGCGCCGACACGATCGTGATCAGACATCTCTTAGTGTTCAACTTTCTCTCCTTGTTTTTGCATTGAAGCCGTTTAGTCCGAAGCGGAAAAGATTTGCAAGGTCGATTTACCCTTGTTCGGCGGCCAGAGCGGATTCGGCAGAAACCAGGTCCACATGAGTGGAAAGTCGAGTTCCGGCTCATCAGCGACATCCACCTCGGTGGTTGTCTTGGTTGCAGCGCGTATCGTACCGCGGCCGAGCGCCCGCAGGGCATGCGGCTTGTAATTCGCCGCGCGTTCAAAATCGGAATGATCTTTGATTAAATCTTGGGTGATCTCCGCCCTTTTTGCATTTCCGTTCTTGGACAAATCAAACGGGACGAGCACAAAGATGTAAGTTCTTTTTTGACGGCATGTGCTGCTCGACGACGGGCAGCGAATCCTCTAAGCGTGTCCATGGCTACCGAATAAAGGTTCATATTTACTCACGGCTGGGCGCCAAGCGTGTCGAGCGCGAGATTGACTCCCAAAACGTTGACGCCGGGATCGCCGAGGACACCGAGGTCTCGGGCGTCGGTGTGTCGTTGAATGAGTTCGCGGACTTTTTCCTCGCTTAAACCGCAAACCTTGGCCACGCGCGGTGCTTGTAGCTCGGCGTTACGCAGGCTGATGTGAGGATCGAGGCCGCTGCCGGACGCGGTGACGGCGTCGGCGGGCACCGATTCGCTTCCGCTCAATCCATTTTCTTTTCGGTACGCGTCAATCCGGTCTTTGATCGCATCGTTCAGCTTTTGTGAGGTTGGACCAAGATTACTGCCGCCAGAATTCGCGGCGTCATAACCGTTACCGGCGGCAGAAGGACGCGGGTGAAAATATTTGTCCCCGGTGAAGCTTTGACCGAGCAGCTTCGAGCCGCGCACACTTCCGTCTTTGTCGAGAATCAGACTGCCGTTGGCCTTCTGGTAAAAGAGCGCCTGTGAGATGCCGAACACGACGAGCGGATAAAGTCCGCAGCAAACAATTGCGATTACCAAGGTCGCCATGACTGCGCTACGAATTTCAGAGAAAAATTCTTTCATAGATTAAATGAGATGGAGCGCAGCGATGATCACGTCGACAAGCTTGATGCCGATGAATGGCACGATGACGCCGCCGAGCCCGTAGATGAGCAGGTTGCGCTGAAGCATCGCAAGCGCGCCAATCGGTTTGTAGGCAACGCCACGCAGCGCCAGGGGGATTAGCGCAATGATGATCAGCGCGTTGAAAATGACAGCACTCAGGATGGCGCTGGTCGGACTGTGCAGGTGCATGATGTTGAGCGGTGCGATGGCGGGGAAGGTGGCCATCAGCATCGCAGGGATGATTGCGAAATATTTGGCCACATCGTTGGCGATGCTGAAGGTCGTTAGGGAACCGCGCGTGATCAGCATCTGTTTCCCGATCTCGACAATATCGATCAGCTTGGTCGGGTTGCTGTCGAGATCGACCATGTTGCCGGCTTCGCGCGCGGCCTGCGTGCCGGTGTTCATCGCGACGCCTACATCGGCTTGGGCCAGGGCAGGCGCGTCGTTAGTTCCATCACCCGTCATCGCGACCAAGCGACCTTCAGCTTGTTCGGTGCGAATCCGTTTGAGTTTGTCTTCCGGCGTCGCTTGCGCCATGAAATCGTCCACGCCGGATTCGGCGGCGATTGCGGCCGCGGTGAGCGGATTGTCACCGGTAATCATCACCGTGCGGATGCCCATCTTACGCAACTGCGCGAACCGATCCTTGATTCCGCCTTTGACGATGTCTTTCAGTTCGATGATCCCGACTGTTTGTCGATCTTCCGCGACCACGAGCGGAGTCGCGCCGCGCCGCGAGATTTCCTCGACTGTCTTCTGCACAGCCTGCGGATAACCACCGCCAGAAGCTTCGACGAAACTTCGCACCGCTCCGGCAGCACCTTTGCGGATGCGGATGGTCGGCTGCGTATTGTTCGCGTGGAGATCAACGCCGCTCATGCGCGTTTGCGCAGTGAAAGGAATAAACGTTGCCTGCAGTTCGTGCATCTCTCTCGCGCGCAGGCCAAACTTCTCTTTCGCGAGCACGACGATGCTGCGGCCTTCTGGAGTTTCATCGGCGAGCGAGCTCAGTTGCGATGCCCCAGCAAGGTAACCTTCTTCCACGCCTGGCGCGGCATGGAACGCGACGGCCATGCGATTACCGAGTGTGATTGTTCCCGTTTTATCAAGGAGCAGTACATCGACATCTCCGGCCGCTTCGACAGCGCGCCCGCTCATCGCCAGGACATTGCGCTGGAGCACACGGTCCATTCCGGCGATACCGATGGCGCTAAGGAGTCCGCCGATGGTTGTCGGAATTAAACAAACGAGCAGCGCAATTAGAACTGGAATCGAGAAGACTGTGCCTGAATAAATGCCAAACGGCTTGAGGGTGACGCAGACGAGCAAGAAAATGAACGTCAGCGCAGCCAGCAGAATCGTCAGGGCAATTTCGTTAGGCGTCTTTTGACGTTTCGCGCCTTCGACTAGCGCAATCATGCGATCGAGAAAACCTTGACCCTTGTCCATTGTGACTCGAATCAAAATGCGGTCGCTGAGGACACGCGTACCGCCAGTTACAGCACTACGGTCACCGCCGCTCTCGCGAATGACCGGCGCCGATTCGCCAGTGATAGCCGCCTCATCCACACTGGCGATGCCTTCAACCACATCGCCGTCCGCAGGAATGACATCGCCGGTCTCGCAAACGACGATGTCGCCCTTCCGCAAATCCGTCGCGGGAACTTGTTCTTCGCGCCCATTAGTTAGGCGGCGCGCCATCGTGGTGGTACGCATGCGGCGCAATGTTGCCGCCTGCGCTTTGCCGCGGCCTTCTGCCATCGCTTCGGCGAAATTCGCGAACAGGACGGTGAACCAAAGCCAGATCGCCAACTGCGCGACGAAACCGCGCAGCGCCGGCTCGGCCGTGAATATGCCTATAGTCGTGAGAGCCGCGCCGACCATGGTCACAAACATGACTGGGTTCTTGACCATCAAGCGCGGGTTAAGCTTTTTGAAAGAATCACCAACTGCTGGGCGAACAATATTCCAGTCAAAAAGAGAGCGGGCGTTTGCTTTCATAAAGTTCGATTTCGATCAAAAGAGTTTTCCCTGTCCGTTGAGGAAGTGCTCAACCACAGGTCCAAGCGTGATGGCCGGGAGAAAATTCAGCGCCCCGATCAACAGCACCGTGCCGATGAGCAGAATAAAGAACGTGCCGCCGAAAACGGGGAACGTGCCGGCACTCGCCGGTGTAACCTTCTTGCGGACTAACGAGCCAGCGAGCGCCAGGATCGGCACGATCATCAGAAAGCGGCCAATCAGCATGGCGATACCGAGCGTGGTGTTGTACCACGGCGTGTTGCCATTCAAACCCGCGAAGGCGCTGCCGTTGTTTCCGGTCGTTGAGCTGAAGGCATACAGAATTTCTGTCAACCCATGCGGCCCGTTGTTGTTCAATCCGGCTAAGCCCCATTTGCTCACCACCGCCCACGCCGCGAAACCCAGGATGTCGATCGCGAGAATGAGCAAAGCGAGCATCGCCATTTTCACATCGTAGGACTCGATCTTCTTGCCGAGATATTCCGGCGTGCGGCCAACCATCAGACCCGCGATGAAGACCGCGAGCACGACAAAGACCAGCATTCCGTAAAGCCCCGCGCCGACGCCCCCAAAGATGATTCCGCCGAGTTGCATATTAAACAAGGGAACGAACCCGCCTAGTGCGGTGAACGAATCATGCATCGAATTGACGGCGCCACAGGAGGCATCGGTCGTAATCGTGGCGAAGAGCGCGGAAGTAAAAATGCCGAACCGGACTTCCTTTCCCTCCATATTGCCGTCGGCGACCGCGATCCCGAGGTTGTGATGAATCGGATTGCCCGCAGATTCGGCCCACCAGCACAGCAACACGCCGCCTGTAAACAACGCCAGCATCGCCGCCCACACGGTCCAGCCGTGTTTTTGATTCTTCACCATTCGGCCGAGGTAGTAAGTCAGGCCGCTGCCGATGGAAAAGATCGATAACATCTGGATGAAATTCGAGAGTGGCGTCGGGTTCTCGAACGGATGCGCCGCGTTTGCGTTCACATAACCGCCGCCATTGGTGCCGAGCATTTTGATCGCCACCTGTGACGCCATCGGCCCCTGCACGATGTTCTGTTCGGTGACGGTTTGTTCTTCGGTGATCGCTTTGCCGTCTGGTCCTTTGATGGTGTCGCCTTTGTCGTTCTTCTTCTCGACTTGCACCTTCATCGGCTCGACTAGCTGCGCCTTAGTGTACGGGTTGAAGTTTTGAATCATCCCCTGCGACGCGAGGAAGACAGCAAAGACAAGGCAAATGGGCAGCAGCAGGTAGTAGGTCACGCGAACCAGATCGACCCAGAAATTTCCGAGAGTGGTCGCGGAGTGTCGCGCAATCCCGCGAACCAAAGCGGCGGTAATAGCGATCCCGGTCGCGGCTGAGACGAAGTTGTGGAATACTAGCCCGACCATCTGCGAGAAATACGACATGGTCGATTCGCCGCCGTAGTTCTGCCAATTCGTGTTGGTAGTGAAACTGACCGCCGTATTGAAGGAAAGGTCGGGGCCTACCCCGGCGAGTTTTTGCGGATTCAGTGGCAAAAAATATTGCATGCGAAGGATCGCGTAAGTGAACAGACAACCGACCAAGCTGAAGAGCAGCATGGCGAGCGCATATTGCTTCCAATTGTGCTCCTTCTTGGGATCGATCCCCATCACGCGGTAGGTGCCACGCTCCAGTGGACGCAGCATCGGATCGAGCCATGTTCTGCCGTTGGCATCTAGCACTTGCAGCAGGTAAAGTCCCATCGGCTTCGTGATGAGCGCGAGCGCGACGATGTACAGAGCAAATTGAATCCAGCCTGAAGCTTGCATGGTGATTCTTAGAATTTTTCCGGTCGAATCATGGCTACGAACAGGTAGACGAACAGCAACGCTGCGATGATGCCGACGACGATTGTTTCCATGGCAATCCTCCTACAGCTTCTCGCAGAAACGGACGTACAGCGCGCTAACGAGAAAAAACGCCACGACGATTCCGACAAAAATTAAATCGCTCATAATAACATAAGGATGAGCGGGCTTTGGCCGCAGTGTTAATTAAACGACTAACGAAATGCATTAA
>Ga0070717_10003668_pt1 | contig 11020 bp, 7 predicted proteins | sample LARL113metaG_FD_71366 | JGI IMG/M metagenome (GOLD analysis project Ga0070717, IMG submission 71366) | Corn, switchgrass and miscanthus rhizosphere microbial communities from Kellogg Biological Station, Michigan, USA - LAR L11-3 metaG | ecosystem: Host-associated > Plants > Roots > Rhizosphere ...
ATGCGGCCGCTTCGCCGAAAGTGCAGCGTCTGACGGTGACGATGCGGCAAACCTCGGCATGAACAGCATCGATGCCTGCCGGGGCATCGGGGCGGGCCCGTTCCCAGTCGATGACCACGGACGGCCGTGGGGGTCTGTGAAGAAAGACATTCCCAGGCCAGAGGTCGCCATGGCACCATGCCGTCGCCATACCTTCGGCCTCGATCGGCGCCAAGCCGAGCAGGGCCTTCTCAACGAGCGCTGGCGCGACGGCTTCCAAGCCGGTCACCCAGCCGCGGGCCCACCCATCGCCTGCATTGCCGGTCTGAGCTCCGGCGGCGAGTTCGGCAGCGATCGCCCGCAGGACGGCCCAGCCTTTGCCGGACGGCCGCCAGGCGTGGCTGGCTCGCACCGCTGAGCTCCTGAGCCAGCTCTCCGCTGCCCACGGGATGCCTTCGGCGGCCCCGGAAGCCACGGCTTTGGGAAATGCGATCGCACTCTGGTTCGATCGAAGACGGGATGGCAGGTCAGCCAGGACCTGCTGATGATTTCTCAGACGCGCTGCGCTAGCAGGGCTGGTGGCAACCCGCACGGCCAGTTCCTGCCCCCGGCAACGGACCCGTAGGGTCATGTTCCCGAGCCCGCGGCCCGCGATGAGGCCGCGAATCTCGGCCTGTCCCCCCAGAGCTGCGCTGACCTGGCCGATCACCAAGTCGACCACATCATCGCATGGCCATGACAAAGCAAGTCCGGATCGGCCCATATAGCGCCACAGGCGGTTGGTGGCGAGCCAATATCCGATCCATCGCCGGGGGTTACCGTCATAGGTGACGGGCCATCCGCGGCTGACCACCGCTCGCAGTTGCTCAGGCGTCGGGAACAGGGCAAAGCGGTATGGCCGGTCAGACGGGACGATCGCAACTAGCTGACCCGTCTCAGTCAAGGCGGCCCTTAGTGCCTCGGCGCACACGCCATCGCGATCGTCACAGACAACCAGGGCGATAGTCCCCGGGGGAAAGGGTGAGTTATGGCCATCCCAGATCACTCCTCGCGTCAAACCCTCCACATGAGGCATGGCCCGGCTCAGCACGATCGCGGACGGATAGGAATGCAGCAGGTTCTCGGTCGCCAACGGATCGAGGTTCGCAAGCACGACCGGCCCGTGAACCCGGCGGGGCAGCAGAAACCGCCATGCGGCAGGGTGCCTGACGGCTTCCTGGGCGAGCTGGCCGTCGAGGCTCGCAGGCACTACCGCGTCTCCCTGCGTATGTTCTCCGAATCCTGGGGTGCGGACGAGTCAGGCGTGGCCACCACGAGGAAGCTTCCGGCCACAGGCAGGAGTGCCCCGGTTCCCGCCAACCGCGTTTCCACCGCCCGCCGGGCCCCTGGTGCCAGTAGGGTGCGCCCGTCCCGCCGGTAGGGCAGGAAGCTGTACCCGAGGATCTGGCGGACGGTGAAGGCATGCGCTTCGAACAGTCTGCAGGCGTCGTTGACCGACATCATCGATGGCCTGGTGGCCCGGGTCGTCCGGAGCCGCAGATACGTGCCCCGCAGGCTCGCAGGGTTGAGATGGAAGTTCGCGATGACGACTCCTCCCGGCCGGACCGACTTTCCCATCCAAGCCAGCACCTGGCTTCGCAGGCTGGGCTCTGCGTTGAGAAGAAACCGGAAGGCGGTAACAAGATCGAATGGACCGGGCGACAAATCAGGTGTGGTGGTGACATCACCCCGTATCAGCACAGCTCGGGGGCATCGAGCGCGAGCCAGCGCGAGCATGTCCTGCGATATGTCAATGCCTACGGGCGAGGGAAAGTAACGGCACAGAAACTCGAGGATCCGGCCAGTGCCACAGGCAAAGTCGGCTGCCGAGCGCGCACCGGGCGGAAGAGCGATGCGGAAGAGGTCCGTCAGAAGCTGCTGCTCGACCAGCCAGTCCAGCCCTTTCGCCGCCCGCGGATCCCACAGGTCCTCGTCATACGAACGCGCCTTCTCGGCGCCAAGATGGCTCTGCCGGTACGAGCGAGCCTCTGCCACTTCCGCTACCTGCGCTGGTCGCTTCTTGGCCGTGCCCGTTGAGCTACCGTCGGATCTCCCACCGGCCAGGCCCGCCAGGGCCACTTCTGCCGTGGCCTGGAACCTGTCCCATGGGAATCCTCGAGCGGCAGCTAGGGCATCGGCCGCCTTCTGGCCACCTCGCTACACTAACGCAGACTGGCAGAAACGCGGCGCGTGGCCTGACCGTGGCGGCGCGGTGCCCTGACGAGGGTTCTCAAGTGTGCACCAGCATCCCGAGAGCTTCGGACCGTTGGAACCCGTGACTGCGCCTGAGGCCCTTCCCACGGATGGCCGCACTGCCACCGCGCGCGGAGTTCTATGGCTGTCGGTGGGTAGCTGGAGCGCTAAGGGCACCCAGACCGTGGTGCTGCTCGTGCTGGCCAAAGCGCTGACACCGTCACAGTTCGGCGTTCTTGCCGTGGCTGCTCTGACGTACAACGTCTTGCTGGCACTCAACCACCTGGGTGTTGTCGACGCCCTGACATATTTCAAGGACCGAGTCGAAGAGGCGTCGAGGACCGCACTGTCCATTGTCCTCATGAGCGGGTTCGCCCTCGTGGGCGTGACCTGGGCTCTGGCTCCGCTGATAGCACACTTCTTCCACAGCCCGAGCGCGACGTTTGTACTCAGGGGATTTGCCCTGGGCATACCTTTTGACGTCGCAGCTCAGGTGCCGGTTGGCCGCCTGACTCGTGAGCTGAGCTTCGCCCGGCGGACGGTCACCGACTCATTGCCTTCGGTAATCGGGGCTGCCGTCACCATCAGCGTCGTCATCAGCGGCTACCCGCTGATTGGTCTGGTGGCCGGACAGGTTGCGGGGTCCATATCCAACCTGATCATCGCCATGATCGTCGGGCCCTCGTGTCTCCCAGGCTGGAACAGCGTCATGGCCCGCAAGCTGCTGGGGTACGGCGGGTATCTCAGTGGGGCGGACGTCCTTAACCTCGGCCTCCTCAACGTGGACTACATCATCGTCGGCCATGTTCTGGGCCCCGTGGCGCTCGGCCTCTACTCGCTGGCATACCGAATCTGCTTCATGCCCTACCTCTCGATCTCGGTAGTCGCGAACGGTGCCGTCTTCCCGTACTACTGTCGGCTGCCGTCCCGGGATGCCCTAGCCAGGGCGGCAGAGAACGTTCTTTCTCTCATCACCGCAGCAAGCATTCCCTGGTTCGCTGGCCTTGCGCTTTTCGCGGGCCAGGTCGCCCTTCTCGGCAACAAGTGGGCGCCCGCCGCAGGCGCAATTCGGTTCCTGGCTGTATACGGACTCTTCCTCTCCTTGATACTTAGTGCCCTCCAGGTCCTTAAGGCAACGGGCCGGACCGATCTTGTGTTCCTTGGCCGTTGCCTGCACCTAGTGATCTTGGCCCCCGTCCTCCTCGTTACTGCCAGGGCAGGAATCACTGTTGTCGCCCTGGACCAGGCTGTCGTCGCCTGCCTGATGGCCCTGGTCGCTGGTGTATGGCTAATTCGCCACGCCTCGCTGCGGCCGGGAGCACTGGGCCGATCCCTGGGACCGCCGGTGCTGTGCGCGCTCCCGATGGTCCTCATCGTGCTCGTGCTCAGCCGGCTTCCAGGGCTGGGCACGATTCCTTCCTGGAAATCCCTGCTGGCCCTCGGCTTGCTGGCCTTGTCCGTCTTCGTGGCCACCTCGCTGCTGGTTATGCGTGGCCGCCTTCGTGCGGGATGGGCCGTGATGCGGGGCCGACCCGGCGACGTGACCGATGTCCCGCCCCCGGTGGCGCGCTCAGCGAGCCGCCGCCCAGGCTTTGCAGCCGGTGCCGTCCTGGTGGCGCTGGCGCTCGTCGCTTCCATCATCACTGGCCGCTGGACGCTCCCCACCGTCGCAGCTATCGTCGCCATCGCTGTGCTCGGGCTCATCCTGAGCCGCCCGGACATCGCCGTGGCCATATTGGCTGCCGACTTCTTCTTCAACGCCTACCTGGCGCACGGTGCCGGAATCATCACGGTGGACAAGGGCGTCGGGGCCATCGCCGTGGCGGCCTGGGGGCTGGACTGGGCCGTCAAGCGGCGGCCAATCCTCACCACGCCCCAGCTATGGCTCATCATCGCCTTCCTGCTGTGGACCGCCGTGTCGATCTGCTTCGCCGTCAGTCTCAAGGCCGCCCTCGTGATCTCGCTCCGGTACGTGATGTTCGCGATCCTGTTCTTCCTTGTCCTTCAGACGGTCCGAGAGGACCGGCGCAGAGCCGACGTACTCGTCAGGGTCCTCATTATCGCCGCCGCCATATCCAGCACCATCGGCCTCATTGCCTTCTTCAGCCATCACGTCCTCCGGGCAAGCGGGCCGATCCACGATCCCAACGACTTCGCGTTCATCCTCGGCAGCAGCACGCCACTCGCGATCTATCTGATCCGCTGGGGGCCTACCCGGTGGAGCAAAGTGCGGTGGGGTCTGGCCCTGGCCATCATTCTCGCGTGCACGCTGGTGACGTTCTCCCGCAGTGCGCTCACCGGACTGGCCGTGGCGGGCCTGTGGTTGTTGGCGACCCGGCGCCTCCGCCTCCGGTGGCTGCTCGGGACGATCGTGCTGCTGGCCGTCTCAGCGGCCGCCGCCCTGCTGTTCGCACCGCGCGTCGTGCAGACCGCGTTCGCCCAGAAGTCTCACGTGGCCGGGGCGAACATCAGTGACCGGCTCGCCTTCTACCGCGTCGAGCTGAACGAGTGGGAGCACTACCCGGTTACCGGCGTCGGACCCGGCAACTTCGTGTACCGGGTCTACCAGTACGGCCCGGCGACGGGGGATAGCCTGCCGTACCCGTACGACGTGCTGACCGTCAGCGGGGAGGAAGCCTACCTGGTCATCCTTGCTGAGCAAGGAGCGGTGGGCCTGGCGCTGTTCCTTGGCTACCTGGCATTGTCGTGGGCCGATCTCAGGCGCCGGTTCCCAGATGACAAGCGGGGCGATCAGCTGCAAACAGCGCTGGCAGCTGGCTTCGTGGTTGCGTGCGTCGGCGCCTTGTTCCTCACCGAGCAGTACTATCCGCCGCTGTGGTTCCTGGCTGCTGTCGGGGCCAGCCTGGCCAGAGGCAGGCCGCGGGCAGAGACTGAGGGGCGAGGCCTGGTGGCGTCAGGCGATCTAGGGATGGAGACCCTCGTAGCCGGGAGGCGCCAGTGAGACCGGCGGTGGCTGCGGCCGTCCGATTGCGGTCCCACTGGCCACTGCCTACCGGCCCCGCGATCGCCGTCCTCGGATGGCACCGTGTCGACGTCGAAGGTGGCGGACTGGCCGTCCCGCCCGCGTCGTTCGCGCGCCAGATGGAGATTCTGGCTGAGAGCCGGCATCGGTTCCCCGTCGTGGACATCCACCAGGCATGCGCGGAACTGAAGACAGCCAGCGGCCACCGCGTGGTCCTCACGTTCGACGACGCATGGGCCGACAACCATACCAACGCGCTCGGCCCACTCAGCAGTCATCGCCTGCCGGCGACCCTCTACGTCCCCAGCCGCCTGCTGGGCAAGCCCGGGTACATGACGCGCGCCCAGTTGCTGGAGATGGCCTCCTGCGGCGTCACGGTCGGCGCACACAGCCGGACTCACGCCGATCTGCCTGCCTGCAGTCCGGGCGAGCTGCAGCGCGAGGTGACGGGCAGCAAGGATGACCTCGAGGATCTGCTGGGTCGGCCCGTCACCTCCTTCGCCTACCCGACGGGGCTGCTCAACGAGGAAGTGGTGGCCGCGGTCGCCGCAGCCGGGTTCGCCTCCGCCGTGACGACCCGTCCCGGCTGGTGGCGGCCCACAGCGCATCCACTGCGTATTCCGCGCAGCTTCGTCGAGAACTTCTCCGACGCCGCGTTCAGGGGTGCCATCCGGGGCGGTCTCAACGTCCTCGGCCCTCTTGGTGAGATCAAGCGCTTGACTGGCTGGCATGGCCGGCAGCCATGAAGGTCGTTTTCCTGCTGACCCAGGACCGGGGCGGACCGGTCGACCTCACCGTGAGCCTGGCCAAGGAGCTGTCGGCCCGGGCCGATGGTCCCCAGGTGACGATCGTGGGACCCGCAGCTGTGTCAGGTGCCGGACTGCCAGAGGACCTACTCCAACCGGTCCACGTGCGGTCCAAGACTGATCTGCGCGGCATCATGTCAGTCAGGGCGGTGCTGGCGAGGCTGGATCCGGACATCATCCACGCCCAGGATCGCCGAGCTGGCCTGGTGTCCTCACTCGTTGCCCGCACGAAGGCCCCCGTTGTCCACACCTTCCATGGCGTGCCCGACAGCGCCGCTGGCCGGTGGGTCAAGGCGGGCCCCCTGCACGGCCGCCGCGCGGGCGTGGCCGGAGGCAGCCGCCTGATCGCTGATGCGGTCCTCGCGCGCCGGGCGGAGCGCACCGTGGCGCCCAGCCAGGCCATGGGCATATTCCTGCGGCGTGAACTGCGGGTACCCCCGACCCGGCTGCGGGTGCTGCAGAACGGGGTCACTATCCCAGCGCACCACAAGCGGGTAGATGGCATCCGAACGTTCGCCACGCTTGGCTCATTCGAGCCATGCAAAGCGACTCCGGTCCTCGTGGAAGCGTTCCTGGGTATCGCCGCGCACCGGACCGGTCTGCGGCTCCGGATGGTCGGTGACGGCTCCGATCGCCCCCGCTGCGAGGAGCTCGCGCGGCGGGCGGCCGGCGGAGAGAACGTCGAGTTCGTGGGCTACCGCACCGACGTAGCCGCACAACTGGCGCAAGCCGACGTTTTCGTCTTGCCGTCAGTGAATGAGAACCTCCCACTTGCCTTGCTGCAGGCGATGGCGATGGGGCTGCCGTGTATCGCGGCGGATGTCGGCGGGATTCCGGAGGTGGTCGACGCTGGCTGCGGGATACTCATCACCCCTGGCGATGTGGGCTCCCTGCGCGCGGCCATGGAGCGCATGATCGACGAGCCGGACCTGGCCGCCAGGCTTGGCTCCGCGGCCCGGCGCCGGGTCGCCGAGCGGTTCTCCTTGTCCCGTTGCGCCGACGACCACCTGCAGCTGTGGTCAGACATCCTTGCGGACGGCCGCAAGTGAGGATTCTCCACGTGCTGCCCAGCTTGGACGCTGGCGGCATGGAGCAACTGGTCATCCGCTTGGCGGCCAATGCCGCCAGTCATGGGGACACTGTCGTGGTGGCCTCGGGGCCCGGGGTGTGGGTGGAGCGGGTGGTGCAGGCCGGCGCGGCCCACGTGGCGCTGCCGGTCACCTCGCGCCACGCTCCGCACGGCGTGATCACGGCAATGGCCCGCCTGACCAAGTGCATCAGGCAGGTCCGGCCGGATGTGGTCCACACCCATAACATCCGGGCCACTCTCTTGGCCCGGCTCGCCCTGCTGAGCGCGCGGCACCAGGCCGCACTGATGCCGACGCTTCATGGGCTGGCCCCCGGCGACTACCGGGCGGCCAGCCGCGTGCTCTGCCTTGCCGGCGGAGGTGTGATCGCATGTGCGCCAGCGGTGGCTCGCTCGCTGAAGGGAGCCGGCTTCCCGGCTGACCGGATCACGGTGATCACCAACGGGGCAGAGCTCCGGCCGGCCGGGCCCCGGCGGCAAGCAGACTTGCGGGCGTCACTGGCGCTCGGGGCGGCTCCGGTCGTGGCAGGTATCGGCCGCCTGGTGCCGCAGAAGAACTGGCCAGTGTTTATTGCCGCCGCTAGGCGCCTGCCTGGGCCGTCTTATCTCATTGCCGGTGAGGGCCCATTGCGCCAGGAACTGGCGGACCTAGCTGCGGTGTCCGGCAGCGGCGTGCGGTTCGTGGGCCTGGTCGATGACGTGGCCGCTCTGGTGGGCTTGGCCTCTTGCGTGGTCTCCACCTCATCCTGGGAGGGGCTGCCACTGACACTCCTTGAGGCGCTGTCGCTCGGTGTCCCGGTAGTGGCCACGGCGGTCGACGGCATTACGGATCTGGTACCTCCGACGGCGGCTTTGCTGGTGCCGCCCGGAGACACGCGGGCGGTCGCCGGAGCGGTCTCGCGCGTTCTGAGTGACGGCGGCTTGGCATCCGAGCTGCGTCGCGAGGCCCTGGCCGCCGCTGCCGAGTGGAGACCGGAGCGGATGCTGGCCCAATACCGGCACGCTTACCGGGCAGCAGCGGCTGGGGAGCCGTACTGGGGCCAGGACCGGCCAGACCCTTAGCCTGCGCAGTCAGAGGCTGAATCAGGGCCGCACCGAGTCCGCAGTGCTGCCCATGCCGGTGAGGACCGTGCCGAGCACCCGGGCGCCGGAGGATGTGAGCTCCCGGACGGTGGCCCCGACTTGCTTCCAGGTGAGCAACTCCGAGGGGACAACCAGCACGACTCCGTCGGTGAGGCGGGCTACGAGACCCGCATCCATGTCGCCATGGAGGGAAGGACCATCCACGATGACGAGGTCGGCAAGGCCTGTGAGCCGCGGCAGCTGCTCCCGGTACAGGCTGGCTTCGTCACGTTGCGCAGGCAGCGCGGGCCCAGCGGTGACCACTTGCAGTCCTGTAATGGCGGGCACAGGGCGCAGGAGCGCCGCGGGCTCCGCCCCGTCGAGAACGGTTGACGTCAGTCCTTGCCCGTTGTCCAGGCTGAAGATCTCGTGCAGCCTGGACCGGCGCACATCCGCATCCACCAGGACCACCGCGATGCCCATCTCGGCCACCGCCGCGGCCAAGCCGGCCGCGACGGTAGTCTTGGCCGGTCCGGGTGCGGCGCTGATGACGGTCACTGAATGCATCTGCTGGCCGAGCAACGCGTACAGGAAGTTGGTTCGCAGCGATTGCCAGCCGTCCTGGACCACCGTGTCTTCCGTACCGGCACGAATCGCGCCGACCACGCTTACCTGCTGGGGATCGCGGACTACCCCCAGCACGGGCGGGCCGGTAGCCCTTTCCGCGGGCAGATCCCCCTCCTCCCCGTGGCCGAACAGCCGATCCCAGATCAGCCCAGCAGCCAGGCCGAGAGCCACCGCCATGATCAGTATGACGCCCAGCAGGAGTTTCGTTCTCGGGCTGGAGGGCTGACCAGGCACCGTTGGCCTGGAATAGACACGCGCAACGACGACGCCGTTCCCGCGCAATTGGGCCAGGAACACGCTGGTCGTCGCCGCGGCGATCTGCTGGGCGCGGACCGGGTCTGGGCTCACGCCCACGATGTTGATGACCGCAGCGTTGGACAAGGATTCAGCGAACACGTCGTTTGCCAGCTCATTCGCGGAGATCCGGAACGGCAATGTCCCCGCCACCTGGTTCAGCAAGGCCGAGCTGGACACCAGCTGGACGTATGTGGGGATGAGACTGGCAATCAAGTTGGGGTAGTTGGGGAGGATGGCGGCGTTGTTTGAAACGGGGAGGAGTGCCACCGAAGAACTCGACTCGTAGATGCGCGGACGGGTCAGCAAGTAGGCGGCTCCGCCAAGGAACACCACGGCGGCAACGGTCAAGCACACCAGCTTACGGCGCCATAGGATCCTCACGACGCGCTGCGGTGTGAGGGTGTCGTGAGATTCGCTGGGGTGCATGGTACCTATTTCCCTTGCCAGGCGTTCTGACCGTTGGACCTCCGCACGCTCCTGCCGGATGCCGGACGGGCGCCGAGATCTTGCCAAAGCGCGAGTATCGCGTCAAGTGAGCGATTGAGCGAATACAGTTTCGCGGCCCGCTGGTGGGCGGCGAGTCCCAGTAGCCTGCGCCGATCCGGGTCGGCGAGCAGGCCATCTACCGCCCGGGCCAAGGCCTGTGGATTCTCGGCCGGGACCAGGACGCCCGCCTCCCCGAGAGCCGAACTTCCCGCGACCCGGGTAGCCACCACGGCGGCACCGCACGCCATGGCCTCGAGCAGGACCAGCGCCATGCCGTCGTAGCGGGACGGGACGATGACGACGTCCGCCGCGCGGAGGTCGGGCGCCGGGTCCGGATGGAAGCCGACCAGCTCGACCCGGTCGCTCAGGCCGAGCGCGCGGGCTTGCGCCACTACCGCCCTGCGGTCCTGGCCCGTTCCGACCAGCCGCAGCTGGGCGCCCGGCGTCCGCATGAGGGAGAGCGCCGTCACGGCAAGGTCGGGGGCCCGCTGGTGACACAGGCGGCCGACGAACACGACCAGAGGGTCGGCGGTGCGCTCGGCCCGCGGTCCCTCCGGGCGGAACCGGGCCAGGTCGACCCCATTCGGGATCACCTGGATCCGGGCGGCCGACGCGCCGAGGACCGCCTGGCCGTCCATGCGCTCTTCCGCAGAGACGGCGACCACGGCCGTCGTGACCGGCATCATGAGCCGCTCGAAACGCCGGTACACCGGTGCCAGCCAGCCGCCGACCAGCCACGACCAGCCATGCGGGGTGAAGACGCTGGGCGGGCGGTTCCGGCCTAGGCTCATCAGGGCAAGGCGCCCCACCGCCCCGGCCTTGGCGGAGTGCAGGTGTACGAGCGCATGGCCGCGGGACAGCGACCGAAGCCGGAGAACGGCCTGCAGATCGGTCGGGTGCGGGGAGCGCCGCATGTCGAGCCGTGCCCAGGTGGCGTCGCATTCCCTGGCCCACGGGGCCAGGTCACCCCCGGGCGGGCAGGCCACCGTAGGCCGGTAGCCCTTGGTGATGGCCGCCGCCACGAGGTCACGGACGCAGACAGCGACGCCGTCAACCGTAGCCTGGCTGACTATGAGGACCCGCCTGGGGTCCGGTGCCGGGCGGCGCACCGCCCGGAACCCGCTGACCACTTTCATGGCAAGAGGCGCCCCTTGGCTAAACCTCAGACTGTGCACGGTATTCGTAACCTTGTGCACAACCCAACAGCGGGTGAGAAGGCTGCACACGTTTCCGTTCCTTATGTCTACTACGCGGGCGATCAATCCGGCTACTGCACGCGCCGCAGCTACCGCTGCTGGCGGCCAGGGGCGGCGGCAGCGGCCCGGCCCGGTGGGATTCGCTCTGAACGAACACGCGACGGAAATATCTGAGGGCTCTCCTTTCTTGAGTCATGTTGACTCAACATTTGGAGGGCTCATGAGCGAGACGCTCACCCTGCCGGTGCTGCCACTGGACGACGAG
>Ga0070717_10003670_pt1 | contig 11020 bp, 6 predicted proteins | sample LARL113metaG_FD_71366 | JGI IMG/M metagenome (GOLD analysis project Ga0070717, IMG submission 71366) | Corn, switchgrass and miscanthus rhizosphere microbial communities from Kellogg Biological Station, Michigan, USA - LAR L11-3 metaG | ecosystem: Host-associated > Plants > Roots > Rhizosphere ...
CTCATTATCCTGGCAGTAGGCGTTGTTGTTGCCATGCTGCGTGCGGCTGAGCTCGTCGCCACCGAGCAGCATCGGTACTCCCTGCGACAGCAGTAAGGAGGCGAGCATATTGCGCTTCTGCAGCCGCCGCAGCTCGAGCACCGCCGCGTCCTCGGTCGGACCCTCGATGCCGCAGTTCCAGGAGCGATTGTCGTTGTGGCCGTCCCGGTTGTCCTCGCCGTTGGCCTCATTGTGCTTGTCGTTGTAGCTCACGAGATCTTCGAGCGTGAAGCCATCGTGTGCGGTGATGAAGTTGATACTCGCGTGCGGCTTGCGGCCGCTCGCCTCGTACAGGTCGGCGGAGCCGGTGATGCGGCGCGCGCATTCCCCGATGAGCCCACCGTCGCCTTTCCAGAAGCCGCGCAGCGTATCGCGGTACTGGTCGTTCCATTCGTTCCAGCCCGGGGGGAAGTTGCCGACCTGGTAGCCGCCGCTGCCCACGTCCCATGGCTCTGCGATCAGCTTGACCTGCGATAGCACCGGGTCCTGGCCAATGGTGTCGAAGAAAGAGCCGAGACGGTCGACGTCGTGGAGCTCACGGGCGAGAGCGGAAGCGAGGTCGAAACGAAAGCCATCGACATGCATCTCCGTAGCCCAGTAGCGCAGACTGTCCATGATCATCTGCAGCACGTTGGGGTCTTGCAGATTTAGTGTGTTACCCGTGCCGGTGAAATCCGTGTAGTAACGCGGATTACCGGCGGCCAGACGGTAGTAGCTGGCATTGTCGATGCCGCGGAAGGAGAGGGTCGGCCCGAGCTGATTGCCTTCGGCAGTGTGGTTGTAGACCACATCGAGCAGCACCTCGATGCCGGCGGAGTGCAGTACCTTCACCATGGTCTTGAACTCGCTGATACGGCCGGTCGAGGAGTAACGCATCTCCGGGGCGAAGAATCCGAGCGTGTTGTACCCCCAATAGTTACGCAGTCCCTTCTCGAGCAGGTGCCGGTCATCCACGAAGGCGTGCACCGGCATCAACTCCACTGCAGTCACCCCGAGGCGCACCAGGTGATCGATGATCGGTGCAGTCGCAAGTCCCGCATAGGTGCCGCGCAGCCTGGGAGGCACTTCCGGGTGGAGCATGGTCAGGCCGCGCACGTGCGCCTCGTAGATCACCGTGTCGTGCCAGGGAATGCGCGGCGGACGGTCATCTCCCCAGGTAAAAGCCGGATCGACTACGCGGCACTTGGGAGTGCCGGCCGCGCTGTCACGGCGATCGAACGACAGATCCGCTTTCGCGTGTCCGGGGCGATAGCCGAAGTGAGCGTCGCTCCACACGAGCTGGCCCTGCAGATGCAGGGCATAGGGCTCGATCAACAACTTGTGCGGATTGAAGCGATGACCATGCTCGGGATCGTAGGGTCCGTGGACCCGATACCCGTACAGCAGGCCAGGGCGCGCCTCGGGAAGATAGGCATGCCAGTTGCCGTCGGTGCACTCGCGGACCGTGATCCGCTGTAGCTCGTGCCGCCCGCTGGGATCGAACAGGCACAGCTCCACCCGTTCGGCGTGCGCGGAGAACAGCGAGAAGTTGACCCCTTCGCCATCCCAGGTCGCGCCGCGCGGATAGGGATGACCCGGCCACACTGCGCTGATCAGCGCATCCGGCCTGACGCCGGCGGGGCGTTCGTTAGTGCGGCTGCGGCCCCTGTCGGCTGTAACATCCACGTGCGTACAGCTCCTGGCTACCGCAGCATCGAAGCATCCATACTAGTGGCAGCACTGCGGCACGTCCAACCTTCGCGCACCGCGTGAGGCTTGGCAGTCGCTGCTGCGCACCGAAGTGCGCATCAGGTAGTCGGCGCTGCTTCTTCCGGAGTGGATGAATCGTCGCGGATCCGGCTCTCGAGAATCATACCGGCGGGTAGCATGACGGTGGGTGAATCGTCCGGGATGCTGACTTCCGCGCCGGCTCCTGCCGGTCCCTCGCCGCCGGCTTCGTTCATCGCAACCTGCCGCGTGCTGCGCAGCTGGCGGAACAGCGCCTCGGCATCGACCGGAGGAGAGTAGAAGTATCCCTGGCCGAAGCTGCAGCCCATCTGCAGCAGCGTCTGCGCCGCAGCCTTGGTCTCCACCACCTCGGCCACCGCGCGCAGTCCGAGATTCGAAGCCATCTGCAGAATGGCCCCGGTAATCGCGTTGTTGGCTCGTTCGGAACCCGTGCGGCTGACGAGCGGACGGTCGATCTTCACGTAGTCGAACGGGAACAACTGCAGATAACTGAGTGATGAGTAGCCGGTGCCGAAGTCATCGAGCATCAGCTCGATCCCCATGTCGTGAAATGCATCGAGCACGGTGCGGGCCATGGTCACGTTGCTGACCAGTCCGCCCTCGGACAGTTCGAACTTGAGGTTGGCGGCGGGAACGTGGGTCTCATCGAGCATTTGTGCGACGTATTCGCGCAGGCCCGGTGAGCGCAGCACCGCCGCGGAAAGATTGACGCTGATGTAGAAATCCTCATTCTCGGGCAGTCGCCGCCGCCACTCCGCCGCCAGGCGGCACACGCGCTGGATGATCCAGCGCGTCACCGGCACGATGACGCCCGCCTCTTCCGCGATTGCCAGGAACTTGTCCGGAGTCAGCAATCCCTCGACCGGATGCCGCCAGCGCAGCAGCGCTTCGGCTCCTACTACGCGCCCGCCACGAAGATCGACGATGGGCTGGTACAGCAGGCGGAACTCGCGCCGATCGAGAGCCACGTGCAGATCGGCTTCCAGGCTGACCAGAGTCACTGCGGCGCCTGCCATGCCGGGTGCGTACGCGACCGCGCGCAGCCGCTGCTGCTGCCTGGCGATCGAGACCGCGAGGTCGGCCTCGCGCAGCGCATCCTCGGCGCGCTGCATGCCCGAGTCGATGCAGGTGAAACCAACACGAGAGCTCACACTGAGGCGATGCTGGCGCAGCTCATAAGGCCGCTGGCATTCCTCCTGCAGACGATCGGCAATTTCCTGCGCTGCTGCGGTCGATGCCACCTCGAAGAGCAGCACGGCGAGCTGATCCGCTCCCCAGCGCGCCAGCACGTGCTCGGTCTCGGTTGCAGGCAGCGCCTGCGCGCAGCGTTGTGCGGCCTGCAGCAGCAGCTCATCACCCGCGGTGTGTCCGAGGGTATCGCTGATGAGCCTGAGCCGCTCGATATCGATCAGTGCAATGACTATGCGCTGCCGGCGGCGCGTGCGGATCTCGCGCAGTGCCCGGTCGAGCTGATCCATGAAGTAGCGCCGGTTCGGCAGGCCGGTGAATACGTCGTGATAGCGCGCGTGGTCGAAGCTCCGTTGCAGGGTCTCGCGCTGCTCGATCTCGCCGGTGAGCCGCTCGTTGACCGCATGCAGGCGTTTGCGTGTGGCAGCGAGCGTGCTGCGCGTGCGCTGCAGGCTGTGCGTCAGGTCGTAGGCACCGAAGGCCAGCGCCCACATGAGCAGCGCCACCAGTCCGACCTCTGCGGCCAGCTCCCTCGCCGGGTACCAGCCGGTGCGTGGACGGATGGTGAGCGTCAGAAATGCCGCTTCACTTCCCGGCGCTGAGCCGGGCTGACGAATGACGCCCGTGGCTGGCTGCGCGAAGGTCCCCGCCTGGGAGCTGAGGAACACCCGTGGATGCTGCGTGCTCGCATCCGATTGCGACAGCTGGAAGTCGTAACCCTCGTTGACGAGAGTTCCGAAGCGCGCCCGCGCCAGCAGCGACTCGAGATTTTCGTAACTCACCGACCAGGCGGGCGCAACTGCGGAGTTGACGCCCGCTGCCGGCGGTGCGAGCGCGGCGCGCGCTGCAACGATCCACTGGCTGCCGTAGCGCACCGGCCCGAACAATACTCCGGCACCGCGGCTGGCTTTGCTGGCGGCCCACTCCCGCGCCACCGCACCCGCAACCGCAACATCGGCCGGCGGCACATTCACGACGGCGCCATCGGTGCTCATCCAGAACACCCCGCTGCGATGCGTGCCGGCAGCGAGCGCGGCGAGCTCTGCTTCGATCAGGCTCGCATGCTGCACGACAGCCGATTGAGCGGCGCGCCGCAGCTGTTCGGAGCGCTGCTGCACGCTCAGCGTGATGAGCCGCGCACCGAGCAGCGCCACCAGCATCGCCGCCAACAACGGCAGCAGCCAGTAGCTGTGACGCCGCAGCACATCGAGCTTCATCGCGGTGCGCTCCGCTTGTCGAGGTGCACGCTGCAATTCAGCGTGATGGTGGTGCGCTTGAATCCCTCCAGGTCCTGATAGTCACCGATGAGTTGCCAATCGGTGGGGCCGAACGATTTCCCCACACCGGCGAAGCCTTCCTTGAGTGTCTTCGGAGGTCCCACCGTCTGGCCGATGAGGTTCAGGACCCGGGGCGCCACCGGTCCGTAGGCGGCGCCGATGAGCCAGCTGACCGGCGTCCCAACATAATCGAGGCGTGCCGTGCCGAGCTTCGTGCCGAGGTTACCGCCGAAGGATTGCGCATACGACACCGAGGCAAGGACCTTGGGGTCGAGCTGAAATGACAGTCCGAGCTTCGGAAGGTGCCCATGGCTCGGCTGGATGTCTATGTAGCGTTCCTCCAGCTGCACCGACAGCCAGGGCGTGAGTGCGCTGATGAAGCCGCCAGCGACGTTGCGGTATTTGAAGGCCTCGCCCCCGGTAGAGCCCGACCCCACGTGAGCCTCGGCGTACAGACTCGTCTTGATGCTGCTCTGCCCGAACTTGTAGGCGCCGTTGAACGTCCCGTTTGTCCAGTGCGAGTTGTAGATCTGCTGATACTCCACGCCGAGGCCCAACACGCTCCCGCTATCGAACTGCGTGAGCCAGGTCCCGGCGGCGCCGCCGCCACCGTGATCGCCGGTGAGACTCATGCCATTGGCGGAGAACACCAGTTTGTCCTCTGCCGCGGTTGCGAGGAGTGGGCCGCCCAGTAACAGCACAGCGAGCGCGACCGGCGCGCCGCATGCCAGCCTGCGGCGCGGCCTCATGGATTTGTCACCGTGGTCATGGGCGCCTGGCAACCGTGGTAAGAGCCGTGCCGTCCTGATCGGCGGCGGCGACGCGCGCGGCCGGCACGAAGGCGACGGTGTACAGCCGCTCATCCTCCCCCGGCAGCGCGATCGCCGAGCACGTCACCTGATACACGCGTTGCATGACGGTCACGTGCGCCTTGCGGCGGCCGCTCAGACCCGGATCCCACCAGCGCGGCTCGGGCGGGGCCTGCGGCAGTAGACGCGATATCTCGGCGTCGACCTGCGCACCCGGGAAGAGCGCCGTAGCGGGCTTGTTCCAGGCCAGCACTCGTCCCTGCGAATCGACCACCAGCGCAGCCTGCTCCGCGACATCGAGCGCCGCCCGCACACAGAAGCTGGCGGTCGTATCCTCCACGACCACCAGCGCGAGCCGCCGCCCCTTCTGCGCCAGGTGCTGCGCGCGTACTTCGCAGGTGCGCAGCCGGCCACCGATCCGCAGCACGCATGGCCGCGCGTCGCCATTGGCACCCGCTATCAGCTCCTGGACCAGCTCGGGATAGGAGAAATGCAGCACCTCGGTGAGGCTGCGCCCGATCAGAGCGCCTTCAGCGCCCTCGAATTTCGCGAGCGCGGTGCGGCTCGCAAAGCAAACCTCGCAGGTGTCGGCGTCCACCACGAACGCCGGCAGCGGCAGTTGCTCGAGCACCGCCGACCACAGCTGCTCGCCGCGCTCCGCCTCATTCAGTGCAGCGGCCACCTGATCGTGCAGACGCTCGAACACCGTGCCCAGGTATTCCGCCGCCACCGCGCAGGCGAACGTCAGGATCACGAATACTTCCAGCAGCACCACGAAGTAATCGGAGGGTGCGTAAAAACCGGCGAACGGCAGTGCGCCGCCGGCGCCCCCGCGGCCGAGCAGCTTCTCGAGCCCGGCAACGATCTCCTCGACCCACGGCGCGTACCAGCGCAGCTCCGGCGCCTCGATGGCGGCGAGCAGCGTCACGGCAACCGCCACGATTGCCGCGATGAAATACGGATGCCAGCGGGACAGGAAGATCGAGCCGACGATGGGTAGCGCGAATACCAGCAGGAGGAGCGGATTCTGCAGACCGCCGGCGTGCTGCCAGATGTAGGCTATGGCGAGCACGCCGAGCACGTGCAACGCGGTGAGCACGCGCGGAGGCCGCTGGCTGCGTTGCGCCGTGCCGCTGGCGAGTACCGTGAGCGCTACATGGATGGCGCCGAGCACCACCAGGCCCGCGGCGGTAGCAATGAAATCTATGGCCAACCCGCTGACCAGCCAGGGAACCGCCGTGGCAAACAGCAGCGCGAACACGGTCAGCAGCCACAGATCATCGAGCAGGTGGATGCGCGGATCACGCCATAACGGCCGCAGCATGAGCTGAGTGGCGTTGTTGTCGTTCATGGCTGTCGTGCCGTGCCGCGCAGCTCACCGTCAGCCACTGCGGGCGTGCCGGCGCGGAAGTTGTTGTTCTCGAGCGTGGGGTGCGCGAGCACTTTCTTGCCATCGGGCTGCTCGTAGTCGGTCACGTGCAATGCATAAGCGCGCGGCTGCAGCACCTGGTTGTTGCGCAGGATGGGTGAGTCGCCGATGACGTCGATGCCGTTGAACTGCGGCGCAATGATGGTGTTGTCCGCCGCGGTGCTCGGTCGGTGTGGATCGCCGAGCACGAAGGCCAGGCCGTAGCCGCAATTGTGCACGCGGTTGGCGCGTACCAGTACGCTGGCTGAGCTGCGCACCATGATGCCGTATGCCCCGAGGTGATCGAGCTCGTTGTTGTCGATGACGGATTCGCGCGCGGTGTCGGCGATGATGCCCATGCCGGGGCCACCGCTCACATGGTTGCCGCGCACCACCGCGCCGGCACCGAGCAGGTGGACGCCGGCCTCGGAAGCGTTGGCGAACTCGTTGCGCTCGATGAGCACGGCGATGTTCGCCGCCACGATGCCGCTGCGGTCGCCGTCGAAATGATTCTCGCGCATCGTGAGAGCCGCGCCGCGCGCGTCCGGCTCGGCGCGCACCGCCCACACACCCGCATCGCGGCTGCTCGAGAAGGTGTTGCCGACGAGCACGGCGTTGCGGGTCGAGGCGGCGAAGCGCACACCGACGCGGTTGCCGCTGAAGCGGTTGCGCTCGAACAGCACGTCGCTCGCGTTCTCTGCCACGTCGACGCCGACGTCGCAGCTCTCGATGCTGCTCGCGCGCAGGCGAAATTGCGTGGCGCGCAGCAGGATGGCGCTGCCCGGGCAGTTGCGCAGCTGCAGGCCTTCGATCGAGGTGTTGGCTCCGGCAATGTCGAGCACCGGGCCGCCGCTGAGCGCGTGGCCGTCGATCTGCGTGCCGCCCTGCTGCGCGATGATGCGCACGCCATGCGGGTTGACGAGCGGCGGCAGCGGCGTCTCGGGGGCGACACTCTTCACTTTGAGCCTGACGTCTGCGTTGCCGTTGGCTGCGGCGACGATGAACAACGCCTCGCGCAACGTGCCCGGCCCGCGGTCGGCATCGCTCGTGACCTCAACGGTAAGCGTGCCGGTCGCCTGACCCGCCGGGTGTTGCTGCCGTGTCTGGTACCACCAGCCGAGCGCCGCCAGACCGCCGAGCAGCACCAACACACCGACCGCCACTGCCATACGGACGCTAGTGCGCATGATGCCTCCGTGCATGCCCGAGGACGAATACCGCGTGCCACGAGCGTGCCACCAGCGCCCGGCCGAAGGGCACGTCGATCGGCAGCGACAGCGCAGTGACCGCAGCCAGCGCCACACGGCGCACGGCGGGCGAGAAACGTGGCAGGTGAGGCAGCAGCCAGGTGCGGAAAGGCGCCGGGTCGACGCCGCTCATGGCGCGTAATTCGAGACCGCACTCGGCGAACAGCTGCAGATAGCTGCTGCGCGGCCGCGCGCGAAACGTGGCGCTGTCGCATTGACCGAGCGCGCACTGCGGGGCCGCCTCGAGCAGGATCAGCATCCCATCCGCGGCCAGATGCTCCACCATACGTTGCAGCGAGGCGCGCTGCCTTGCGGGGTCCACGATGTGCTGCAGCACCGTGACGCTCAACACGAGATCGAACTTGTCGCCGGCCTCGAGGGCCGCGAGGTCCTGAACGAGAAAGCGGCATTGCCCGCGCAGCGGCTGCAGGCTCGCACGGCGCCGGGCTTCGGCAATCATGGTGGGACTGTGGTCGATACCGGTGACCGATGCGCCACGTGCGGCGAGCAGCCGGCTCCAGCGGCCCACGCCGCAACCGACGTCCAGTACCCGTACACCTTCGCGCATGGGCAGCCAGCGCTGCAGCGCCAGGCGCTGGCACAGATCAATGGCCCGGTTGTAGAAGCGCGGCATGCCGAAGGAGCACACCGCTGCCAGGCCCGCGCCCTGCGCGGCAAAGCGCTGCGCGCGCTGCTCCCAGTAGCTGAGGTCGGCAGAGACGGGCAGGCTCTGCGGCTCGATCATCCCGTCCTCCGCGCCCAGGCATCCGGCGAAGCCGGATCGCGCTCGTAGTGATCCTTGTACAGCCTGCGGCCCCACAGCCGCACGGCGATGAAATTGCCGAAGCCGACCGTCATGGGCAGCAGGTGCGTGAGCGCATACAGCAGATAGAGCGGCACGATCGGCGCGACATAGGCACGCTCGGATTTCGGCACCACGGTGAAGAGTGCGATCACTCCGAGGGCAAGATAGCTGCCCACCGCGCCGATGAAGTATGAGGGGCTGGTGAGAGCGTTGCGCGGCAGCAGGTGCACGAGGAACAGGCTGTCGAAGCCGCCGATCAGGCTGAGCAGCAGCAGCAGCGCACTGAAGATCTTGACCAGATGCAACACCAGCGACAGGCCGCCGATATAGATCACGAAGTGGTAACCCGCGAAGGGCGTGCGCTTGCTGATGCGCCAGATCGCGCCGAGGCGTTCGCTGTACACCTTGAGCAGGCCGTGGTACCAGCCGACGCGCTGCGAGAACCAGCGGCCGAGAGTCCCGGGTCCCTCGGTGCTCACCACCAGCCGGCCGTCATAGTAGATGCGCTCGTCCTGGCTGAGGAGGATCACGGCGTTCTCCAGGTCCTCCGCGTAGACCGAGAGTGAGTGCTCGCGCAGCGCGCGCCACAGCGCATCGCGACGGTAAATGGAAACGCCGGAGGTGATGCTGTAGTCGGCGAGGCTCTCGCGGCCGACGCGGAAGGCGAGCGCGTACTCGAACGCCTGAAACCGCGCGAGCAACCCGTCCGGCTCGATCATCACCCGCGGGCAGACGGCGGCCGCTCCGGATTGCTGGAAGTCGCCGATGACCCGCTCGAGCTCCGCGCTGCTCCCCCCGCTGAGCCCGCGGATGCGGATGTCGGGGTCGATGACCATGACGGTCTCGATGTGCGCCGGCAGACGCTCCAGCAGCAGCCGCAGCGCGGCGGGTTTGCGGCGATTGACGCCATCGTCGAAGCAGCGCCAGCCATCCTGCAACAGCCGCGTCACGGTACTGTCGGTCGAGCCGTCGCTGATCAGCCAGACCCGATCGCGGTAAGCGGCAAAGGACTCGGTGAACTCATCGAGCCGATCGCCGAGATTGAACACCGAGGCAACGATCGCGTAGGGCCGCAGCGGCACCATGCGCCGAATGCCTCCGGGAAGCGATCCGACCAGGTCGATGGAGACATTACGCGTGTCGGCGGAGGGACTCGCCGTGGCGGTGTGGCGGCGGCGCACGTGCAATCGCAGAAACAGATCCAGCGCGTCGGTGTATACGATGAGATTGGCGAGCCCATAGATGAGGAGCGAGACGCTCGCCGCCTGCACATTCGCCGCCGCGAGCACGATCCAGATGGTGAGCAATGCGCACACCGCTGCAGGCGCTATCAATGTCCAGGGCCGAGCCGCTTTCATGCGCTGGCTACGATCGGTGAGGGCTGCTGCGGGAGTTTCGCCAAGACCGCGGCGCGCACCTGCTCGGCATCGGCGATGGGCAGGCCGTACATCGCCATCGGCTCGAGCGAGGAAAGAATCCACAGCAGTGAGCGCGTTCTCGAGGGCAGATGCGCGACCCTGCGCTGCAGATCGGTGAGCCGCGCCTCATAGTCGCGCTCGATGGCGAGAACCGTCGCGCTCACATCGGGATCGAGCGGCAGGATCTTCGCCGGTTGCTCCCAGGAAATCCGCGTGCCGCGGATGCGCCGCCGCTCGTGCACGGTGAACGGCTTCAGCTCCGGATCATCCGCCATGGCCGCACCCGAGAACGGGATTATGTACGGGTAGATGCCCACTTCGCAGCCCTGCTGCAGCCAGCGCCACGCGCCACGCAGCGTCGTCGCGACATCCGCAAGCCTGGCCCGCGGGGAGCTGAGGATGATATCCAGGAACGGGGTAATGCCGAGCTCGAGCGCGGTCGCCAGCGTCGGCTCGATGTTGGAGTAGATCTGCGCCTTGTTGAACTCACCCAATATCTGGTGCGAGAAGCTTTCGATGCCGAAGCCGAGCACGCGGAAGCCGGCGCGCCTCATGGCTGCGAGCCGTTCCGGTGACATCGCGTCGATGCGGTTAGTGCTGATGAACTGCAGCTCGTGCGGCAACGATCCCTTTTTCTTGGCGGCGAGGATCGCCTCGCATAGCGGCAGGATGCGGCGATCCTTGGTGAAGACGAAGATATCGTCCTGAAAGATCACGGTGCGCACCGCCGGCTGTGCCGCGACGATGCGCTCGAGCATCTGTACACAGTCATCCGCTTCGAGGCGAGCGATGCGGGCGACGCTACCCTGGGCTTCGTGGAGGAAGTTAGTGGCCGAGCAGAAGGTGCAGCCCATTGGGCAATAGTTGAGCGTGATGAGGCGCACCGAGCGGATCTCGGCGAGACGTGCCTCGCGCGCTGCCTTGCTCGGCAGCGCGCCCAGGCGATACGCCGCTTCGAGACGATCCCAATACTGCCGATACGGCATGCGCTCGTACGGAGTGCGGAACACCGCGTCACGCAGCGCCGCGGCATCGAGTGCCTGCTGAGGAAGCTTCAGTATTCGGCCATCGGCGGTGCGCTCGGCCGTTCCGACGATACCG
>Ga0070717_10003671_pt1 | contig 11019 bp, 6 predicted proteins | sample LARL113metaG_FD_71366 | JGI IMG/M metagenome (GOLD analysis project Ga0070717, IMG submission 71366) | Corn, switchgrass and miscanthus rhizosphere microbial communities from Kellogg Biological Station, Michigan, USA - LAR L11-3 metaG | ecosystem: Host-associated > Plants > Roots > Rhizosphere ...
CTGTCCTACGCGACCCGATAGACTCGCCCGCCCCCAAGGACCTCGGCAGCCTGCTCTCCGTCCCTTAGGACAGGTCGGGAAACCTGTCCTAAGGGACGCGTCGTCGTCCTCATTCCCGCAACCCACCTCCGGACCGATTGTCCGCCGACGCCGCGGACCGGCAACCCTCGCGGCCGCTAGATCCGGCCCGGCCGTGGCAGCGCGCGGAGGGCCGAGCCGAGGGCAATCCAGTTGGACCCGCGGAAGATCAAGCTGATGCCGACGAACAGCCCAATCACCCAGAACGCCGCCGCCGGCCAGTCCAGCCAGATCATCCCGCCGAGGATCACGTCCACGACCCCGGCGACCAGCATCCAGCCGCGGCCCTCGAACCGGTGCGTCAGGCCGACGACGACCCGGAAAACGCCGCCGACCAGCAACCAACACGCCAGCAGGAGCGTCAGGACGAGGAGGGCGTCGACCGGAGCCCGCAGGAACAAGGCTCCGACCACGATCGACAGCAGACCCGAGAGCAAGTGGGCGAAGAACCCGCTCCACGCGCGGGCCCAGAAGGCGGCCACCGTCTCGGCCGCGCCGCCGACGAGCATCAAGATCCCGAAGACCACGGCGGTCGCCAGCGACGCAACGACCAGGGAACCCAGGGCAACGAACCCGAGCAGGACGAGCGCGATGCCGAGCAAGATGAACCAGACCCCACTGCCCCGCAGGGCGGCGAGGTCGGACCGCGTTTCGGATAGCGGCGGGCGTTCCAGCGTGGTGACCATGAACGAAACCCTCGTCGGGAGCGATTCATATGGACCGAGCGTGTCCGGTCGTGTCACCGCGACCGGACGCGAACAGACGTAACTCGATGATCTTCCACCCGGGAGGGCGGGGTCTCGGTCTTGCGGGCGGCGCGGCAGGTCGACCCGTCAAAGGACCAGTTCACTTGTGGCAAACATAGTGCCGCCGGACCGATCCCCGTCGTCGGCCTGGACGCCGGTAATCCCGAGTCCGCAGCCAAAGTTTCCTCGCGGGAACCGCAGCTTCACGTGCAAGAGTGGTCAACCGTCAACCAGAATGGAAACGTCGAACCTGTCAAATCCCGGCCGCGGACGGGCTTCATGCCAGGGTCAATGGTTGCCCCGTCCTTGACGAGTGTGACCCAACACGACCGCCGTCTGTCAATCTGATCTGCCATCGTTCGCGAGCCGCGGGTAAAACCTCCTGGGTAGACCTTTGGCACCGCCCGGTGCTACCCTGGCCCCGGCGGGCCAGGTAGTTTGAATTCCGCGAAGCCGGGTTGCCCAAACTACCGGGCTGGCCAGTTCGGCCGAACCCCCGCTTCAGATGGGGGCCGGTGATGTCGATGGAACACCCGGAGCCACCCCGCGGCACGGAGTCAGCCGATGAGCCAGTCCGGAGTGCCCGTCCGCCGGTCCGTCTGCGCCGTCGCGCTGGGCGTGGGCCTCGCCGTCCTCGGATGCAATTCCAAGGACGGCGAGCGGACGAAACTCAAGGCGGTCAAGGCCGAAGGGGACCCGGTCGTGTTGACAACCAGGGACGGGGTGCCCTACATCACGGCCAACGTCGCGGATGACCTCCCGGCTCTCCGGGAGGGCGATCCCGGGCAGCGGGAGGACGCCCTGATCCGCAAGGCCATCAAGCTCACTCTCGACCGAGGCGTGGGTCACAAGCCGTACGAAGGGAAGGACCGGTTCGTCGTCCGGCTGATGGTCCTGACCGAACTGGACGAGTACGGGAAGGCCAAGGCCGGCAGTTCCGTTGAGCTGGCCACCGTCGAGGTTCCGCGGGCCTCCTTGGAGGGACTGACGCCGGAACGACTCGCCGCCCTGTCCGGACCGGACCTCAAGAAGTTGGTCCGGAACCCCGCCGTCAACCTGGGTAACCTGGACAAGTTCGCCTAAACCCGGGGTGCGTCCGGGGTAATGCCGGCCATACATTAAACGGGGAGACGGGGATTCCGCCCCTGGTCACGGAATTCACGATGACCGAGTCCGAGCGCCGACCACTCATGCGGCAGGCGGCTGGCGTGGTTGGCCGCTCCCTGGTCGGGGTCGCGCCCCTGGTTTGCGCGGTGGCCGTCCTGGCCGCGGCCGGCTGGGTCGCTCGGAAGCGGCCGGCGGCGGCGGTCACTGGTGTCGAAATCACCTTCGACGACGCCCGCGCCCGCGCCCGCCGAGCTTGCCGGGAGCCGATCGACCTGTCGCCGGACCAGTGGTCCGCCCCGGCGCGGGCCGACGCGTTCAAAGACCTCCCGCTCGGGGTAGACGCCGACCACTTACCGGCCCCGGCCGCCACCGCCGTCGACCCGGGCCGCGTCCGCCCGCTCCCATACCCGTTCTACCAGGCGGTCTCGATCGTCAGCGACTGTTGCGCGACCCGGACCCGCGACTTGTTCTACACGGGCTCGCTGCTGTCGCGGACGTACGGGCTCGACGTCGGCGGGTCGTTCTTCCCGTACACGTCCATGACCGGGGCCGAGACGATCCCCGGCGAGGGCGGCATCCCCGCCCTGTTCTGGGCCGACGACCCGCGGCCGCGGACCTCCCCGGTTCGGATCGAGACCGGGACGATCGACCTCTTCCCGCTGATGCTGGCGTACTACTACCGCGGCTGGGTCGACCACCTGCACACCTGGTCGGCCGAGGCGTCGTCGCCGGGGACGGTGGTCGCCCCGCAGACGCTCGCCCTCGACGGCAGCGGGTCCCAGTCGATCGACCTGACCGTCTGCGGCGGGGCCCACGGGGCGCACTTCGAGGGCATGCTCCTGTCGCTCGAAGCATCCGACAAGGTGGAGGGGTTCGAGCTGGCCCTGCGCGACCAGGAGGGCCACTGGCATCACGTCGTCCGCGGGCTCGGCCTCGACGGCCGGGCCGGCTGGGACATCACCTCGACGCCGCGGGACCGACTCTCGGCGGTCTGGCTGCCGTTCGCGGACGAGCAGAACCAGCTCGTCCTGCGAACCCTCGAGCGGGGCGGGCCGGACGGGTCCCCGCTCACCGCGGCCAAGCTGACGGCCCGCGGGCCGACGGGGGCCGCGGTCACCGTCCGGGCGGTCCGGTTCTACGACGTGTCCCGCGCGTCGGTCGCCCGGCAGCTCGAACAGATGGGCCGGTTCAACGTGCTCCCGTGCTCGGCGAGCTATCACGGCGGGTTCACCTCTTGGACCAACCTCCAGGAGCCGCTCCTCCCGATCACCGTCAACAGCCCGAAGGCGGGCGGCGGGGCGGTGAGCGAGGTGTACCCCCGGCCGCCCTACGGGGCGACGCCGACCGCCGCCACCTACCACGCCGACCTGTTGCGCTCGGCCGGCCTGGTGTTCCTCACGCGGCCGGTCCGGGAACAGCCCTCACCGGAGCCGTCGGACCGGCTGAAGACCGGGCCGCTGGCCGACGGGTCGACCTGGTATCAGATCCGCACGCACGACCGGGAGTTTGCCGACGGCCGCACCCCGGGCGCAACGCCGCAGGCGATGCACGCCGAGAACGTCGGCCAGCTCGTCGGCAACCTCTTGGAGGCGGCCCCGCGGTTCGGGCGCCGCACGTTCTTCTACACGCACCTGAACTTCTTCAACGGGGCCGCGTTCGAGCGGGAGGGGCCGCCGGCCCGGATGGACCAGTTGAAGCGGTTCACCCCCCAGGGGGAGCGGGCGTTCGAGCTGCTGGCGAACCTGCACTACAACCTCGACGGCCGCCGGGCGGCGCACGAGCGGATCTGGGTCGCCCCCCTGAGCGTCCAGGCCCGGCACTGGCGGGCCAACCAGGAGTTGGCCAAGCACACCCAGTTCGACGGCGACACGATCCGGATCACGTCGTGGAAGGACGCGGCGACCGGACAGGCCGTCCCCGACCCGGCGTTCCCGACGCTCGACCTGCACGGCCAGACGTTCTACGTGACCGACCCGGCCCGCGCCCGCGTATTCCTCGACGGCACCGAGCTGACCGCCCTGAAGCGGAACCCGCCCGACCACACCGGCCGGCCGAGCGTGAGCGTGGTCGACACGAGCTGTGCCACGGTGGTGTTCGACGAACTCGACCTTTACGAGCAGACCGGGCGGGTGATGCCGGACGGCGGGTCGTACTTCTTGCGCGCCGGGCCGGCGGCCCGGCACGGGCGGTACGCCGCCGAGGTGCGGGCCGAGGCCGCCGGCAAGGCGGCCGTCCACTTTGAGCCGTTCCGGCTCGACTCGCACGAGACCGACTTTGTCCGCCTGTCGTTCCGCAAGACGAACCCGGCGGCGGCCGTGCGGTTCTCGTGGACCCTGGCCGACGGGACCGAGACGGTGGTCACCGACGGCGACCTCGGCGGCCGGCAGGGCTGGAAGGTCGGGCCCTTCGCCGACACCGACTGGCACGACCTGGTGCTCGACTACGCGGACATGGCGTCGCCCGCGGCCGGCACCAAGCGGCCGCCGCGGGGCGAGGTCGCCCGCGTCTCGTTCGGCCTGACCGGGGCGAAGGCGAACGACTCGGCGCTGTTCGACCGCGTCGAGTTCCTGTCGGCCCGCGGGGTGCGGCCGCATTCGGGCTCGGGGCTGGTGATCGGCGGCCGGGTACACCCGCCGCTGGACGGGGCCAGGGTCACGATGACCTTGTCCGGGCGGACGGCGGAGGCCGTGACCGAGCGCGGCGGGTGGTATTTCTTCCACGACGTGCCGCCGGGGGCGGTGGCCGAGATCCGCTACGAGCGCGACGGCGTGACGTACTTCCCGGTCCGCGGCCGGCTGATCGAGCCGCGGAAGAACGACGTCGAGTACCACATCTTCGCCACCGACCCGCGGAGCCCGTTCGTCCCGCGCTCGCCGGAGCTGGTCGGGGCGGTCGTCGCCAAGGCGTCGGCCCCGCGGTCGGTCAATTTCGCCCAGGACCGGCCGAACGAGTACGACGCCCTCTACGCCCCGCACTCGACGCGCTTCTACGCCGGCCTGCCGGGCAAGCCGTCGAGCTACGTCGTCGAGGACGCGGTCAACAACCTCGGGTTCATCGACCGCGACCGGCGGTTCGACAACCCCGACCGGGCCGTCCGCATCCTCCTCCAGGGGGAGTGTTGGACCGAGGGGTCCCAGACGCTGACCCACCAGCACATCAACGTCCTGGTCGAGTCCGTCCTCCGGCGCAAGCTCGGCGTGCCGGTCGAGGTGATCGTCACCGCCAGCTCCAGCTCGTCGCCGGCCAGCTACTCGCTCTGGTTCGAAAAGTACGGAACAAAGTACCGGCCGGACGTGGTGCTCCTGTTCGTCAACCCGTTCAACATGACGCACCTGGAGCCGACGCTCTTGCGGAAGCTGATCGGGTGGGACCCGAAGCACTCGCCGTACCGGATGTTCGACGTCGGCCCGGACGGCGAACTGGTCACGTTCCCGCCGGACCCCGGCTTTAACGAGTACGCCACGAAGCCCGACCCGACGCCGGTGCAGGGCTCGGTCCCACTGTCGAACACGTTCGAGGTGGTCGAGCGGCAGGCCCCGCTGGTCGAGCGCGGGTTCGACCTGCTGCGGGCCATCCTGCGGCACGAGTACAAGGCCCGCCTGCCGGGCGCCGGCCGGGTGGGCCTGATCTACGGGTACGACCACACGGTCCCGCCGTACGGGACGACGTTCGGGGCCGACGCGGTTTCCGCCGAGCGGTGGTACGCCCGGGTCGACGCCCTGTGCGCCCAGGAGGGTCTGGCCGGGATCAACCTGCGGCGGTACGTCCCGCCGGTCGAGGAGTTCAAGGGGCGGATGCTCTGGGAGCACGACAACCACCTGAACTCGGCGGCCAACGTCCGGCTGGCCGAGGGGCTGGCCGAGGAGATCGCCCGGCTGCCGCGGTTCCGCGAGGCGGTCGACCGATACCGGGCGACCAACAAGGGGGGGCGGTGATGTCCCGCGCGCCGGCGGCCCCCGAGATCTTCGACGTCACCATCCGCGACGGCAGCTACGTCGTCGACTTCCAGTTCGACCAGCGGGACGTGGCCGGGCTGTACGCCCGGATCGACCGGATGGGGTTCCGGTACATCGAGGTCGGGCACGGGTTCGGGCTGAACGCGTCGGCCGTCAAGGGGTCGGCGGCGGCCAGCGACGACGAATACCTGGCGGCCGCCGCCGCCGGGTGTACCACCTCTCGGTTCGGCACCTTCTTCATCCCGGGGATCGGCGAGAAGGAGCACATCCGCCGGGCCCGGACCGGGTACGGGATGCATTTCATCCGGATCGGTAACGACCCGGAGAAGATCGACCGCATCCTCCCGTACGTGGAGTACGCCCGCGGCCTCGGGCTGGAGGTGATGGCCAATTACATGAAGACGTACGCCATCCGCCCGGCGGAGGTGGCGCGGACGGCCAAGGCGCTCGTCGCGGCCGGGGCGGACGCGGTGTACGTGGTCGATTCGGCCGGCGGGATGCTGCCGGACGAGGTCGGCGAATACGTCCGGGCCCTGCGGGACGAGGTCGGCTGCAAGGTCGGGTTCCACGGGCACAACAACCTGGAGCTGGCCATCGCCAACGCGCTGGCCGCGTGGCGGAACGGCTGCACCCTGATCGACTGCTCGATCGGCGGGCTGGGCCGCAGCAGCGGGAACACGCGGACGGAGCTGATCATCCCGGTGCTCCAGGCGATGGGGGTGACTCTGCCCTACGACTACCCGGCCGTCCTGCGGGTCTGGCAGCAGCTCATTCGCCCGGTGATGCAGCGGCGGCGGGTGACGGCCGAGGACGTGGTCGGCGGGTTCGCCCGCGTCCACTCGGGGCTGATGGGCCCGTTCCGGGAGGCCGCGGCGAAGCACGGCGTCGACGAGACGGCGCTCCTGTACGCCTACGGGACGGCCCGGCTGGCCGGGCGGTCGCCGACCCCGGCCGCGGTCGCCGCCGAACTGGCCGCGGCCCCGGGGGCCACCGTCCCCGCCGACCCGGACTTCTCGCTCTTGTCCTACGGCGGCGCCCCGCCCGAACCGCACCTGATCCGGAACACGTTCCACCGGGCCGAGGAGGTGGTCCGGGCGGCCGGCGCGCTCGCGCACAAGGCCCAGCTCCCGGTCGTGCTCCTCGTCCAGGTCCAGCCGATGGCCGACGCCGAGGACAGCCTGGTCGCCGAGTACGCCTACCACGACGACCACTTCGTCGTCCTGCGGGCGACCTGCGGCGGGGTGCGGACGTTCCGGTCGCTCCTGGAGCGGTCCCGCGGGGTGGTCACGGTGGTCGCCTTCCACGGGCTGTCCGGCCCGGTCCGCGACGAATTGCGGGCCACCGAGGCCGACTGGCGCCGGGGCGAGACGGTCGCCTGGGTGAACCCGGGGGCGGCCCGCATCCACCACCTGCGGGCGGTACTCCAGGACCTGGTCGCCCGGACCGGGGCCCGGTCGGTGTTCCTGTTCGGCCCGTCCCCGGAGCAGGTGGCTCCGCACCTGGCCGTCTGGCCGCACCCGGACTGCCGCATTTACTGCACGTCGCGCGACGAAGTGGCCCGGTCCGGGCTGCGGCTCGTGGAAGCGCCCGGCCCGCGCAAGGACGCCCGGCCCGACCCGGTCCCGGCCGACGCCCGGTTCGACATCGGCGTGTTGCTCGCCGCGGTGGACGACGGCGAGTTGGCCACCCTGCTCGACCGGATGACGCCGGGCGGGGTCGTCGTCGACTGCACCGGACAGTACGCGCCGGACGCCCCGCCATTCCGCGGCCGGCCCCAGCGGGTGGTGCCGCTGTCGCTCCGCCGGGCCCTGACCGGCGAGTTGCTCAATCTGCTCGCGGCCGGGGCGGAGTCCGCGGTCCGCGTCGACGCCCCGGCCGCAGGAGGTGCGCATGCCGTCCGGCTCCACGCCGCCTGACCCGGCCGACTGCCGCCGCGGGGCGACCCGCCTGGTCGACCACTGCGCGCGCGTGGCCGCCGGCGAGCGGGCCGGGGTCCTCGCCGAGCCGGACACCCTGGACGTTGCCCTCCACTTGGTCGAGATCCTCCGCGGGCGGACGACCCACCTGCGGCTCGACGTGATCCCGCCGCTGGCGGTCCACGGGGCCCCGCCACCGGCCCAGGCCACAGAAACGTTCGCTTGGGCCGACGTGCTGTTCGGGCTGACCCGGTCGTCGATGGCCCACACGGCCGACCGCAAGCGGGCCACCGACCGCGGGGCCCGATACCTGAGTCTGCCCGACTACAGCCTCGCCCAGCTCGCGGCCGACAGCCTGGGGTTCGACTTCGAGACCGCCGTCCCGGTCGCCGCCCGGCTCAAGCAGTCCCTCGACCGCGGCCGGTCGGTGCGGGTGACGACCGCCGCGGGGACCGACCTGACGTTCGACGTCGCCGGCCGCACGGCGAACGCCTGTCCGGGCGTCTGCCGGGTGCCGGGGGCCCTCGCCTCGCCGCCCGACGCGGAGACGCACATCGCCCCGGTCGAGCGGACGGCCGACGGGATGCTCGTGGTGGATGGCAGCATCCCGTGCCGGGAGATCGGCCTGTTGGCCGCGCCGGTGCGCCTGACGGTCCGCCGCGGGGCCATCGCGGACGCGGACGGCCCGGCGGCGGCGGCGCTCGACCGGGTCATCGCCGGGGTCGGCAGACCGGAGGCGCGCCTCCTGGCCGAGTTCGGCGTCGGGCTTAACCCGCGGGCCCGCCTGACCGGGCGGATGCTCGACGACGAGGGGTGTGCCGGGACCGTCCACTTCGGCTTCGGGTCGAACGCGACGATTGGCGGGACGACGGACGTACCATTCCACCTCGATTTTGTCGTCCGGTCGCCGTCGGTGTGGGTCGATGGCGAACAGGTGATGGACCGCGGCGAGCGCTGCGGGGCGTGGGGTTGACCAACCGGGAGCGGCCATGGCCGGGCAGGCGGAACAGTTGCTCGCACTCTTCGAGCGGAACCGGGATCGCGGGCTGTTGACGGACGTCCGCGACGGCCGGGCGCTGGCGTACGGCGACTTCCTGGACCGGTCCCTGGCCCTGGCGGCCGGGCTGGAGCGGCGCGGCGTCCGGGCCGGCGAGCCGGTCGTCTTCTCGGCCGAGAATTCGGTGGAACTGGCCCAGCTCTCCTTCGCCGCCCTGCACACCGGGGCCCGGGTGGTGCCGATCAACCCGAATTACCTGCCGGCCGACTACGCGGCCATCCTCGACCGGGTCCGCCCGCGGTGGTTCGTGTCGTCGGCCGCCGTTCGGGCCAAGGTGCGGGACGTGCTCGCCAAGCGGCCCGACATCGAGTCGCTTTGCTTTCACCCGCCGGTCGAGAAGAAGAAGGACGCGCTCACACCCTTGATCACCCTCGACGTCGAAGCGGAGGCGACGACCGGTGCGAAGCCCGCTCGCACCGTTGCGGCCGCCGCGGACGACGACGTCTGCTTCACCATGTTCACCTCGGGCAGCACGGGCACGCCCAAGGGGATTAACATCCGCTACGGCGGCATCCTGGGCAACGGGCGGGCGTTCTGCCGGCGGCTCGGCCTGGGGCCCCACCACCGGTTCTACAACGTCCTGTCGATGACCTACCTGGGCGGGCTGTACAACCTGTTTCTGATCCCCGTCCTGGCCGAGGGGCACATGCTGCTCGACGGCGTGTTCGGCCCGTCCAACCTGTACGCCTTCTGGGAGCGGGTGAAGGACCACCGGATCAACGCCCTGTGGTTCAGCCCGACCATGCTGTCGATGCTGCTCGCCGCCGACGACGGCGAAGACCTGTCGTGGCTCTCGTCGCAGGTCCGGATCGGCATCTGCGGGATGGCCCCGCTGGCCGCCGACCTGAAACGGCGGTTCGAGGAGAAGTTCGGCTTCACCCTGTACGAGAACTACGGCCTCTCCGAAACGACGTTCCTGACGACCAACGCCCCGGACCTGCCGGCCAAGCCGGGCTCCGTCGGCCGGCCGCTCGACGGCGTGTCGGTCCGGGTGGTCGGGCCGGACTGGGAGCCCCTCCCGGACGGCCGGGAGGGGCAGATCCTGGTCAAGACCCCGTACCTCATGGCCGGGTACGACCAGGCGGAGACGACGGACCGGCCGACCCTTCTCCCGTCCGGCTATTTTCTGACGGGGGACGTCGGGTACAAGGACGCGGGCGGCGACGTGTTCATCACCGGCCGGGTCAAGGACCTGATCATCCGCGGCGGGATCAACATCAGCCCGAAGTCGATCGAGGACGTCATCTACCGCCTCGACGGGGTGACCGAGGCGGCGGTCATCGGGGTGCCGCACTCGGTCTACGGCGAGGAGGTGGCCCTCGTCATCCAGGCCAAGGCGACCGACGCGGACCGGCTGACGGTCGACGCGGTGCGCAAGTTCTGCGACGAGAGTTTCGCCCAGTTCCAGCGGCCCAAGCACGTGTTCTTCATCGACGAGATGCCCCGCGGGTCGACGGGCAAGATCCAGAAGAGCGCGCTGAAGAAGATGCTGACCGAGCGGCTCGACCCGCTGGCCGACTGACCCGGGAGACGACGCGTGGACCTCACCTTCCAGGCCCAGGGCGGGCTCCTGATCCGCGACGTCCCGCGACCGGACCCGGCCACCGTCGCGCTGTTCCGCGAGGTGCCGACGAGCATCCTGAGCGACTGCCTCGACCGGTTCAACGCCCTCAGCGGCTTGCGGCCGGTCGGCGAGCCGCGGCCGTTCGCCGGGCCGGCGGTCACCGTCGAGGAGATCGAGGGGGGGAACCTGATGAGCCACCTGGCCCTCAAGCACCTGCGGGCCGGGGACGTGTTGGTCGTCGACGCCAAGGGCGTGACGACCCGGGCCTGCTGGGGCGGCTTGCAGACGTTCGCGGCGGCCCGGCGGGGGGCGGTCGGGGTCGTGATCGACGGGTCCATCCGCGACGCGGCCGACGTGATCAAGTACGGGGTGCCGGTTTACTGCCGCGGGACCTCGCCGGCCGGGCCGCACAAGGGGTGGGGCGGCCGGGTCAACGTGCCGGTCGCCTGCGGGGGGATGACGGTCCACCCGGGCGACATCGTCGTCGGCGACGCGGACGGGGTCGTGATCGTACCGCGGGACCTGGCGGCGGCGGTGGCCGAAAAGGCGAAGGCCAAGCTGGCGACCGAGAAGGCCTGGTTCGCCCGCGTCGAGG
>Ga0070717_10003672_pt1 | contig 11018 bp, 12 predicted proteins | sample LARL113metaG_FD_71366 | JGI IMG/M metagenome (GOLD analysis project Ga0070717, IMG submission 71366) | Corn, switchgrass and miscanthus rhizosphere microbial communities from Kellogg Biological Station, Michigan, USA - LAR L11-3 metaG | ecosystem: Host-associated > Plants > Roots > Rhizosphere ...
CGCGAGCACGAGTGATGATATCCAGGCGGTGTGTGCGCTGCACCAGGGGACCTTCACAGGCATCACCCCCAAAGGCGCTTCGGTTTCTTCCAAGCGGGTCTTTGGCTATGGCGAGATTGATGCGCTGCTGACCTATGCGCAGTTCCTGGCAAGCCATGATACAGCCAATGCGGGCGGCAAGCTGACCAGTGCCAACGCGCGGGGCTTCCTGGCGGAAGCGGTCCAGAGTTGCGGGACAACTCCGCTGATGACGTGTCTGAAAACGAACATGCCAGGGGTCGAACCAGGGAACAGCAATGCTACCAGCCATGGGAACGGCAATGGGAAGCCGAGCAGTACACCGACTCCTCATCACTAGCCTGAGCGCCTGTCCGTTGACCAGCAAGGGGTGACGCAAGCCAAAGGGCGGAGAGTATAAGAACCAGGAGGAATGACATGTTTATCACTGGACTCGGTGCAGTCTTTTGCGGCCTCGTGATCGGTTGGATCTCGTAGCGGACGCTGCGGCTGACAGCGGGCACCAGCCTGCTCTCGGCCATCGCGATCATCATTGCGACCCTGGGTGGCGAAGCGGTCAGCACCTTGCTCAAGGACGAGGTGCTGTTCGGGTGGTACGCGATCGGTCTCGCCATTGGCTTTCTTGTCTCCTTTGCTCTTGGCCTGGGACGCTATGGCAAAGAGGAGCTGCAGTTCTGGCAGATGCCTCCTGCGGCGGCTACACCTATCACCCCGCCAGGTGCTACTCCTCCGGATGTCGAGAATGGAGGGTGAGGGTCGGGCCGCCTCCTGCCCCACGCAAGGCTAGAACGTCGAGGGCAACCCTACCCAAGGTATAGGTGCACCTGGTGGCAGACAGGGATGGGCTCGAGGTCGATGACTGGACGAGCAGCGGAAAGAGCTGGCAACACGACGGCCTGGCGAGCCGCAGTGCTCAAGAAGAGAGGAGCCTCCCTATGATCAAGGCGCGCAACCAGGAGCAAGGCAATGAAAATCATGGTGGCCGATCATGACCGCGACCTGGTGGACCTGCTGAGCTTCTGGCTCAAGCGCCAGGGCTATGACGTGGTCCGGGCATGTGATGGCGAACAAGCGATCCGACGCTGGCATGAAGCATGGCCAGACCTCGTGCTTCTCGACCTGCACCTGCCGAAACGTGATGGCTTCGCCGTCTGTCAGCAGATGCGCAGTGAAACGCATGCCATGGCCTTGATCCTGACCGGTAGTGCTAGTGAGGAGGATGAGGTCCGTGGGTTAGAGCTGGGAGCCGACGATTACCTGCGCAAACCCTTGAGTCCCAGGCGACTGCTGGCGCGCATCAAAGCGGTGATGCGCCGCGCGTCACCTACGCACCCAGAAGCTGCTTCACCAGTGATTACTCTTGGGCCAATTATGCTCGATCCGCTACGCCATGAAGTATTTCGAGGCGAGAGCAAAGTGAAAGTGACGCCCACCGAGAGCCGCCTGCTTCATCTACTGATGACGCATCCAGGCCACGTGTTGACACCGGGCGTCATCAGCAGTCGCATGTGGGGACACGATGAGGTGGGAGATACCGACCTGATCAAAACGCATATCTACCACCTGCGTCAGAAGGTGGAGCCAGATGCGAAGCGTCCCCGCCATATTCTGACGGTCCCAGGTAGCGGATACACCTTCAAGGTGCCTGTTCCTGGTGAGCCATGAACAAAGGACTTGATCCACCAGCAGCAGCACAGACGACCAGGAAAACGCTCCTGCTGGGAGCAGATCCTAAGAGAGGAAGGCACCCATGAAAAAGGCTGAAAATCGTGCTGCTCGCAAGGAGTTCATGCTCGGGCAGTGTAGCGAGACCCGGCAACTGCGAGGAAGGCAGCATAACGCGCCAGCATCTTCCCCTGTAATGCCAGGTCGTGGCAGGCTCAGTCATGCTCTTGGAGCGGTGCTCTCGCTCGCGCTCCTGCTGTTTGCAGTGCTCGGCCTGCTCGCAGTAGTCACGGGCGCCTCCGCCCGCACTCCGAATCAGCTGTCTGCGCGTGCATGGGCGGCGAGACCCACGAAAACGCCTCCGCCCAGGCGCTCTCCTACACCGACGACTGTCCCCTCGCCTACGGCTCCCGCCACGCCTGCTCCTCCTTCGCCGACGTTCACTGCGATCCCTACGACGAGAGCGACGGTCCCGGCAAGCGCAGCACCTCCTGGCAAAGCGACAACGCCATCAGCCACCGGGGAGCCCGGTGGCAGTCCAAGGCCAACACCTGTCTCAACCCCGTCCACCGGCAGCCCGACAGTGCACCATCCCTCCCGCGTGCAACACAAAGAGGGTGGTGCATTTTTGCCGCTCGTACTAGGTACCCTGAGTGGCATCGCTGCGGTGGCACTGCTCGTGGCTGGTGGACGCTGGCTGCTGCGGCAATGGCTGCGGCCTGTGAGGAAGGTGAAGGGACCTCCCAGCGGTGCTGCTGCCTGGCAGCGTGTGCGCACCACGAGCCTGCCTGGCAGCATGAACAGCCCTGGCGACTGGAGGCAGCCATTCCCCACGACTGATGCCTTCCTACCCGCCACGCGAACCAGTCTGCCCTCCCGAAGCGGGGGTCTCGTCTCCCACGAGCTCTTGTGGGCCAAAATGGCAGGCAATGTGGCCGACGCGGCAGTTCTTGAGACCAACCAGGTTGGAAGCCATCCAGACGCGCGGCACGCCAGCAGCAGTCAAGAGCAGCCGTGCCATCCTTCCCAGGCAAAACAGCCAGCCAATGGCACCCCTGCGTGAACGAGCGCGTGCGAAAAACGCGGAGGAAATGCCCTGATGGTCTCAGGGGGCACTTCAGAGGCACCCCGTCGTGACAACCGGGAAACCCTGTACCAGGGATCGAGCAGAAAGGAGACACGATGTCCATACCCCTCAAGCGGCAGACACTGGCATCACCACAGCTCCATGCAGCTCGCTTGATTGTGGCCACCAATCGCGGTCCTGTCGAGTATTATCTGGGCCAAGACAACGAACTCAAGCACCGTCGTGGCGCCGGTGGCGTGGTCACGGCACTGCTTGAGATCGCAACCCGTCTGGAGGTGACCTGGGTGGCCATGGCCATGACCGAAGGAGACCGTCTGGCCCTGCACGAAGCACGGCAGCACGGCGGACGGCTTCCCTCACCCTGGGGCAGTCAGAAGCTGCACCTACGCTATGTGGCCGTCCCCAAAGGCGTGTATGCACAATACTATGAGCAGATCAGTAACCGCATCCTCTGGTTTTTACAGCACTACCTGTACCATCCGGGCGCGGATTCGCCTGCCCGCTGGCTGCAAGAGGCCTGGACGAACGGCTACGCCGTCGCCAACCAAACCATCGCCGAGGCGGTGAACAGGGAGATCGAGCGTGAAGCGGGGGCTGCGGTGGTCATGTTGCATGACTACCATCTGTACCTGGCACCACGCCTGATTCGTCAGCGCCACCCGCAGGTGGTCATGCAGCAGTTCATCCATATCCCCTGGCCTGACGTGCGCTGCTGGCAGTTCCTCCCCAGCCAGATCGTCCAGGGCATCTACCGAGGACTGGTCGGCAACGATCTGCTGGGGTTCCAGACCGAGCGCGATGCCCGCAACTTTCTCGAAGGCGCACGGACCCTGCTCGAAGAGGCCGAGGTGGACTTTGCAGAGGGCACCGTGGCGTGGCGAGGGCGCCTGACCCGTGCACGGGCCTATCCGATCTCGGTCTCAGTCGAAGGAGAACGAAGGCTTGTCCACAGTGCTGCAGGGCGACGGGCGGCTGAGCAGCTCCGACCGCTGCTGCGTGAGCAGACGATCATGCGTGTCGACCGGATTGAACCCACCAAGAATATTGTGCGCGGTTTTCAGGCCTATGCACAGGTGTTAGCCGAACATCCCGAACTGTCTGGCAAGGTGGTCTTCCTGGCTTTCCTGGTCCCTTCGCGTCAAGCCCTACCGGAATATCAGCGCTATGCGAAGGAAGTCCGCAAGATTATTGAAGCCATCAATGCCACCTATGGCACGGATGAGTGGAGACCTATTCATGCGCTCTGGGGCAATGATCGTACGCGCGCACTGGCAGCTCTGCAGTTCTACGATGTGTTACTGGTGAACCCCATCATCGATGGCATGAACCTGGTGGCCAAAGAGGGCCCGGTCGTCAATCAGCGCAACGGCGTCCTGGTCCTTTCGCGGACGGCGGGAGCCTTTCAGCAGTTAGCAAACGCCGCCATTGCGATCTCCCCCACCGATGTGGCTGAGACAGCACAGGCGCTGTATACAGCGTTGACATTGCCTCCTGCTGACCGACGCACCAAAGCAGTGCTGGGCCGCCAGATGATGGAGCGGCAGGATCTCACCGCCTGGCTCACGCACCAGATCCACGACCTGAATGCCGTGCTCGATGAGCCTGCGTTTGCTCGCGCTCGCATCGAAGAGCGAGATCCACTAGCCCCAACGGCGTGTGCTTTGCCAGGTGGTAACCCGGCCCCGCTGCCTTCATGCGTTGCCGAGGGCCTGGAATGAGTGGCAATCCAGGCGGTGAGGACAGCCATGCTGAGCTTTGTGCACGGCTCGCCCTCCGCCTTCAATGCTCCCGTACTACTGCTGCGTTCCTCATTGGCGCTATCATTCCCTCTGAAGAAATCTATAGGTAGAACACACCTGATTTGGCTCTAAATCTTGATTCAGTGTTTTATTCGTACCAATGAGGAACGCAGCACTAGGTTCATGCTCAATCGTGTGAATTTTTCACACGATTCCACGCACTCTCGCGATTAGCCAAAATTTGTTCGTAATTGAGTGAGGAAAATATGAAAATTATTCTTCTCACGCAGTAAGTTGTTGCAGTTTTCATTGACATTCAGCAGCTTTCTATGGCATACTTTTTATAACCCTTGATACGTTTGGAGCGTGAAACCAATGACAATTGAAGAGTACCGTATCAAGTTGGGCTGGTCGAGATCAGAACTAGCAAGGAGAGCAGATATAGACACAAATACCCTCAGCCGAGCGATACGAGGCGAACCTATTTACAAACATACTGCTGGAAAAATTGCTGGTGCTATTAGCCAGGGTTTAGGACAGGAGATCACCTACAGAGATTTAGACGGGGTGAACTTCATTGACTAACGTCCCAACTTGAACCTCGAAGGAGGTGATGCTAGAAACGCCCAGGAACAAATCCCCAGGCGTTCCCATTGAGACCTTTTTTCCGCTATGTTGCGAACTGTCGCCGTCCAAGCTACACAGTTCAAAACATAAATTTGACCGTCCCTGTAGTGCGTTACGTACCACGTGGCAGCAGAACGGCTCATCATGCCTTTTTGCTGCCAGAACGGGCTAAGGTCTAGCTACAGTATGCCATAAAACACCTTAGCCGTCAATCAAGCGAGGTGAGCATATGATGCGCTATCAATGGGGAGAGGACGACCTGTTTGACCTCCAACGCATGCCAGGGCAGGCAAGACGTACCCACACGCCAGAGCGCAAAGACCCGACCGTACATACCAATGACCACCCGTTTGGTTATGACCCAATGTGTTCATGCCATGAGCATACGGAAGCTCTAAACCTTGTGAACTCATGGGTAGAGCAAGGTTTACTAACCCAGGAAGAGGCAACTTTGTATAGTGCAGGCAGGACATTGTAAGGGGGAACAATGGCACAGACTTTATGGGGGAAAACCAAAACCCGCAGACGCAGAAAAAGAAGCATTCGCCAGCAGAAAGCCACAGCCCCGTACGCGATCACAGACGGTAACGACTGTGAGATTTTAGGGCATACGCTTCATCATTTTGACCTGGCAGGTACAACTACCTGTATAACCTGTCACGTCAATCTATTTTGTCCTCAGTGTATTGAGAACCACTCACGCGATCCCCAGGCAGTTCCCGTACTTTGCCATCTCCATGAAGAAAGGCAGGTAAACTAATGCCCTATGATCCACGCTATCACCAGCGCACCAGTAATCTTGAGGATGAGATAGCAGGATATGATGAAGTAGTGGTAAAACAGCAAAGAACCCACCGGCAGCCCGAAATCTCAGAAATGCCGAACAAGCGGTAATAGCCGAACGTCTAGCTAGGCAGCAAGCAATTGATGAAGCAAGAGCCAGGCAGCGCAGTACCAGGCTACCACCGAACGCTTATCCAACAGTGAGACAACGAACAACCAGGCGCGAAGATGATGAGTTGTACGAGGATGAAGACCTCTCTACCCGCCCGCCTCGAAGCGCAGTACGCTACCAGCCGGAAGAAATCTACCGGCAGGGGAACACACAGGTAAACACATACACCTCACCACCACCTGTAAACCAGAGACACGCCATCCCGCCAAGACAAAGCGCACAGTACCAACAACCGCCAGCACAACAGTATCAGCAGGAGAGATACACAGAGGGCATTGACGAGCAAGTACCGGAGCGTCCAAGAGGATACCGCAGAAGAGTACGCTTGCCCCTGGTATCTTTTATTAGCAATAGGCGCGGTACTAGCTTTGACAGTCTGGATAAGCGGAGCGTGGGTTAACAAATGGTGGACAGATACACAAAACGACTGGACGTATACGCAAACGTTTCGGACGTTTTCCATTGATGCCGCCGTAGGGCATAACCACGACTCAACTAGCCACCCGTCACACTTTATTGTGCAAAATGACAAGCGGCACATCATCATCATAGAACTACCCGCCGATGATTGGTCAAAGGCTGTAATTTACTCAGCTCCCAGGCAAACCCGCAGACAGGACGGCTTGATATGGTGCTGCATGTTGAAAATCAAACCTACCTGTTTACCAACAATGGCACAAAGTTTGTCACGCCACAAGGACAGTAGGGGGACTTCCCCCCTACGAACGTAAGAGAGGGTGATACAATGAAGCAAACACCAAACTATGTCAAAGAGGTTCAAGAACTATTGGCAAACATCCATGAGAACGGCAACGAGGACAAGCAGCCGTTTGATACGACCCTGCCGGAAAATGAAATTGATATGTACGTTGAGGAAGACAGGATCACCTTCATTCCTCGAAGACTGCATGGCATACCAGTAAACGAGCAGGATATCGTAGACAGCCAACTAACCGACCTCGACACAACACCGCTCCCGACACAACCAGCACCGCAGCCCACATCTAACGCTGCAATAGGTATATTGCCATTCGGAGTGTTCGTTATCCTCTCTTGTATCATGAGTATCATGTTTCAACTCTATGTAATTGCTAACCCGTTCACAGTCACCGTGACTCTTGCAGCAAGATCGCAGCAACTATCTTTAACAGGCACATTGCACCTTGGCAGAGTGTTAAACCCAATCACGGTAAGCCAATCGTCAACCGCTCCAACCACCGGAAAAGGGCATCAAGACGCAGCCAGAGCGACAGGTGAACTTATCTTTTATAACGGGCAAGGCAGCCAGGTTACTATACCGGCAGGAACAACTTTAACGGGCAGTGATGGTGTGCAGATAGTGACCGACCAGGACGCAAATATACCACCAGGAAGCCCACCTACCTATGGACAAGTGAGCGTATCAGCGCATGCCATTAACCCAGGAAGCGGCGGAAATATAGCGGCAGGAGATATTAATACCACCGTTGCTATCGCCGTTTTTGTCAAGAACACGTCAGCCTTTTATGGCGGGCAGGACGAACGCAATTATCAAACCGTCGCAAAAAGTGATATTGGTAATGCAGCAGCCCCGTTAAAAGCTGACCTTGCAGCAAGTTTGCAGGGAGCGTTACAAGGGCAGCTAAAACAGGATGAACAACTGCAACCGCTCCCATGCAGCCCAACTATCACCGCAGATCACCAGATAGGGCAAGAAGCCGCAACCGTAAAGGTTACGGTATCCGAGACGTGTAGCGGGATCACCTACAACGACCAGGAACTAACAAGCAAAGTGACACAGCTTCTCACCTCCCAGGCAGTGAAAAAGTTAGGTTCAGGCTATAGCATGCTTGAAAACCCGCAAATCACCGTCACCAGCGCGATCACTTCAAAGCCGGTAACACTATCGTTTCGCAGCGTCAGCACATGGGTCTATGCGCTTACCGCCCAGGAGCAGCAACATATCAAAAAAATTATTGCAGGGAAATATAAACAAAACGCCTTACAGCTTCTTTACAGCTTGCCAGGTATTGAGAGCGTATCACTCCAATTCTCAGGGTTCGGAGATGATACGAAATTGCCAAAAGACATATCGCATATTCATATGCTTATTATCTATACCGCAGCATGACAGAGCGTCACACATCACGTCAGAGCTAAAAGTCCGGATCATCAGAACACAAAGAAGAGATATGCAGAGAGGGGAAACGGGTGAACAATGACGCGTTTTCCCTGATGAGGGAAACAGCGTGCAGCTCGTTGAACAGCATTGCATCAGGAAAAGTGACCCGCGCTACAGCGTGATTGACGAAGCGGCTTTCAAGTCGAAGAACTTGTACAATGCTGCTTTGTACGAGATGCGTCAGGCGTTTATCCATCACGGCGTCTATCTCTCCTATGAAGAGATGGATACACGCATGCAGCCGCATGAAGCGTACAAAGCCCTTCCAGCGAAGGTGTCACAACACGTGCTCAAGCAACTCGCTGATGCCTGGAAAGCGTTCAGAGAGGCAAAAGCGGCCTATGAAGAAGACCCGTCCAAGTTCACCGGACGCCCGAAGCTTCCCAAGTACAAGCACAAAACGGAAGGGCGCAACGTCCTGATTTACACCATGCAAGCAGTGAGTAGAGGGAAGAGAAGCTTGCAACGTGGCATTATCAAACCCTCGATGCTGCCCATCGAGGTGAAAACGCAACAAGACCCCAAGCAGATCGATCAAGTACGCATAGTTCCTCGTAACGGCCATTACGTCGTAGAAGTGATTTACAGCAAAAAACCCGTCCAGGCACAAGTAGACCCCTCTTTCTGCGTTGCCATTGATCTTGGCGTCACGAACTTAGCGGCGATAACAGCAAACCGTGTAGGCTTCGTGCCTCGCTTGGTTAACGGTCGAACGCTGAAAGCTATGAATCAGTGGTATAATAAGCGCATGAAAGAGCTCAAGCTGTGCCTTCCCAAAGAGGACCGAGAGCGTGTCACCAGGCAGATGGAGCAGATTACCAACAAGCGGAACCGTCAGGTAAACCACTACCTGCACGCCGCCAGTAAGGGCATTATCGACTTTCTGGTAAAAGAGGGAGTGGGAACGATCATTGTAGGGAAAAATCCGCTCTGGAAGCAAGAGGCAGGCATGGGCAGGCGCAACAATCAAAACTTTGTGGCTATTCCTCATGCCAGATTTATTGAGATGCTCACGTACAAAGCGTCACTTGTTGGCATCCAGGTAGAAGTACAGGAAGAAAGCTACACATCAAAAGCCAGCTTTCTTGATCTGGACCCGATCCCTACCTACAAGCCTGATGATGACACGGAGTACACGTTCAGCGGGAAGCGGATTGGACGGAGAAACCGCCTGTATCGCACAAAAGATGGACAGATCATCTGTGCGGATGTGAACGGCTCGTACAACATCTTGCGCAAACGTAAGCCTGATGCGTTTAAACATGTAGATGCAAAGGGAGTAGCGGCCTATGTAGTTCAGCCCTTACGGTTAGCAATAACCGTCTAAATCAAACAAAACGTGTGGTGTCCATAAAACGCCGTACGTTTTGGAACTATGCTATGATTGTGTCGATGACAAACCAGCACGACGGCAACGATATTCAAGAACTGCATGCCTACGTACGTGGACGGGTGCAGGGGGTCGGCTTCCGCTACTTTGTCGTTGAACATGCCCTGATGCTTGGCCTGCGCGGATATGCACGCAACGCGAGAGATGGCAGTGTAGAAGTACTGGCCCAGGGACCTCGTCCTGCCCTGGAGCGCCTGCTCTCCTGGCTTCGGCAGGGGCCGCCCGCAGCCTACGTGAGCGAGGTACAAAAAGTATGGGGGAAGCCAACCGAGCATCTCAGCGGCTTTCATGTTCGCTGGTGAAGAGAAGAGGAAGATTATGATTGATCGCGAAACTGTAAAGAACGTAGCAAAACTGGCCCGCCTGGGTCTGACCGAAGAAGAGGTTGATCTGTTTGCAAGTCAACTCTCTGTCATCCTGGAGAACATCGCCAAATTACAGGAGGTCGATGTGAGCGGAGTGTCGCCCACCGCGCATGCATCACGCTTGAGCACTATCATGCGGGCCGATATCCCACAGCCATCATACCCGCCGGAAGTATTACTGGCCAATGCCCCCGAACAGGAAGCCAACTGCCTGAAAGTCCCCGCGGTGCTGGAGGAGTCCTGATGACCGAATTATATAAACTGAGCATTCACGAAGCCGGAGAACTATTACGCCAACGGAAGATCTCTTCGGTCGAACTAACCCGCGCCCATCTAGACCGCATTCGAGCGGTAGATGAGAAGGTCAAGGCCTTCACACTCGTGACCGATGATCTCGCCATGAAACAAGCAGAGGAGGCTGACCGGCGCTTTAGCAGCGGAGCCACGGTATCCCCCCTCACAGGCATTCCCCTGGCGATCAAGGACGTAATTTGTACGAAGGGGATCACCACCACCTGCAGCTCCAACATGCTGAAGGATTTCAAGCCGCCTTACGACGCTGCAGTGATGGAACGACTCAATGCGGCAGGCGTGGTAATGCTTGGCAAGACAAACATGGATGAGTTCGCAATGGGTTCTTCCACCGAGCACTCCGCGTTCTTCCCTACGCATAACCCCTGGGACCTGGAACGCGCCCCCGGTGGCAGCAGTGGCGGTTCCGCAGCAGCAGTAGCGGCAGGTATGGCGATGGGCGCTCTTGGAAGCGACACCGGCGGCTCGATTCGACAACCTGCGGCATTGTGCAGCGTTGTGGGCCTCAAGCCGACCTATGGCCGGGTTTCACGCTATGGGCTGGTGGCGTTCGCCTCATCGCTCGATCAAATCGGCCCGTTTGCACGCAGCGCGCGCGACGCTGCTCTGATCTTGCAGGCGATTGCAGGCCATGATCCACGAGACTCGACCAGCTCTCCCGATCCAGTACCAGACTTCAGCGCAGCACTGAATGGCTCT
>Ga0070717_10003673_pt1 | contig 11016 bp, 9 predicted proteins | sample LARL113metaG_FD_71366 | JGI IMG/M metagenome (GOLD analysis project Ga0070717, IMG submission 71366) | Corn, switchgrass and miscanthus rhizosphere microbial communities from Kellogg Biological Station, Michigan, USA - LAR L11-3 metaG | ecosystem: Host-associated > Plants > Roots > Rhizosphere ...
CCGGCGAACCAACCAGCGATCTCGTCGCGTTCAGGTGTTGCCATGATTACAACATTACCCTGTTGTTGGCCGGCGAAACGCCGGGGTGGCTCACCGCAAAACGTGCAACCGCCGGCGGTTCGACTGACCAGGCGGGGCGGCCTAACCTCTCATTGGCCCTGAACAGGTTGGATTGACCCGTGGGCTGCTCTGGCCGTACTGTGGGCCCGCCCCCCTGGGCGGGTGGGGGCGTCGGGTCAGTGCGGGTGGGGCTCGAAGCCGGGCCTCCGGCTCCGCTACGGAGCCGCGGCTGCCGCCACCACCTCCGGCGCCGCCTCGCGTGCCGGCGCCCGGCGCGCCAGCGCCGCCTCGATCGCCGGGCCCAGGCGCGCCAGCTTCTCGCGCTCGCCGGCCTCGTGCCGCTCCCTGAACTCCGGCAGGACCTCGCGGCCGAACAGCTCCAGCGACTCGCAGATGTGCTCGTGCCGGTTCCGGCCCGCCTGGCTGACGAAGATGACCTGGTCCACCCCGGCCGCCTCGTAGCCGCGCAGGAACTCCCGGATCTGGTCCGGCGTGCCGATGGACCCGCGCAGGGCGCCCAGCCGCTCCTCCATCAGGCGGGCGGCCAGCGCCTCGCCCTCGCGGGCCGCGATCCGGCGGTCGAACCCGAAATCCGCCCGCCGCTGCTGGAACTCCTCCCACACGTTGGTCCGCCCCGGCACGTGCTGCCCGTACACGTAGTAGTGGCCGAGCGAGTAGCCGAAGAAGTGGCCGCCGTCCAGCCCGCGCTCGATCGCCGTGCCCTCGTCCTCGTGACACATGAACGGCGTGACCACCGCCACCTGCGGGTTGACCGCGAAGCCGGCCGGCACGCACTCGTCCGAGCAGATCGTCTCGTAGTAGTCCTCGACCCATTCCCGCGCGGCGGCCGGCTCGATGAACGCGAAGGAGAGCGCCCCGATCCCCTTGCTGGCCGCGAGGTGGATCGTCTCCCGGCGGCTGCACGCCACCCACAGCGGCGGGTGCGGCTTCTGGTGCGGCTTGGGGATCACGTTGCGGGCCGGCATCTGCAGGTAGCGGCCGTCGTAGCCGGCGAACGGCGTCTCCACGAACATCCGGGTGACGGCGTCCAGCGTCTCCTCCCACTGCTCCCGCTTCGTCTCGCGCGGGATGCCGAACCCGCCCAGCTCGATCTCCGACGAGGACTCGCCGGTCCCGAAGTCGACGCGGCCGTCGGAGACCAGGTCCAGCGTGGCGATGCGCTCGGCGACGCGGGCCGTGTGGTTGAAGTTCGTGGGCAGCAGCACGATCCCGTGGCCGAGCCGGATCTGCTTCGTGCGCTGGCTCGCGGCGGCCAGGAAGACCTCCGGCGCGGACGAGTGGCTGTACTCCTCCAGGAAGTGGTGCTCCACCTCCCAGACGTAGTCATAGCCGAGCCGGTCGGCCAGCTCGATCTGCTCCAGCGCGTCCTTGAGCAGCTTGTGCTCCGACCCGGCCTCCCACGGCCGCGGCAGCTGGTGCTCGTAGAAGATCCCAAACCGCATGCCGCGATGGTAGGGTTTCTTGCACTCGCCATGCAAGAACTTTCGGACACCGCTCTGGACGGCCGCTCCGCCCGCGCGCTGCGAACGAGGAACCGCGTTGTCGACGCGCTGCTCGACCTGATCGACGAGGGCGACCTGCGGCCCCCGGCCGCCGACGTGGCCCGCCGCGCGGGCGTGTCCCTGCGCTCGGTCTACCAGCACTTCGACGACCTGGAGACGCTGTTCCGGGTGGCGGGGGAGCGGCACCGGCAGCGCTTCGCCCACCTGGAGCCGCTGCCCGACCTGCCGGAGGAGCTGGACCCGCGCGTGGCGGCGTACGTCGCCCACCGCGTCATCTGGATGGAGGCCGTCAGCCCCATGGCCCGGGCGGCCGCGCTCCAGGCCCCGTTCTCGCCCGGGATCGCGGCCCGGCAGGCGGCGGGCCGGGCCCGGCACGTCGAGACGCTGGCAGTGGCGTTCGCCCCCGAGCTGGACCGGGCCGAGGACCGCGACGGCCTCCTCCATGGGCTCGAGGTCGCCGCCAGCTGGACCGCGTGGGAGCACCTCCGGACGGGCACGGCGCTCTCGGCGGAGGAGGCGGCGCGGGTGGTCGAGCGGCTGCTGCTGGGCCTGCTTCGCTAGGCCAGGTGGGTGGCGTCCGCGATCGACTGGACGACCGCCTGGTCGCCCTTGAACGCCACCACCGACACGCTCGTGAACTGGGGCAGCACGCGCAGCTGGCCCCAGCGCAGGCCCAGGACGCTGGACAGGTACATCGCGATGGCGCCGTTGTGGGTGACCACCGCCGCCCTCGGCAGCGGCGCCTCGACGTCCGCCAGGCCCGCCACGACGTCGGCCACCGCCGCGCGCATCCGGGCGACGACCTCGGCCTCCGGCTCCGGGAACGGGTACTCGCCCGGCGTGACCCGCACGGCCTCGCGGCCCTCGTCCCAGTACGTGCGCACCTCCCTGAGCCGGGCGTCGGTGACGACCGGCAGGTCGTGGGCGCCGGCGACGGCCTGCGCCGTCTCCGCCGCCCGGCGCAGGTCGCTGCTCCAGACCGCGTGCAGCGGCACCGGCGCCAGCCGCGCCGCGAGACGCGCCGCCTGCTCCCGGCCGCGCTCGGACAGCGGCGGGTCGAGCGTGCCCTCGGCCAGCGCCGCCAGGTCGCGGTAGGCGTCGGCGTGGCGGATCAGCCACACCTGGCGGACGCCCTCCACGCCCACCAGGTAGCGGGCGTGGAGCTCGTCGATCATCCGGAGGAACCCGGCCGTCCGGTCGTCGTCAGGCAATCGTCACGGCTCGCTCGATGGCCTGCCACATCGCCTCGGCGGCCGCCGTGCCGAGGCTGATCGGGTCGGCCTCCGCCTCGCCGGCGCTGACCGCGAAGACCGCGTCCCCGTCGTACAGCGTGTGCGCCGGCCGCACGGCCAGGGCGAGGCCGTCCTGGCCGGCCTCGGCCAGCCGCCGGCAGCCCGCCTTGTCCAGCCGCGCGTCGGTGGCGACGACGGCGATGGTGGTGTTGGCCCCGGCCGGCGGCGGCTGCACCTGACCGGTGTCCAGCAGCGTGCGCCAGCCATCGACGCCCGCCAGCAGCCGGCCGTCGCGCCCGTGCACGTCGCCCACCGCGTTCGCCACCGCCAGGGCCGCGACGACCGCCCCCGACGGCAGCCGCACCGAGGCCGTGCCGACGCCGCCCGGGTGGGCGCGATCCGGGCCGAGGAGCTTGCCGACGGTGGCGCCTGTCCCGGCGCCGACGCGGCCCTCGGCCGGCGGCCCGTCGGTCGCGGCCAGGCAGGCGGCGTAGCCCTCGTCCGGGCCCGGCCAGGCGACGGCGCCCGTGCCCAGGTCGAACAGGACGGCGGCCGGGACCAGCGGCACGCGCGCGGGCCCGACCGGCAGGCCGACGCCGCGCTCGCGCAGGAAGCGCATCACGCCGTCCGCCGCGCCCAGGCCGAAGGCCGAGCCGCCGCAGAGGCAGATCGCGTGCACGCGCTCGACCAGCCGGCCCAGCTGCAGCAGGTCGGTCTCGCGCGTGCCGGGAGCGGGCCCGCGCACGTCCACGCTGGCGACGGCGCCCTCGTCGGGCAGCAGGACGACGGTGCAGCCGGTCCGCGCCTCGGCGTCGGTCCAGTGGCCGACGCGGATGCCGGCAACGTCGGTGATGGCCACGGTGCCATTGTCCGCTCCCCCCTCATCGCCGGGGGGTCAGGGGGGGCAAGTCGTTTCCTTTTGTCTGTCCCGACCCTCCAGGATGGTGGCCATGGACGACGCTCTTAGGAGTCCGACCGTGGACGCCGACGGCCTGATCGCGTTCGCCCGTGCCCTCGTCCGGGTCCCCTCCGTCCACCGGCCCGAGGCCGGCCAGACCGAGGCCGCCGCCGCCGCGCTCGTCGCCGATCGCATGCGCGACTTCGGCTGGCGGCCGCTGGTCGAGGAGGCCGCCCCCGGCCGGCCCAACGTCATCGCCACGGTCGAGGGCGGCCTGCCCGGGCCCACCCTCCTGCTCGAGGGCCACACCGACGTCGTCACGGAGGGCGACCCCGCCGAGTGGTCGTACGACCCGTTCGGCGGCGAGATCGTGGACGGCCGCCTGCACGGCCGCGGCGCCGCCGACATGAAGGCGGGCGTGGCGGCGATGCTGTACGCGGCCGCCGCCCTGGCGGCCGCGGGCCCCTTCCCCGGCCGGCTGCTCCTGGCGGCGCTGGCCGACGAGGAGGGCCTGATGCTGGGCGCGAAGGACTTCGTCCGCCGCGGGCACGCGGCCGGCGTCGCGGCCGCCATCGTGTGCGAGCCGGAGGGCGGCGAGGTGTGCGTCGCCCAGAAGGGCGCGATCCGGGCGCTGGTCGAGGTCCACGGGCGCATGGCCCACGGCGCGATGCCGCACCAGGGCGTCAACCCGATCCCGCCGCTGGCCGGCCTGGTCGCCCGCTGCCGCGAGCTGGAGGCGGCGCTCCAGGCGGAGGCCGGCGAGCACCCGCTGCTCGGCCTGCCCTACGTGACCCCGACCGTGGTGGAGGCGGGCAGCCTCGACCAGCTCAACGTGATCCCGGGCCGGGCCCGGCTCGGCCTGGACGTGCGCACGGTCCCCGCGATCGAGCACGGCCCGCTGCTCGCGCGCCTGCGCGCCCTCTGTTCGGAGGGGATGCGCCTCACCGTGGTGGACGACCGGCCCGCCACCGAGACGCCCGCGGACCACCCGGTCGTGCGGGCGGTGGTCGAGGCGCACACGCATGTGCACGGCACCCCGCCGCCGCTCGGGGGCGTGCCCGGGGCGACGGACGGCACCATCCTGTGGCGCGACGCGCGCGTCCCCATCGTCACGTACGGGCCCGGCGGCAAGTGGATCGCCCACCAGGTGGACGAGCACGTCGATCTGGACGACCTGGTCCGTTCGGCCGAGGTCTACGTGGAGGCGGCCCGCCGGTTCCTCACAGCGGCGTCCTGACCGCGCCCCAGCCGTCGGCCGCCGCCGGCCCGGCCTGGGCCAGCGCCCGCGGTTGGTCGTCCACGACGTTGAGTCCGGGCAGGTCGAAGCGCAGCTGCGCGCCCAGGCACGGGACCACGTTGGCCGCCAGGTACCCGGCCAGGTCGGCCGCGGCGCCGCCGTTCGTCCCCTGCAGGGCGGCCGCTCCGACGCAGGCCGAGTAGTACGCCGACGCGTGCTCGCTGTCCACCGGCTCGTGCGCGAACGCCCGGAACTGGGAGCGGAACGTCTTCCACGCCGCCTGCTCGGCCGGCGTGATGTTCTCCGTGCCGACCGCCAGGGTGGAGATGCCGTACAGCCGCTTCGGGACCGGGAACGGGAGCGCCTTCAGGAACGTGTTCGTCACCGCCTGGGCCCCGAGCACGATGGGCAGGTCGAGCCCGAGCGTGTGATAGGACGTCACCCCGGTCGTGCTGGCCGCCCCGATGCTGGCCAGGAAGAGCACCTGGGCGCCGTTCGACTTGAGCTGCAGGAGCTGGGTCGTCACGTCCGTCGCGCCCGGGCTCATCGGCTGCGACACCACCTTGAGGCCCTGGCCGGCGGCGCCCTGGAGGACGGCGGTCAGCTGCGCCGAGCCGGACGAGTCCGTCGTGTAGAGCACGCCGATGGTCGTCAGGCGCGCCGCCTTGATCGCGCTCAGCATCGGCGCGACCACCGCGCTCTCCACCGCCGACACCTGGAAGATGCTGGAGCCGGTCTTCGGGAACAGGACGGGCAGCACCGACACGCCGACCACGCCGGTCAGCTGCGGGATCGCGCCCTGCGTGGACGGCAGCGCCCCGCCGAGCAGCACGAGGTGCGAGTCCACGGTCGAGAGCTGCCGGGCGCAGGCGGCGCCGCCCGTCGGCGTGCTCTGCGTGTCGCAGTACTGGACGCGGAGCAGGTGGCCGGCGACCCCGCCCGCCCGGTTCGCCTGGTCCACGAAGAAGTTGACGCCCTGCTGCTGCGCCTCGCCTCCGTTCGAGCCGGCGCCGGTCAGGTCGTTGATGGCACCCACCGTCCACACCGGTCTGACGGGGGTCGCCGCGGGCGCCGGGCCGGACGCCGCGCCCCCGCATGCCGCCGCGCTCAGCGCCAGCGCCAGGAACGCCAGGCGCCGCCGGATGCTTCCGCTCATGCCGCCAACCTCCCCATACGAAGTGTCAGGACCCGGTCGGCGAGCGCCTCCAGCATGGCGGGGTTCTGCTCGACCAGGACGATGGTGACGGAGCGCCGGAGCCGCCGCAGCGCCTCGATCAGGACGTCCACGACCGGGGCGGCCAGGCCCTGGCTGGGCTCGTCCAGCAGCAGGGCGCGGGGCCCGGTCATCAGGGCCCGCCCGATCGCCAGCATCTGCTGCTCGCCGCCCGACAGCGCCCGGCCCGGCGCGTGCTGGAGCTCCTCCAGCCGGGGGAACAGCTCGAACACCCCGGCCAGGCGGGCCCGGTGCTCCGCGTCCGGCCGCAGCCGGCCGCGCGCCAGCAGCGTGACCTCCAGGTTGGCGCGGACCGTCAGCGACCCGATGACCTGCCGGCCCTCCGGGACCAGCGCCAGACCGAGCGCCACTCGACGGTCGGCGGACGCGGCCGACAGCGGTGTCCCGCCCAGGACGACGCCGCCCGAGCAGCGCCGGTTCAGGCCGGCGACCGCGTTGAGGAGGGTGGTCTTGCCGGCGCCGTTGGGGCCGGCGATGCCGAGCACCTCCCCGCCGGCCGCCGCGAAGGACACGCCGTGCACGACGGTCACGCTCCCGTACCCGGCGCTGAGGTCGGTGACCGTCAGGCCCGGGCCGCCGGCGAGCGGCGGCGCCGCCGGCGCTGGCGCCGGCCCCGCCGCGGGCCCGGCCATGGTCCCGCGCTCGACCCGCCCGCTCGCCATCACGTACACGTCGTCGGCGAGCGACTCGACGAAGTCGAGGTTGTGGTCCACCACCAGGATGGCCATGCCCTGCGTGCGCAGCGCCCGCAGGCGCCGGCTCAGTCCGTCCACCTCGGCCAGCGACAGGCCCACGGCGGGCTCGTCCAGCAGCAGCACCGAGCCGCCGGTGGCGAGCGCCCGGGCCAGCTCCACCGACTTCCGCTCGCCGGTCCCCAGCCCGCCGGCCGGACGGTCCGCGAGCTCGGACAGCGCCAGGTCGGCCAGGGCGGCCCGGGCCCGCCCGAGCGCGGCCGCCTCCAGCGACCGGCGGCGCCGGAGCAGGCCCGGCTGCGCCGCCTCGGGGCCCAGCGCGACGTTCTCCACGACGGACAGCTCGTCCACCAGGCGGGGCACCTGGAACGTGCGCACGATCCCCTGGCGCGTCCGCTCCGCCGCCGAGAGCCCGCCGACGCCGGCGCCGTCGAGCAGCACGGCCCCGGCCTGGAGCCGCTCGACGCCGGAGACCAGGTTGAGCAGCGTGGTCTTGCCGGCGCCGTTGGGCCCGACCAGGCCGACGACCGAGCCCGCGGGCACGGCCAGGCTGGCGTCGCGCACGGCGGCCACGCCGCCGAAGCTGCGAGCCGCTCCCCGGACCTCCAGGGACCGGCCGCGCACGGCTGGAGGGGCCGGCGCGGCGCTCGGGGCCGCGGCCGGCGCGCGCCACCGCAGGCGCGACCAGAGCTCGACCACCGCGCCCTCGAGGCCGGGCCGCAGGAAGAACATGACGGCCAGGAACACGGCGCCGTACACCAGCAGCTCGTAGCTGCCCAACCCGTTGAGCAGCGCCTGCAGCCAGAGGACCGCGAACGCGCCCACCAGCGGGCCGAGCCGGTAGCCGAGGCCGCCCACGACGACGAGCGCCGCGAGCTGGACCGACGCCACCACACCGGCGCCGTCGGGCACGACCAGCCCCTGCCACAGGAACAGGAGCGCCCCCGCGACACCCGCGAGGGCGGCGCCGGCCACGAACGCCAGCAGCTTGACGCGCGCCACCGCGACGCCCAGGACGGCGGCGGCCAGCTCGTCGTGCCGCACCAGCCGGAGCACCCGGCCCCGCCGCCCGGCGACCAGCCTGTCGAAGAGCAGGAACGTCCCGGCCGTGACCACGACGGCGAGCGCATACCACCGCGCGTCGCCGGTGACGGCGAGCGGGCCGAGGTCGAGCCGGCGAGCGGTCGTCAGGCCCGAGGCGCCGCCGGTGACGTCCGGCCACAGCAGCGGCAGCGCGGCGAACGCCGCCGCCAGGCCCAGCGTCGCCACCGCGAAGTAGTGGCCGGACAGGCGGACCAGGACGACCCCGAGCAGCGCCGCGACCGCGGCGGTCAGGGCGATGCCGGCCAGGATCCCGAGGCCGGCCGGCCAGCCCAGGCGCTGGGTCGTGAGGGCGACGGTGTACGCGCCGGCGCCCAGGAACAGCCCGTTGCCGAGCGACAGCATGCCGGCGTACCCGAACATCAGGTTGAGCCCGGCGGCGGCGATCGCGAAGAGGCAGACGGTGGTGACGAGGCCCATGTCCACCCGCGGCAGGCCGAGCCACGGGCTGGCCAGCGCCAGCACCAGGAGCCCTGCCTGCGCGAGCCTCGTGCGCGTCACGCCCGGACGGCTCCGCCGAAGCGGGCGCCGCGGCTGAGCAGGACGACGCCCGCCAGGAGCAGCAGGCCGAAGGCCAGCGGCACCTCCAGCAGCGGGCTGACGTACGCCCCGATCAGGCCCTCGCTCAGGCCCAGGCCCAGGCCGGCGAGCAGCGCCCGGCCGGGGAACCGCATGTCGGCGACGGCCGCGGCCGCGAACCCGTTCAGCGTCATGGGCAGTCCGGCCCCGTAGGTGACGCCGCTCAGCGGCACCAGCAGCAGCGCGGCGGCGCCCCCGAGCAGCCCGGCCAGGCCGTAGGAGAGCTGGCGCATGCGCGCGACGTTCACGCCCAGCAGGGCGCTGGCGGCCGGGTTCTCCGCGCAGGCCGTCATCGCCTGGCCGGCGAGCGTCGAGCGGAAGAACCAGACCAGCGCGCCGGTGACGGCCACGGTGAACGCGACCAGCAGCACCTCCTGCTGGCCGATCGCGGCCCCCGCCAGCCCGATGGAGGGGCCGTCGAGCAGCGCCGGGAACGAATACTGGTCGGCGCCGGCCAGGCGGTCGGCGACGCCCTCGGTGAGCAGCGCCGCGCCCAGGCCGACCATGATCAGCCGGCTGGGGTTCCAGTGGAGGCGGCTGCGCAGGGCCAGCCGCTCGAACAGCAGGGCGCCGGCCACGGCCGCCGCCACGCCGCCGGCGCCGGCCACGAGCAGCGGCAGGCCCGACGTGACCAGCTTCGCCGTCAGCAGCCCGCTGACCGTGTACGTCTCGCCCTGGGCCAGGTTGACCACCCGCGAGCTGCGATAGCACAGCACGATGGCCACGCCCATGAGGGCGTAGACGGACCCGTTCGTCAACGACGAGAACAGCGCCTGCAGCGCGATGTCCACGCGGCTCCTCCCCCTGCTCTGGCGTGCATAGTACGCTGCGTCCGTGGAGGCGCGGGCCCGTCGCGCGGCCGCGGCCGTCGGTGCGGCGGCCGTGCTGGTCGCCGCCGTCGGGGCGTTCTACCTCAAGCCCTGGCAGGCGCTGGTGCTGGCGAAGCCGGCGCCGCCGCCGGCCCACACGTCCGTGCCGGTGCAGCAGGCGCAGTTCCTCTCCGCCACGACCGGCTGGGTGGTCACCGGCGGCGCCTCGTCGGCGTCGCTGTTCCGGACGACGGACGGCGGCCGCCACTGGCAGCGCCAGCTCGATGGCGTGGCGGGCGAGAGCTGGACGCTCTCGTTCTTCGACGCCAGGCGGGGCGTGGTGCTCGCGGCCGACCGGCGGGGCCCGGAGCTGCTGCAGACCACGGACGGCGGACAGCACTGGAAGACCCTGAGGCAGGCGACGTGCCGGACGCTGCCCTCGCTCGTCTTCTTCCTGGACATGGACCACGGCTGGTGCGTGGTGCCGCTCGGCAGTGCAGCGCTGGGGCAGAGCCCCTTCCCTGACCGGCAGGAGATCGGTCTCTACCGCACCGCCGACGGCGGCGCCACCTGGACCCATGTGCTCGCGACGGGGCTGAGCGACGACGGCCAGAAGTCCTGGATCTGGTTCGCCGACGCGAGCACCGGGTGGATCGGCGAGCACGGACCCGGCGCCCACGCGGTCGTGTACGCGACGTCCGACGCCGGAGACCACTGGAGCCGCCAGGAGCTCCAGCCGCCGGCCGGCGGCTGGGGCTCGACGGTGGGCATCCTGGCGGACACGCCGCCGGCCCCGGGCAGCGGGTCCTCGCCCATGGTGGCGGTGGCGACCATGGAGCCGGGGGCCCGGCAGGGCGTGTTCATCCTGGACGGCCGCTACATCTACACGTGGCAGGCGCCGGCGTGGACGGGGCCGGTCCTGGTGCCCAACGGGCCGGTCGCCCTCGCCGACCCGGCGCACTGGTTCGTGGTCATGGGCACGACGGTGCTGGCGAGCAGCGACGGCGGCGAGAACTGGACGACGGTGGGCACGCCCGCGTCGGGGTGGGTGATCTACCGCATCACGATGGTGGACCGAGAGCACGGCTGGGCCACGCTGTACCGACTGGCACCGTCCGGCTCGCCGATCTCCGCCACCGGCCTGGCCCGGACCACCGACGGCGGCAGCCACTGGACGGTGGTGCCGCTGCCGTCCTGACCGGCGGCCTCAGCCGTCCTCCTCCGCCAGCCGGGCCGCGAGCGGGATCAGGCCGCCCGCCGCCAGCATCTCCAGCAGGAACGGCGACGTCGGCCGGCCCCGCAGGCGCCCGCCGCGGGTCTCGTTCACCACCTCGCCCGACGCCACGTCCACGCCGAGCACGTCGCCGTCCTCGACGAGCGCGGTGACGCCCGGGCACTCCAGCAGCGGCAGCCCGATCTCGAACCCGTTGCGATAGAACGTCCTGGCGAACGTCTCGGCCACCAGGCAGGAGACGCCGGCGGCCTTCAGCACCCGGGCCGCGATCGCGCGCCCGGACGACTGCCCGAAGTGGCGCCCCGCGACCAGCACGTCGCCCGCCCGGACCTCGGCCGGGAAGCGGGGGTTCAGGTGCTCCAGCGCGTGGGCGACCATCTCCGACATCGACCCGAACACCAGGTCGGAGCGGACGAT
>Ga0070717_10003674_pt1 | contig 11014 bp, 10 predicted proteins | sample LARL113metaG_FD_71366 | JGI IMG/M metagenome (GOLD analysis project Ga0070717, IMG submission 71366) | Corn, switchgrass and miscanthus rhizosphere microbial communities from Kellogg Biological Station, Michigan, USA - LAR L11-3 metaG | ecosystem: Host-associated > Plants > Roots > Rhizosphere ...
GAGCCCGGCACTCAAGCTCAAGGCGGCGGTGCAGTATGCGGTCAGCCGCTCCGGCCATCTGTCGAATGCCGGGATCTACGCCGGCGCGTTAGTTCGCACCGACCCGCGCCTGGAACAGCCCGATCTGCAGATCAACATGTCCGGCTGGAGCGCCATCGAGCGGCTGCGCACCGGGATCAAGCCGCACCCGTTTTCTGCCTTTACCTTCAGCCCGGTGCATCTGCGCCCCGATGGCCGCGGCACGGTGCGCATCAAGAGCTCCGACCCGCTGGCGCCGCCCGCGATCCAGTTCAATTTTCTGGCGAGCGACTACGATTTCCAGGCGCTGATTTACGGCATGCGGCTCAGCCGCAAGATCGCGGCGCAGCCGGCGATGAAGCCCTTCGTCGCCGAGGAGGTGCTGCCCGGTCCGGCGGTGGAAAGCGAAGCCGATATGATCGAGGAGATCCGCGTGCGCGGCGTGTCCAATCTGCACCCGGTCGGCACGTGCCGGATGGGACGCGAGGTCGACGCGGTTGTCGATCCCCGGCTGCGGGTCCATGGGATCGAGCGGCTGCGCGTGGCCGACGCCTCGATCATGCCGCAAGTCCCCGGCGGCAACACCAACGCGCCCTCAATCATGATCGGCGAAAAATGCGCCGCGATGATCCTCGAAGACGCCTTGGCGGCCTAGCCGCGTTCAGACAGGAATATCCCAGATATCCCGCGCGTATTCGGTGATCGCGCGGTCGGAAGAGAACCAGCTCATTCCGGCGATATTCAAGAGCGCAGCTTCCCGCCAGCGCGCCGGCGATTGCCAGAGCTGATCGACGTCTCTCTGCGTGTCGCAATAGGCCTCGAAATCGGCCGCCACCATGTAGGGATCCGAGTGTCTCAGCACGTTTGCCAATCCGGCGAAGCGCTGCCGGTCGCCCGCAGAAAAGAAACCGTTGGTCAAGGAATCGATCGCTTCGGAGAGACCGGGTGCTGCGGCGATGGTCTCGGTTGCGCCGAGGCCACAGTAGCGCCGCTCAGCCACCTGCTCGGCGCGCAGTCCAAAGATGAAGATGTTCTCCTCCCCGACATGGTCGCGGATTTCGATATTCGCGCCATCGAGCGTCCCAATCGTCAAAGCGCCATTCAACGCAAGCTTCATATTCCCCGTACCGGAAGCTTCCATTCCTGCCGTCGAGATTTGTTCTGATAGGTCTGCTGCAGGAATAATTAGTTCGGCGAGGCTCACACTATAATTTGGCAGGAAAACAACTTTCAGTAGATCCTCGACCAGCGGATCCTTGTTGATCACATTGGCAATATCATTCGCCAGTTTGATGATCAATTTCGCACGCGAATAGCTCGGGGCTGCTTTTCCTGAAAATATCTTGACCCGAGGCACCCAGTCACGTGTTGGATCCGCTCTGATCGCTTGATAACGAGCAATGGTTTCCAACAAATTCAGCAACTGTCGTTTGTATTCGTGGATGCGCTTTATTTGCACGTCGAACACAGCGCCAGGATTGATGCGAACCCCGAGACGCTCGCGCACGATCCTCGATAGCACCAATTTATTGGCGCGTTTCACTGCCGCAAACCGCTCTTGCAGAGCCGCATCCCCCGATCGATCAGCCAGACGAGAAAGGGCGGTGGGGTCGTCGAGCACTGCCGCGCCACAGACCTCGCACAACAAGCTTGTCAGCCTTGGATTGGCCTGATGGAGCCAGCGGCGGAACGAGATACCGTTGGTCTTACTGACGATGCGGTCTGGATATAGAAGGTGAAGGTCGCTGAACACGCTCTGCCGCATCAGCTCAGTATGTAATTTGGAGACCCCGTTTACCCGATGCGAGCCGACAAATGCGACGTGACCCATTCTCACTCGCCGTCCGTTGCTCTCATCGATCAAGGAAACATCGGCGAGGAACTCCGGATCGAGGTGGCCGGCCTGCCGCGCCGCCTCGAGATGACGCGCGTTGATTGCATAGATTATCTCGAGATGCCGGGGGAGAAGCCGTTCAAATAGTGGCACGGTCCAGCTCTCCAATGCCTCCGGCAGGAGCGTATGATTGGTGTAGGAGAAGGTACCTACAGTGATTTTCCAGGCCTCGTCCCACCGGACGTTGTGAAGGTCGACAAGAATGCGCATCAACTCGGCGATCGCGATGCTCGGATGCGTATCGTTGAGTTGGATGGCGGCATGTTCCGGAAGCGAATAGATACTGCCAAAGGTTCGCGTGTGCCGGTGCACCAGATCCTGCAGTGACGCTGAAACAAAGAAATATTCTTGCCGCAGACGTAGTTCCCGCCCGGAGGGCGTGTCGTCGCTCGGATAGAGAATTTTGGAAATCGCCTCGGCTCGCGATTGCGACGACAGGGCACTGAGATGATCGCCTTCGTTGAATACATCGAGGTGCAGCGGATCGACCGCACGAGCAGACCACAGCCGCAACGGATTGACGTGCCGAGCCCGCCAACCAACGATCGGGGTGTCATAGGCGACCGCCTTGACCGTCTCTTGCGGGCGCCACACGGACTGCGAGCGGCCTTTGGTTGAGGCGATCGTCTCCACCCAGCCACCAAACTGGATGTCGTAGATCACCTCAGGACGTTCAAATTCCCACGGATTGCCGAATGACAGCCACTGCTCGGGATGCTCCTGCTGCCAGCCATCCTTGATCACCTGCTGGAAGAGGCCGTGATCATAACGGATCCCGTAACCGCAGGCTGGGACGCCGAGGCTCGCCATGCTTTCCAAAAAGCATGCTGCAAGACGACCGAGACCGCCGTTGCCAAGCGCTGCGTCGGGTTCAGCGCACCGCATCCGGCTCGGATCAACGCCGAGGTCCTCGAGCGCAACTCTGACGACATCGCCGTATCGAAGATTTCCAACGACGTCGTTGAGTAGCCTGCCGATCAGAAACTCCAGCGACATGTAATAGACGCGCTTGTGGCCCTTGGCGTGACTGAAACGCTCGACCGTGAGCCAGCGATGGATAATGCGGTCACGCAGAGCGAGTGCGGTCGCGACGAACCAGTCCCGGTTGGTCGCAGTCCCGGCATCCTTTCCAACCGCCAAAGTCAGCTTGGCGAGGACTCTCGACTTGAATTCCTCGACATCGCGATCGTTTACCGGCGCATCGTCCAACGAGGGCGATAGCTCGGATTCCGCGGAAGCGCTTGAACCAATGTTCGTTAGCATCCAGTCAAGACCCTCTCGATTCCAGCTCGCCCTAGATGAGCCAGCGCATACCGCCAGCAAGGAGCCTACGCACCGGACGGCGCCGCGGACAATTCCCCGTGCGACTATGCCGCGAGAAGCCCGCGAGAGAGCGAGCCGACGGCAAGATGATCGTCGCCGAGGATTAGGGAACGGTTATCGTTGCGCGCTATTCCGAAAGGAATTGGGCGGGCTGCACAACGAGCGATGGCAGCGGGTTCCGTATGGCCGTAGAATGATACCATAAGGCATGTAGCTGCGGCCCGTTCTTAACGGTAGAGGACAACCTATGCAATACAAGCGAATCTCGGCCGATTGTCATCTCGATCTTCCGTGGTTACCCGGAGAATTATTCGTCTCGGAGGCGAAGCGGGAATTGCAAGACCGCATGCCTTACGTTGAGGATAGCTCCGACGGCCCCCAATGGGTCACCAAGGCCGGTATCAAGATGGGTCTGGTCGGCGGCGTTGGCTCGGTCGGCGGAAAAGTCGTTCCCGGGCAGAATTACCGCGTCGACAAGATGGCCGAGACGGGCCTCTATGAGGACGGCAAGAAAGGCGTGCGGCGTCCGGGCGACCCCGATCAGCGAATCAAGGACATGGACCGCGACGGTGTCGATGCGGAGATCATTTTTGGCATTCTCGGCGTCGCCTCGCGGGTACGGGACCACGAAGCGGCCAACGAGATGCTCCGCATCTACAACGACTGGCTCAAGGGTTTCTGCAGCCATTATCCCGATCGTCAGATTGGTCTGGCCTGCCTGCCCTATGGCGATATCGATGCCGCCGTTAAGGAAATCTACCGCGTCGCCAAACTCGGTCTCAAAGGGCTGGAGCTTTCTTGCTCTTGGGATATGGAGCCGATGTGGCACCCAGTGTGGGAACCTCTCTGGAAAGCCGTGAATGATGTGCAATTGCCACTGCACTTCCACACCTTCCCCGCGATGCCGGCGAGCGTCCGTGAGAGCCTTACCGGGGATCTTCGCCGCAAAGCCCAGTTCACCAGCGTAGCCGGCTTCCAGATGAACCTGATCAATATCATTGCTGCGATCATTGGCGCCGGCGTCCTCGAACGCTACCCGAACCTGCGCATCGGTTTGGGCGAGAGCGGCATCGGCTGGCTCCCCTACGCGCTCGACCGCATGGATTTCGAGTTCGAGGATCGCTTCCGCGATCTGATGAAGCTGAAACCGAGCGAATACTGGCGCCGGCAATGCCGTGCGACATTCCAGTTCGACCGGATCGGCGCCAAACTGGTCGAGGATATCGGGGTCGAAACCTTGATGTGGGGCTCGGATTATCCACATCCCGATGGCGTATGGCCGGAATCCTCAAAGTACATCGAGGAACAGTTTGCCGGCCTGTCACCCGAAGTCATCCACAAAATCACCTGTGAGAACGCCGGCAAGTTTTACGGTCTGATCAACTGATTGCGGGTTCGCGGCGGCCGGCGCCGATACCGGCACCCAATCGCAGTGAATGCGGTTTTCTTGCCGAGCTGGCCAGTCACTGGCGTGATGCGTTGCTGGCGGGTGTACCGGACGCGGCGGCGGGTATTGGCCGACCGCCCGTCATCATCAAAGCGCCCGTCTGTGCAAGTGTCGCATCGCGCAGAACGCGATCCCGATAGCGCTCGACCTCCAGAGGAAAGCTGTCGGCTGCCCGCCCCCCGGTGATCCAGGCGTCAAGGTTACCCGGACCCCAGTTGTAGGCCGCGATTGCGTCTGGCCAACTCCCGTACCGCCGGAACATGCGAGCCAGATAAGCCCGGCCCAACACCCGATTCTCTGCAAGATCGAACCGATCGCCGCCGCCCACATCACTGGCTGCGGCCGCAGTAACCTGCATCGGACCCTGAGGTCCCGTGGGCTCCGCGCGCCACATTCGGAGATCGGCGCCGTGGCTTGATTCGGCGCCGTCAACCGCAAAGGCAAATCGGTCGAGCTCCGCAACCGAGGCAGGTCCGAACAGCTCGAAATCGGTAAAATGTGGGGGAGAGCCCCTCAAGATGCTGACTGGCTGATCCCGCGGATCGGTGAAACTGACCATTTCCAGGTTCATCCCGGCGCTCTCACGCCGTCGCCCTGGGACCATCACCGTGCGGCTGGTTTCACCGCGAACGACCCTTACTGAGCTTTGCAAGGAATCACCAAAGGTGAGGAGCTCGGCCGTCTCAGCCTTCTCCGTCTCCGGCTTCGGGACGTCATTGCTTTTTGCCGACGCGCTCCCGCGCACAACCTTGACCGGATTCCACCCGGTTTCGGGGAATGTGACAAGTTGGACGCTTCCGGCCTTTTTTGCGATCACTTGTTGCACGGTTTCGCTCGCCGCACTGGTCCTCTTCGAAGCGGCCTCGGCCATATAAGTGCGCGCCGCAATCAGCGGCAGCGCGAGTACCGCGATCAAAAACCGCCTATTCCAGATTGCGCTCCGCATCGACCCCCCGATCGGTGCTGGTGACAACCCTCGCCCGCGCTAGGCGAGGAACCCCTGATCCGCCGCATTGTAGCGCAAACCGCTCCCGACTTGTCATCGAATCGGCGCATCAACTAGCATCGGATCTCCCGAGCGCCGCGGGATCGGTGCTCGCTTGCACTCAAAGGAAAGCCGCATGCCAAAAATTCTGGTCATCCACGGTGCCGGTATGAATATGCGCGGCAAGGTTCAGACCGAGATCTTTGGTCCGATGACCCTGCCCGAATATGACGAGCGGATCCGCGGATACGCCGCCGAGTTGGGGCTCGACATCGAGATTTTTCATTCGAACCTCGAAGGCGAGGTCATCAACAAACTTTATGAAGCCAATGACAAAGGCTTTGACGCCGCGCTCTTCAACCCAGCGGGATTTGGGACTGGCTACCCGGCGCTGGTGGCTGCAATCAGCCAAGTCCGCTTCCCAACCATCGAGATCCACATCTCCAACCCGATCCGGCGCGGCCCGGCCTCCGAAACCGCGCGTGTCAGCCAAGGCATGGTCACCGGCTTTGGGCTACCGGGATATTATCTGGCATTGCGCGGCGTGCGCGACATGCTTGCGGCGAAGTCGTGATCCGGGCTGCGATCGTCGGCATCGGCTGGTGGGGGCGGACCCTTGTCAATTCGGTCCAGGGCAAGAGTACAGCTGTCCGCTTCACTGCCGGGCACACCCGAACCCGGACCTCAGCTGAGGCGTTCTGCGCCGAAAACGGGATTTCGCTGAAGGATGATCTCGATGCGATCCTGGTCGACCCGACGATCGATGCCGTCGTCTTTGCGACACCGCATAGCCAGCACGCAGCCCAGGTCGAGCGGGCCGCGGCTGCCGGTAAGCACGTTCTGATGGAAAAGCCATTTACTCTCGACGTGAAGAGCGCCGAGGCGGCTCTCGACGCAGTAGCGCGCGCCGGGGTCGTGCTCGGGGTCGCCTATCCCCGGCGGTTTCACCCGGCAATGATCGAACTCAAGGCCCGGGTGCAGGACGGCCGGCTCGGAATCCCCGGCCATTGCGAGAGCGCGCAGACCGCGCCCGCCGGACTCTTCATGTCATCCGAGTATTGGCGCAGCGACCCGCGGGAGGCGCCTGCCGGCGCGATGACTGCGACCGGCGTGCATAATCTCGACGCGATGATCTACCTGTTTGGGCGAATCGACGAGATTTTCTGCACCAGTTTGCGCCACGTGATGCCGCGGCTCGAAGATACGACAAGCGTCATGCTGAGCCTTGCCAACGGCATGTCTGCCACGTTGTTCTGTTCGCTGGTCACGGCGGTCACCTATCGGTTTGCGGTGTACGGCACCAAGGGATGCGCCACGCTCGCGAACCAGGATGTCGAGTTCCGTTTCACCCCGGCGCCCGAAACGCCACCGACCGGGCGACACGTTGCGCCCGCATCGGAGGTCATCGAATACCGCGGGTTCAACGCGCTCGCTGCAGAACTCGAGGGGTTCGCGGCGGCTATCAGAAGCGAGCGCGCATACCCGATCACACCCGAAGAGATCATTCATGGGGTTGCGGTCTTCGAGGCGATCGTCAGTTCTGCCGCGCACCGCCAGCCGGTGAAAGTTGCGCGCCATTAAGCGGGGAGACCGCGAATGCCTGTAATCGTGCTCTACCCCGAGGAAAGGCAAATCCCGGACGACAGTCTCGAACGGGAGATTTTTGGGCCTGAGGTGCGCGTCCTGAGGCGAACCGCCAAGACCTTGGCCGATCTCGACCCCGCCGAATGCGCCGAGGTCGACGGCCTGATGATCATGCGTTATGCCGTGACACCGGAGGACTTCGAACGGTTTCCGCGGCTGCGGGCAATCGTGCGGATGGGGGTCGGGTACGACAAGATCGCTCGGCCGGCCGCCGCTGCGCGCAATATCCTCGTCTGTAACGTGCCCGACTACGGCACGACCGAGGTCGCCGATCATGCGATGGCGCTTGCGCTGTCACTGCGCCGCGGCGTGATCCTTTATCACGAGAGGCAGCGGCAGAGCCCACCGGCTCCCTGGGGACCGGTGGAGGGCGAGCTGATCCGACGCTTCGGCGTGCAGAGTTTTGGCATTATCGGTCTCGGCCGGATCGGCACGGCGGTTGCGCTGCGCGCCCGGGCCTTTGGATTTCGGGTGATGTTCTTCGATCCTTATCTGCCGAATGGTGCCGAACTCGCCCTCGGCATTGCCCGCGCCGCCAGCCTTCAAGATCTCTTGCGCCAGACCGACACGCTCTCCGTGCACACCCCGCTGACCCCCGAGACCCGCGGCATGCTCGGCCACGCGGAACTCGCTCTGTTGCGGCGGGGTGCGGTCGTCGTCAATACGGCGCGCGGCCCGATCATCGACCTCGACGGGTTACTGAGCTTGTTGCGCGATGAGCATATTGCCGCGGCCGGGCTCGATGTCCTGCCGGTCGAACCGCCGGTCGAGCCGATCCCCGAGTTGTTACGCGCCTATCGGGCCCGCGAGCCGTGGCTCGAAGGGCGGCTGGTGGTGACCCCCCATGCGGCATGGTTTACCCCGGAGTCGGAACACGACACACGCGTCAAATCGGCCGAAACGATGCGCGCCGCGCTGCTGACCAATCGGCCGCAAAACGTCATCACCCCCGAGATGTATTAGCCGCATCCGGGAGTGGGATAGGCGCCGTGCGGTTACTGTTTTGTCGGCGTCAGCGTAACCCCCTGCCGTTTCATCTGATCGACAACCGTTCTGGCCCCCTCGTCGCCGTCGGCGGCGAGTTGTGCGGTCTTGGCGGCAAGCGTTTCGAGCTGTTGGCGCAACCTGATCGATTCCTGCACGGTCGGCTCCTGCGATCGCCTCAGATCCGATAATGCGCCGCGGTCGTAAATGGCGTGAAGAGTCTCGAAGGCCATAAGGAGGAAAAATGCCAAGCCAACAAGCGCCACTGGTAGCCACCACCCTCCGATAGCTGATCCCTTCCAACCGTTCGACGCCGGCATTACCGCGACGTCCCCGCCGCCGGAGGAACACCCGGAGCAGCTTGCCCGCCTCCAGACGGAATCACCTCTCCCGCCGCATTGATCGTGATGCCGTTCTGCGCCAGCAGGTCCCGCAGCTTGTCATCCTTGTCGTTCACCGCAGCCGTCGCGAGCGCGTGAACCAGCGCTTCGTTGATGCCGCGCAGTTGGGCGCTCTGATTAATGAATTGCTGGCGCTGATTAACCTCGGCTTGGACCGATCTGTTGTCCTGCACCAGGACCATGTACGCGAAGACCAACAGTAGGGTCAGCACCGACAGCCCGAACGCAATCCAATAGAGCCACCCGCCTGGGCGCATCTCACCGCTACCTGCTTCATTGCATCCGCTTCCGACGGCGGACTGCCGAGAATAGCATACCGAAGCCGGGAGCAAGCACCGGCGCGGGCGGCATTGCCGCCGACCATACCCCCATCGGCCCGGTGGTGGCGATGACCGTGATCGGGTCGCCGTGAGAACACAACGGTGCCTTGTGGGGGTCGATTCCGTCGGGTATCATCTCGACCTAACCGGGAGCGATCGGGGCTAACCCGCGCTGAACGAACAGAGGGAGGATCGCATGCTGCATGTCGATCTGACGATCGGCGTTGCCGCGGCGGCGCTAGGCATCATCGCATTGTCAGGATGCACTGCGCCGCCAGCCCATCCAGTTGCGGCGGTCGTCGCCCCCGCCGACAGCCCAGGAGCCACTCCGACACCCGCCCTACATCCCCCGCCGCCCAATCGTGCCGAGATTCCGCCGCCGGCGCCCTCTCCGCAGGCGCTGTGGCGGTTTGGCCACTGGAGTTGGAACGGGGCAAAGTATGTCTGGATGAGGGGAGATTATGTCCAGCGCCCGTCACCGACGGCCAATTGGGTGCCCGGTTACTGGGAGAAGCGGCCCGAAGGATGGATCTGGACCGAAGGTCAATGGACCACATGAGACCGGCTTGAGAGAGCGGGTTCTCTACTGTCCCTCAAGGCCCGGCCACCCTCGCCGCGCGAACGCGAGATCGATCAGCGGCAACAAGGCCGGGGCGGTCGGCAGACCGCGCTCGACGATCTCATCGCGAGTGAGCCAGGCGACCTCATCGGCGTCGTCGCCGGCAACGCCCTCGCCGGCCTGCCAAGTGCCGATCACGGCGACCAAGGTGTAGTGGTAGCGGACCCGGCCTTCGTTATCGCGGTCGATCGTGTCGATGACCGTCAGCGGACCGGCCGCTTCGGCCTTGACCCCGGTTTCCTCTTCGAGTTCGCGCATTGCTCCTTGTGCGACAGTTTCGCCGAGCTCGAGCACCCCGCCGGGGAAGCCCCAGCGGCCTGGCAGCGGCGGGTTGGCGCGACGTACGACGAGCACACGATCCCCCCGCATCACAACGGCCAGCACCCCGACAATTGGCCGCTCCGGATAGCGGCGGGCCTCGCGTCGCGATACGCCCCCGGCCATCGGCTCGGGCCCGGCCAAGCCACTGGTCACTCCGCGGCGACAGCCTTTTCGGCGTAGATCTCCGCGCCCTGCTCGAGGAAGGCTTTCGACTTCTCCTCCATGCCCGCCTTCGCGTAGTCGCGGATCTCTTGCGTGATCTGCATCGAGCAGAATTTGGGACCGCACATTGAGCAGAAATGCGCGAGCTTGGCGCCATCGGCGGGAAGGGTCTGGTCGTGAAACTTCTCGGCTGTCTCGGGGTCGAGCGACAGATTGAACTGGTCGCGCCAGCGAAACTCGAAACGCGCCCGCGACAAGGCATCGTCGCGCTCGCGGGCCGCCGGGTGACCTTTGGCGAGATCGGCCGCATGTGCGGCGATCTTGTAGGTGATGACGCCCACCTTTACGTCGTCGCGGTCGGGCAGCCCGAGATGCTCCTTCGGGGTCACGTAGCAGAGCAGCGCCGTGCCGAACCAGCCGATCATCGCAGCGCCGATGCCGCTGGTAATGTGGTCGTATCCGGGGGCGATGTCCGTGGTCAGTGGACCCAAAGTGTAGAACGGCGCCTCGCCGCACTCCTCGAGCTGCTTGTCCATATTGATCTTGATCTTGTGCATCGGCACGTGGCCGGGGCCTTCGATCATGACCTGCACGCCGTCCTCCCAGGCGAGCTTGGTCAACTCGCCCAAAGTCTCGAGCTCGGCGAACTGGGCGCGGTCGTTGGCGTCGGCGATCGACCCCGGACGCAGTCCGTCACCCAAGGAGTAGCTGACGTCATAGGCCCGCATGATCTCGTTGATCTCGCGGAAATGCGTGTAGAGAAAGCTCTCCTGGTGATGCGCGAGGCACCACTTCGCCATGATCGAGCCGCCGCGCGAAACGATGCCGGTGACGCGAGCGGCGGTCAGGGGGATGTAAGCGAGCCGCACCCCAGCATGGATCGTGAAGTAATCGAC